>Ga0070698_100000936_pt1 | contig 31949 bp, 31 predicted proteins | sample KBSK1502metaG_FD_65477 | JGI IMG/M metagenome (GOLD analysis project Ga0070698, IMG submission 65477) | Corn, switchgrass and miscanthus rhizosphere microbial communities from Kellogg Biological Station, Michigan, USA - KBS K1-50-2 metaG | ecosystem: Host-associated > Plants > Roots >... | reverse complement strand
CCGATCATCGCACTATAGATCACTAAAAGAGGAACCATAAAAGTTGTTGCGGTTACACGGGTCACTACTAAAAATTTAAAGGGGTTTACAGCTGATACTTCCATTGCATCAATTTGTTCGGTCACTTTCATAGAACCCAGCTCCGCTCCCATTCTTGATCCCACTTTACCGGCGCAGATCAGCGAAGTAATCAATGGAGCCAGCGCTTTAATAACAGCGACACCTGTAAATGACGGCAGCCATGAAACAGCTCCGAAATCTGCAAGAGGCGGCCTTGAGTGATCGGTAAATACCATGCCTGTAATAAATGCAGTTGTGGTGATCAAGGGAAGAGATTTGCAACCAACGATATAACATTGCTTTATTACCTCATGGAATTCATAGGGTGGGGTAAATGCCTCTTTAAAAAATTGACCGATAAATTTGAAAAGATCATGAACCCCGATAAAAAAATTATCGAGGTTTTTTGAGAATATGTATTTGCGAGGAGGAGTAACTGTACTCATAGCCACAAATTCTGAGAGACATATACAATTATCTTTCCAGAAATTTGATTTTAGGCTATGTTAGTGAAAACATTGAATAGGACACAAATGGATTAAATTGTGAATTGTTTTAATAATGAAAATTCTTACGGCCATATTTTTCTTTTTCTCTTTATCGGTCTCTGCACAGGACATTGCCGGTGTGTGGACAGGCTACCTGAGAACACCCGGCAGCAAGCTTGATTATGAGTTGGCAATAAGTGAGGGAGATAAAAAGCTTAGTGGTTATTCCCTTATTATATACCCAAAAGATGGCATTGAAAATATTGGTATTAAAAAAGCAAAAATAAAACAAGCGAAAAAGAATATACTTATTGAAGATGGAGAATTAGTCTACGATAATTTTTCTACTCCGCCTACACGAGTCAAAATGTTTGGCAATTTATCACTGGTAATAAAAGATTCATTGATGATATTACACGGAACTTTCAGTACAAGGTCATTGGATTTCAGGGATACCCGGACCTATTCAGGTGAGATCTATCTTCAAAAAACAGCTCGTCCTATTTCTTCTAAGCTGCTAGTCACATTGGATGAAATAAACTTTCCGCATCATCTTTCTTTTGTAACCCCGGTTGCTAAAAAGAAAACTGTAATACAATCCAACATTCAGAAGCAAAATAATGTTAACCCTACTGTAACTATAAAGCCAAAGCCAACAACCGATAGAAAAATTGAAAAAATTCGTGATATAGTTTTCAGTAATGATAGTTTGCTGTTGAGTTTTTATGACAATGGAACTATTGATGGAGATACGATCAGCGTCACATTGAATGGAAATATGCTTGCTGAAAAAATAAAACTTACCGCCAATGCTTTCAGGATAACAATTCCCACAAAGATTAATCAAGGTGATTCGCTTATATTAGTGATGCATGCCGAAAGCCTCGGTTTAATTCCACCTAATACCGGTTTATTAATTATTCAGGATGGAGAAACTCGTTATGAAATACGATTTGAAGGAGACATGCAAAGGAGTTCGGCTGTTATGCTTAGAAAGAAAAGATAATTTGGTTATCAAATCCTTTTTTCAAAACTCCCCCACTCCCGGCTGCCTCAACTTCCAATTTGTTTTTGCTTTTTCTTCATCAACAATTTTCTTTACATCAGCCAGCAATTTTTTTGCATCATAAACAACTCCGTCTTTAATGGTGTATTTCACCCCGCCAACACGTACCGCTTTGTTTTGCTCATTTAATTTTATGGCACCGGTCCCGTATAACACTTGCAAATTTTCCAAAGGATTTATTTCAACAATTACCATATCGGCAAGCTTACCTACTTCAATTGAACCGAGATCCTTATCAGCACCCAGAGCCTGTGCACCATATAAAGTAGCAGAACGTATTACTTCCAATGGATGAAAGCCTGCTTCTCTTAATAATTCCAATTCTCTTATATAACCAAAACCATAAGTTTGATAGATATAACCATTATCACTTCCCGTAGTTACTCTTCCGCCACGATTTTTATATTCGTTTACAAATGTCATCCACAGTTTATAATTTTCTTTCCATGCCATTTCCTGTTCAGTGCCCCAATTGAACCAATAGGAACCATGCGAATTGCGGCTGGGTTCATAAAATTTCCAAAGAGAAGGCAATGTATAATCCTCGTGCCACTCAGCTCTTCTTGCACGCATCAGGTCACGGCTAGCATCGTAAATATTAAATGTAGGATCAAGCGTAAAATCAAGATTCAACAATTCTTTCATCACTGCATTCCATTTATCACTGTATGGCGGCGCTGCCTGTTTCCATAATTTACCCGCTTCTTCAAAACGGTTTTGTTCATTGCTGTAATTATAATTCAATGGATAATTCTGAACTGTTTTATCAGTAAATAATGCTTCAGGTAAACCATACCAATGTTCCATTGAGGTCATTCCTGCTCTTGCCGAGTTCAACACGTTCCATTGCGCCACACTCATCTGCGCATGATGACAACAGCTGCGCAATCCTAATTTTTTATTTTCCCGAATAGCAGCATCCATTATCTGCGGAGCAGCGCCAAAAAATTTTATCCCATCAGCACCTTTCTTTGCATTATCTCTCACCCATTCTATTGCCAGTTCGGGAGTGCTGATAGTTTGTTTAGCGCCTTGTCCAAATGCCGTGTATGCAAATATCCTTGGCGCTGTAATTTTATTTTCTGCACTTAATTTTTTTTCATCAAGCACCCACTCCAGTCCATTGCCACAACTCGGGTCACGAATGGTAGTGATACCATGCGCCATCCAAAGTTTAAAAACATATTCAGCAGGTGTTCCTTGCTCAGTTCCCCCAATATGCCCATGCATATCGATAAAACCGGGAAGCAAAAACATTCCTTCACAATTCAATTCCTTTCCGCCTTCTTTTAATTTTGGTCTTCTATCATTATTGATCGGCATACCGGGATTACCAACATTTGCGATCTGTACGATCCTGTTTTTCTCAACAACAATATCAACCGGCCCGATAGGCGGCGCACCGGTACTATTAATAAGTGTAACGCCACGAATTATTAATTGTGGCCAGGGACCATCCCCATCTTTTACTTCAGGAGCCTTTTTTATTTGCGCTGATAAATAAATACAGAAAAGACTTGCAAGAAAAATACATGCAGATTTTCTCATAACAATAGATTTGAGGAAAGAAAATTAGTGTAAAGAAGCTCAATAGACAAATTAAAAAGAAGTGGTGACGTCTCTTTGTTACTTTTCTAACACCGGAGTCTTGTCATACCGATCCGCCAGGGCGGAAAGGTATCTCAGATTGGTTTTTTCTGAGATACCTCACCTATTTTTTTTATGAACGACTATCGTTTAAATTTACCGTCTCGGTATGACAAGACTCCGAATGTTTGCAATTACAAGGCAAACACGACATGCATTAAATAAAGTTTTTACTCCCCTTTAGGGGTTGGGGGTTTCATCATCCGCAGGATTATATTTCTTAGGGAAATATTTTTTCATCATCGCTTTATAAGCGGCATATTTGCGAATGCTGTCAAAGTCAGGATCTACGACTATGTATTCATAAAGTTCATATCCCCTTTGCAAGGCTTGTTCTAAATAACGCAATGCATCTTCTGGTTTATTATTTTTTGCATAGCTCTGCGCTAAATAATAATAAGGAAGATTGTCCCTGGGATTAATAAGTATTGCCTTTTTAATGTAAGCAATGGCAGAGTCATACTGTTTCAGATCATGATAAGCCACGCCGAGATTCAGGTTGGCTGTGAAATAGTTTGGATCAAGTGCCAATGATTTTTTATACATGACAACCGCAGAGTCGAAATGCTGCAAGTTTGCAAAAACAGAACCGAGATTATAATAGCCCATTGCATTCTTCGGATCAAACTCGATGGCCATATTATACCATCTTGCCGCTTCATCAAATTTTTCAGAAGTAAAATATAATCGTCCAAGATTATTGAACATGGAAGTGCCGGTAACTCCTTTTTGTAATGAACGGGTGTAATAATAAATAGCGGAATCAAATTCATTTGTTTGCTTGAACACTTGCTCAAGATTTGATAAGGCCTGCAAATTTTCAGGATGAGCTTCAACAAGAGTTCTTAAATAATATTTCGCTCCGTCATAGTCCTTCTTTTCATACAATAACCTTCCAATATTACCCTGCGCCGATACCAGGTCCTTTTTCAGTGTTATGGCTTTGGTATAATAAGCCAATGCCGAATCCAATTTCTTCATTTTATGAAAAACAAGACCAAGATTATTAGCCGCATAAGGATTATCCGGGCTTACACTCATTATTCTTTGAAAATATTCCGCTGCAGAATCAAGTTTTTCGCTACTGTAATAAGCAAGACCAATATTATTTAACACAATACTATTATCAGGGTTTATCTCCAATCCCTTTTTATAATAATAAAAAGCTGAGTCAAAATTTTTCATGTCGGCAAACATTAATCCCAACTGGTTAAAGCCCCGGAAATTTTTATTATTAAGATCAAGCGCCTTACGATAATAATATTTTGCCGAATCGTATTGTTTTGTTTGTGCATATAATCTCCCGAGGTTAATAAAAGGGGCATCATAATTTGGATCATAAACAGCAGCTTGTATATAATAAGCACGGGCCGAGTCAACCTGGTTCAGTTCCTGGTAAAATTGCCCGAGATAATTTGATGTGATCAGTTTATCAGGATAATTCTTCAATGCTTTTTGATAATAGGCACGGGCTGAATCAAACATTCGCAGATCAGTAAACACACGGCTGATACCATTGTATGCATTAAAGAATGCAGGATCGTAGGTAAGACTTTTTCTGAAATAAGTCAATGCCTGGTCAAACTGCCTTGATTCACGCAATAACCAACCCATATTGTTATTTGCAGGTGCATTTTTTGGATCAAGCAGTAATGCTTTTTCATAATAAACTTTTGCAGAATCAAGTTTTCGTTGCTGAAAATAAAAATAACCAAGATCGACATAGGCATCGGCTCTTGAATCATCGACTGACAATGCTTTTTTAAAATAAACCAATGCAGAATCCTGTTTATTCTTTTTGGTAAATGCATTGGCAATATTCATATAGGGATAACGCCACAGTGGAGCTTGTGCGGTTGCCAGCCGGCCAAAGTAAATGGCGCTGTCAGGTTTATTATTATCCAACTGCAATGAAGAAAGCGTATTCAAAATATAAGCGGCAGTAGGATCAGCCTTGTAAGCCTGCATGGCATCTTGTATTGCCAACCGAAGACCGGCGGTACTTGATCCTTTGTCAAAATATCCCTGCGCTTTAAAGAAAAACCTTTTTGCCAATAATTTTTTCCTGAAATTTTCATCATCCACTTCTGCATATTCTATAGCTCTTTCCAGCATATTGCCTACTTCGGAAAAATCCTGGCGGGCAACTTTTTCCATCCGATCGAGGCTATTGGTTATTTCATCTGACTTATCATCTGCATCAAGCTGCGAACGGATGCGTTGAATTGATGAAACATCACGGCCCTCGAGATAAAGATTGATCTTGCTTTGTGCAAAGTTTATGTATTCAGTAGCGAGACTAAGTTTCGCATCAATTGTATAGCTGCTGGTTGGTGCCAATTTATTTAACTGCTGGTAATATTCTTCAGCAGAATTTCCGTCACCAGTAAGGTTAAAATCTTTCAGTGCTCTGTTGAATGAATTGTAAAGTTCAAGAATGCTGGTATCTGCCGTGTTAAGCCAATCATAGTTATTACTATGATCCACTTGAATCTTGAACCCCCGGCCTGCGGCTATCCCTCCACGTTTTATCAATGAGCCACCGTTTCCCCGTATTTGCCCCGTTAATTTCTTTGTCAGCATCCATTTTTTTAAAAATGAGGTGTCCACTTTTGAGATCACCTTTGTTTTATTTTCGTCACAGCAGAGAAATGGGTTTTGCTTGCGATTATATTTTTGTTGAGCGTAAGCAGGAACTGTAGAAGCTATATATTTTTCCAATTCATCTAGTGTAACCAAATTATCATGTGATCCTTCAGTATCCGCCATTCCGGTCAATCCGTCTACTAAATAATAAGTAAACAAACCATGACCATTACCTATAAATGGGTCTTCCAACGATTCTTGCCCCGCGCCGGTAGCCAGCATAATTATTTCACCGGCTTGTTTTTCAGAAATAGCAGCCTGTAATTGTTGCTGACCTTCACCACCACCTGGTAATTCATTTGAACGGCACGCATCCATAATAAAAATAACTTCAACACCCTTACGGCTTGCTTCAGCAATACGAACTTTTAAATTATATAGCTGAATGGTTCCGGTAATAAGATAATTGTTTTTATCTCCGGCAGGATTGCAGTCATAGGTCAAATAAAAATATTCATCCTGGTTGATAGCATCTCCATGACCTGCCAGATAAATATATAAACGATCTCCTGCTCTGAGGTTGCGATTGCGAAGCCAGCTCATTCCTTTAACCAAAAAATTGGCTGCCTTGGCTTCTTCATTTTTTAAAAAGTAAATATTTGAATCGGGTAGCTTGCCGCCACCGGGTGATTTTAGAAAATCACGAAAAAGCTCAGCATCACTATCAGCATAAGAGAGAGGCTTAATGAATTTATAACTGGAGATCCCCATGACCATCGCGAAAGTGCGATGACCAGCTGTATCCTTTGGAGGCGCAACCTGCCCTGCCGCATTAGTTTGAATAAGGCAGGAAAATAAAACGGATACTATAAATGCTGAAAGGGCTCTTGGCATATACAATGCTAATTTACAGGTTTTCAGCAAGACATCAGGTGGGCAATCATCGTAAAAATCCGTTTGTGGTTTGTTATATTCAAAACAACCGGCTATTGACGTAATTACTTTGTAAACAGTGGCAGACAAACGCTTAATTTGCAAAATCATTTACCCGAACTATGGCGCTACACCATCACATTGCACGACATACAAAACGATATGTTAGTCACATAACCAAATACCTGTATGAAAGAGATACCATTTTTTCGCTGATTACAGTTTTCTTATTTATCCTATTAGTAAAATTTATTCCATTGAACCTGCATTTTGCCGATCCAATGAAACTTGCGATGAAGGATTTTGACTTTAATGATGTGGCTTACGCAAAACTTGGAAAATCCGAAGAAGCGAAGCTTGATAGTAGAATTGTGGTGGTGAATATCGGGCATCTTGACCGGGAAGAAATTGCTTACCTTATTGAAAAAACTGCATCGATGAATCCAAAAGTAATTGGCCTGGATTCATATTTTGAAGGGCCCAGGGATCCTCATAAAGATTCAGTGCTCAGCTCTATATTTAAAAAAACAAAGAATCTTGTAGTAGTCAGCCGGATTGATAATGAACATCTTCATCATACACATGAATTTGAACTCCTTCCGGATTACTTTGATTCATCTACACATTACAGAGGTTATGCAAATGTAATTGGAGAAGAAATTGGCACTATACGTATGTACTCTCCTTTCGAGAAGATCGAACATGAAGAATATCCCAGCTTCACATCAGCCATTATAAAATTATATGACGAAAAAGCATATAAACGACTTGAAAAAAGAAATAATGAGGTTGAAATGATCAATTATACAAGGCACAATACTCCAGAAAAAAAGCAGTACGTGGTAGTAGAACCGGAAGACTTAATGTCGGATGCTATTGATCCATCCTTATTCAAAGATAAAATTGTATTGCTGGCTTATGTAAGCGAGAATCCTTTTGATATTGAAGACAAAAAATTCACACCGATGAATGAAGAGGTCGCAGGCAAAACAAAACCGGATATGAATGGAATTTTTGTTCATGCCAATATTCTTTCCATGGTGCTTGACAACAATTATATAAGAAAATTGCCGGAATGGGTGGGTTGGTTAGCAGCTATATTGATTGGTTGGCTACACATGTCTTTATTTATCAGGTATTATCTTGAAAGCCATATCTGGTTCCATCTCGTAGCAAAAATCGCCCAGATAATATCGGCCTTCTTTTTTGTGTATCTTGGGATGCTTTTATTTAACAAGTTCCGGATAAAGCTGGATATGGAGCTCACATTAGTAGTAATTATCCTAGCCGTTGATATTATTTATTTTTACGAGGCATTTGCCGTATGGATGCATAAAAAATTTAAATTTGCTACGGTTTTCACCCATCTTCATCATCCTGGCGAAGAACCCCAACATACAGATCAAACAATCGAACACAATTAACAAATGAATATGAAAAAAATATTTTATCTCTCCTTGATTTCAATACTTTCTGTTACCGCATCAGCGCAGGAAGATATGTTTGTGCTTTACAGCATGAAAGGAAATGTTTCGGTAATAAGTAATAAAGTGGAATCAAAAGCAAAAATTGGCACAATACTAAAAGATGATGCAATTATAAAAGTACCACAGGGTTCATTCGCCACTCTAATTTGTAATGAAACAAGAATGTTCTCACTCACTAAGTCTGGGAATTATGCTGTAAGCAATTTGAAGGACTCCTGCAAAGAAAGCAAAAGCTCATTCAGTGCAAACTATGTAAAATACATGTGGAGTGAATTTACCAAAGAACATGGCAGCCCCGAAAAGAACAGGAAAAATTATATGGCGAATGTGGGAGCTGTTGGTCGGGGAGAAGTTAACAACGTTTGGGTTGATCCGCGATTGGATTCAGTGAATTATGTATCCGGCACTATTCCTCTTTCATGGAAATCTTTTCCTGAAGCTGAAGAATTTGAGTTTAGGTTATATGATGACAGTAAAACCAAAACCATGGTTTCTAAATCCGTAAAGAAAAAACATGTTGACATCTCAGAATTATTGAAAATAATTCAGCCTGGTAAAATTTATTATTGGAATGCGACGATCAAAGGCGAACCAGAAAACGCTGATAGAAAATATTTTTATTATGTACCAAAAGAAACCTACACTGCTTTTTATAATTCGATCAAACAACATGATGCTGCGGAAACCGAAGCAGAAATGAATTTCCGTCTTGGGTTTGTGCTGGAAGAAAATCATTATATAGCTGAAGCTTATAATCATTATTTGAAGGCAACACAACTTGATCCCACTAATTCACTGTATCGTTTTACATTCATGTCTTTCAAAAAAGATTTTGAGATAAAATAAATTTCTGATTTCTTGTTTTTAATTTCTTTAAAGCGTCCGCCAATTGGCGGACACTTTTTTATTTGAAAAATTTCATCCATACTTTTGATCTTCACTAATTCTCCTTTAGGGGCTAAGGGTATGAAAATACATTTTTGGAGCATCGGGAAAAATAATGATCCCTACATAAAAGAAGGTGTAGAAGATTTTACAAAACGCATCTCAAAGTATTACCCGGTGGAGTGGACAATTATTCCTTTACCAAAAAATGCCGGCATGATGAGTGAAATGGATCTGAAAAAGAAAGAAGGTGAAATAGTTTTAGATTGGTTGAACAAAGACGATTATCTCGTTGCATTGGATGAACGGGGAAAGCAATTTACCTCAGAGTCACTTGCCGATTTCATTATGAAAAGAAGTAATGAAAGCCTAAAAAACCTTGTTTTTCTCATCGGTGGCGCTTTTGGATTAGATGAAGCCGTATTAAAAAGAGCTAATTATAAATGGAGTCTTTCTCATCTTACCTTTCCGCACCAATTGGTAAGGCTGATGCTTGCCGAACAGATTTACAGAGCCTGTACGATCTTAAGAAATGAAAAATATCATCATAGATAAATTTCGGATTTCAGATTTCGGATTTTAGATTTACCAAATGGAAATCTCTATTACTATTATTATTATTATTGCAACAAGCATTATTTCCTTCATTGCTTTTAGCAATCACAATTTATTGGACCAGTTTATTTTTTATCCGCCTGCTGTTCGCCGCGGACAAGTCTATCGTTTTTTTAGCTGTGGGTTTATCCATGCCGATTTTGGCCATCTTATTTTTAATATGATCGCATTGTATATGTTTGGTGAAATAGTGGAAATGGAATTTGTTGGTGTTTTTGGACCTGTGGGCAAATTAGTTTACCTGGCCATGTATATCCTTTCCCTCGCAGCCTCTGTTATTCCAACCTATATTAACAATAAAGACAATTATCATTATCGCAGTCTTGGCGCATCAGGAGCCGTTTCAGCAGTAATATTTGCCGGTATACTTTTTCATCCGCTTGTAGGCGTTGGTCTTTTTTTTATTCCTGTTTACATTGCGGGCTTTCTATTTGGGATCATTTACCTGCTTGTTTCTGGTTGGTTAGATAAGCGAGGTGGAGGCAACATAAATCATTCTGCACATATTTTCGGGGCATTGTTCGGTGTTGGTTTCACTATTATTGCCTGCCAGGTATTCGGCCATTCCCCTGTATTAACAGATTTCATTGATCAAATAAAAAACATGAGTCCCGGGCAGATCATTCAGTTCCCCGGCCGATAGCTGATCTTTAAAACATTTTTTGTTTTTTCTGTCAGCTTAAATCTTTCATCGATCCGTTTGTCTACTACCCAAATAATTTTTTTATCCATTTCGATCACCCAGGTTTTTTCTTTTTCGATTTTTGATAATTTCTGATCAATAAAAAAACGGGAAAGCTTTTTCTTTTTTTTCATCCCCAATGGATAAAAATAATCGCCTGTTTTCCATTTGCGCAGGATCAATGGAAAGCTGATTTCTTTTGCATCGAGACAAGCGATGTTGTTTGAAGTTTGAGGTTTGAGGTTTGAGATTTGAGATCTTTCGATCTCAATTTTTCCTTCTTCAAATATTATAGTTTTATCTTTTTCTTCAATGATGATCATTGCCGATTCAACAGGATTTACCGGGCTGATAATAAACCAATGACGATGTTTGATGAGCCGGTAATTAAATGTTGGTGAATCAATATATTTTCCTGAATCACTTTCTGCCAGTTTGATCACTTCATCAATTTGTTTTTCGGTAAATCCGAAATCAGCAATGATATCATAGATCAATGCTTTATTATCGTACCCCATTAATTGTTTAACCGGGATATGCCATTCATTTTCTTTCTTTTTTACCAATTTCTTTTTGATATCAGCAACGGCGACTTTATATAATTTTTCAATTTCTTTAAACCTTATAATATTATCGTTTAAATTCTCATTTACCTGCGGATAAACTTTACTGATGGCAGGAATAATTTCATTTCGAAAAAGATTACGGGTATATTTTGATGAAAGGTTAGATGAATCTTCAACAAAATCAAGTTTGTTTTCTTTTGCAAACTGCATCAATTCGTCTTTTGTAAATACCAATAAGGGCCTTTTGATATTTCCATAAGAAACAGGAATACCCGTTAAACCATGTAAACCTGTGCCGCGGCAAAAATTCATTAACACTGTTTCAGCATTATCGTTTGCGTGATGAGCAGTGAGAATGTGAATCGTGAATGGTGAATGGTGAATTTTTTCTGCTGCTTTCTTATTGACCATTGATAATTGACCATTGACGAGATCTTCAAACCATTCATACCTCAATACCCTCGCTGCCTCCTGGATCGACATTTTATTTTCTTCGGTAAATTTTTTTGTATCAAACTTCTTAACCTTTACCTCAACCTTATACTTCTCTGCTAAACCTCTTACAAACCTTTCATCTCTTTCACTCTCCTCTCCTCTTAATTGAAAATTACAATGGGCAATTTCAAAATCGTAACCAGTCTGGTTACATAATTCACAAAGCACAACAGAATCTATGCCACCGCTTACTGCAAGCAGCAGTTTATCTTTTGGTGAGAAGAGATTATTCCCTTTGATATTTTCTTTGAACCGGTTTATTAGATCCTGAGGCATAGTTGAAGCAAAGAAACAAAATGTATTTTTGATTATGACTTCTTCAAAAAAAGAGAAAACAATTGAGATTGTCTGCAGAATTCTTATCAGTCTGCAATTGATACTTGTAATACGGGGCTATATTGCATTTTTGCAAACAAAGTATCAACTAGTTTCTCCGCTTATTCCTGAAAGTATCCTTTATGATATCTCTTATCCCTATATGATGGCAAGTTTAATTTCAGCTGGCATGATGCTCCTGACATTATGGTTGTATTTCACAAATAAAAAAATATTGACAATCATTTTTGCCTCTGCATCTCTAATTCTGCATCAAACATGGATCTTATTATTTGTAAAATGATTAAATCTAAGTCACTCCGCCATAGGCGGAGGACAGGGGGGTTAAAAAGTTAATTCCTCAAAAGCACTCCTCAACTCACTCAATGAATGATTATCGCCGGCCTTCTTCGCCTCTTCCATACCTTTTTCATAAACTTTTATTGCTTCATTTGTTTCGCCAGTTCGTTCAAGTAATTTGGCAAGATGATAATAGCTTCCGATATATCCAGGTTCATTATCCAAAACTGACTCAAACAATTTTCTTGCATCTGCATCATCTCCCTGTTTTATATATTCCAGCGCCAGTGCATGTTTAAGAAAACTATCAAAGGGATTTTCAGCCAACATCTCCCTTATTTTATCGATCCTGTTCATCTTAATAAATTATTAATTAATAATTATTAATTATTAATTGTACCGCCTTATCTTTGCTTTGGTTGCATAAACAACCATCCTTCGCTTCTCCCGATAGCTATCGGGACAGGATGACAAAAAAAACCAAGCAAATTTTTTTTCAATATGAAGATCCTTGTTTGTATCAGTAAAACTCCTGATACCACGGCAAAAATAGCCTTCACCGATAACAACACGAAATTCGATACCAATGGCGTACAGTGGATCATTAATCCTTACGATGAATGGTATTCTTTGGTTCGTGCCATTGAATTAAAAGAAGCCGATCCTTCCACGATCATTCATTTAATAACTGTTGGCGCTGCTGATGCCGATCCGATCATTCGCAAAGCATTGGCGCTTGGCGGTGATGAAGCCATTCGTGTGAATGCTGATAGCCATGATAGTTTCTATATCGCTTCGCAAATTGCTGAAGTGGCAAAGCAAGGCGGTTATGACCTGATCTTTACAGGTAAAGAAACGATAGATTATAACGGCTCATCGATCGGTGGAATGGTAGCAGAGTTATTGGACCTCCCTTACATTTCACTTGCTACAAAATTTGAATTGGGAGGAAGTAAAGCAACCGTAATAAGAGAGATCGAAGGCGGTGAAGAAGTTTGTGAAGTGAATCTTCCGGCAGTTGTTAGTTGCCAGAAAGGTGTAGCCGAACAGCGTATTCCTAATATGCGGGGAATTATGGCGGCAAGAACAAAACCATTGAAAGCGGTTGAGCCAATAGCTATCGATGCACTAACTGGTATCGCAAGTTTTGAATTGCCACCTGCAAAAGCCGGGGTAAAATTGGTGTCACCAGATAATGTAGAAGAGTTAGTAAGACTATTAAAAGAAGAAGCAAAAGTTATCTAATTGTAGATTTCAGATTGCGGATTTTAGATTTAAAATCTGCAATCGCAATTCTAAAATCTAAAATAAAATATGTCAGTTTTAATTTTTATTGATACAAATGAAGGCCACGTAAAGAAAGCTTCACTCGAAGCAATGACGTATGGCGCTAAAGTGGCAGAACAACTTGGTACTACCGCTGAGGGGATTGTTCTTGGTACTTCAAAAGAGGATCTTGCTGCATTGGGCAAATATGGTGTCAAAAAAATTCATCATGTAAATAATCCATTACTTGATCATTTGGATGCGCAGGTTTATACAAAAGTGATTGCTGAAGTAGCAGGAAAAACCAGCGCCAAAGTAATTGTGTTCTCAAATAATGTAGATGGAAAAGCCATTGCGCCACGACTGTCTGCAAGATTAAAAGCAGGACTCGTTTCCGGGGCCGTTGCATTGCCTGATACAAGCACGGGTTTTGTTGTTAAGAAAAATGTTTTTTCAGGAAAAGCATTTGCAAATATTTCTTTAAATACGGATGTAAAGATCATTGCACTTAATCCGAATGCATATCAAACAATAGCCGGCGCAGGAACAGCAGAAGTTGTTGCTACAGATATAGCTGTTGATACTCCTAAAATAAAAGTAACTGCAGTTAATAAGTTAAGTGGTGAAGTTCCATTGACTGAAGCAGAAATTGTAGTTAGTGCCGGTCGTGGTTTGAAAGGACCTGAAAACTGGGGCATGGTGGAAGAACTTGCAAAAGTTTTACATGCAGCAACGGCTTGCAGCCGCCCGGTTGCAGATGCGCATTGGCGTCCGCATAATGAACACGTAGGGCAAACAGGAACAGCAATAGCCCCTACTCTATATATTGCTATTGGTATTTCCGGAGCTATTCAACATTTAGCCGGGGTAAACAGAAGTAAAGTGATCGTTGTTATCAATAAAGATCCGGAAGCTCCTTTTTTTAAAGCCGCTGATTATGGAATTGTAGGTGATGCCTTTGACGTTGTGCCAAAGATGACTGAGGCAATAAAGAAAATAAAAGGATAAAAGCTGTATAAAATTTTTTTTAAAGGTTGACCGGGAAACCAGTCAGCCTTTTGATTTTTATTGATCAATCTCAGCTTGATTAATCAACTAAGCTGCTTAATCAATTAACTAAAATCCCTTAGTTTCGTGGCATAATTATGAAGAAGATAGAATTGGAAATAGTGGCCCTTTCGCATAGCATTACGCAGACTCATTCTTATGCCGTTGTGTTAGGCGAGGTGAATGGGCTTCGGCGTCTACCTATCGTTATTGGGGGCTTCGAGGCTCAAGCTATTGCTGTAGCTTTGGAAAAAATGCAACCCAGCCGTCCTCTTACTCACGATTTGATGAAAAATTTCATGACGGCCTTTAATATTGATTTGCATGAGATCATCATTTGCGATCTGCAGGAAGGAATATTTTATTCAAAACTGGTTTGCTCTTCAGATAACGATACTGTCGAAATTGATTCCCGCACTTCAGATGCCCTGGCATTGGCCGTTCGTTTTGGTTGTCCTATTTATACGTATGAAAATATTCTTGACAGTGCCGGCATACTGATGGAAGAAACAACAGGTAAAAAGAAAAAAACAAAAGAAGCAAAGGAAGTACCTGTGGAAGAAACAGGTGGCAGCAATGAAGATCTGAAAACAATGACCCTGGAAGAACTAAATACCCTTTTAAATGATGTTCTTGAAAGTGAAGATTATATTCGGGCCATTGCCATCAGGGATGAAATAAATAATCGCAAAAAGAAATAATCTTATAACAGTTGCTCTCTACTCAATTAATAATTATTAATTAATAATTATTAATTTTTAATTCAATCATGGTCATTTTTCCCAATTGTAAAATAAATCTTGGCCTGAATATCGTTAACAAACGCAACGATGGCTATCACGATATTGAAACTGCTTTCTTTCCTGTTCATTTAAAAGATGCATTGGAAATAATAGAAAATAAAACCCTTCAATTTTCAATAAGCGGGTTGCCAATTGAAGGTGAACTAGAAAATAATCTTTGCTTAAAAGCTTATGAATTACTGAAAAAAGATTTCCCAACATTAGCAGCTATTCAAATGCATTTGCACAAAGCTATTCCAACGGGTGCAGGGCTTGGCGGCGGCAGTGCTGATGCAGCATTCGTCTTGAAATTGCTTAATAAAAAATTTGATCTATCTCTTTCTGAAAAACAATTGATGAAATATGCAATCCAATTAGGAAGCGATTGTCCTTTTTTTATTTTAAACAAACCTTGTTTTGCTACCGGCCGTGGTGAAATATTGGATCAAATAGATATTGATCTTTCAGCTTATAAAATTGTGATCGTTCATCCGGGTATTTATATAAGTACCAGTTGGGCTTTTTCAAATAGTAAACCAGCTATTCCAGCAAAATCAATAAGAGAGATCCTTCTGCAATCAATAGAGACATGGAAAGAAGAATTGAAAAATGATTTTGAAAACCCGGTTTTTACAAAATACACGGAAATAAGAAATATAAAAGGTGAATTGTATAATAGCGGGGCAATTTATGCATCTATGAGTGGCAGCGGGTCAGCCTTGTATGGAATTTTTGAAAAAAAAGTAAAGATCAATTTATCACTGTCTGGAAACTATTTCATGAAAGAGATTCAGATGCAATAATCAGGTTATGTGGGTTGATGGCCTTTCCGCCTCAGGCGGAGAAGGTCGGGATGGGGCTTCACTCTGCTAATTTCAATAGATCATTCAGATCAAGCGACTCGGTTACCATTTGCAAGTTTCCTTTTTCATCTTTTGGCCACTGTTCTTTTGGTCTGTCCCAATATAATTCAACGCCGTTTCTATCGGGATCATTTAAATAAATAGCTTCGGAAACGCCATGATCAGAGGCTCCTGTTAAAGGATATTTTGCTTCAACCAATCTTTTTAGTACAACAGCAAGATCTTTTCGTGTTGGATATAAAACAGCAGTATGATAAAGTCCCGCAGCATTTATAGGCGCCGGTCCGGCATTTTTACTGTGCCATGTATTCAAACCAATATGATGATGATAACCGCCGGCTGAAATAAAAGCAGCACTGTCACCATAGTATTGTTGTAATTCAAAACCTAATAGGTCACGGTAAAACTTTAATGACCTTTCAAGATCAGCAACTTTTAAATGAATATGACCGATCCTTGTATCTGGCGGAATTGTATAACCCATTTTAAATTGATTTTTAATCAGGCCTGCAAGTTAAATCAGTCTGGTTGGTTAAAACTTATCATGTATCAATTACTTCATTTGTTCAGTTGATAAGCCGCGGCTTTTTCATTATCTTGCATCAAATTTCAGATCATCCAACAAGCTTTATTCATATCATTTTTTCTGAAGCAAAACCTCGACCTGCTTAATCACCGAGGTTAAAAACCCCCGAACCCCCTAAAGGGGGAATAAGATATTTATCTCCTTCTATTTACATTTTTTATTTTATGAATACGTTTATCAATATGTCAGAAAAGACACAATACTATTTAGAACTCGAAGAGAAATTCGGCGCACATAATTATCATCCTATTCCTGTTGTTCTTGAAAAAGGCGAAGGGGCTTTTGTCTGGGACGTTGATGATAAACGTTACTATGATTTTCTCAGCGGTTATTCTGCCGTAAACCAGGGGCATTGTCATCCAAAGATCGTTCAGTCATTTATTGAGCAATCGCAAAAACTTACATTAACCAGTCGTGCATTTTATAATAATGTGCTTGGTGAATTTGAAAAATATATCACATCACTTTTCGGGTACGATAAAGTGCTCCCGATGAATACAGGTGTTGAAGCTGTGGAAACTGCCATCAAACTTTGCCGCAAATGGGCTTATGAAATAAAAGGAATAAAAGAAGGAAATGCAAAGATCATTGTGTGTGATGGAAATTTTCATGGAAGAACATCAACAGTTATCTCTTTCAGTAATGATCCGCTTGCAAGAAAGAATTTCGGCCCTTATATGCCGGGTTTTATTTCTATTCCTTTCAATGATATTAATGCCCTGGAAAAAGTTTTGAGCGATAAAGATGTTGCGGGATTTCTTGTAGAACCTATACAAGGTGAAGCAGGCGTATTGGTACCTGATGATGGTTATCTGTCAAAAGCAAAACAATTATGCGAAGAAGCGAATATTCTTTTTATAGCAGATGAAATTCAAACCGGTTTGGCAAGAACCGGAAAAATGCTGGCCTGTGATCATGAAAATGTACGACCGGATATTTTACTTCTTGGCAAAGCGCTAAGTGGTGGTATGATGCCTGTAAGTGCAGTTCTTGCCGATGATGAAATAATGATGACCATCAAACCGGGTGAGCACGGAAGTACTTATGGCGGCAATCCAATTGCATGTAAAGTTGCTATTACTTCTTTGCAAGTATTGAAAGATGAAAAGATGGCTGAGAATGCGGCTGTAATGGGAAACCTGTTAAGAGAAGAACTGAAAAAGATAAATTCTCTGCATGTTGCGATGGTACGAGGAAAAGGTTTGCTGAACGCAATTGTTATTGATCACAGGAACAATGATGCTGCATGGGAGCTTTGTCTTGCATTAAAAGAAAATGGGTTACTGGCAAAACCAACTCATGGTGATAAAATACGTTTTGCCCCGCCTCTTGTTATCAATAAAGAACAAATACTGGAATGTGTTGAAATAATAAACAAGAGTCTTTCGGTCCTTGACTAAACTTTATAATGACCATCATTAACCAGCGCAATAATGTGGGCCGGTTATTTATTGTGAATAACAACATAACTTCAAACCTTAAACCATAAACATCAAACTTAACGTGGATACTCATCTTCATCATGACCAACATACGGAAGAACATTTAAAAAGCAGTGATATTTTAAGAGATGTTGTGATCGGCATGAGTGATGGCCTCACTGTTCCGTTTGCATTAGCAGCGGGTCTTAGCGGTGCAGTTGGCCCGGATGGTACTCATATCATTGTGATCGCAGGCATTGCTGAAATAGCAGCAGGTTCTATTGCTATGGGATTGGGCGGCTACCTTGCTGGTAAAACGGAACAGGATCATTACAACAGCGAGGTAAAAAGAGAATATTATGAGGTGGAGAATCTTCGCCACAGGGAAATTGAAGAAACAAAAGAGTTTTTTAAGAATATTGGTTTGAGTGAGGAACTGCAGGATAAAGCCACTGAAGAAATTGCAAAGGATAAAAAACAATGGGTTGATTTTATGATGAAATATGAATTAGGTTTAGAAAAACCTGATCCGAAAAGAGCTACTAAGTCGGCATTGAATATCGGGCTATCTTATGTTGTTGGTGGTCTTGTTCCTTTAAGCCCTTACTTCTTTGTTGATTCACCAACGGAAGGATTAAAAATTTCTGTATTAGTTACACTGTTATGTCTTTTTGTTTTTGGATGGTTTAAAAGTAAAATAACAGGCATTAATCCATGGTGGGGAGCAGTAAGAGTAATGCTCATTGGCGCTGCGGCAGCTGCTGCTGCATTTGGTGTAGCTAAATTATTTGAAGGGTAGTTTATACTTTCTTTTCTTCTTTCAACTGTACATCTGGAAAAAGTGCAGCGATCAGCATAAGAACTGAAGCAAGCAATACAAGCCATAATCCAATTTGTTTTTCGGGGCAATCGCCTTCCCTGCAAGTGGAAATGATAAAATAGTTTCGTACTGCCCATGCTATGTTCAATGCAACAACTAATAAATTGGATCGCTTGGCCCATAGTTTCGGAATAAAATGAAAAATGATAAAGAAAAAACTCAATACAAAATGAGCATAGCCGGGTTTGCCAAAATTTGTACCCGTAGAATCAACACCACTAACAATAATACTTTTTGAAGTAATAACCACCCATGGCAAAAAACAGGAGGCAATTAACAGAAGCACAGCAAACAAACCGATCCATTTCATGTAGCGCATAGAAATATTTGGAGCAAAAATAGGTGCATGTGACGGTATCGATAAAAAAACCCCGGCATTTAGCCGGGGTTTAAAATCGGTTTGGTAGAGACTCTGGTTCAGCCCGAATATTCGCTGGTGGCGAATTATACCTGCCGTAGCGGATACGGTATTTCCCGACAGGATTAACGGGATAATAGGACCGGATTATAGGTTCGCATATCTAATTTATAAAAAGAAAAATGAAACTCTATATAACTTATATACTATTTTTTTACATGTTGAGTAAATGTACGTAAGTGAGAACCCTTCATCAACAAAGAAGTTGTCTTGGCGACAATCTGATCTTTATTAAAGCTTCTCCCTACGTTTAATGTTTCAACGATTTCTCGCTTGTTGAATATTTCTTATTCAGGTTTTAAAAACTGAGCAAGCAGTCTATGAAAAAAATGCGTACCTCTTTCTCTTGTAACTGAATACCGGCCTTGTTTGTAAAACCGTGAATAAATTCCTTTCTGAACTTGCTGCACGATCTCTTCATCTTCTTTTTCTACCTTATCGAGATCGCCGCCGGCTCCCGCATCCCTGAGCTCTTCTTTCCATACATAAGTAAGAAATGAAACTTTTGTCTTATTTACTGCAAGAGGCTGAATAAGATTAACAGACAATCCCCACGGATAAAAATTGAACATCATATTAGGAAATACCCAGAAGTAATAAGCCGCTACCTGCCTGCCATATTCTGGTGAAGATGACGGAAGATCAAAATAATTCTCACCGGTTTTACTGATGCCGATCTGTACACTTGAAAAAGGGAAAAATAATTCGGTTGTGTAGTCGCTAAAATCGATCGCTGCATTTAATCCTGAATGAACAAAGGGTATATGAAAACCTTCGAGGTAGTTTTCGCAATACAAAGCCCAGTTGGCATTGATAAAATATTCTTTGGAAAAATCGGGGCGAAAATTGAATTCATGAAGCGGAAGAAATGCTACCCGCTTCATCATGTCTTTGAAAAAAACTTCAGGCTTATATTTTTTATTTAATGTTGTAAACAAAAATTTAGTCCATTGAAATAAAGGCAACTGATGCAGGTTATCATCTTCAGTGGGAAAATCTTTTACCTCCTTAAATTCGGGCATTGATTTGAATTTTCCATCCAGGTGAAACAAACGGCCATGGTATTTGCAACGGAGGTTGGTCGCTTTACATGGCTCATAGATCAGCAGGTTTCCACGATGTGTACAAACATTGGAAAGACAATGTATCTTCTCCGTTTCGTCTTTTGTCAATAATAAAGGTTCATTTAAATAACCATTAAGTAAAGTGAAAGGATGACAACTGGCTTTTTCTTTTACAAGGTCCGTATCACCGATAAACTGCCATGATGAAGCAAATATTTTGTCCTTAAACATTTCATATGCTTCGGCCGAAGTATATACATCTGTAGAAATAGTTTTTGCCTTTGCAATGTTCTTTTTTACTGAAAATTTTGACATGGCCGAAATTAAGAAAAGATATGCCGCAAAATATCTTTCCTGTTCTGAACAATTTTCTATCTTCCATGAAACTCTTATAATGAAAAACATTTTTTTTCTTGCCTTTGTTTTTTTCAGCTACAGTGTTTATTGCCAGGAACAAGTTTCATTATTTAATAAAAAAGACCTTACCGGGTGGACAATACATGGCACCGAGAAATGGTTCGTTGAAAATGGAGAATTGATCTGTGAAAGCGGGCCTGATAAACAGTATGGTTATCTTTCTACCAATAAGAATTATAAAAATTTTGAATTGACACTTGAGTTCAAACAGGAAGCAAATGGCAATAGCGGAGTGTTTTTTCGTTCTTCTATTGATGGGGTAAAGATCAGCGGCTGGCAATGTGAAGTGGCTCCGTTGAATCATCATACAGGCGGCATTTATGAATCTTATGGTCGTGGCTGGCTGATACAACCTGATTCAACACATGAAAAATATTTGAAAATAGGGAAATGGAACAAGCTGAAATTAAAAGTTGTTGGAGATGAAGTAACCACCTGGCTGAACGGTCATCAAATGATCTATCTGAAAGATGAAAAGATCGGTGCAGGTAGTGGTTTTATTGCTTTGCAGATTCATGATGGCGGTGGAATAAAAGTGAGATGGAAGAAGATTATGATTAAAGAGTTGCAATGAAGCATTGCTTAATGGCTAATTGTTTAATTGTTATTTTAATAACAGTCTTTAACAATTAAACCATTTGACAATTTAACGATACAACTCTTCTTTCATCGCCTTTACCCTTTCATCAACTAAATACTCATCAAACTCCATTAGCCGATCAATGATTCCATTTGGTGTAATCTCAATCACACGATTGGCAACAGTCTCCATAAATGTATGGTCATGACTGGTAAGTAATACGATCCCTTTAAAATCTGTACACTGTTCATTGAAGCTTTGAATGCTTTCCAGGTCAAGATGGTTTGTTGGCTGATCCAATAAAATAACATTTGGGTTTTGCAGCATCATACGGCTGATCATGCAACGAACTTTTTCACCACCACTCAGTACGTTTGTTTTTTTCAAGACATCATCACCGCTGAAAAGCATTTTACCTAAAAATCCACGAAGAAAAGGCTCATCCACATCTTTCACATGATCGGGCACATATTGACGCAGCCAATCCATTAAGTTCATTTGCTTTTCAAAGTATTGACTGTTCTCTTGTGGTAAATAGGCATGTGTTACAGTTGAGCCCCATGAATAAGAACCGCTATCTGCTACCGTCTCACCAGTAATAATGCTAAAGAAACTCGTCATGGCAAGTGGGTCACGGCTAAGCAATGCGATCTTATCGCCTTTGTTTACAGTAAATGTTACATTTTTAAAAAGTGAACGGCCATCAACAGATTTTTCTAATTTATCTACCTGCAAAATCTGGTTGCCAACTTCACGCAATTGCTGAAAAATAATTCCGGGATATTTTCTATAACTCGGTTCTATTTCTTCAATAGTTAATTTCTCCAGGGCTTTCTTTCTTGAAGTTGCTTGTTTACTCTTTGATGCATTGGCAGAGAATCGTGCAATGAAATCCAAAAGGGCCTGTCGCTTCTCTTCTGTTTTTTTATTCTTATCACCGACCTGTCGGGCCATCAACTGCGATGATTCATACCAGAAAGTATAGTTGCCCGTAAATATTTTTATTTTCTGACGATCAACATCGGCCACATGTGTACACACAGCATCCAAAAAGTGACGATCGTGGCTTACAATAAGAACGATGTTTTCATAGTCAGCTAAAAAGTTTTCCAGCCAACTAATTGTTTCGATATCCAAACCATTCGTCGGCTCATCCAATAATAAAATATCAGGATTACCAAACAAGGCCTGCGCCAGTAATACCCGAACTTTTAAGTTGGAAGGAATTTCTTTCATCAGTGATTGATGATACTCCTCATTCACTCCTAATTCACTTAATAAGGTCGCCGCATCACTATCGGCAGTATAGCCGCCCATTTCGCCAAATTCTCCTTCTAACTCCGCAGCCTTCATTCCATCCTCTTCGGTAAAATCTGCGAGTGCATAAATGCTTTCTCTTTCTTTCATCACTGCCCAGAGTTTGGTATGACCCATCATCACCGTATTCAAAACTGTTTGCTCGTCAAATTCAAATTGATTCTGTTTTAATACAGCTAATCTTTCCCCGGGAGTTATTTCCACTGTTCCTTTATTCGCTTCTATTTCGCCGCTTAATATTTTTAAGAAAGTACTTTTACCGGCCCCGTTTGCGCCGATCACCCCATAACAATTTCCTTTAATGAAATTGAGATTTACTTCTTCAAACAAAACTCTTTTGCCGTAAGCTAATTTCAGGTCTTTTACACTGATCATTTATCGCATTTTTTTGAGGCGGCAAAGGTAATGCAAATAGGCCTTTCTAAAGGGATGCTGATAAATAAATTATGGAGTCATTTATCTATTTAACACGGTTCCTTTTGTTCCCCCAATATCAAACAACTTTATAAGCAAAAGGCCTGCTATAAAACCGCCAATGTGAGCAGCATAGGCGACTCCTCCACCGGTTTCATCACCACCCAACATTCCCAATCCGCTTATAACCTGGAATACTATCCATATACCAAGTGCAACAAAGGCCGGAACTTCTGTAATACCCCTGCCCATGATTACCCGTACCCTCCGAGATGGAAAGAGAAGCATATAGCCTCCTAATACTCCGGAGATAGCTCCTGATGCGCCAAGACTGGGTATGAGAGAAGAAGAACCGGATACAAAAACGTGACTTAATGAGGCAATGATTCCACAAAGAAGATAGAAGACCAGGTAACGAATATGGCCAATACGATTCTCAATATTATCTCCAAAGACCCATAGGAACAACATATTTCCTAAAAGATGGGCCCAACCTCCATGCATGAACATAGAAGTAATAAGAGTGAAATAAACCGGTATAGGTGTAGGTTCCAATACACCAGTAGCGATATCTTTTCCTGTTAGAATTTCTGCAGGCACAGTGGAGAATGCATAAGTAAATTTCTCGTTGCCGCCCATTCCTTGTAAAAAAACAAATACAAGGATATTTACAGCGATCAATACATAATTGATCATGGGGGCAAAACGTCTGTCGGAATCATCATCACCTATTGGAAGCATGGTAAAATATTTAAATCCGATATACAAAGATCAGGCCTTAAGATTTTAAGAGATAACCTAACTTTATCGATAATTGCTTGTTATGAGAATTGCTTTATGTATTTCTGCTTTAGTGATCATTGCATCTTCATGCAAGAAAGAATCTGTTGAAACAAAATATTCCCCTTCGCAAGTCTTAACTCCCGGTCAATGGCAATTAAAAAGACTTACTATTGAAACACCACCCGGATCAGGAGCCGCCGATATTACTTCCGCCACTTTTGACCCTTGTGAGCTTGATGATATTATTGAATTTAAAACAGGGGGAGGCTTTTCCTGCATAGAAAATACAAATGTTTGCCCGATCAATTCGGGGGTATTCTACAATCTCCGCGGTGGCAACTGGGTACTTTCCGGTGATACACTTCTGACAATTGCCGCAGGATTTAATGTACAGAAATTTAAATTTGGAAAGATCACTGTCAATTCAATGGAGCTTCAACAAACACAAACAAATTATCTTGGCGAATTAACCCGCTATACTTTTTTGATGAACAAATAATATGTCTTATAAATACTATTCTTTCTTTCTGTACACAGCCCCATCATATTCAAACTGCGAGATCTTTCCATCTGAATTCTGCGAAAATGTGATCCATGTTTTTCCGTACCAATCATAATTATAATAGCCTCTGAATACATCATAATTCCAATGCTTCAATGCGAGGCTGATCTTATTAGGAAATTTAATTGTCAGGTCACTTCCATTTAGCACGATCTCTGCATCTCCATAAACTTCGTTTGTAAATTTTCCTGCATACCCTGTAAGCGGCAGCGATGGCTTCGTTCCGGGTACTCTTTTTGTTTCCTTCTCTTTTTCTTTAATACGGGCAGAATCTCTTATTTTTTTATAATGATAAAACAATTCTGTACTCCAATCATGGCTATTATCATTAAAACACCACAGATCAGTCGCTTTCCACATCAGTACATGGCGTATTTCTGTATGATCAAGATTACTGAAGACATAAATAGAAAATTTTTCTTCAGGCATAGAGCCAAAAATTGCTACAGCTCCATCAAGACTGCCGGTATGAAATTGATACATACGACCACGATAATCCTGTTGGAACCATCCTAAGCCATAAGTGGTCCAATGAGGATGTGTTATTTCTTGGGTCGGATAAAATTGACCAGGCGGGACAATAGACTGTGGTTTAAAAAATTCTGCAAAGGTTTCTGCTTTGATCAATCTTTTGCCATTAACAATGGCGCTATCCTGCAAAAACTGCATCCACTTAGTAATATCATCAATACAGGATACAACACTTCCGGCAGGATCGTAACCACCGAAATTTATTGCTTCGATCGCTTTGATAACCGTATCACCATAATAAAAATGTGGTGTCATTATACTTGGCTCAGCTTTGGCATCAGTGAATTTTGTATAAGTATGATTCATTCCCAGTGGCTGAAAAATTCTTTTTGCAATAAACTCCTGCCAGGGCATACCGCTTACTTTTTTTATCACCTCACCCGCTACCACGTACATCAGGTTTTGGTAAATAAAAGATGATCGCATTGAATAGGCAGGTTTCATATACCGCATGCGTTGAACAATTTCTTCAGAAGAATATCCAAATAACCAAAGCCTATCACCATTACCCAAGCCTGCATTATGACGAAGCAAGTCACGAATAGTGATCTCATCACTTACATAGGGATCGTACAAGCGAAAGCCTGGTAATATATCTTTTAGTTTATCATCCCATTTAATTTTTCCTTCGTCAACCAACATACCGACACAAGCAGCAGTCATTGCTTTTGTAGTAGATGCACAAAATGAAATTGTAGAAGTAGTGAAAAGTTGCGGCTTATTAATATTGGTAACACCATATCCTTTTTTAAAAATTACTTTCCCATCTTTAACAACCGCTACAGAAAGACCTGTTGTTTTCCACAATGAAATGGAGGATTGAATATATTTATCAAAGAGATCAACCTTATCTTGAATTTCTTTGTTGTCAGCTTGAGAGGATCCTGATAAGCAGGATGCAATCAACAGGAAAATGAAAACTATTCTCATGCAGATGAAATTTGTTTTATAATTATAATTAAACGCCAATATCATTGAGGCCTCAACCTTTCCCCAATACCATCTACAAATAATTCAACCTTCCCGCAATTACGGCATACGTAAACATCAAAGTGTTCACGGTGGGTAAATAGTTCTCCGAGATCGCCGAGAATAAAAGCCCATGCTCTTGTTCCTTCATGAAATTTCTTTGTTCCGGCATAGCTCATTTCAATATCACAATGAGGACAGGTAGTGGATGTAGTAGTTGCCATTTGATTTTTTCTAAATATAAATAAAAATCCCGCCTCTGTTGAAGCGGGATCTATAACGCATTACTTAAAACTTCTTTTAGTAACCCATTCCACCCATATCAGGTGCACCACCGCCGTGAGCATGAGCTTCTTCTTTCTTAGGTTTGTCAGCGATCACACACTCTGTTGTGAGTAACATACCTGCAATTGAAGCTGCATTTTCCAAAGCAACACGGGTAACCTTAGTTGGATCAATAACACCAGCAGCAATTAATTTCTCATACTGCTCTGTTCTTGCATTAAAACCAAAATCACCTTTTCCTTCTTTCACTTTCTGAACAACGATCGAACCTTCGATACCCGCATTCTCAACGATTTGACGAAGCGGTTCTTCTAATGCTCTTTTTACAATTGAAATACCGGTTCCTTCGTCTTCATTGCTGCCTTTCATTTTTTCAATTGCTTCAATAGCACGGATGAAAGCTACACCACCACCTGGAACGATACCTTCTTCAATAGCTGCTCTTGTTGCATGTAATGCATCGTCAACACGATCCTTCTTTTCTTTCATTTCCATTTCAGTAGCAGCACCAACTTGCAATACGGCAACACCACCGCTTAATTTAGCAAGACGTTCTTGTAATTTTTCTTTATCGTAATCAGAAGTAGTTGTTTCGATCTGTGCTTTTATCTGGTTGATGCGGGCGGTGATATCAGTTTTCTTTCCCTTACCGCCAACGATGGTTGTATTGTCTTTATCGATCACTACTCTCTCAGCTTTACCAAGATAAGAAAGATCAGCATTCTCCAGTTTGTAACCCTGCTCTTCGCTGATCACAATACCGGCAGTAAGAATAGCCAGATCTTGTAACATCTCTTTTCTGCGATCGCCAAAGCCCGGAGCTTTAACTGCAGCTACTTTTAATGTACCACGAAGTTTGTTTACAACCAATGTTGCCAATGCTTCACCTTCGAGATCTTCAGAGATAATTAAAAGAGGAGCACCTTGCTGAGCCACTTTCTCCAGGATATGGAGGATGTCCTTCATATTGCTCACCTTTTTATCATAGATCATGATATAAGGACTCTCCAACTCAGCTTCCATTTTTTCGCTGTTTGTAACAAAGTATGGAGAGATGTAACCACGATCGAATTGCATACCTTCTACCACATCAACAGTCGTTTCAATTCCACGGGCTTCTTCAACAGTAATAACACCGTCTTTAGTAACCTTGGTCATTGCTTCAGCGATCAGTTTTCCGATCTCTGCATCATTGTTTGCAGAGATAGAAGCAACCTGCTCGATCTTCTTACTGTCATTCCCAACTTTCTGAGATTGTGCAGCAAGACTTTCTACAACAGCTCTTACAGCTTTGTCAATACCACGTTTCAGATCCATTGGGTTAGCACCGGCTGCCACATTTTTTAATCCTTCAGTAATGATGGATTGTGCAAGCACAGTTGCAGTAGTAGTACCATCACCAGCTACATCAGAAGTTTTGCTGGCTACTTCTTTCACCATTTGTGCACCCATATTTTCAATGGGATCTTCCAGTTCAATTTCTTTTGCTACTGTCACACCGTCTTTAGTTACACCCGGTGCACCGAATTTTTTTTCAATAACCACATTGCGTCCTTTAGGTCCAAGGGTTACTTTCACCGCATTTGCCAGGATGTCAACACCCCTTTTCATTCTATTGCGGGCTTCAATATCGAAGAATAATTGTTTTGCCATATTATTTTGTTTGTAAGTTTTTAATTTGAATAAGCTTTTAGCCGTTAGTGGTTAGCCGTTAGCAGATCTCGCTAAAAGCTAATGGCTAACAGCCAATAGCTGTTTACACTATCGCCAGAATATCGCTTTCTCTCATTATCAGCAGGTCATCACCTTCAATCTGAATTTCTGTACCTGCATATTTGCCATAAAGAACCGTGTCGCCAGATTTTACTGACATTGGTTCATCCTTTTTGCCAGGACCAGCTGCGATAACAACACCACGTTGTGGTTTTTCTTTTGCAGTGTCCGGAATGATGATGCCACCGGCAGTTTTCTCCTCAGCAGGAGCCGGTTTCACTATTACCCTGTCATGAAGTGGGGTAACGCTTAACTTTTTAGCCATAATTGTATTGATTTTTGAGTTTGTTGAAATGATTCTCCCATTGATTTTGGGGGACGGCGAAGGTACAGGAAATACCGTGCCGCCTGTCTTGAAACGGAAAAAATTTCAGGTTTAATGGATAAACTTGTTATTGAATATTCGATATGGGTAAAAAATTCAGTTTATAGTGTCAATTTTTCATTTTTGGCAGATAATGATTGTCGGAAAAGATGATATGTATCAGCAATCGCTTTGATAGTGCTCACTTTCCCCTTATTATCATGAAACTAATTTGCTAAATATTGAAGCAAGTCATTTAAAAAACATGTTTATGACCATTGAATTCTTCACTCCGCAAAGCGAAGTTCCTGAACATATAATCTTCTTTATAAAAGAAAAACTGATGGAGTTTTATCATCGGGACAACGAGATTTACGGCGCAGAAGTTATTCTAAGAAACAAGGAAATAAGTCCCGGTAAGGATCACATTTGCGAAATAACGCTGAGTATTTACGGAGAAGTGCTGATGATACATCGAAGCGCTGATAATTATTTACAAGCTGCAAGAGATGTTTTAGCGGAATTATCATTGAAAGTGGATGAATTTTTACAAAGACAAAAGGAGCCCCCTGATCAAATTACCAGTACTGTAAGAGTTTAAATTTCCCCAAAAAATCCTACGGATCATTTTTGTTATGAAGAAATTCATTGCTATAAATACGAAATAGCAAAATGATATAGCTGATGAGTAGCGGGCCAAAAATAAATCCTATAAATCCAAATAAACTCAACCCAACAATTACTCCGAGAACAGTTACTACAGGATGCACATGTCCAAGTTTATTGAGCACCGTAATTCTTGCTACGTAATCAATATTACCGGTAACGATAATACTGTAAATAAACAGGCCGGTCGCATTCCATGCATCACCACCTGCGTACATAAAAATTACAAGCGGCACCCAAACCAGCATAGTACCCACAAAAGGGAAAAAAGCAAACACCCCGGTGAGAAAACCCCATAAAACAAATTCGTTTACACCAAAAATATAATAGCCTAAAGTAGCTGTGACTCCTTGTATAAGAGAGATAAGAGGTATGCCTATGGCGCTGGCCCTAACGAGCCTTTTAGTTTCTGAAACCATCAAATTGATATTAACCTGGTTTAGCGGAATGATATGACCAAGGTATTGTTCCATTTCTTTACCATTTACCAGCATAAAATAAAGCAGGAATAAAAGCAACGCAAGATTTGCAAGCAAGTCGACTGTATTATTGATTAATGCAGGAATAAAATTGGATATTTTGTTCAGCAGATCGGAAAGAGAACTTTCTGAAAAAAAACTAAAGCCTGCTCTTCTTTCAAATTCACCAATAGCATTTTTTGCTGTAGAAATAAAAAGAGATGGATCCTGCAAGAACTTATCAATCTTTGGCTCAAGCAGTACAACAATTGTATATACAAACAAAATGAGGATGGCAGTATAACCAACCAGGAACAAAGCAGCAGCCCTGCTTTTCTTCCATTTATGATGATATACCAATTGGAAATAACTACCCCGTGAAAGAATGTATAACGTTAATGCGCCGAGAAAGCCTGGAAAGAACACACGAAGTTCACGTAAGACAACAAAAACCAAACCTATCAGCAGCGCTAAGATCAATACCTGTTTAAGTTGGCGATTAAAACCGGGCATAAGGTTCGTCTTTCTTTAATTAATTAAAATTACCGGATAGCCAGTTTCAAAAATTATTCATGATAACCAGGGCTAACTATCCGGCAATAAAAAATTTATCAACTTTTTTGCAATCTTTTCCTTTTTGAAACCAGTGAATTAATTTTTTGACTTAACTTATTTAAAATTTGTCCGGCGGCATTTTCAACCGTTCTGCCCGCTATCATACCTATTCTGTGACTCAAAAAATTGGCGCCGTAATTCATTGCTCCATTTAATAGTGCATTGCCCGTTTTGAAATTGAAACTTGCGACAGATGGCTTTTGAGCTGGAAGATTATTCATGGAAAAATTGTTTCTTAATCCTTTCCATGAACGATCCATTTGCTTTTCAAGTTCAAGTTGTTTTACCCGAAGCTTTAATTTTTCGTATTCAAGATCTTTTATATTTCTAATCTTTTTCATTCTCGTCTTTATCAAACATTGCTTTGATCAATGCATTCATGATGGGTCTTCTTATCAGCCAATCTTTAGAAACCCAAAGAATGAAACCAGCAAGAAGCACTATTCCTGCAACAATCAGGAAACCAAGCCAAAAATTTTCTAACCATTGCCCCATGGCTATGGCACCAGCAATGCATATCAATACAAGGAACAAGAAAAAAACCAAGGCTGACATAACCACAGCTATCATTATAGCTACCACTTTTGAGGTTTTCTCAGCAAATGACAGTTTTAATTGTGCCAGCCTGGTATTCAAATATTCTTTTACCTGCTCAACAAACCCATCTGCATTATTAAAATCCTGAGCCATAGATTCGTGAATTTAATGATCGTTAATTCAATTCTTCTTCCTTTACCTCATTCATCTTGCTAAATTCTTCCTGCAATTTTTCTTTCCCTAATTTGATCTTACGATTGAAATTGTCAGCGAATTTTTTACCGCCTTCGGCTATTTTTTGCCTGGTTACTGAGCCCTTGTCGGGGGCAAATAAAACACCCAGCACTCCGCCGATTGCCAGGCCGGCTCCCAGTGCAATCAGGATCTTTGAAGTATTTTTCATAACCGTTTTTTTAATGGTGAATAATTATTTACCTATCGCTTCAAATCTACTTTTCATCGATGATAATATCCATGAGGTAGTTCATAACTAACAATGATAATTGTCACAGTTATCGGCCCAATCTCCGACTCAGGAAAAGGCTTTGAAAATGTTTTTGGCGGAAGCAACATAATGCCCGCCAAATAAAACGGCATGAACAAGCAAGGGATACAGTTGGACAATTGATAACCTTTTTTCCCAACCTATTTCTAAACGAAAAGTTTCATTATAAGCATTGTAAAATCGCTGATCAAATCCGCCAAAGAGTTTTGTCATTCCAATATCCATTTCCCGATGCCCAAAATAGACGGCAGGATCGAATATTGCTGCATTTCCTGATGAAGTGGTCAAATAATTGCCAATCCAAAGATCACCGTGTAATAATACAGGAGGTTCAGCGGAAAAAATATTTCTTAAATTATTGCAGAAAGAACTTGCGCCATTAATATCTGCTCTGGAAAGATCACCTGCATCAAATAATTTTTTTACCAACGGCATTACCCTGCATTCAGCATAAAATGAATACCATTCATTATGCCGGCTATTACTTTGTATTAAACTTCCTATATAGTTGTCTTCCCTCAACCCAAAATACTGTTGTGGTTGTTTATGCATCATTGCTAAAGCTGAACCAAAGTTTTCCCACATATTCTTTTGGGCTGTTCCTTTTTCCATCCATTCCATTAATAAATATTGTTGTTCATTGCTGGTACCAACTTTAACTACCTGTGGAATGATAAGTGTGGAATTCTTGCGAAGCAGATCAAGACCATTTGCTTCTTTTACAAACATCTCAGGATAGTTACTTGCATCATTTACTTTCAAAAAATATTTACCCGATGAA
>Ga0070698_100000935_pt1 | contig 31956 bp, 21 predicted proteins | sample KBSK1502metaG_FD_65477 | JGI IMG/M metagenome (GOLD analysis project Ga0070698, IMG submission 65477) | Corn, switchgrass and miscanthus rhizosphere microbial communities from Kellogg Biological Station, Michigan, USA - KBS K1-50-2 metaG | ecosystem: Host-associated > Plants > Roots >... | reverse complement strand
GGCAGGATTACGTTGAAGGTATCCTTCATAAGCTTCCATAGTGGCACAATGTAAACGTGAATCAACGGAATTCCTCGGTGGAGTCGGCCTTTGTTGTGCAAAAGAGCTGCTAAAACTGAAAAGTAAAATAGCCGTAAATGCCAGAAAAGTAAATTTTTTCAAAGCAGTATTGTTTTGGGTTAAGAATAAAGTTTTATCCGCTCAAGATTAGCGCTACAAGTTTACAGAATAATACCCGAAAAAGAAAAAATTGTTTTTCCCTGTACCTGCAAATAATCAAGCTGTTAAACTAAAATGATGGATGGATTAAAATTGAGGTCAAAAGGGTGATTAGAACTTTAAAAAAAGAAATGATGCGCGGATATAAATACAGGGTCATAACAACTTTTTTTGGACAAAATCTGAAATAGTTATCTTCCCTGATTATTCATCATCAAAAAGGAATAGAATGAATATCAAACTTCGTTTAACCCTGATGAACTTTTTACAGTTTTTTATATGGGGTTCCTGGTTAATATCGATTGGAAACTATTTAGGCGGTACGTTGCATTTCACCGGTGCACAAATTGGAGCCGTATTTTCTACATTAGGAATTGCATCCTTATTTATGCCTGCATTAATGGGTATTGTGGCTGATAAGTGGTTGAATGCAGAAAAAGTATTAGGGCTTTGTCATATCATTGGTGCTGGCATGTTGATATGGTCGTCAACAATAACAGAGCCCAACATGTTCTTTTGGGTGATGTTACTGAATTCAATGTTTTACATGCCAACTATTGCATTAAATAATACAGTATCATATATCGTTCTTGAGCAGAAAGGTTTTGATATTGTAAAAGATTTTCCTCCGATCAGGGTATGGGGTACTATTGGTTTTATTGCCGCCATGTGGATTGTTGATATTTTTAACTGGGATGCCTCTAAATTCCAATTAATCTTCAGTGCTGCCTCTGCTCTTACCTTAGGTATTTATGCCTTTACAATGCCTGCTTGTCCGCCAGTCAAATCAAATAAGGCTAAATCTTTTATTACATCACTGGGGCTTGATGCTTTCGTATTATTCAAACAAAGAAAAATGTTCATCTTCTTTTTGTTTGCCATGTTTTTAGGGGCGGCTTTACAGATCACCAATGCTTTTGGGAGTTCATTTTTAGAAAGTTTTAAACCAGCTTATCCTGATTCATTTGTTGTGAACCACAAACTTTTTACACTTTCCATTTCTCAGATATCCGAATCACTTTTTATCCTTGCTATACCTTTCTTTTTAAAGAAATTCGGAATTAAGAAAGTCATGCTCATGAGCATGTTTGCATGGGTATTTAGATTTGGATTATTTGGCATTGGCAATCCGGGTACAGGCATGGTTTTTTTAATTGCATCTATGATCATTTACGGAATGGCTTTCGATTTTTTCAATATATCTGGTTCTCTATTTGTAGAAACCGAAGCTCCTTCCAGTATGAGAGCAAGTGCTCAGGGATTGTTTATGTTTATGACTAATGGTATTGGCGCTATGTGTGGTGGTTACAGTGCCGGTTTAGTTGTTGATTATTTTACAAAAAATGGTATTACCGACTGGCGAAGCACCTGGTTTACATTTGCAGGTTATGCATTGGTATTAGGAATTATTTTTCCACTGGTTTTTAAATATAAACATGACCCGGGTAAAATGGCTGTTGTAAAACATTAATGCAAAAAGTAAAGTGTGAACTTTGCTTTTTTATTTCTTCGAAAAATTTTATTCTTCTACGAGCTTTTAAGTTAAAAATCCCAAACGCCATTATTGGAATTTGGGATTTTTTTTTCCCGATAGTTATCGGGATGATTTTTTTTAAATATGCGATTCGATCTTTTTCACAAAATTTCCTTTTGGCTGAGCACCGACTAATTTATCAACTACCTGCCCGTTTTTGAAAAACAAAATTGCGGGAATAGATGTGATGCCATAGTTCATGCTCACATGCGGATTTACATCCACATTTACTTTACCCACGTTTATTTTGCCATCGTATTCTTTTGCAAGAGATTCGATTACTGGCCCGATAGCACGGCAGGGACCGCACCATTCTGCCCAAAAATCTACTACTGTTAATTTATCTGCACTTAATACTTCGTTTTGGAAGTTGCCATCTGTAAATTCTTTTGCCATAATATTTTTCTTTTTTATTTCTAAAGGAGGGGAACAAAAATACAACCAAAATGTTTACTGCGAACTTATGACATAATTATGTGACTAACTTGTCATAAAAGCGACATGAACTGCATCAATTCGTGTTAAATAGCCAGTCGCTAAGCTGTTTTAAGGATTATAGAAAAAATACTCAATGTGTCATTACTTGCACATCTAATTCGGGATTACCCTCAAGAAAATCCACCATTTCATCATTCATTTCAAACCCGTTATCCATCGTAACTAAACTTATTTTTAAATTTTCTTTTGATTCCGTCAGGTTAAGCTTTAGTGTTGATCTGCCGGGGAATTTTTTTACATTCTCTTCAAAAAAACTAATAAGGGTCGTCGAAATATTTTTAGGATGAACATCAATGGTCAGTTGTTTAGTAAGATTTCGTTTGATGGTTTCCACCATAGTAATGCCATTCACTTTAAATTCATATTCCGGTGTATTAAATCTTTGTTTGAAAAAACCTGTGATAAATAAAGAAGATCCTTGCTGCAAAAATGGAGTGAATTTCACATAATCATCGCCCCACAGTACCAGTTCCGTTTTGCCTGAATAATCTTCAATGGTAAATGAGCCGTATTTATTTCCCTTTCTCGAAATTTTATGATCAGCATTTGTAACTAGGCCAACCAACCTGAACATCCGGTTTGAATTTGGATGAAGACCTACGGCTTCTTTGAATTCATTAAACTCTGCAACGGAAGTAATACCATAATGTTTCAATTCAAATTTATAATGATCCAATGGATGCCCGCTTAAAAACATACCGGTAACTTCTTTTTCATGATCCAATTGAACTATCAATGGCCACGGCTCGCATTGCGGAAGAGTAGGGGTCCTTATTTCAACAGCTAATGGCAGATCACCAAACAATGTGTTAGTGTTTGATGTATTGTTTTGTTGGTAAACTTGTCCAAAACGAATAATTTTTTCAAGACCTGTTGTTTGATCTTCTGGGATTGTATGAAAAAATTGTGCACGATGATGTTCGGGGAAACACTCAAAGCCACCGGCATAAGCAAGACTTTCCAATGTCTTTTTATTTACTGCACGTTGGTTAACTCTTTTGATAAAATCAAAAATATTTTTGAATATGCCGTTCTTTTCTCTTTCTTCAATGATATTTTCAACCGCGGCCTCGCCACAACCTTTTAATCCGCCCAATCCAAAACGAATTTCACCTCTTTGATTAACGGCAAACCCCTTTTTCGATTCATTAATATCAGGCCCAAGAACTTTTATTCCCATTCGTTTACATTCTTCCATAAAGAATGTGATCTTTTCAATGCTGCCGGCATGATTTAAAACCGCAGCCATATAATCACCGGGGTAATGACTTTTTAAATATGCAGTTTGATAAGCTACATAAGCGTAACAAGTAGAATGTGATTTATTAAATGCATATTGTGCAAATGATTCCCAGTCAGTCCAGATTTTTTGTAAAGTATATTCACCAAATCCTTTCTTCTTGGCATTCTCAATGAACTGGCTCTTCATTTTATCCAGAACTGACTTTTGCTTTTTACCCATTGCTTTTCGTAATACATCCGCATCTCCTTTACTAAAGTCAGCAAGCCTTTGTGATAACAACATCACCTGCTCCTGGTAAACTGTAATTCCATAAGTTTCTTTTAATATCTCTTCCATTTCCGGAAGATCATAAGCGATAGCCTCCCGTCCGTGTTTGCGTTCAATAAAATTTGGAATATATGCAAGCGGGCCGGGACGATACAAAGCATTCATGGCGATCAGGTCATCAAGCCGGTCAGGTTTTAATTCACGCAAATATTTTTGCATACCCGGACTTTCAAACTGGAAGGTACCGATCGTATCACCATGCTGATACAGTTTAAAAGTTTTTTCATCATCAAGTGGGATCTTATCAATATCAATTTCCACTCCATGATTTTGTTTTATTAGTTCAAGTGCTTCTTTGATAATGGTGAGTGTTTTCAAACCAAGAAAGTCCATCTTGATTACTCCTGCATCTTCAATTATATTTCCTTCGATCTGTGTTACCCACAGGTCAGAATCTTTTGCAGTAGCAACAGGGATCAATTCAGTAAGATCCCGTGGGGCAATGATAATACCCGCAGCATGAATACCAGTGTTGCGTACAGAACCTTCCAAAATTTCTGCCTGGTGTAATACATCACTCTGTATTCCCTTGCTGTTATATATCTCCCTTAGTTTTTTTATTACTTCAATATCATCAGGACCAACACCATCTTTTTCCATTAATGATTTTTCTCCATCCTTTGCAGTAAGTGGTGCATGCAATACTCTTCTCAATTCAATACCGGGTCTGTCAGGAACCATTTTTGCCAATGCATTTGAATCGGGTAGGGGTAGATCCATCACTCTTGCTACATCTTTGATACTCATTTTAGCCGCCATCGTACCATAAGTAATGATCTGCGCCACCTGGTTCTTGCCATATTTTTTTATTACATAGTCAATTACTTTTTGCCTGCCGATATCATCAAAATCAGTATCGATATCCGGCATTGATTTACGATCAGGGTTTAAAAATCTTTCAAAAAGTAAATTGTATTTGATCGGATCGATATTAGTGATACCGATGCAATAAGCAACTACACTTCCGGCAGCGGATCCGCGGCCAGGGCCTACTAATACATTAAGTTCCCTGCCAGCTCTTATAAAGTCACTTACAATTAAAAAGTACCCGGCGAATCCCATTGTTTTAATTGTAAATAATTCAAACTCGATCCTGTCTTTTATTTCGTCAGTAAGTTCTGAATAACGATTTTTAGCTCCTTCGTAAGTAATGTGTTTTAAGTATTCCCATTGATTTAATGAATCAGGACTTACTTCGCCTTTATCAAGTTTTTCAGCTTTTGTATGCGTTTTAAATTCTTCAGGAATAGGAAAGGCCGGCAGTAAAATATCTTTCTTAAGATTGAGTATCGAAATTTTATCAACTATCTCATTGGTGTTTCCAATTGCTTCCGGAAGATCAGAAAAGTTTTTTGTCATCTCATCCGTCTTCTTAAAATAAAACTGATCATTGGGAAAAGCAAAACGTTGTTTTGTTTTTACTGAAACATCGTCATCAAAACTTGTGATCTTATCATCACTTTGTTTAGCCCCGGTATTAATGCAAAGCAAAATATCATGAGCCGTAAAATCAGTTTGATCCACATAATGTGAATCGTTGCTGGCAATAATTTTTACATTGTATTTGCGGGCAAATTTTACCAACACTTCATTCACTATATCCTGTTCTTTCATTCCATGTCGCTGCAACTCTATATAATAATCTTCGCCAAAAAGATCAAGCCACCATTTGAATTCTTTTTCCGCATCAGCTTCTGATTTTCTTAGAATGGCCTGTGGCACCAATGCACCAAGACAACATGTGGTAGCGATCAGGCCTTCATGATATTTTAAAATTAATTCTTTGTCAATCCGCGGATACTTGCTGTACATGCCTTCAATAAACCCAAGTGATGTAAGCTTTATAAGGTTTTTGTATCCCTGTTCATTTTTTGCCAATAATATCTGGTGGTGTCTCGGATCTTTTTCTTCTTTAGTAAAAATTTTCCGATGGCGATCTGCGGTGATATAAAATTCGCATCCAACAATTGGTTTTACTTTTAAACTTCCATCTTCATTTTTATGCTTGTGTGCTTCTGCAACAAATTCAAAAACACCAAACATATTTCCATGATCAGAGATCGCCAAAGCCGGCATATTATCATCAATTGCTTTTTTATAAAGCTTTTGAATGGATGCGGCGCCATCAAGTAAAGAAAATTGTGTATGTACGTGTAAGTGAGAAAATTTCATTTTTATCGTTCTTTAAATTTAATGATCAGCATCAATCAACTTATGCGTCTTATTATCAGCTGTAATTGCAAATAAAAGCTGATGACAATTTTTCAATGCAAATTTCGTTTAAATAATATCCACATCATCGGAAAAGATTTTTATTTTTGTTAACTAGTGATGGCAGGATCTTAGCGTATTGGCCTTCTCATTCTATTTTTTATTGTAATTCATGCTGAAACAGGCAACTATTTACTCAATAATGATTGTGTTACTGGCAAGTTGTTCCAGTTTGAAAACAGCTTTTACCGGTAACAGGGAATCTACCTCTGCTCCTAATTCAATACCTGTTAAAAAAGAAACAAAATTTCTTAGCCAGATCGATGTGCCTGTTGAGTCGTCAAGAGGAACTAAAGATAAAGAAGAAGCAACCCCGGTTGTAAAGAAAGAAACAGGAACAACCCGCAATAGTTATTACAGACAAGGTGAAGCAGAAAATTTATCTGCTTTGCAGGTGAAATATGCTGTATTACTCAGCACTCCCGCAGAAGAAGTAAAGAACACAAAAATGTTTGAGTTCATTGATGATTGGTATGGCACGCCCTATCGTTTGGGCGGCACAACAAAAAAAGGGATTGATTGCTCTGCATTTTCCCAATTTCTTTTTGCTTCGGTTTATGGCCTTAGCATTCCAAGAACAGCAAGAGAACAATACAGTTTAACCAACCGTATATCAAGAACAGAATTAAAAGAAGGCGACCTGATCTTCTTCAATACCCGTGGCGGTGTTTCTCATGTTGGTATTTATCTTCAGAATAACAAATTTGTTCATGCTTCTACCAGCGGCGGCGTAATGATCAGCGATGTTTTTGATGAGTATTGGGCAAGGAAATTTGTTGGCACCGGTAGATTAAAAGATAAAGAATCACTAGTTTCCAAAAATGGTAAATAACAGGTTGTAAGTTTTAAGATAGCATTCGCTCTATTTGCGTCATCGTTTCAATTTCTTCTTCAGATTTTCCAAAACAATTTTCAGATCCGGAGTAAGATTCATCCAATAAGTTCCGGCAAAAAACAGGAGAATAAAAAGTAAACTTCTTATCGCAAGCCATTCAATCCCGGTTTTATTATTCAAAAGAAAATAGCAAATGCCATAACAAGCAAATGCAAGAACAATTGCCAGCAAAGATTTTATAGTAAATGGTTGCATTTTGAATTTGCGCAACAAAAAAAGATAGCGGATAAAATTATAAATGGAAAAAGATATAAGGTTTGCGACAGCAGGGCCGACCAGCCCAAGTCTCATTGTTAATATCCAGTTTAGAGGCAGCATGATCGCAAGAAGAATGACGCCGGTGATAAAATCAAAACGCCAGAAAGTGGAAGTAGCAATGATCTGCCCGCTGACGCCGGTGCCCATATCAACAATTCTCATCATGCCCATAAAAATAAATACATCAAGCGCCACCTTGAATTCAGCCTGCAAATTCAAAGAATCAATTGCATCATTATAATTTAGCCAGACGAGACAAAACATGGCTGCAGAAAAGATCAATTGGTTGATAGATGACCGTTGGTAAATGCGATTGATCTTTTTATAATCTTTATCCTTCCACGCCTGCGATAGATGTGCCACCGATGCAGCAACAATGCTTCGTTGCGGTGCCTGGATCAGGCTGCTGAGATATTGTGCAAAAGTGAAAAGACCAACCATACCAGCACCATCAGGGAATACACCGGCAATAATAATAGTGTCTGCAACAGCAGCAAGATTATATATAAGCGTCCCGCCCCAGATGAAACCACAAAGCATCAATATCTTTTTAAATAATCTTCTTGTTACTTTACTTATGGAAAAAGTGAAACTAATTTTACCACTGCTGTACAAATAAATAAAAAGAATTAGCGCAAGCAGCAGGTATAGAAATGAATAGATCTTGATAAAGAGATCAAAATCTTTTATAATGCTGAAGCTGACAAGCACAAAAAGGATCGTTACAAAAATCCGAAATTGCACTTCTCTGAAATAATTTGAAAGAACTGATTTGTGATTGTGCCAGGCAAATACTTCAAGTACTGAAAAAAGAGTTAGCCCAAGTCCAAATGGGAAAAGCCAATAATAATATTGTACAACCTGTGGTGAATTATCAAATACTCTTCCCACAACATTTCTCATAAACAATCCGGCAATGGCAACAAGAGTAAAACCAATGATACTTATAAGCAATGCCCACGTAGCCTGGTCATTTTTATTTTTTGGCAAGTGATCATTATAGTAAGGGAAAAACTTATTTACATAAGCGGGCATACCCAATGATGCGATCGACATCATGATGGAGCCTATAGCAATAAATACACCGGTAAGACCATATTCTTCTTTTGTAAAGGGACCGCCTTCTCTTGTAAAAAGATAAGTATTCAATGCGCCAAATGCAAAACCAACATAGATCAATATTGAAGAAATAATACTTTGCCGGCGAATATTACTCATGCGATAAAGATAGTAAATGGTGAGTGGTCAATGGTGAGTTGTTAATCAACCTTTTTTATATTAATATAGAAATTGCGATCGATCTTTAAACCATTATTTATTATATCCCCGGTAATAGTTGTGCTACTCCATTCTGTTGTTGGCTTTAACCATTCAGAATTTTTGATATCAATTTTCACCGGCATATTGAATCCCGTTACACAATTGCTCCAGCGATAAGACATTTTATCACCGGTAAATTTATATTCAAGCACAGGTATCATTGTTGTACGTAAATATTGATCGAATATTTTTGAAAGATCTTTTCCGGATTGTTCTGACATATAGGTTTCAATCTGCCGCGTAGTTACAACTGAGTGATAGAATTTAGAGTTCAGCCCTCTTAATATTGATCTGAATTTTTCATCATCATTGATCACTTGCCGGATCGTGTGCAGCATATTGCCTCCTTTGTAATACATATCGCCGCTGCCTTCTTTATTTACTCCATAAGGCCCAATGATGGGTTTATCATTTTCAATAAGTCTTCTTGTACCGATGCAATAATCGCTGCCGGCTTCTTTACCATAATAATATTCGGTGAACAATGTTTCAGAATAATTAGTAAATCCTTCATGCACCCACATATCGGCAATGTCAATTGTGGTTATATTATTTGCAAACCATTCATGACCGCTTTCGTGTACAATGATGAAGTCCCATTTCAATCCCCAGCCTGAAGCAGAAAGATCTCTGCCACGATAACCATTTTTAAAACCATTGCCATAAGCTACAGCGCTTTGGTGTTCCATTCCAAGATGCGGGGCTTCGATCAATTTATAACCATCTTCATAAAAAGGATAGGGGCCGAACCAATATTCAAATGCTTTCAGCATCAGCGGTACTTGCTTGAATTGTTCTTTCGCTTTTTCCAAATTATAATCAAGAACCCAATAACTACAATCTAATTTCCCTTTTTCACCTTCGTAAGTTTCTTTCCAGTTTACATATTTGCCTATGTAAGGAATGATGTTGTAGTTGTTGATTGGATTTTTTACCGTCCACATTGATGTTGTATTGGAGTTTATTGATGATATGTTATCAGATTTCATCTTTCCCAATGCATTTCCGTTGGCTACGGCAACCAATGTATCAATAGTTGTAATTAGGAGTGCTGCACCTTCGTCAGGCTCATCACCTTGATAATCTTTGCAAGGATACCAAACGCTGGCTCCTAATCCCTGGCATGCAACGCTCATCCATGGTCTTCCTTGTGCATCTTTTGTAAATATCCAACCGCCATCCCATGGCGGACGTTTTGCAATGGTTGGGATGCCGTGATAAGAAATTAATAGTTTATAAACCTGCTCCATTCCACCATTTGCCGAAATATTAAATTTCTTTTTCTCAAAGTCGATCCAATAAACATTTCCTTCACGTTTAATTTTTGAAATCTTCTTGTCATCTAAAAAAACATTATCAATTGATAAAGGTTGTTGCAGATCGATCTGCATTAAATTGGATTTACTGGATTTAGTTACTTTAAAAATTATTTCATTTGAACCCTTAATAGACTTGGCCTCATAGCTTGGCTCCACATAAATTTTATAGGCCATTACATCCCACCAATCCCTTCCCGGCCCATTACTACCCCGAAGCGTATCTTGATGTGTATACTGACCGTTGGCGGAATTAATTAATAATGAAAAATTGAAAATTAGTATTGCTTTAAAAATCTTTTTCACTTTATGAAAGTTTGAATTGTAAATTTAGCCGTTCGTATTTAAATGAAATATAAAAATAAATACCTGTTTCTTCTTCTTGTGCCTTGTTCCTTATGCCTTGTAACTTGTACCAATAAGAAACAGGGCTCTAAAAAAGTATTCCACTATAATGAATCAACCGGTATCGCCTCGCTTGATCCTGCTTTTTCAAAAAATCAATCTACTATTTGGCCGGCTCATCAATTATTTAATACACTTATTGAAAATGATGGTGATACTAAAACTAAAGGCTCACTAGCAAAGAGCTGGGATATATCAGTTGATGGCACCGAATATATTTTTCACTTGAGGAATGACGTTTTATTTCACGATAACGATGCATTTGCCAGTGGAAAAGGCAGAAAAATGGTTGCGACTGATGTTGAATACAGTTTTAAAAGAATTATTGATCCGAAAGTAGCGAGCCCGGGTTATTATATTTTTAATAATGTAGTTGATAGCGTTGATGGTTTCAAAGCAATTGATGACTCCACGTTCAGGTTAAAATTGATAAAGTCGTATGCACCTATTTTACAAATATTGAAAATGACCTATTGTTCGGTTGTGCCAAAGGAAGTAGTAGAAAAATATGGATCGGATTTCCGAAGTCATCCCTGTGGCACCGGACCATTTCAATTTGTGGCGTGGGAAGAAGGTCTTGCATTGATATTGAAAAAGAATGAAAATTATTTTGAAAAAGATTCGGCAGGCAACCGGCTTCCTTACCTGGATGGTATTAAAATAACCTTCAATGAAAGCAAGGCGACAGAATTTTTATTGTTTCGTCAAAAGCAACTTGATTTTTTAAATGATATAGATGCTTCTTTTAAAGATGAAATTCTTACACTAAAAGGAGAATTAAGAAATAGCTGGAAAGACAAGGTTGTTTTGCAAATTCATCCTTATCTCAATACTGAATACTTTGGTTTTTTAGTCGATACCACGAATGAATTAATAAAGAATTCTCCTACACGTTTAAAAAAATTGAGACAGGCAATGAACTATGCGATCGACAGAAAAAAAATGATCTTGTATTTAAGGAACTCTTTAAGCTCTCCGGCCGAAAATGGATTTGTGCCGGAAGGAATGCCTTCTTTTGATACTTCAGTAAAAGGGTATAATTATGATCCTGCAAAAGCAAAACAATTACTGGCAGAAGCTGGTTTTACAAAAGATAAGAAACCCCCGGTTATAAAACTTTATACAATTCCAATATATGGCGAAATTGGAAGTTATCTTGCGAAACAATTTGAAGAAGCAGGTATTCCTGTAACTGTAGAAGTTGTTTTAAGATCATTTTTATTTGAACTTACATCTAATTCGAAAGCTCCGTTTTTCCGCGGTAGTTGGATAGCAGATTACGCCGATGCTTTCAATTATCTATCATGTTTCTATTCTAAGAACCCGGCGCCGCCAAATTATACGCGTTATAAAAACCCTGAATTTGATAAACTATTTGAAAAAGCGGTGGCTGAACCAAACGATTCTTTGCGATATATTTTATATCGCCACGCTGATCAATTATTAATTAATGATGCCCCGGTGATCCCTCTCTGGTATGATAGGGTTATACGTTTGGTTCAACCCAATATTTCGATGTTTGAACCGAATAATCTTAATTGGCTTGAACTAAGAAAAACCGAAAAAAGAGATTAATTTTTTTAATGAGAATCAACCAAGACGATATCTATGAAGTAAAACTACGAACAAAAAACTTTCAAAGAGCTTGCATAATCAAGAACCAATTTTTATTTTTATAACCTGTTTTAAGAACCATATCCTTAGTAGCCACTTCCAATCATCCTTGATACTCTGAATCCACTATTCCCTAAACCAGATTTAGTCTTAATCCTGTTGAAAACGTACTCTGAAAGTTGTATGAATTTCTTTCTTTGCGAAGCTGATAGTTTCTTATTCAGCGTATTTCCTTGTATGTTTTATCCGGGTTGACTTGTTCTGATTAAAGGATTCTTTTATCTGTTAGAAACTAACTGCAAACGAGTTTTTATAGATATATATAAAAAATGTATTATAATCAATAAGCCGCTATGCTAATTAAAGATCCAATATGTAAACTGGTCAGTATGAAAAACAATAAGTCCATACACCTGGAAACCGTTTGATACCCGTATGAAATTAAAATCCAATCTATGAACCTTAAATCCTTTATCTGTTGAAGACCTTTCCAGAAGAACCATTCTGTTATTTATTAACAAAAAAAAAGCGTATGATTTGAATGGTACCCAAAACAAAAGGTGGGATTTGATCCCACCTTTGCTTTTTAATGCTTTTTCAATTTGTTCTTAAAAACTTTTTCAAATTTTTCCAGCTTTGGCTGGATAACAATTGAGCAATAAGGATTGGAGTTTTTGTTAAGCTCATAATACTCCTGGTGATAATTTTCTGCCTTATAAAATTTCGTAAAAGGCTCAAGTGTTGTTACAATTGGGTTATCAAATGCTCCGCTTTTATCCAACTCTGCTTTATACTTTTCTGTTTTTTGCTTTTGTTCATCATCGTGATAAAATACAACACTGCGGTATTGCGTACCCGCATCAGCGCCTTGACGGTTAAGTGTTGTGGGATCATGTACCTGCCAGAAAACTTCAAGCAGTTCATCGAAGCTGATCTTTGAAGTATCATAAACTATTTGCACACATTCGGCATGCCCCGTTTCGCCGGTGCATACATCTCTATAGCTCGGATTTGCAACATGTCCGCCAGCATATCCCGATGTTACAGAAATGACGCCATCAAGCTGTTCAAAAATTGCTTCGGTACACCAGAAACAACCGGTGCCAAAAGTGGCAGTATCTGCTTTGCCGGTAAAAGTTGTTTCAGTTTTTTCAGATGCTTTGGACGTATTCATTTTTAAATTTTGATTATTATTTTGTGCACAGGAAATAAATGTCGTGGCTCCGGTAATGGCCACCAACCAGAAGGTTTTCATATATATTCTTATTTTATTTTTTCGCTCCATTCTTAATATTCAATGCAATTTACGATGATTTGAGATAGCTGGTTTGTAAACTGTGCGACAGTGGTATTGGCTTTGAGAGTTTATTAACAAATAACAGGCAAAAAAGTTGAATAGAATTACCGGATGTACAAGTGAGTGACACAACGGATGTTTAATAGAATTACTTTTGTTGGCTAAAAAATTATTTAGCGACTAAATGAAACTTTTCCCCGAATCAGCATACATACAATTAGAGTTTGACAAAATAAAATCTTTGCTGGCCGAACATTGCAGAAGCGAATATGCAATTGAGAAAACGAACCAGTTAAGAATTCATACCCGGATCGAATTTATAGAAACGGAATTGCGCCAGAGTTACGAATACAAACAGCTTTTACAAAACAGTATTTATTTTCCAAATGACCCTGTATTTAATTTATCAAAAGAATTGAAACTGCTTTCAATTCCCGGGGCAGTACTTGGCGGCGACGAGTTGATCGAAATAAGAAAGCTGGCAGAATTGATGAAGAATATTTTTCGCTGGTTTGATGCTGAAAGAAGAACTGCTTATAACAGTCTTGCAAAGATAATTGATGGCACATATTATGAAAAAGTGATCGCAGAGATGATCGATGATGTGCTTGATGAAAGTGGACAGGTTAAAGACAATGCTTCGCAGGATCTGCAAAGCATACGTATGAACCTGTACAGGAAGAGAAATGAATTGCGAAGAATGTTTGACAAAATCATTTCAAGGCTTAATAAACAAGGATACCTGGCAGATATTGAAGAAAGTTTTTTAAATGGCAGAAGGGTTGTAGCTGTGTATGCTGAACAAAAACGAACCGTAAAAGGGATTTTACATGGCGAAAGCGAAAGTCGTCGTACTTCTTTTATAGAGCCAGAAGAAACGATTGAATTGAATAATGATATTTATTCATTGGAAAGTGATGAAAAGAGAGAAGTATATCGATTGCTGCGTGAATTGACCTCAAAGCTTTCTGTGTATTCATCATTGCTTTTAACTTATCATTCCATTTCCGGTGAATATGATTTTATCCGTGCAAAAGCAAAGATGGCTCTTGATATTAATGGCGAATTTCCAATTGTTGAGGATAAGGCTGTTGTTCATTTGGAAAAGGCCTTTCATCCTTTGTTATATCTATATAATAAGAAATCACAGAAGCAGACAATACCAGTTTCATTATCGCTTGATGAAAAAAACAGGATACTTGTTATTAGCGGACCCAATGCGGGTGGCAAAACTGTTACGCTTAAAACGGCGGGTCTTTTGCAAATGATGGCGCAAAGTGGCCTGCTTGTACCGGTGCATCCCTCATCAAAGTTTGGAGTGTTTAAACAATTGCTGATCCATATCGGTGATACGCAGAGCCTGGAATTTGAATTGAGTACCTACAGCAGCCATTTGAAAAACATGAAACAGTTTATGGAAGTTGCCAATGGTAAAACACTTTTCTTTATTGATGAATTGGGAAGTGGCAGCGATCCCAACCTTGGCGGCGCATTTGCTGAAGTGATCCTGGAAGAACTGGTGAAAAAACATTCTTATGGAATTGTTACAACACACTATTTGAATTTAAAAGTGATGGCCAGTAAAACGCCAGGTATTTTAAATGGCGCTATGGCTTTTGATGAAAAGAACCTGATGCCGCTTTATAAACTCAATATTGGCAAACCGGGCAGTTCTTATACGTTTGCCATTGCTGAAAGAATTGGATTGGATAAACATCTTATCGATCGTGCAAGGAAAATGGTGGATGAGGAACATTTTCGTTTGGATAAATTATTAAACAGAACGGAGCAGGACCTTCACAATCTTGAAAAGAAAGAAAAAGAGCTTCATCAATTAATGCAGGAGAATGAAAAATTGAAAAAAGAAATGAAGCATACCATGGATAGGGAAAAGCATGATCAGCAAGTGGAATTATTAAAACATCAGAATAAAGTATCAGAAGAAAAACTTGTTTACCTGAAAGAGATGGAAAGAAAACTAAAACAGATGGTGATCGACTGGCGCAAAGAAGAAGATAAAAGCAAAGTGATAAAAAATATCAGTACTCTTTTATTTAATAAACATGAAAAGAAAGCCGCGGGTAAAATGCAAAAACAAGTTGAATCAAAATTTATAGAACTGACAGGGGAAATAAAAGTGGGGGAGAAAGTGAAGATGAAAAAAAATCACCAGGTAGGAGAAGTAATAGAACTCAGAGGAAAGAAAGCTGTTGTGAAAATTGGATTACTGCCAATGCATGTAGATATAAAAGATCTTATATTGGTAAAGGCAAAACAAGAAGAACCGGATAAAAAATAAAACACCCCATCCCGATTTGATCTGGACAGGGTGCCTGACTTGTGTTTTTAGTTGTGTACAAATTTAAAGACCTGAATGGATATAACTCTCCAGGTGACTTATAGTTTCTTTTTGTTGCAAAATAGTTTCTTTTACCACATCACTCATACTTACAATTCCTGCTAAAACATTACCGTCAAAAACCGGCAGGTAACGGATATTTTTGTCAGACATAAGCTGCATACAGTGTTCAACACTGTCGCTGGGATGTACGGCAGGCAAATTAGTTGTCATAATTTCCGAAACCTTTGTGTCAACAGAACTTTTGTGTTTAAGTGCAACTTTTCTTGAATAATCTCTTTCTGTAATGATACCAAGGTATTCGCCGCCATCCATTACAAGCACAGAGCCAATGTTCTTTTCAGCCATTATGTTCAGCGCCTCGATCACTTTAGTGTCCGGGGCCACGACCACGGCTGAAGCTCCTTTTCGGCCAAGAATGTCAGAAACTTTTCGCATAGTTGGTAGTTTTAAGTATTGAAAGTTACAAAAAAAAGCCACCGGCATCAAAACTAATTATGTACACAGGTTGGCCGAAATATTACCTTTATTGTGCCTTAACTGCTAAAGTTCAACAATAGTGAAAAAGCTGCCTACAATAAAGGAAATAGCCAAGAGGTTGAATGTTTCTGTATCTACGGTTTCAAGAGCATTGCATGATCATCCGAGTATTGGATTGCGAACAAGGATGCAGGTACAGCAGGTAGCTAAAGAGATCAATTATGAACCGAACCAGGCAGCCATTTTTTTTAAACAAGGAAAGACGTTTACTCTGGGTGTTATCATTCCTAACCTGCAGGAGCAATATTTTTCCATCGCAATTGATGGCATTGAGAAAATGGCAATTGAGAATAATTATAATGTGCTGATCAGCCAAAGTCATGACGATCCAAAAAAAGAAAAAGTAATAGTAGAAACAATGAGGCGTAATAGGGTTGACGGTATTATTGTATCTGTGTCAAAAAATTCCGGAGATTACAGCCATTTTGAAGAGCTGGAAAAATTCAACATCCCGGTTGTGTTTTTTGACCGTGCGCCGGAAATGCCCGGAGCAATTTCTGTTACATGTAGTTTAAAGAAAAGCACAATTGCAATGGTGGATCTGTTTGTAAAAAAAGGAATAAAAAGAATTGGATTCATAAACGGACCCGGTGCTATTTCACTTACACAGGAAAGAGCTGATGGGTATAAAGAAGGGTTATTAAAAAATAAATTGAAAGAAGAGAAAGAATTGATCGTACAAACTGATCTTACAACAAGCGGTACTGAAAAAGCAATTGGCAAATTGCTGGCCTTAAAAAAACTGCCAGCTGCCGTTATTGCTTTTAATGATTATGTGGCGCTGGATGCAATACGATATGCAAGAAAGGAAGGACTTAAAATCAATAAAGACATTTTCTTTGGCAGCTATGCAAACCTGCCGATCATACATTATCTCGATAATCCTCCAATAGTATCTGTCGAACAGTTTCCTTTTGAGCAGGCCGAAAAAGCAACTGATATTTTATTACAGTTGATCAATAGAAAGGGAAATGCTTCAACAAATCTGCCACAAAAAATAGTTTTGGAAGGTGAATTGGTTTTACATGAGGATTAATTTCTCATTCTAAAACAACCATTTTTTTCACTGATGATTCCCTGATCTGTAATTCAGGAGTTAGAATTCTTTTTTCAAATTCTTTTATTGGCCTTTTGCTTTCGATAAGTTGAAGCAATAATTCAGTAGCATCTTTTCCCATCTCAAAAGCTGGCTGTCTTACAACAGTAAGCGGAGGATCTATAAGTTCTGCAATATCTGAATTAGAAAAACCAACCAGTGAAATGTCATCAGGCACTTTTAATCCTCTTCTCTTTATTGTTTTCAAACAACCTGTTGTGAGTTTGTCGCTGGTGGCAAAAATAGCGTCAGGTTTATTTCGCTGGCTAAATAATTTATTTACGGCGTCTTCAATTTCCTCAAATATCATTCCCCCATAAAAACAATGCTGAATATAATTCTCATTCAGTTTATGACCATTTGCTATCAATGCTTCTTTATAACCGGCGACACGTTCATGTGTAATGGATAAAAACTCTGAATTGGTAACAACAGCTATGCGTTTATGACCATTTTTTATCAGGTGTTCAGTAGCGTCATATGCTCCTCTGAAATTATCAACGATCACTCTATGCGTATTTATTTCTTCAGTGATCCTGTCAAAAAAAACAATTGGTAATCCTTTCGCATGCAAACCCTTTAAATGACTAAGATCATTTGTTTCAGTGGAAAGTGAAATAAGCAAACCATCAACAGATCGGGAAGCAAGATATTGCAGATCTATCACCTCTCTTTCATAAGATTCATGGCTTTGAGAGATAATGACGTTATATCCCCTGTCGTATGCAATGGACTCAATTCCATTGATAACCTGCGAGAAAAAGCTGTTCGCTATTTCACAAACAACTACTCCAATGGAGCGGCTTCTTCTTTCTTTTAAACTTAATGCGATCGGATTGGGACGATAGTTCAATTTCTCAGCACATTCAAGCACTAATTGTTTTGTTTCGGGGCTTATTTCATAACTGTCCCTTAATGCACGGGAAACTGTGGAAGTAGAAATTCCAAGAGCACGGGCAATATCTTTAATAGTAACAGCTTCAAATTTCATATACCGGCAACAAAATTACCTTTAAAGATACGTTTTTCGGTCAAGTGGCATCGGCATTTAACTTTATTACGATTTAACTAGATACGAGTGAAAAAAAATGATATTGATGTTGCAGCAGTCATTAGTTTTTGTCACTCTTTTTTGGAGAAGACCGACCTTCAATTTTTCGTTATCGTTATCGGGAACGTTTGCGTAAATAAACACCCAACTCATTGATTTAAATATAATAAATACTGATTAGCATTGGTACTGATTTCAGGACAGAACAGGACAGTTTCTCACGATTCGACAAACAGCACGATCAATTTCATTTCGAAAACAATAAAAAGAGCCATATGAAGCATCTTCTATTTTTTTTCTTTATCGTATCTCTTTCTCTTGTAACGTTTGGACAGGATAGGGCGATCAAGGGAAAGGTAACCGATGATACCGGTGTGCCGCTGCTGGGAGTAAGCGTTATTCCAAAAGGTTCTAAAACCGGCGTACAAACTGATAAAGACGGAAATTTTTCTATCAATGTACCTGGAACCGGAAGTGTAACACTAAGTTTTAGTTACACCGGTCATAAACCAATCAGCGTTTCCACAGATGGAAGCTCGGCATTGAGTGTGCAATTAGAAAGAAATGCTGCAACACTTGATGATGTAGTAGTGGTGGGATATACCACGTCAAAAAGAAAAGACCTTACTGGTTCTGTTTCTTCCGTTACAGCAAAACAATTAAAAGATATTCCTCTTTCTTCTGCTGCAGAAGCAATACAGGGAAGATTGGCCGGTGTACAGGCAATTGCTTCTGAAGGAGCGCCTGGCGCTGATATTATTATCCGTGTTCGCGGCGGCGGTTCTATTACTCAGGACAACTCTCCATTGTATATAGTCGATGGCGTTCAGGTTGAAAAAGCATTGGACGTAATTTCTCCACAGGATATAGCTTCAATTGATGTTTTAAAAGATGCTTCTACAACTGCTATCTATGGTGCCCGTGCTGCAAATGGCGTTGTGATCATTACTACTAAAAGTGGTAAGCCCGGAAAAACACAGGTTGGCTACAATCTTTCTTATGGTTTTCGTGAATTGTCAAAAACAATGGATGTTTTACAACCATACGATTTTGTTACCTGGCAATACGAAAGAAGTAAGCTCGTTGGTGGGTCGGATACTACAAATTTTTTCAACACGTATGGTAATACATGGGACACTCTTAGTGTCTATAAAAACATTCCATTCATAAACTGGCAGGAAGAAGTGTTTGGAAGAAACGCTGGTTTTCAAAATCATAATGTATTTGTAAGTGGAGGTGACCAGAAAACTACTTTCAACCTGAGCCTGACTGCTAATAAAGAAGAAGGTGTTCTGCTCGAATCAGGGTTTGACCGATATATAGCAAATTTTAAGATTGATCATAAAGTATCTGACAAGCTAAAAATTGGTTTTACTGCCCGTTATCTCGACCAGACAATAAAAGGAGCAGGTACAACAAATAGCGGCACAAGAGTAACAAACCGTTTGCGTCATACGATTAATTACCGCCCATTTGAATTACCAAAACCGGGTTTTGGTGCTGATGATTTTGATGAAGCTTATTATGCAGCTTCTGCAGGCGCTACAAATCCTGTAATACTTACACGAGCTGAATATAGAAGACAGAACACAAGAGCTACCTATCTTACAGCTTATGGCAACTATAATATTCTAAAAAACCTTGTGTTCCGTTCCACTTTTGGCTATGATAATGCTTATATAAGAACTGATTTGTTTTTTAGCAAACTAACGGCTACTGCCCGTAACGCTGCTTCATTGCCTGTTGCATCCATCGGGCAACAGTATAATAGTACTTTGAGTAACACAAATACATTGCAGTATTCAGTAAATAATTACAAACAACATCATGACATATCAGTGTTGGTTGGTGAAGAAACAGTTGATCTTCGTTCAAAACAAAATTCATTTGAAACACGGTATTTCCCTGCTGATATCAGTGCACAAAAAGCATTAGCAAATATGGGATTAGGCTCTGCGCCTACGGGATCATCACAACCATTGCCAACTTCATTTGAACAACCCCCAAGCCGTATCTTTTCATTGTTTGGAAAAATAACATATGCGTATGATGATAAGTATCTTGCTACTTTCAATTTGAGAGCTGATCGTTCTTCAAAATTCAGTTCAGAAAACGGATCGCTTGTTTTCCCATCCGGCTCTGTAGCATGGAGATTTACAAAAGAAAAATTCTTTGAAGATATTTCCTGGCTTTCTGATGGTAAACTCAGGTTTGGTTATGGAGCAGTCGGAAATAACAGGATCGATAATTTACTTTACCTGCAATTGTATGGTGTAACTGGTCAGTATGCTATCAACCATTCTATTCTGCCCGGTTTTGCACCTTCTGCACTGGCTAATCCTGATCTTCGTTGGGAAAAAAATAAAACACGAAACTTCGGACTTGATCTTTCTTTTTTCAGAAACAGGATTGAGTTTACGATGGATGTTTATAAAAATACAGCGAAAGATCTTTTATTATCTGTGCAAATACCTCCAACCACAGGATATACAAGTCAATTACAAAACATTGGCGCCACTTCCAACAGAGGTATAGAGTTTCAAATAAATGCAACGCCTATCCAGAAAAAAGATTTTTCGTGGACAAGCAACTTCAATATCTCATTTAATAAAAACAAAGTTGAAAGTCTTGGCGGTGTAAACTCGATCACACGAAATTCAGGCTGGCAGGGAAGTGATGGTGTAGATGATTACCTCGTACAAGTTGGTAAACCAGCTGGTCTGATGTATGGATTTATCACCGATGGATTTTTTGAAGTAAATGAATTTGATTATAACGCAACAACTCAAACTTACACATTGAAAGCAGGAATCCCTTTCAACGGAGTATATGGCACTGCTCAACCGGGAATGTTGAAATGGAAAGATCTGAATGGTGATGGAACAATTACTGCTGATGGCGACAGAACGGTTATTGGCGATGCTAATCCTGATTTTACCGGCGGATGGAATAACCAGTTTAATTATAAAAATTTTGACTTTAGCTTTTTTGTGAACTTTGTAGTGGGAAATGATATCTACAATGCAAATAAAATTGAATGGACCGATGGCGCATTTGCAAACCTGAATATGATTGATATAATGAAAGACAGGTTTACATATATAAATGCAAGCGGACAAAGAGTTACCGATCCAACTGAATTAGAAAAATTAAATGCCAATGCGAAGATATGGACACCTGTACGTGTTCAACGCTGGTGGCTGCACTCATGGGCTGTTGAGGATGGTTCTTATCTGCGTTTTAATAACGTGACATTAGGATATACAATTCCAAAAAGAATTTTGGACAAAGCAAAAATTTCGAGTTTTCGATTGTATGCAACAGTAAATAATCTTGCTACCATCACCAATTACAGCGGCTATGATCCTGATGTAACATCAAGAAGATCTGACCCGCTTACACCGGGTGTTGATTTTGCAGCGTATCCAAGATCAAGAACATGGTTAGTTGGATTTAACCTTACTTTCTAAAAAAATAAATTACTTAATATGAAAAATAGATTTTATCAATTCATTGCGCTTGCCCTCATTATGATGGCGGTTGTTTCAATAAGTTGTAAAAAATATACAGAGGTCGAACCAGTTTCTCAATATAGCGTTGCTCAAACTTTTTCTGATGTATCCAATGCTTTCAATGCTGTAGTTGGAGTATATGATGAACTGCAAGGTGATAATGGGTATGGTATTCGTATCAGTATGTATTATCCCTATGACTCTGATGAAGGAATTGTAAGTGGTAATATTGATAATGGAAGAAGAGGAGTTGGTCGTTACCAGTTATTGCTTACTAATGCAGAGTTGACAAACCCGTTCCGTCAACTATACCGCGGTGTTGAAAAGGCAAACTTATGTATTGAACAAATACAGGCAATGGAGCAATATACAAACGGAACTGAGGCAGATAAAAAAGAATTAAAAAGATTATATGGTGAATCATTAACGCTGAGAGCACAATTTCTTTTTCAATTAATTCTTAATTGGGGAGATGTTCCTGCACCGATGGTACCTGCTTACAAACAAAAAGAATTATTCATTCCTCAATCTGATCGTGATTCAACTTATGATAAAATTCTTGCCGACCTGTTGGCTGCCGAGGATCTGCTTCCATGGAGAACTGAGGTGGCAAGAAATGAGAGGATAACTAAAGGAGTAGCTAAGGCATTAAGAGCAAGAATTGCTTTGTTCCGTGGCGGGTATTCATTACGTCAAAATGGGCAAATGGAACGTCGTGCTGATTATCTTGCTTACTATCAAATTGCAAAAAAAGAATGTGAAGAATTGATGGCAAGAAGAGATCAACATACGCTGAATCCGAATTTTGAAAATATTTGGCGGAATGTGACATCGTTTATTTATGACCCACAGGGGGAAATAATTTTTGAGATCGGCGCAGGCGGAGGTAATGGTAATAGCGATAGCCGTATGGGAAATTATGATGGGCCTAACCTTAGTAATTTGTCACGATATGGCGCCGGTGGCGGAGGCATTGTAATGTTGCCAAATTATTTTTATGCTTTTGATTCAGTTGATACAAGAAGAGATGTAACAGTAACATGGTATCGTGCCAATACAACTACATCTGCCGCTGTTTACAATACAAAAAGTGTGAATTCATTAGGTTCATTAAATACAGGTAAATATCGTCGGGATTGGAGAAATCCCTTGCTTCCCGGAGCTGTTTTAAATGTTGGATACAATTGGGCAATGATCCGTTTTGCTGACGTTTTATTAATGTATGCAGAAGCGGTGAATGAAATTAATGGTAGTCCGACACCGGAAGCTATAGCAGCATTTGAAGAAGTACGCAAAAGAGGTTATCGTGGTAATACCGGATTAATTGGAACAACGCCTGCTACGAAAGCTGGTTTCTTTGATGCGATCGTTAATGAAAGATTTCTTGAATTTGGTCATGAAGGCATACGCCGTTATGATCTGCTTCGCTGGAATTTGCTGGTAACAAAGCTTGCAGAAGCACGGTTCAGGATTCAGACAATACGTGATCGTTTCGCTCAATACGCCAATGTTCCCCAATATGTGTATGCAAAAAATGTGGGAGAAGAAGTGGTGTTTTACACATCATGGGATTCCACTGGAAAATTACCTTTCTGGAAACCAACACAGGTTCCGCCTGCAGGTACTGTCAATACAGTTTCACCAACTCCTTTTCCATGGGTTAAATGGACAAGGATCGATTGGGCAAACCAATTAACAACTAATCAAATTGATTCAAAACAGTTGTGGCAGGGAATGGCTTCCTTTTTTGTTCCAGGAAAAAGTGAGCTCTATCCATATGATGCTGCAACTATTGCGAGCTACCAGGGTAAATTAAAGCAAAACCCGGGGTATTAACTTTTTGCGTTGTGAAGGATTATTAGTTATCGATTCAAAGCTGCTGCTTATGCAGCAGCTTTATTTTTTAAATTACGTTATGAGTTTATTACAACGATATTTTTTATTGATGATAATTGCTGGTTCATTTATTAAATGTTCAGCGCAGAAAAATGCAGTTAATAATGATGAGTCAGTTGCAATTGCATTTCCCGGCGCCGAAGGTTATGGAAAATATGCAACCGGAGGTAGGGGTGGAAAAATTCTCATTGTTTCTAATTTAAATGATGCAGGAGCTGGCAGTTTTCGTGAAGCAGCTGAAGCAAAAGGAAAGCGAATTATTGTGTTTGCAATTTCAGGAACAATTCATCTCGAAACAAAACTTTCGATCAAAGGTGATGTTACGATTGCAGGACAAACAGCGCCGGGTGATGGAATTTGCCTTGCAGATAATTCTGTTTCACTTGGCGGAGATAATATCATTGTTCGTTATCTGCGTTTTCGAATGGGTGATAAATATCAGAAAGGAGGAATGGTGGATGGTAACGGAGGCGACGATGCTTTTGGTGGTGTAAGAAGAAAGAATATAATTGTTGATCATTGCAGCATGAGTTGGAGTACTGATGAAGTATTTTCTATTTATGCCGGCGATAGTACAACACTGCAATGGAATTTAATTTCTGAGCCATTGAATTATTCTTATCATTTTGAAACAGGGGATAAAGATTACGAACATCATGGCTATGGCGGAATTTGGGGAGGATTACATTTAACAGCTCATCATAATTTATTTGCTCACTGCAATAACCGGAATCCGAGATTTAATGGTATTCGTCATACACCAACTGAATTTGCAGATTATAGGAATAATGTTATTTATAATTGGGGCGGAAATAATATTTATGCCGGCGAGGGCGGAGATTATAATATCATCAACAATTATTTTAAATATGGCCCCAATACAAATAAAAATGTTCGATATAGAATAGTAAATCCCGGTAAAAACGAAACCATTGGGTTTGGTAAATGGTATGTAAATGGTAATTATGTTGATGAGGCAAAAGATGTTTCCAAAAATAATTGGCTTGGAGTAGATATGGGTAATGGCGGTACGGAACAAGATAAAAAAAATACAGTGATTGATAAACCACATAATGCGTGGCCCATTCCAACACAAACTGCGGAAGAAGCTTATGAATCGGTGTTAAGATCAGTTGGCGCAAGTTATAAAAGGGATACTTTGGATGAAAGAATAATCAATGATGTAAAAAACAGGACGGGGAAATTTATTGATGTGCAGGGTGGTTATCCGCATGGCACTGCCTATGAATTGACGATAAATGCATGGCCAGCTTTAAAAAGGACAGAAAACTATATTGATGTTGATAAAGATGGAATACCTGATGATTGGGAAAAAAAGAATGGGTTAAATCCGGCTGATGGAACTGATGCGTCAAAATTTTCTTTGCATAAATTTTATTCCAATATTGAAGTGTATATTAATAGTGTAGTAAAATGAAGAAACTAATTTTCCCACTGGTTATATTGATGATGGCGTTTTCATTTCCTGAGAAAAAGAAAATCACTATATGGCTATGCGGCGACAGTACAATGAGCATCAAAGAAAAAAAAGCTTATCCCGAAACAGGTTGGGGAATGCCTTTTGTTTATTTCTGGGATTCGACGGTAAACATCGAGAACCTTGCTAAGAATGGCCGCAGCACCAGCTCTTTTAGAAATGAAGGGTTATGGAAGAAAGTATTGGATGACGCCGGAGAAGGTGATTATGTTTTTATTCAATTTGGGCATAATGATGAAGTGCCGACAAAGAAAACCTATACAACAGAAACTGAATTTAAAAATAACCTGAAGCAGTACGTGACAGAAGCGAGGGCGAAAAAAGCAATACCCATATTGCTAACGCCAATGGCAAGAAGAAAATTTGATGCAGCCGAAAAAATCGAAGGCACACATGATGTGTATTCACGAATTGTAGGAGATGTTGCGAAGGAAGAAAAAGTTGTTTTATTTGATATGGATAAAATGACCCAGCAACTATATCAGCAGGTTGGAGTTGAAAACTCAAAATTCCTTTTCCTTCAGTTAAAACCCGGTGAACATCCCAATTATCCTGACGGTAAAGAAGATAACACTCATTTCAATGAACTAGGGGCAAGGTTGGTAGCGCAGTTAGTTTTAGATGAGATTAAAAAACAAATTCCCGACCTTGCTGATAGGATTATAAAGCCTGTTGTAAAATGATAAATGAAAAAATTTAGTGTTGTCATATTACTTTTCTTTTCTGTCTTTAATGGATCATCACAATCTGTAAATGGCAGCGCAGGTAAACGGGATACTTCATATACTATTTATAGTGCTTTTACATCCATCCTTAAAACAAACCCGGAAGCAAAAGTTGTAAAAGAGATTCATTCAAACTCAATAGCTGAAGAAAAGAATATTGAATTTTGTAACATAGGCACCCGTAAACTACAAATAGATGCGTTTTATTCAAAGCAAAAAACTGCAGCAAAGAAAATAGCAATTATCATTATTCATGGTGGTGGATGGCGTGCCGGTAACAGAACACTGCATTATCCATTGGCACAACATCTCGCAGCAATGGGGTATGCCTGTTTCACTCCGGAATACAGGCTTTCGCCAGAAGCTTTGTATCCGGCAGGTGTATTCGATATAAAATCTGCTATAAGATGGGTAAGAAAGAACGCTGCGAAATATAATATTGATATAAATAAAATTGTTGTTGCTGGTCATTCCGCCGGCGGTGAATTGGCAGCAATGATGGGAGCAACAAATGATAGTAAAGAATTTGAAGGAAATGGATGCGACAAGAATATTTCAAGCAAAGTAAATGCTGTGATCGACCTGGATGGATTACTTGCTTTTATTCATCCTGAATCAGGAGAAGGGGATGATAGTAAAAGAATTTCTGCAGCTACGGCCTGGTTTGGTTATTCAAAAACAGAAAATCCTGAACTATGGAAACAAGGTTCTCCGCTAACGTATATTGGGCCACATACAGCACCAACTCTGTTCATCAATAGTAATGCGGCACGAATGCATGCAGGCAGAGACGATTATATTAAAATCCTTGATGAGTTTAATATTTATATCGAAATAAAAACATTCGATGCTCCTCATTTGTTTCCCTTGTTTGAGCCATGGTTTACACCAATGTTGAAAACAATGGATGCTTTTTTGAAAAAAATATTTGAGAAAGAATCAAAAGCTTTTTCAGTAATTACTGTTGCACAGGATGGAAGCGGAAATTATACAAATGTTCAGGCTGCATTAAATAATGTTCCGGCAAATAATAAAAATCCTTTTATCATCTATATCAGGAATGGAATTTATAAAGAAAAGCTTTTGCTTGACAGCACAAAGAATTTTGTGACTCTTATTGGTGAAGACAAATTCAATACTATTCTTACTTATGATGATCATACAGGAAAAGTTTCTCCAATCGGGGATAGCATTAACACAAGAACATCATGGAGTTTTAAAATAAGGGCAGATAATTTTACTGCAAAGAATCTTACTTTTCAGAATGATGCTGGTTTCTCAGCGGGGCAAGCAGTGGCTGTGGAATCAGATGGCGACAAAGCAATTTTTAAAAACTGTCGTTTAATCGGCAACCAGGATGTTTTATTTACAAACAATGATAAGAGCAGGCAGTATTATGAAAACTGTTATATAGAAGGTACAACTGATTTTATTTTCGGTTCATCTACTGTTTGGTTTGAGAAATGCCATATTCATAGCAAAAAAAATTCGCATGTTACTGCTACCTCGACACCAAAAGAAAAAGAGTTTGGCTATATTTTTAATGATTGTGCGTTGACAGGCGATACATCTTTGCATGATGTTTCCCTGGGCAGGCCATGGCGGCCTTATGCACAGGTTTTATACATGCATTGCTTTATCGGCGAACACATAAAACCAGAAGGTTGGAGCAATTGGAACAATACCGACAATTATTTAACTACAAGATACTCGGAGTATAAAAATTACGGGCCATCATCTGATACTACAGCCAGGGTGAAATGGGCAAAACAACTTACTGATGACGAAGTAAAAGAATATACAATTGTAAATATCTTCGGGGGATGGGATCCTTTAAAATAATAGAACAAAAATTTTAAACATGAAGGTACTCTTCTTTATAGCCGCAATTCTTTTTATGGCAAAATTAAAAGCACAAACAATAGAAATGCCTTTGTATAAAACTGCAGTGCCAAATTCAACTACAGTACCCAATAAGGAAAATACAACAACAGGAACAGATGGTGTTACAAGAATTGCGAAAGTGAGTGTACCATCTATTACAATGTACAAACCAAACAATGCAAATGGAATGGCCATCATTATTTGCCCGGGTGGCGGTTATACGATCCTTGCGATAGATAAAGAGGGAACAAAAGTGGCAGAAGAGTTTACTAAATGGGGCATTACGGCATTTGTTTTAAAATATCGTTTGCCTGATGATTCATTTAATGTTGATAAAAGTCTTGCACCATTACAAGATGCACAACAAGCAGTGAGATTAGTAAGATCAAATGCGACGCAGTGGGGAATTGATAAAAACAAGATCGGCATTATGGGTTTTTCAGCTGGCGGTCATCTTGCTTCCACTGCTGCAACGCATTTTAATTTCAAAGCAGATGCCACGAACAAGGATACAGTTTCTGTACGTCCTGATTTTGCGATCCTTCTTTACCCGGTTATAAGCTTTGACACTACGTTTGCTCATATTGGTTCCAGAAATAAATTGATCGGCACAAAACCTACTGCAGATAAAACCGTTTTCTTTTCAAACGAATTACAGGTAACCTCGAAAACACCTCCGATATTTATTGTACATGCAAGCGATGATACAGGAGTTCCTGTTGAAAATAGTATTCGTTTTTACCAGGCGTGTGTAAAAAATAAAGTGCCTGTGGAAATGCATTTATATCCGCACGGAGGCCACGGGTTTGGATTAAATAATAAAACAACAATTGATAATTGGATGGAGCGATTGAAAAATTGGTTAAGTTCAATTAAATAACTTTTATGCAACCAATTAATACAGCATTGTGTTCTTTCGGAATGAGCGGTTGGGTTTTTCATGCACCCTTCATAACAACTAATCCTGGCTTTAATTTTTATGGCGTTTGGGAAAGAACAAAAAATCTGGCTCAGGAAAAATATCCGGGTGTAAAAACCTTCAGGACACTGGAAGAATTACTTGCTGATAAAAATGTTGAATTAGTTATTGTTAATACGCCCAGCGTTACTCATTATGATTATGCAAAACAGGTGATACTGGCAGGTAAGCATCTTATAATTGAAAAACCATTTACGGCAACAGTAGAACAGGCGGAAGAATTAATTGAGTTGGCAAAAAAGAAAAAAATAAAACTTTCAGTATATCAGAATCGTCGATACGACAGCGATTATAGAACAGTGAAAAAGATTTTGGATGAGGGATGGCTTGGAAAAATAGTTGATGCAGAAATTCATTATGACAGGTATGTGCCGGCTTTAAGTTATAAAACACATAAAGAAACACCAACACCTGCAGTTGGTTGTCTTTATGATCTCGGCTCTCATTTAATTGACCAGGCGTTGCAATTATTTGGAATGCCATTGGCTTTGTTTGCTGATATCACTATCAATCGTCCAAATTCAAAAGTGGATGACTACTTTGATCTGAAATTGTTTTATCCCAATCATAGAATGACGTTGAAGTCGAGTTATTATGTAAGAGAAGCAATGCCGGGCTATCAAATTAATGGCACATTGGGTTCTTTTATAAAACATAAAACCGATGTGCAGGAAACAGACTTGCAGGCGAATAAAAAACCGGGGGGAAATGATTGGGGGGTAGAACCTGAATCTCAGAAAGGTTTATTGCATACAGAGAAAGATGGTAAGGTTATAAGGGAATATATAACGTCATTAAAAGGTAATTACGGTGATTATTACGATGGAATTTATAATTCTATTCGTAATAATAAAAATGTACCTGTTCCGGGTGAAGACGGAATGAATGTGATAAAAATCATTGAAGCAGCAATTAAAAGTAACAAAGAGAGAAAAGTAATTGAACTATGAGGTTGGTTTTGCTGATAGTATGTTTCTGTTCGTTGCAAATTGCCGCCCAGCAAACTGTTTCCAAAGCCTGGATTGCTGATAATGGCGATGGCACTTATAAAAACCCGCTCATTCATGCTGATTACAGCGACCCGGATGCAATAAGAGTAGGAGGTGATTATTATATGGTATCGTCAAGCTTTACACATATTCCTGGTTTACCAATTCTTCATTCAAAAGACCTGGTGAATTGGAAAATAATTGGTCATGCTTTGAAAAAACAACCTCCATATGATGTGTATGATAAAGTGCAACATGGTGCTGGCGTTTGGGCGCCGTCAATCCGTTATCATAATAGTGAGTTTTATATCTACTATCCCGATCCTGATTTCGGGATCTATTTAGTAAAAGCAAAAAATATTTTAGGACCATGGAGCGAGCCAATGCTTGTTGAAGCCGGTAAAGGATTAATTGATCCTTGTCCTTTATGGGATAGTGATGGGAAGGTTTATCTCGTTCATGCTTATGCAGGGAGCCGTGCAGGGATAAAATCGATCATTGTGGTAAAAGAAATGAATAAAGAAGGATCTAAGGCGATAGGCAATGGAGTATTAGTTTATGATGGTCATGAAAAAGACCCAACAATTGAAGGCCCTAAATTTTACAAGAGAAATAATTGGTATTACATTTTTGCACCAGCAGGCGGGGTAAGTACCGGCTGGCAAACCGTTCTTCGATCAAAAAACGTATATGGCCCTTATGAAAGAAAAGTAGTGATGGACCAGGGTACAACAACTATTAATGGACCACATCAGGGAGCCTGGGTAACAACTCAAACTGGAGAGGATTGGTTTTTACATTTCCAGGATAAAGATGCCTATGGAAGAGTTGTTCATCTGCAACCGATGAAATGGATAAACGACTGGCCTGTTATTGGAGTTGATAAAGATGGAGATGGTAAAGGCGAACCAGTTCTTGTGCATAAAAAGCCAAATCTTGGAAGGGAGTACCCGGTATCAACAGTTCAGGACGGTGATGAATTCAATGAAACTAAATTTGGACTACAATGGCAGTGGCATGCCAATCCTAAAGAAGGTTGGGCTTATACAACGCCGAACGGTTCTTTGAGAATGTTTTCAGTTTATCAAAGTGATTCAATACAAAATCTGTGGGGTCTTCCGAATATTCTTGGACAGAAATTTCCGGCGGAAGAGTTTTCAGTAACCGTAAAAGTTTCATTTAAACCCAAATTTGAGAATGAAAGATTTGGATTGATCGTTTTCGGGGCTGATTATGCAATTCTTTCTTTGATCAAAAAAGGTGATAAGATATTTGTTACACAGAGTGAGAATATCGGTGCTGATAAGAACAATGAAGAAAAGATCATTTCAAGTCTGCCGTTCAAAGGCAATCATTTTTTATTAAAAGTGAAAGTATCAAAAGGAGGAGTTTGCGATTTTAGTTATGAAACAGATGATGGCAAGGGAAATCTTTTAAAAACATTCACCGCAAAGCCGGGAAGATGGGTGGGAGCCAGGATCGGAATGTTTTTCACAAGAACTAATATCACTAATGATGCTGGTTTTGCAGATATTGATTGGATCCATTTTGATAAATAGATTTTTAAATAATAATTTTTTAAAGTTTATATCATGATCAAGAAAATATTCACGGGTGCTTTTGTATTGCTGTTTATCAGTGCGATCTCTTTTGCCCAAACAAAAGATGAGAAAGCTGTATCGGATGCTGTTGAACAATTAAGAACAGCCATGATAAATGGAGATAAGGCAGTTTTAGAAAACCTGACTTCAGATAAATTAAGCTATGGACATAGTGGTGGCCATATTGATGACAAAAAAGAGTTTGTTGAAAAATTAGCCAGTGGATCTTCCGATTTTGTGACCATTGATCTGACCGAACAAACAATCAGTATCAGCGATAAAGTGGCTATTGTTCGTCATACTTTAAGTGCAAAAACAAATGATGGAGGCAAGCCGGCTGAGGTTCATCTAAAAGTTTTATTGATCTGGCAAAAGCAAAAAGGAGGATGGAAATTGCTGGCCAGGCAAGCGATAAAGATCAGTCAATAGTCGTCAGTCGATAGTTGGCAGTATTTTGTAATCAATCGATCTGAACTCGAAACTAATGACTATAGACTCCTGACTTTCCTCGGTCTCGTTCCCGGCATCGTTTGCGTAAAAAAGTGAGCTGAAATTCCTGATTAACAGGGAATAATAAAGTAGAATTGTAATTGAAATTACCTTATTTGCCACATGAAAAAAGTTTGTTT
>Ga0070698_100000934_pt1 | contig 31963 bp, 28 predicted proteins | sample KBSK1502metaG_FD_65477 | JGI IMG/M metagenome (GOLD analysis project Ga0070698, IMG submission 65477) | Corn, switchgrass and miscanthus rhizosphere microbial communities from Kellogg Biological Station, Michigan, USA - KBS K1-50-2 metaG | ecosystem: Host-associated > Plants > Roots >... | reverse complement strand
ACCGGCCAGATCCGGACCCCAGCGGGCCGGACCACGCAGTGGCTGGGCCTTTGCCCAGGTCTTACGGTGGCTGCCGGGCATGCGCCGCATGATCGCCGAGCGCGCCCGCCACGGCAACGCCCAGTACAGCGGTACGAACACCCGCAGCCAGAACACGCCGAGGCCGCGCGGCCGGGGCGGCGGCGTCACGCCGTACCGGCGCGCCACCTTCTCCTCCGCGGCGATCATGAGATAGTGCTCGGACGTGGCGCGCAGCCAGCGGGCGAAGGACATCTCAGGACCCCAGCCCGGCCAGCAGGTTCTGCGCGGCCACCGCGATCGGCTCGTTCAGCGCCCCGATCGGCGGCGAATAGACGTTCTCCATCGTGGCCAGCTCGCGCGCGGTGATCCCGGTCCGGACCACCATGGCCAGGAAGTCCGCGCGCTCCTTGATCCCTTCCCGGCCGACCATCTGGGCGCCGATGAGCCGCAGCGACCCGGGCTCGGCCAGCAGCTTGACCCGGATCTTCTCCACCCCCGGGTAGTAGCGGGCCCGGGAGATCCCCTCGGCTACGCCCATGACGTGCGGGATGCCCAGCGCGATGGCGAGCGTCTCGCTGAGCGAGACACCGCCGATCATCCAGTCGCCGGCGACCATCCCCCACGGCACGCTCACCGGCTGGTAGCGGCGCTCGCCGCCGGCCGCGTTCGTGCCCGCGACCTTCCCCTGGGCGTAGGCGTGGCTGCCGGACAGCCCCTGGATCGGGACGTCGGTCACGCTGTGCGGCACCTCGATGCAGTCGCCGGCCGCCCACACGTCCGGCGCCGAGGTGTGCATCCGGTCGTCGACGACGATCCCGCCGGCCGATCCGGTCGCCAGCCCGGCCGCCCGGGCCAGGGCGGTGTTGCCCTCCTTCTTCGTGCAGACCACGGCCAGGTCGCAGGGGATCTCACCGTCCGAGGTGGCCACCGCGCGGACCGTGCCGTCGCCGAGGAAGCCCTTCAGCGTGGTGTTGAAGTGCAGCCGGGCGCCCTTCTCCAGCCACGACTCCTGCACCGGCGCGACGATGTCGGGGTCGGTGGCCACCGACAGCGCCCAGGGGCCGGGGTCGATCAGGTGGGTCTCGATGCCCCGGTGGCAGAGCGCGGTGACCATCTCCAGGCCCAGCGGCGAGGCCTCGACGACGACCGCCGAGCGCACGCCGTCGAGCACCTTGTCCCACTCCATCGCCCGCCGGATGTTCTTGACGTAGTACAGCCCGCCGAGGTCGCCGCCCGGCACGCCGGGGGAGGCGTAGTCGAAGCCGGTGGCCACGATCAGCTTGTCGTAGCCGATGTCGCTTTCCCCGGGCACGGACACGGTCTTGGCCGCGGTGCTGAAGCCGGCGGCGCGTGTCTCATAGTGGATGTCGATGCCCTGGCCGGAGTACGCCTCCTTGGTCGCCAGGAACAGCCGCTCGAAGTCGGGGATCTCCTTGCCGTGTACGTAGGGGATGCCGCACGGGCTGTACCCGACGTCCTCGAACTCGGTGTAGACCCGGACGTCCGCCGCCGGGTCGACGGCCTTGGCCGCCCCCGCGGCGCCGATTCCCGCAGCGCCGCCGCCGATCACCACGATCCGCTGCGCCATCTGTACCCTCTTCCATGAGCCGGGCCGGACGTTTAGTATCCGCTACGAGACGTCCACTATCCTGACGGGAGCTACCCTGAACGTCAAGAGACGGTCACCGGTTGAAACAGTAGGTGCCAGATGAGCCAAGCGCCGCGTACGCAGGCACCGCCCTGCCTGGACACCCGCCCCGCGGGCCGCGGCGACGGCAAGGGCGACCTGGAACGGATCATCGGTTCGATCGGCCTGAAGGTGTTCAGCCTCCGCAAGCGGATGGGCCTGTCACTGCAGCAGCTGGGCGAGCGTTCGGACGTGTCGGCCGCGGCCATCCACAAGATCGAGCAGGGCGGCATGGTGCCGACCATCACCACCCTGCTCAAGATCGCCGGCGCGCTGGGCCGGCCGGTTTCCTACTTCGTGGAGGAAGAGGTCGGCCAGGACGACGTGGCGGTGCTCACCCCGCCGGGCGAGGACCGCCCGGTGTACACCTCGCACAAGGGCATCGCGCTGAACAGCATCTCCGGCCCGTACGGGCGGTTCCTGCTGGCCGGGGCGCGGGCGACCGTGGTCCCCGGCGCCAACAGCGGGCGCAAGCCCATGCAGCATCCCGGCGAGGAGCTCGTCCACGTCACCAGCGGGACCCTGGAGTTCACCGTGACCGGGCAGTCCTACCAGGTCGAGGCCGGCAGCACCCTGCACTTCCGCGGCGACCAGCCGCACACCTGGCGCAACCCTGGCACGACGGACGCGCACGCGATCTGGCTGGCGCTGCGCCCGCAGTGACCGGCCGCCCTCGTCATGCCCGCCGACGCAGCTGAGCAGCGGTTCCCCGCGGGGCTGATCGGCAGCGTGCTGCCCGGCCGGGTCGCGGCGGCGGAATCCTGCGGCGCGGCCCCCGCGGGCGGCGCCGGGCTCTTCGCGGCCGAACGGGAGGCGGTGCGGACGGCCGCGCTCGAGCGGCAGTCCGACTTCACCGCGGGCCGGCTGTGCGCGCGGGCCGCGCTGGCCAGGCTCGGCGTCGCCGCGGCGCCGATCCTGCCCGGCCCGGCGGGCGAGCCGCGCTGGCCGGCCGGGGTGACCGGCAGCATCACCCACTGCGCGGGATACCGCGCCTGCGCCGTGGCCCTGACCGACGACGTCCGCGGGATCGGCATCGACGCGGAGCCGGACCAGCCGCTGCCGGCCGGTCTGCTCGAGGCGGTCGCCGCCGGGCCCGAGCGGGCCCGGGTCGCGGAACTGTCCGCCAGCCCGGCCGCCGTCTCGTGGGACCGCCTGCTGTTCAGCGCCAAGGAAGCGGCGGCCAAGCTCTGGTACCCGCTGACCGGCCAGTGGTCAGCCCTCCGCGACGTGGCCATCGTTCTTCGCGCCGGGGGGACGTTCACCGCCCGCCTGCCCGGGCCCGCCCGGGCCGCGGCTCCCGGACCCGCCGGCCGGCTGACCGGCCGGTGGCTGGCCCGCGGCGGCCTGATCGTGACGGCGGTCACCTGCCCGCCGGCCCCGCCGGCCCGGTCACGCCGAGTCCCGCAGGCCGGATGGCCGCAGCCCAGCGCCCTGAAGTGAAGGAGCCAGCAGCGGCGGACTGAGGGAGTCAGCGCAGGGGGAGACCTGGCCGTGCTCGGCTTGCGGACGCGGGCCGAAGATGCGCCGCTCGGACTCGTCGATGGGCACATCGTTGATGCTGGCCTCGCGCCGCCGCGGCACCTTGCCCGGCTCGTAACATGCTGGGATGGGACCCCTGGCCGGCGCGCCGCTGCGGCTGTTCAACACGCTCGGCGCGGAGCTCCAGGAATTTGCTCCGCTGGAGCCCGGCCTGGTCCGCGCGTACACGTGCGGCCCCACGGTCTACGCCTACCAGCACATCGGCAACATGCGGGCCTACGTGTTCGCGGACACGCTGCGCCGCGTGCTGGAGTGGAAGGGATACGAGGTCGTCCACGTCATCAACATCACCGACGTCGGTCACCTGACGTCGGACATGGACGAGGGCGAGGACAAGCTCGAGCTGGCGTCCCGGCGGGAGCACCGCTCGGTCTGGGACATCGCGGCCCGCTATACCGGGCTGTTCCTGCGCGACATCGCGGAGCTGCGCGTCCGGCGGCCCGCGGTCTGGGCGAAGGCGACCGAGCACATCCCAGAGATGATCGCGTTCGCCCGGGTGCTGGAGGACAAGGGCTACGCCTACGAGATCGAATCCGGGCTCTACTTCGACACGTCCAGGGTCGCGGACTACGGGAAGCTCGCCCGGCTCGACGTCGAGGGGCTGCGGGAGGGCGCCCGGGTCGCGCCGGTCCCGGGCAAGCGGCATCCGGCCGACTTCGCGCTCTGGCGGGCGTCCCCGCGGGACGTCCAGCGCCTGATGGAGTGGGAATCCCCGTGGGGGACGGGAGCTCCCGGCTGGCACCTCGAATGCTCCGCGATGAGCAGGAAGTACCTCGGCCCGCGCTTCGACCTGCACACGGGGGGCGTGGATCACATCCCGGTCCACCACACCAACGAGATCGCGCAAAGCGAGGCCTACCTGGGCGGCCCGTGGGTCCCGTTCTGGATGCACAACGAGTTCATCAGCCTGAGCGGCGCGAAGATCTCCAAGTCCAGAGGCAACACCATCGTGCTGCCCGACCTCGAGCACGCCGGATTCCATCCGCTGTCCTACCGTTACCTGCTGCTCGGCAGCCGGTACCGCAGTCAGTCCGAGTTCACCTGGGACGCGCTCGAGGCCGCGCGCGCCGGGCACCGCCGCCTGCTCGAGCGCGTCCGCGCGCGGCTGCCCGCCGGCGCCGGGCCCATCCCCCCCGGCGAGCCCGTTCGCCTCGGCGAGGCTGCCCGCCGCGTGAGCGAGGTCGGCCGCGGCCATCTCGCGCGGCTTGACGCGGCGGTGTCCGCCGACCTGAACACGGCGCAGGCGCTCGCCGCCCTCACCCAGATCTCGCGCGACCCGGCGCTGACCGCGAACGACTTCGCGGTTCTCGTCTCGGCCGCGGAGGCCCTCCTGGTGATCGGCCTGCTCGACCTGGCCCCGGCCGAGCTGGATGTGTCGGCTACCGTGGAGGCGGTCAACGCCGATCAGGTGAGGCGGCTGCTGGACGAGCGCGCGCAGGCGCGAGGCCGGGGCGACTTCGCGGCCGCGGACGCGATCAGGGACACGCTGGACCGGGTCGGCATCGAGATCCGCGACACCCCAGAGGGACCCGTGTGGAAGGCCCGCGCAGCGCGCGACGCCCCGCGCGGCGAGTGACGCGGCGTCGCCTGCTGACCGACCCCAGCCAGGCGCAGCCGTTCGGGATCTGGAAAGTGCCGCCTGCGCGCGTGCCGTCGCATACTGGCGGCATGCCTGTCCGCCTGCACCACATTGTCGTCGACGCTCACGACCTGCCCAGGCTGGCCCGGTTCTGGACGCAGGCCCTGGGCTGGAAGGTGCTCTCCGCGCGAGAGCGCGAGATCGTCATCGGAACCGACGAGAACGCCCCGATCGGCATGTGCTTCATGCCCGTCGCCGACGAAAAGCTCGTCAAGAACCGCGTGCATCTCGACCTCACCACCTCCGCCGAAGACCGCGACCGGGAGATCGAGCGCCTCCTCGCGCTGGGGGCGCACCGGGTCGACATCGGGCAGACCGGCGCGGAGTCATGGACCGTGCTGGCCGACCCTGAGGGCAACGAGTTCTGCGTCATACGCCCGAAGGAAACGCTCATCCGCTGACGGCCAGGCTAGGCTCGGACCGGCAACCCGGCTGCGGCAGAGTGATGGCGGCCGGGCAAGGCCGGCCGCCATCCCGCACGGGGAGTTTGCTTCGCCGCGCCGGGTGGGCATGACTGTCCTGCCAGACCATCGGCGCCACGCAGGGTACCGCGATGGCCGTGGTGCCGGTTGTGCGCGGCTGTGAAGGTGCCCGTCACGAGGCAGGAGGCCTCCATGGCTGACAAGGCTGCAGGGCCGGAAAGTTCCGGGGACGCGGCATCCCCCGGGAGGAAGCCGGGCTCCCCGGATCGGGCAAGCGCCGCTGGCCAGGCCGAGTCCGGCGACAGCGCGGATCAGCATGACGAAGCCACCTCCAGGGATGAGACGCAGCCCAAATTCCGCGAGGCGCTGGAGCGTAAGCGTGCCAGGGAAGCAGACACCGCGGGCGGGCAACCGGGCAAGGACGCCGGGAAGATTCACGGCGCTCACGGCCCGGCCAGGCACCGCCGCTCGTTCCGCCGAAAGAGCGGCTGACTGCCGGCATGCGCTCTCAGCAGGTCCGCGAGCGGGGCTGGCCGACGGTGCTGAAGGCCGGGTGGCTGTACGACGGCACGAGTTCCGCGCTGACCGCCGACGCGCGGGTCGTGATCGACGGCGAGACGATCCTGGCCGCGGGATCCGGCCTGGAGGCGCCAGAGGGCGCCGTGGTCGTCGACCTGGGCGGGGCGACCCTGCTTCCGGGGCTGGTCGACACGCACGTGCATCTCGCGTTTGACGCCAGTGCCGATCCGGTGGGCAGCCTGGCCCGCCGAGACGACGACGAGGTGGTCGAGGCGATGACCCGCGCGGGTCGCACCGCGCTGCGGGCCGGCGTGACCACCGTGCGGGATCTCGGCGACCGCGGGTACCTGTCGCTCGGCCTGCGCGGCAGCCCCGGCCTCCCGACGATCGTCGCCGCCGGGCCGCCCATCACCACCCCGGCCGGGCACTGCCACTACCTGGGCAGCCGCGCGGAGCCGACCGCCACGGCCATCCGGGCGGCGGTCCGCGAGCACGCCGAGCGCGGAGTGGACATCATCAAGATCATGGCCAGCGGGGGGAACCTGACTCCGGGAACGCGCCAGGATCTGCCCCAGTTCCCGCCCGACGTGCTGCGCGCGGCGGTCGACGAGGCGCACCGGCTCGGCCTGGTCGTGACCGCGCACGCCCACGCGGCCAGCGCGATCGCGGAGGCCGTGGCCGCCGGGGTGGACGGGCTGGAGCACGTGACGTTCTGGACGCTGGACGGCGTTGACGCGTCGCAGGAGGTGATCGACTTGATCGCGGCGCGGCGCACGGTCGTCGGGCTCACCGTGGGCCTGGTGCCGGTCCCCGGCGTCGAACCGCCCGCCGCTGTCGTCAGCCGCATGCCCGGCATCATGGCGAACTGCCGCCGGCTGTACGAGGCGGGATCGGTGATGGCCGCGGGCACCGACGCCGGGATCGCCCTGGTGAAGCCGCACGACGTGCTGCCGACCGTCCCCGCCATGCTGCGCGGGCTCGGCTTCGGCCCGGCCGAGGCGCTCGCCACGATCACCTCGGCCGCGGCCAGGGTGTGCGGGCTGGGGGACCGGAAGGGCCGCATCGCGCCCGGCTACGACGCCGACATCCTCGCCGTGGACGGCGACCCCATCGCCGACCCGCAGGCGTTGCAACGCGTCCGGGCGGTCTACGCGCGCGGCACCGCCGTCCGGGGGAGCCAGCGTTCCTGCTGACCGCCGTTCGGCCTGGTCCCGCGCCGCGACGTTGACGCAACCGGATGGTTGCTATAAAGTAGCAATCACTCGGTTGCTACTTGCGGGAGAAGGCAGGCACGAATCATGAAGAACCCGCCGATCGTCACCCCGCAGGAGTGGGAGGCGGCGCGCCAGCAGCTGCTGGTGAAGGAGAAGGAGCTGACCCGGGCCCGGGACGCGCTGGCGGCGGAGCGGCGCCGGATGCCGTGGCTGGCGGTGGAGAAGGACTATGCGTTCGACGGGCCGCAGGGCAGGGCGAGCCTGCTCGACCTGTTCGAGGGGCGCCGTCAGCTGATCGTCTACCGCGCCTTCTTCGAGCCCGGGGTCTACGGCTGGCCCGAGCACGCGTGCATCGGCTGTTCGCTGGTGGCCGACCAGGTCGCCCACGTGGCCCACCTGAACGCCCGCGACACGACCCTCGTCTTCGCCTCCCGCGCGCCGCAGCCGGACATCGCGCGGGTGAAGGCGCAGATGGGCTGGACGATGCCCTGGTACACGATGACCGACGGGTTCGACGCCGACTTCGGCGTGGACGAGTGGCACGGCACGAACGCGTTCATCCGCGACGGCGACCAGGTGTTCCGCACCTACTTCGTCAACAACCGCGGCGACGAGGTGATGGGCGGCACCTGGAGCTACCTCGACATCACGGCGCTCGGCCGCCAGGAGGAGTGGGAGGACTCGCCCGAGGGCTACCCGCAGACCCCGCCGTACGCCTGGTGGCGCTGGCACGACAACTACGGCACCGCCCACCCGGCGCAGGGGTAGCCCGGTAGCCCGACTCGCCCGCGCAATGTCGGAGGCACCTGCGAGGATGGGCGGCACATTCCGACACGGGGAGGTAGGCCATGCCAGAGATGACGCGGTACGAGCACGGGATCCCGTCGTGGGTGGACATCGGGACGCACGACCTGGGCGCCGGGCTGCGCTTTTACTCCGAGCTGTTCGGCTGGGCAGGGCAGGACATGGGGGAGGAGGCGGGCAACTACACGATCGTCTCGAAGGACGGCAAGATGGTCGCGGCGATCAGCCCCGCCCAGGATCCGGGACCGCCGCGCTGGACGACCTACGTCAACGTCGACAGCGCCGACGACGTGGCCAGGAAGGCCGAGGCCGCGGGGGCCAAGATGCTCATGCCGCCGATGGACGTCATGACCGCGGGACGGATGACGCTGTTCCAGGACCCGACGGGCGCGGTCATCGCCGCGTGGCAGCCGGGCGATCACCTGGGCGCGCAGCTTGTCAACGAGCCGGGCGCGCTGGCCTGGACCGAGCTCTCGAGCTCTGACGTCGCCAAGTCCAAGGCGTTCTACACCGAGGTGTTCGGCTGGGGCTGGGGCGGCAGCGACGAGTACGCCGAGGCACAGGTGGCGGGGCGCACGATCGCGGGCCTGATGCCCCGCCGCCCGGACATGCCCGCCGACGTGCCCGACAGCTGGCTGGTCTACTTCGGCTCCGCCGACGTGGACGCCGACACGGCGAAGGCAGTCAGCCTGGGGGCCACCGTCATGGCCCAGCCGGTCGACATCCCCGGAACCGGCCGGTTCGCCGTGCTCATGGACCCGCAGGGAGCGGCCTTCGCCCTGTTCCAGGGCTGACCGCGCTGCGCGCACCCCCTTACACCTTCGGCCTGGGCCCGGCCTCGCCCCGGGCCCAGGCCGTTGCGCACGATCGTTTGTCTCACATGCTGAGACGTTCCGGGCCGTCCGGAAAGCCCGGCGACGCTTCTCCCGACGACGTGAAACGCCGGTATCGCCAGGGCACTATCAGCTCTTCACGTCGTCGGGAGAACACTCGATTTCGTCTCACATATTGAGATGATGGGGCTCGTGTTGCGCAAGTGGCGCGAGACGCAGGGGCTCACGCACGGCACCAGCCACGGTGCCGCCCTGGCGTCCTCGGCGCGGTAGTTACCGGCCGGGCGTGTCGGTGCCGAACAGGTCGTGCTCTGCCGCCTCGATCACCTGCTGCACGCGCAGGCCGTGCTCGGCGTCGAGCTCGTGCGGCTTGCCGCGCACGGCGGTGTCCGCGAACTCGCGGTACATGGTGTCGAACGACGCGCGCCCGGCCGCCTCCCGGCAGTCGATCGCGGCGGTGCCGCCGCTGCCGAAGATCTCGACGTCGGCGCGCTCGCTGCCTGGCGCGCCGGTCGCGGTCAGCGACGCCTCGCTGAACCTCCCGCCCGAGTGCTCCAGCATCAGCCCGAGCCATCCCTGCGGGTCGCCGTGCGCGCGCACGCTGCTGATCCGCCCGAGCGCGGCGTCGAGCAGGTCGACCAGGTAGGGGCCGAACGTGCGCAGCACGCCCGTCTCGATCCGCCACGCCGGCTCGGCCGATCCCGCCCCGAACGCCGCCGACACCAGCCGCCCGCTGCCGCCCTGCGGGATGGCCCGCGGGACCGCCCCGGCCAGGAAGTCCCGGACGGCGGAGTCGTACCGCCAGGCCAGCGCGACCTGAGAGGGCACGCCGGCGGCGGCGACCGCCGTGGCGAGCTCCTGCGCCCCGGCCAGGTCCGCGGCGAGCGGGCTCTCGAGCAGCACGGCCTTACCGCGGCCGGCGGCCGCGCCGGCCAGCTCCGGCTGCGCGGCGGGCGGCACCGCGAACGCCACGGCGTCACAGTCGCCGAGCAGCTCGTCGAACGATCCGAAAGCCGGCGCGCCGTGCTCCGCCGCGAGGCTCCGCGCCGCCGCGGGCTCCGGCGCCCACACTCCGGCGAACCGGGCCTGCTGGCACGCCGCCAGCGAGGACGCGTGCACGGCCGCCGCGGGCCCTCCGGCCCCAGCGAGCCCGATCCTGACCACCACCGTCCCACTGTAGAACCTGCGTATCGCGGCGTCCCGCCAGGGCCGCTTGCGGCCGGTCCGGCCCGCGTCCGCCGGCCCCGCACCTGGCCGGGTTCGCGACCGGGCCAGCCTGGGTCCGTTCGGCGGCCGGACCGCCTTGCACCTGGCCGGGGTTCGCGACCGGGCCAGCCTGGGTCCGTTCGGCGGCCGGACCGCCTTGCACCTGGCCGGGGTTCGCGACCGGGCCGGCCTGGGTCCGTTCGGCGGCCGGACCGTCCTGCACCTGGCCGGGGTTCGCGACCGGGCCAGCCTGGGTCCGTTCGGCGGCCGGACCGTCCTGCACTCGGCTGGGGTTCGCGACCGGGCCGGCCTGGGTCCGTTCGGAAGAATATTTATTTATCCGAACGGAACGACATCCACTCACCGCGGCACCGCCGGCGTCGCGGCTCGTCCCACGATGGCCTAGAACATACGTCACCTGACGGATGTCTTGCTGTGCAACTTGCATGAGACTTGCCCTGCAAATACCGGCACGACCCTGCCGGCGACAGTTGACCCCGATCCCGCGGCCGGAGGCCAGCGTGCTGAGATCAGTCAGCTGGCGGTGGCGGCGGAGAAAGGCGGGCCCGTTGGACGTCGCCCGGCTGCGGGAAAGCTTCGCCCAGGTAGCGGAGCACGGAGACGAGCTGCCGCTGTTCTTCTACTCCGACCTTTTCCTCAAGCACCCGGAAGTACGGGACATGTTCCCGGTCTCGATGGCCGCGCAGCGCGGTCATCTCGTGGACGCGCTGGTGAAGATCGTCTCCCATGCGGACGACGCGGACACCCTGACCGCGTTCCTGCAGGGGCTGGGGCGTGATCACCGCAAGTTCGGCGCTCTCGCCGAGCACTATGACGCCGTCAGCGACAGCCTGCTGGCCACCCTGGAGTACTTCTGCGGGCCGTCCTGGACGCCCGAGCTGGCCGACGACTGGAAGGCGGCCTACGAGCTGATCAGCTCCGTGATGAGCACGGCGGCGGAGGAAGACGAGCAGCAGCACCGGCCGGCCTGGTGGCGCGGCGCGGTGGTGGCCCACGAGCGGCGCTCGTTCGACGTGTCGGTGCTGTTCGTCCAGACCGAGCCGCGCCTTGACTACGAGCCGGGGCAGTCGGTCGCGATCGAAACCTCCGCCCGGCCCAGGCTATGGCGCTACTACTCGATGGCGAACGCGCCGCGCCAGGACGGCATGCTGGAGTTCCACGTCCGGCTGATCGACGGCGGCGCGGTGAGCATGGCGCTGACCAGCAGCACGATCGCCGGCACCGACCTGCGGATCGGCCCCCCGGTGGGAGTGCTCACGCTGAGCCAGCCCGTGCCCCGCGACCTGCTGTTCGTGGCGGGAAGCACCGGGCTGGCCCCGCTGAAGGCACTCCTCGACCAGCTGGCGACGTTCCAGCAGCCGCCGAAGGTGCACCTGTTCTTCGGAGCCCGCGCCGCGGGCGAGCTCTACGACCTGGACAGCCTGGAGAAGATGGCCGTCCAGCACTCGTGGCTGACGGTCACGCCCGCCGTGTCCGACGACCAGAAGTTCGCCGGGGAGACCGGCAACCTCGCGGACGTGGTGGCCCGGCACGGCGACTGGTCGGGGCACGAGGCGTACCTGGCCGGTCCGACCAAGATGGTCGAGGACACCGCCGCCCGGCTGGCCGCGGCGGGCGTGGCGCGTGAACAGATACACATCGAGGATTTCGGGTGGAGCGAGCCTTGACCAGAGCGTGGTTCGAAGATCAGAGCAGGATGACTCCCGAGGAGCTCCTGACCGCGACGTTTCCCATGTCGCGGCTGGGGCGGCGCGGCTACGAAGAGGATGCCGTCCAGGAGTTCCTGACCGAGGTGCACGCCGAGTTCGTGCGCATGGTCAACGACCGGACGACCCTGTGGCAGGAGGTCCAGCGGCTGCGCCGCCGGATCATCGCCGGGAAGTCCGACAGTGACCCGGTGCTGTTCGGGCGGGCCGACGCGCACGTCCACGCGGTGCGGATCCTGTCCACCGCGCAGGTCACCGCCGACCGGTACGTGGCCGACGCCAAGGCCTACAGCAGCCGGCTGACCGAGGAGGCCAGGCAGCGGCACGACGAGATCATGCGCGAGGCCGAGCAGTACTCGGACATGATCCTCGAAGAGGCGCACGCCAAGGCGCGCGAGGCGGCGGTCACGGCGCTGAACACGGCCGTGCCGCCGCAGACCGAGCACGAGCGGCAGGCCGCGATGGCCGAGCTGGCGTACCTGCGCACCTACAGCGATGTCTACCGGGCGCACCTGCGCGCCTACACCGAGGGGATCCTGCGGGGCATCGAGGAGTGGGAGCAGAAGGAAGCGACATCATTCCAGGATGGGTCGCAGGCCATGCCCTTCGCGGCGGCGCCGCCGGCCATCGATGGCAACGGCTACGGGCGCCATTGAGGGCGACCGGCATTCGCGGCTGCGTTCGGGTCCCGCCGTGTTTGGGCCCCCCGCCGGGTTTTGGCCCGGCGGGGCGTGATCGCGGCACGAGTTCTCCGCCTTCGCTCCGCCCCGCCGGGCCAGCCGATTCGCCGCATCCGCCCGCCGCGTTATGGCGACCGCCCCGTTAAGGCGAAGAGATGAGCACGTTATTACGTGCTCAGGTATTCGCGATCACAGGGGCGCATCACACTGAACTCGCGGGTACGTTCGCGCGTGCCCGCCGAGCCGAATCCATGAGACGCAACGGGAAGGGCCCGGCGTGCGTGAACTCGCCCGCCGCGGGTGAATTCACGCGCCCGCGGCGGGCCGTATAAGTCTCGCTGAGATTTGGTGGGCCGGCCGCTGGTAAGGCGCGCAGCCGCCCGGAGCGGCCGGCCCGATCTGGATGTATCGCGGGGTTCAATACATCCAGGGTCTTTGGGTAATCTGACGGTGATGCGGGTGGTGGTGCGTGTGATGCGCCGGCGGGCGGGAGCTGGCATGATCGCCGCTACCGTGCCCGTATGCTGCTGGCATGCCGGGGCCGACACCGGCGAGCAGCAAAGCCAGAATGGCTATCCCGTTCGTCGCGCGGCCCGGTTGACCGGGTCGCCGCAATTCAGTCAGGTCCTCGGCGGGAACTGGTCGTGGCTGCATAACAGCGGGCAGTATCCACCTATGAGTTTTCATCGGGGGTGATCTCTCATCGGTAACGTTGACGGCTGGCGTCTGCGCAGAGTCTCACAAAAGGAAACTACACGACTATCGGTTCGGGATCTGCCATTTCATCCAATCTGTGGACTTTTTTCGGGGCGGTTCTGTATTGTCGGCGGCCGGGTACTGACGGTAGCCGCCGATGCCATTCCGGAACTGGTCGCGGCGGCCCGGGGCCATAATCAGCCGACGGCAGGCGGGGCCGATCATGGCTGCGGCCTTCTCGCGCCGGCGGCCGGGCGAAGGAGGCCGGCCGGCCGCGGTCCCGCGGGCGCCGGCGCGGGTGGTGAAATTGCGATGCAAGTTGCGTCGCATGCAGGTTTGGCGGCAGGGCTATTCTGTTGTTCAGCTGATTGCCGGCGCGCGGGCCGGACGTGCCCGCACCGAGTATCGGCGGAACGGAAATGCTTCGGTGAATCTGGTTCGGGTAGCTGCGACCGGGTCAGCGGGCGGTGGAAACATGCAAGGCGATCATGGAATTCCGGGTACTGGGACCGGTTGAGCTCTGGTCGGCCGGCCGGCGGCACGATCTCGGCCCTGCGAGGGCGCGATCCATCCTCGCCATGCTGCTGCTGACGCCGCGCGCGATCGTCCCGGTGGAGACCCTGATCGACAGGCTGTGGGACACGCGGCCGCCGGCGAAGGCCAGGGAAAGCCTGTCTGTCTACATCGCCAGGCTCCGGGCGTCGCTGCGGCAGGCCGTGGGAGACGGGGTGCAGCTGGAGGGCCGCGCGCAGGGCGGCTACCTGCTCGACGTGGATCCCGAGGCGGTCGACGTGCATCAGTTCCGCCGGCTGCGCCGGCAGGCGGACCTGCTGGCCGCGAGCGGCGACTACGATCACGCGGCCGGCCTGCTCCGCGAGGCGGACGGGCTGTGGCGCGGCCAGGCGCTGGCCGGCCTGCGCGGCGACTGGGTGGCCCGGATGCAGGAAGCCCTCGAAGAGGAGCACCGCGCGGCCGTACTCGAGCGCGTCGGATACGAGCTGGAGCTCGGCCGGCACGCCGACCTGGTCGGCGAGCTGCGCCACCTGCTCGCCCGGTACCCCCTGGACGAGACGCTCGTCGCCCACCAGATGACCGCGCTGTGCCGGATCGGCAGGCCGGCCGACGCGCTGGGCCTGTACCGGGCGACCCGCAGCCGCCTCGTCGAGGAGCAGGGCACCGAGCCGGGCGCGATGCTGTCCGAGCTGCATCAGCGCATCCTGGGCCGTGACCCCGAGCTGGCCGCCACGCCGCGCGGCCAGCGCCGCGTCCCGGCCGCGCCGCCGGCGCCGGACACCGCCGGTACGGATACCCTCCCGCCGGAGACGGCGGGATTCACCGGCCGCGAGTCCGAGCTCGGGCTGCTGACGGGGGAGCAGGGGAGCGTCCCCGGGATCGCCGTGATCGAGGGCATGCCGGGGGTGGGCAAGACCGCGCTCGCGCTGCGCGCGGCCCGGCTCGTCCGCGGCCAGTACCCGGACGGGATGCTCTACCTCAATCTTCATACGCACGACCCGGCCACCCCGTCGCTCGAGCCGGCCGAGGCGCTGCACCGCCTGCTCCAGATGCTGTCCGTGCCGAGCGCGCAGATACCGGAAACCATCGGCCAGCGCAGCGCGCTGTGGCGGGCCCACCTCAGCCGCCGCCGCGTCGCCGTGGTGCTCGACGACGCCGCCGGGCACGACCAGATCCGCCCGCTCCTGCCGCTCACCGGGCGCTGCCTGATCCTGATCACCACGCGGCGCAGGCTCCCCGCTGTCGGCGGCGCCCGCTCGCTGAGCCTCGACGTGCTGTCTGCCGACGACGCCTTCGCGCTGTTCCGCCGGATCGCCGGCGAGCGCCGGGCCCGGGACGCCGACCAGGTCGCCGCGGCCGTGGAGCTGTGCGGCCGGCTGCCGCTCGCGATCCAGCTCACCGCCGGCCGGCTCGGCCACGACGGTCCGGCCGGCCTCGACGGCCTGATCGAGGAGCTCTCGCGGTCCCCGGCGCTGCAGGGCAGCACCGGCCTGGCGAGCCCGGAGGTGGTAGCCGCCTTCGACCTGTCGTACCGCGCGCTCGAGCCCGATCACCAGCGCTTCTTCCGTCGGCTTGGCGTCAGCCCGTGCGCGGGCCTCAGCCTGCCGGCCGCGGCCGCCCTCGGCGGCTGCACCCTCGCGGAGGCGGAGAAGGCGCTCGCCACCCTGCTCGACCATCACCTGCTGACCCGGACCGCCGAGGGTCAGTTCCGCTTCCACGACCTCATCCGCGGCTACGCGACGGCGTGCGCCGCGGGTGATGACCCCGAGGCGGAGCGGCGGCAGGCCGTGAGCAGGCTCCTCGACTACTACCTGTACACCGCCGATCGGGCCGCGCGGGTGCTGTACCCGTTCCGGCACCGGCCCGCCGCGGCGGTCAGCGCGCTGCCGGCCGGCGGCCCGGCGCTGGGCACGCCGGACGACGCGGCGGCCTGGCTGGGATCGGAGTGGCGCAACATCCTGCACGCCGCGCGGTACGCGGGCCGGCACGAATGGAAGCGGGAGTGCGCCGACCTCACCAGCCTGCTGGCCGACTTCGTCGAGATCAACGCGTACTGGGACGATGCGATCGCGGCCCACGCCCTTGCCCTGCAGGCCAGCCGTGATCTCGCCGATCCGGTCCGGATCGCGCAGGCCTGCCTCGCGCTCGGCGCCGTGCGCCAGCAGACCGGCCGGCACGAGGCGGCGATCGCGCTGGCCGAGGAGGCGGCGGCCATCTGCCGGTCGCTGGCCGACCGCGCGGGCGAGGCCGAGGCACTCGACCAGATAGGACTGGCCCACCAGCGCACGGCGCGGTCCCGTGAGGCGCTCGCCTATTTCGAGGAGGCGGGGCTGTTGTACCGCGCCGCCGGGGACCGGCGCGGCGTGGCCGGCACGCTGAGCCACTCCGGCATCGCCTGCTGGCACCTGGGGCGTTACCCCGAAGCCCATGATCACCTGCGGGAGGCGCTGTCGCTGTACCGTGAGGTCGGGGACCGGCGCGGCGAGGCGAAGGTGCTCAACAACATCGGCCGGGCGCACCTGTACAACGGCTATCACCGGGAAGCCCTCGAGGCCTACCAGGAGTCGCTGCAGATGTTCCGCCAGATAGGCGGGGCGCAGAACGAGGCGATCCTGTACCAGAACATCGGCACTGTCCACCACTACAAGGGCTGTTACGCCGAGGCGCTCACCGCCTGCCAGCGGGCGCTCGCGATCTACCGCAGCATCGGCGACATGCCGAACGAGGCCGACGTGCTCAACGACATCGGCGCGATCTACCAGAGCGCCGGGTGCGACGACGAGGCGCTCATCCAGCACGAGAAGGCGCGGCTCATCGCCGAGGAGATCGGGGATCCGACGCAGCAGCTGATCGCGCTGCGCGCGATCGCCGACCTTGACCGCGCGGCGGGACGGCACGCCGAGGCGCTGGATCACTACCACACCGCCCTGCGGCTGGCCAGGGAGATCGGCGACCCGTACGAAGAGGGCAAGATCCTCGAGGGAATCGCGGAATCGACGCTCAGCACGCAACGGCCCGGTGCCGCGCGGATCGTGCTCCGGCAGGCGCTGGACATCTTCGAGCGCCTCGGCGTGCCCGAGGCGGCGCGGGTGCGGATCCGCATCGAGACCATCGACCCAGCCTTCGCCGCCAGCATCCCTTAGCCGGCACCCGGCAACGGGCCTCGCGTTCGCCCCATGACCAGGAGCCCCGTGACCAGGGCCGCCGTGACCAGGGGCGCCGTGACCAGGGGCGCAAGGTAGGCGTCAAGGCCAGCGCAAGACGACCGCCCAGGCTGATAGCACGCGATCGTGCTGCGGTCCCTGGGAGGTCTGCGTGGGCCTGTACCAACTCCGAACCCGCCCCGGCTCTCGCTGGAGTATTACCGGCCGTGCCCGCCTGGCGGGCCGGCACGCCCGCGGCCTGGCCAGCCTGCCCCCGCGCGGGGACTCGCCGGCGCTGCCCCGCATGCACGCCTGCCCGGTGATGACGGACGAGGCCGAGACGGCCTTCTCCGCCAACCTCGTCGTGCTTCCCGCCGAGTGGTACCCCGCGGTGCACGGCCCGTCCGCCGATGACGTCCTGCTGGTCAGCGCCGAGCGCTTCATCAGGCAGTTCCACGACGAGAACCAGCTGGGCCCGCCCGACCGGCGGATCTGGCAGGTCCGGCGGGAGATCGAGGCGTCGGGCACCTACCGGCACACCGAGGAGGAGCTTGCCTTCGGCGCGCGGGTCGCCTGGCGGAACAGCTCGCGGTGCATCGGGCGGCTGTACTGGAACAGCCTGCGGGTGCGTGACCGCCGCGAGGTCACCGCGGCGGCGGACATCGCCGCCGAGTCCTTCGCCCACCTGCGCGAGGCGACCAACGGCGGCCGGATCCGGCCGGTGATCACCGTGTTCGCGCCCGACGCGCCCGGGCGCCCCGGTCCGCGCATCCTCAACTCCCAGCTCGTCCGGTACGCGGGTTACGAGACCGCCGACGGCGCGGTCATCGGGGACCCGGCGAACACCGGGCTCACCCGGCTGGCCCGCGTGCACGGCTGGCCAGGCGGCAGGCCGTCCGGCCGGTTCGACGTGCTTCCGCTGCTCATCCAGGAGGCTGGCGCGCCTGTCTCGATGCATCCCGTCCCCGCCGACGCCGTCCTCGAGGTGACCATCGAGCATCCGGAGTTCCGCTGGTTCGCCGGCCTCGGGCTGCGGTGGTACGCCGTGCCGGTGATCAGCGACATGTACCTGGACATCGGCGGCATCCGTTACCCGGCCGCGCCGTTCAACGGGTGGTACATGTGCACGGAGATCGGATCGCGCGACCTCGGCGACAGCGGCCGTTACGGCCAGCTGCCCGCGATCGCCGCGCACATGGGCCTCTCGGTGGCTGACGACAAGAACCTCTGGAAAGACAAGGCACTGACCGAGCTCAACCTCGCGGTCCTGCACTCGTTCGGCGCGGCCGGCGTCACGATCACCGACCATCACACCGAGTCGGTCCGCTTCCTGTCGCACATCGAGCGGGAGGAACGACACGGCAGGGCGTGCCCGGCCGACTGGACCTGGATCGTGCCGCCGGCCGCGTCCTCGGCGACCCCGGTCTTCCACCGGTACTACCAGGACTTCGACCAGACGCCGAACTACTACCGCCATCCGGTGCCCGACTGGCCGGATCCGGCCAGCGTGGAGGAGTTTGCCCCCCGACGCTGACGAGGTGGCTGCGCTGTGCCGCCATCGAGGCTGACCTCCGGCCGGGGGAACCGGCCAGCCGCTGCTGGCCGGTCGCTTCGGCAGTTGCGGAGCAAGTCTCATGCAAGTTGCACGGCAAGACATCCGTCAACTGACCGATGTTCTAAGCCGGGGGCCGGGCCCGGGTCCCGCACCGGGCCCGGCCCCCATCCGGAGGAGGTGCCGGCCGCTGCTCAAAATCCGTCAGCTGACTGATGTCTTGCGATGCAATTTGCAGGAGATTTGTCATGCAAGTACCCGGAGCGATCCCGCCTGCGCCAGTCGACCGGATTCCCCAGATCACCCGCGCGGAATGATCAGCCTCCGGGCCAGCTCAACCGGCTGCTGAAGGAACCAGATGAACACCATGGCGCCGACTCGTACGACCGTGCCGCACCGGCACCGCGTCCGGCTGACCGCGGGACCGGCCGCGGCCGCCGAAGCCCGTGGCCAGGTCCGGGCGGCCATCTGCACCTGGGACGTCCCGGTCGACGCGGACGTCGCGGTCCTGCTCACCAGCGAACTGGTGACGAACGCCATCAGGCACGAAGACGGCAAGACGATCCTGCTCGCCGTCAGCTGCTCCCGCGACCAGTTGCGCGTCGACGTGCACGACACGTCGCGCTGCCTGCCGGCGCCCGTGGACGCCCCCGCTGAGGCGGAGGCCGGGCGGGGCCTGATGCTGGTCGCCAGCCTGTCGGCCGAGTGGGGCTGGTACCGGACCGCCACGGGCAAGGCCGTGTACTTCGCGCTCGCGTTCGACCGCGATCTGTGGGCGCGCGGCGAGCCCGGGCCGCGAGGGTGCGCGGCGTAACCGCACACCCGCGAGCACCCGGGTCGTCGCCCGGCCGCCGTCACCTGGCCGTGGTCACCTGGCCGTGGTCACCTGGCCGTGGTCACCTGGCCGCGAGCGTGCGCAGCGCCGCCTCACGGGCGACGTCCGTCCGCGAGTGGACGTCGAGCTTCTTCAGGATGTGGGAGACGTGCGTCGCGACTGTCCTGCGCGATAGCAGCAGCCTGGCGGCGATCTCGGGATTGGACAGCCCCTCCTCGACGAACGCGGCGATCTTGGTCTCGGTCGGCGTGAGGCTGTCCCAGCCGGTGCGCGCCTGCCGGTGCTTGGCGTGCGGACCGCGGCGGATGCCGTGCGCGCGGAACCTGGCCTGCAGCCGGGCCACGTCCGCGGCGGCGCCGAGGCAGGTGTAGACCTCCACGGCGCGGGTGAACGCGGACCGCGCCTGGACGCGGTCCCCGGCGCGGACGAAATCTCCGGCCGCCGCCTCCAGCGCCTTGGCGGTCAGCAACGGCCGGCCGGCGTCGTTATAGCGCTCCGCGGCAGCGAGCAGCCGGGGGCCGTCATGGTCCAGCAAGCCGCGGCAATACAGCTCGTTCGCGTGCCGGTGGGGGACCTGCGAGCCCGCGGCCAGCGTGGCGGCCTGGCCCGCGAGCGCCCGCGCGGTGCCCAGGTCGCCGGTCTCGGTGGCCAGCCGGACGGCGTCGGGCAGCAGATCCTCGATCTCTTCAAGCTCCTCTGTCTGGCCGTGGAACCCGGCCGTCAGCTCGGCCAGCGCTTCCGGCAGGGCGCCGTCGTGCTCGCGGTCCAGGCTGCGGGCGAGCGCGAGCGAGCCGACCAGCCGGTGCCCCATCCGCCTGGCGTACGGGTCGGCGGCGGCGAGGTGGCGCCGCGCCGAGCCGGTCTCACCGCGGTGGAACCCGATCACCGCCGCGATGCCAAGATCGCAGCAGGCGGCGGCGGGTTCCTGGTCTTCGGCCAGGATCTCCACCTCGGCCAGCGCTTCGTCCCATCGCCCCGTCTCGAACAGCAGCTGACCCAGGGCGCCGCGCGCCTGAGCCAGCCGGATCACCGTGCCGACCCGGTCCGCGAGGTAGCGTGCCTGCCGCGCCGCGGCCAGCGCCTCCTCGTGCTGGTCAAGATCTCCCAGCGTGACGGCCTTGTTGATCTGCAGCAGCAGGCGCAGGTCGGTCAGCGCGGGATCGTCCTGCGTCACGGTCAGCGCGCGGTCGAACAGCGGCAGCGCGTCGGTCATGTTTCCCTGCGCCGAGGTCACGAGCGTCAGCACGTGCAGCGCCCAGCCCATGGCGCAGTTGTCGCCCGCCTCCGTCGCCGCGTCGAGCGCGCTGGCGGCGACCTGGCCGGCTTTCTCGAACTCGCCGAGCATGCTGTGCGTCCGCGCGGCGAGCACGAGCAGCCTGGCGCGGTGCCGCGCCAGGATCCCCGCAGACGCCAGTGCCCGGTCGAGCGTCGCCAGTGACTCGGCGAACAGGCCCGTCCGCATGCGGCACTGCGCGAGGGTCCAGTGCAGGTCCACGAGGAGGTCGGCCTCGGCGGCGTGCTCGAGCGCGTGGTTCGTCACCTGCTCTGCCCGCGCGGTATCGCCGACCCGGTAGAGGGCATCGGCGAGCCGTCCGGCGAGCAGGCCACGCTGCGGCGCGCCGGCCTGGCAGCTGGCGAGCGCCCAGGTGAGGAGCTCCGCCGCGACGCCGGGCGCTTGACCGACCAGCGGCTCCGCGGTACGGGCCAGCCAGATGAGCATCCACTCGTCCATCGGCTCGGCGGAACCGTCGGGCCCGGCGGCGCGCAGCAGCTGCCGGGCGACCCGGTCGGCGGGCGCGCCCGCCTCGATGAGGGCGCGCCCCGCGTCGCGGTGCCAGGCGGCGCGCACCGGCGCCGGCATCTCGTCATACAGCGCCTTGCGGATCAGCGGATGGCGGAACCCGAGGCCGTTGCCGGACTCGGCCAGCACGCCTGCGGCGCACGCCTCATCCACCGCCGGGATCAGGTCGGCGACGCTGCGGCCCAGCACGACCGCCAGATCCCGCACCGCGAACTCGACGCCGAGCAAGGCGGCCGCCCGCAGCACCTCGCGTACCGGCCCGGTCACGAAGCCCAGGCGGTCCGCGATGGCCGCCGACAGCGACCGGGGCACGGGACCGCCCGCCAGCTCCGCGGTACCCGCGTCGGTGACGGTCAGGCAGGAGCTGCGGGCCAGCGCGGCGACGAGCTCGGTGACGTAGAGCGGGTTCCCCGCGGCCCCCTCGGCCAGCCGGAGCAGGCTGCCCTCGGGCTTGCCGCCGGCCAGCGCCGCCACGAGCTCGGCCACCGCCGGCTCGGTCAGCCCGGTGAGCGTCAGCCGGGCCGAATCGGCCGCCACCCGGCGCAGCGCCAGCAGGTCCTCGCGCTGCGGCACCGGGCGCGTCATCCCGACCAGCAGCAGCGGCGACTGCCGCACCGACCTGGCCAGCCGTCCCCACAGCCTGATCGTGGCCTGGTCGGCCCACTGCAGGTCATCGACGACCAGGATCGTCGGCTGCACGGCGCACTGCTCGGCGACGAGCGCCAGCAGCTGCTCGGCCAGCGCCGCCGACACGTCGGTGCCGCGGTCCGCGCTGATCTCCCCGCGCAGCAGCCGCACGATCGTGGCCCGCCGGGGATTCGCGGAGGGCTCACGCACCCGCAGCCCTTCCAGCAGCGGCACCAGCGGCAGCGCCTGCCCCAGCTCGTCGCCGGCGCCCCAGAACACCTGGCAGCCTGCCTCCGGCGCGTCGGCCACCGCCGCGCGCACCAGCGCCGACTTGCCGATACCCGGCTCGCCCTCGATGAGCACCGAGCTGCCCCGGCCCCGGGTCACCTCCCTGATCAGCCCGGACAGCAACGCCATCTCGCTGTCGCGGCCGACCAGCACTCCGGCCGGGGTTACCGGGGGCATGGGGCGAACTTTACTACCAGAATATTTGAGCAACAAGTCGGCGTTTTACGGATATACGTTCGACCCGCGACGACTCGCTCCGCGTGCGCTGCGGCCACGATGTTTGCGTCCCGTGCAGTGCAAGTTTCCTGGCTCCTTGCGGGGCACCAGGTAAAAACATTTTTCCGCATCGGGCAATGAATGTCGCGCGGCAATACATAGTAAAACCCGTGATGCCAATTTCAATATTTGGCGTAAAGGTAAACAATGCCCTATTCTAATACCTGAAACGGCTATAACTCCACATGATCCAGATGCGCCGAGCGCGCCGGCTGGGCCGTGTGACGGGTTGCTGACCTCTGGAAACGCCATGGAGGAATCATGCGCTTCGGGCGAGCCATCATCGTTCCCGCTATCTTGGCGCTCAGCGCGGCCGGAACCATTCTGGCCAGCTCGGCGGCGGCGCAGGCGCAGACCGCGCAGGTGCAATCGCCCACAGTCGTGTCGGCGCCCCTCCTGCATTACCACTCGTGAGCTGAGCTCGCCGTCGCGTAAACGGCGGCCCGGATTTATCAAGTCCGCGCCTGAGCACGTCGCGTTGTTTTGCCAAGCGCCTTTATAAGGCCGTCTAGTTACATTTTGCTTACCGCCGGACCGGCCGCTGGCTTGGGCGGCAGGTCCGTAACTTCAGTCTTATTTCCTCGCAACTGTCCCGCCCGCCACACCGTCACGCAGACTCGCGGTCTGGGTTGATTCCTGCCCGCATACCGGCCGGGAGCGGGGCTCCGGCGCTGAGCGGGGCGTCGCCGCGCGCCAAGTCAGGGCTGCGGCCGCACGCCGTCGCGAGCCGTGGCCGCCGGGCTGCGACCAGCAAGGATTCACCAAGGTGACCGCTAAGCTTTTGCTTGCGGATGGGTCAGCATACGGTGTAGTAAAAACTTCAAGATTGTTGCTGTGCAAATCCAGGTGACCGTCGCGGCTCGCGCGGCGCCGAGCAGGAGGAACCCCCGATGGTTGCGCCAGCAAGCCCCACGGTGCGGCGGCGCAGGCTCGCAGCCGAACTGCGCGGTATCAGGGAAAGCAAAGGCAAGAGCGGCGATACTGTCGCCGCGGCGCTGAAATGGTCGCCGTCCAAGATCAGCCGGTACGAGCGGGCCAGGACCGGCCTGCGGCCGCGAGAGGTCGCGCGCCTGCTGGATTACTACGACGTCAGCGGACCGCGTCGCGAGCTCCTTCTCGCGCTCGCCGAGGATGCGGCGCAGAAGGGGTGGTGGGAGGAATACGCCGACAGCCTGTCCGAGGACTACCAGCAGTTCATCGGGCTCGAGCACGAGGCCGCCTCGATCGCGATATGGCACGTTAACTTCGTGACCGGTCTCTTGCAGACAGAGGCGTATGCCAGGCACATCATCAGCAGCTACAGCCGGGTCGAGCCGATAGCGCCGGGCATGATCGGCCGGCTGGTCAGGGTCCGCATGCAGCGCCAGCACGTGCTCGATCGCGACGAGCTGAACGTGTCCGTCGTCCTCGACGAGTCGATCCTGACCCGCCGGATCGGCAGCGACGCGGTGATGTACGAGCAGCTGCACCATCTCGCGCGCGAGGCCGACCGGCCGAACCTGACGTTGCAGATCCTGCCGCTGGACGCGCAGCACACCGTGGCCGGTGAGTCCTTCGTCATCTTCGGCTTCGGCGACGACAGCGATGACGCGATGCTGCAGGACGTGGTCAGCACCGAGCACCTGAGAAGCAGCTTCTCCGTGGAGGGGGAGCGGGAGACCTACCTGCACCGGATCGCGTTCCAGATGCTCGCCGACGCGTCGCTCGACCCGGCCGCGTCCAAGGCGCACATCCTCGCGACCGCGGAAGCTAACTGGTCGGGGGCTCGCCGGGCAGGCTGACCCACCGGGAGCCCACACGCCCCGCTGGGCCCCGCAGCGCTCGCACTCACCACTCGCGGCCGCTTTTCCGCTGCCGGGATGGCAATTACTCGGCCGCCAGGTGTGCGTTCAGTCCCCGGACGCTCGTACCGCGCACGCAGACGGCTGATCGATGATTGACTTAACCCCCGCCGACCTCATCTGCCGCCCGTTCGCCGGCTATTTCCGGCGAAGGCGGCAACTCCGGGCACATGGCTCACATTGTTTGTACCCGGATCATTCCGCAATGAGCGGCTGGGCATGACCGCCAGCGGGACCTCGGCCGGGCGAGGAGGGCCGGCTTGCCGCTGCCGTCGTGCTCCGTCCCGCGGCGGGGCCGCACGAGGGTACCCAGGTCAGCGCCACCGGGAGACCCGGCGGAGATCCCTAACCGGACACCAGTGCCAATAGCTATAGAAGCGACCCTCGATGCCGGTGATGTCTGCTAGCCTCAGAAGTCCGGCTGTTACTACAGTCAGTAGTCCTTTGACTACATTCTGTAGCCGCAGAAGCAGCCGCGCAGAACATCCATCCACACGCAGCGGGGTACGACATGCAAAGACTGACGCTTGGAATCCGTCGCGCAAAGACAGGGTCAGGCTCCGTATGGGTGAAAAGCTCGCTGAGCTTCGCCAACGGAAACTGCGTCGAGGTGGCGAGCCTCGCCGACGGCAGCATCGGCGTTCGCAACAGCCGCCATTCTGACGGGCCGGTGCTCGCATTTACGTCGGATGAATGGCAGGCGTTTCTCGGCGGCGTGCGAAACGGAGAGTTCGACCGTTTCGGCAGGGAGTGATCCCGGCGGCCGGGGTGTGTAGCGTCCCGCTCACGCTCAGCGGCCGCCGGATCACAACGGGGCACCGTCTGGCGCCCCGCTCACGCTGACCGCCCGCCGGATCGCCGCGAGGGCCCGGCCGGTTTCCCCGGCCGGGCCGCCGCAGCGTGGGTCGCAGCTTGCCGCATCCGCCCGGGTGCTGCGGGATCACCGACCTGGCTGGGTCACGGCCTGCGGCGGGTCCACTGCGGCCCGACCCTGGACCAGGCCCGCTCCCAAGCCGCCAGCCGCAGCCGGTCGGCGATGCGGTGCGCCACCCACAGCGCCATCAGCAGGCACAGCGCCAGCGCGGCCAGCGCCGCGGCGCCGGCGGCGATGGTCCGCCCGGTGATCTGGTCCGGCTGCAGCGGCGGCCCGGTGACCCGGCCGGCCGCGTCCAGCCACACGGTGACCGTGCGGCCGGCCGGCAGCCCGGGGTCGGCCGGCACGTGCCCGGTCCGCGCGGCGCCCTCGTCCCGCCACCGGGCCAGGGCCAGGACCTGGCCGCCCCAGTGCGAGCCGCCCATGGTCATGGCCGGCGCCGGCGTCGGCCGCAGCAGCACCGCGGGCACGCGGTGCCGCGCTGTGGCCTGCGTCCTGGCCTCCGTCACCGCGGCGTGGTGAATCCAATGGGCGGCACCGATCGCGGCTAGCGGCGCGCCGATCAGCAGGGTGACCAGCACCCCCACCCGGATCCACGCGATCGCCCGGTCGGTGCCGCGGCGCAGCGGGTTGCCATCCAGCCCGAGGGCCCTGACCAGGCGCACGGTCATACGCAGGTGGGCGGGTACCGCGGTCACAATGATCACCTTCTCGTCCACCGTCGCGACGGCCACCGCAATCCCCGTGGCCGTGCTGCGGTACTGCTCCGATCGTGATGCCCGCGCGACATCCGCGACGTTCACCGCTGGCATCGCCCGGTGACTGCCCGCCCCGTCGCGGGGACCGGGGCGGTCGGCGGGATGCTCCGCCCGCCACGTCTGTCCGGGATGGGTTCGAGGATAAACACGCGCGCGCAGTGCCCTGCACGCCGGCCCGGCGGTACCGGGTTGGCCTGGTCCGGAGCGTTACGCGTAACATGGATCAATGATCGACACCCGGGACTGCGAGCAGTGCGGCGCCGCTTTCGCGCCGCGCCGCGAGCACGCGCGGTTCTGCTCCGCGCGCTGCCGGGTCGCGTGGAACCGAGAGAACGCGAGTGATCGGGCGGCGGACGTGAGCGCGCTCGACTGGTCCATCACCGCGATGGGTGACGCGGCCGCCCGGCTGCCACGAGTGCGGGCGTGGGACCGCCGGCGGGCGTTCGCCGTGATCACCGAGGTCGTGTGGTGGGTGACGCTGGTCGACGCCACGCTGGTGCGCTACCACCCGGGTACCTATGATGCCGTCCTCGCCGCCCAGCCGCCGGCCGAGCGCCGGGTGACCGAGGAGACCCTGGCCGGGCTGCGCTTCGTGCGGAACTGGATGGGGCAGCACCTCGACCCAGCCGACTTCATCCAGCCGAAAGCCGACTCACGGGGCCACGGCATGAGCCGCATCACGGCGTGGACGTGGCGGTCGGTGCCCGAGCCGGTGCTCTCCCGCCTGCCGCCGCGCGGGCAGGCGTGGGAGCTGACCCGGTACTGGGCCTACCAGGCTCAGCTGGCGCGCCACACGATCGGGCAGCCCTTCGAGCTGGCCGCGACGTTCCTCAAGACGGCGGCGGCGAGCGCATCCCTGGGGGCGGGTGTCCCGGCCGCTGGCTAGCGGCGGCGGTCAGCTGACGTTCGACGGGTGGGCTCCGGGCGAGCCCTGCCGGTTTCCGGCTGCGCTGCCTCGGGCACCGGCCCCAGACCGCAGCCCCAGGTAGGTGACGGTGACGACCGCCAGGTAGATCACGTAGACCATCACCTGGAGCGGCGTGGGTGCGTCGCTGTAGCCGAAGAAGCTGTGCAACACGTCGCCGACGGCGCTGCCCTCCGACAACAGGCTGCCGGTGTGCCACATCGGCGTGCTGAGCACGGGCAGCCAGCCCAGCCGCTGCATGTTCTGCACCGAGTCGGCCAGCAGCGCGGCCGCGAAGACCATGAGCAGCACGCCTATCACGGTGAAAAACCGGCCGAGGTTGAGCCGGTGGCCCAGCCGGTAGATCACGAACGCGATCGCCAGGGCGCCTGCCAGCCCGATCGCCGCGCCGCTCAGCGCTGCCGTCGCGGTGGTGGAGAACACAATGGCCAGCGTGAACACCACCGTCTCCAGGCCCTCGCGGCCGACGGCCTGGAAGGCCATCAGCCCGAGCCCCAGCCGGGCCCGGCCATCGAGCGCGGCCTCCGTACGGGCCCGCAGTTCGGCCGCGATGGAGCGGGCGTGGCTGCGCATCCAGAACGTCATGTAGGTGAGCACGGTGGCCGCGAGCAGGTAAGTGGCCGTCTCGAAGATCGCCTGAACCCGGGAACCGTCGTAGCTGCGTATGGTCAGGTAGACGGCGACGCCGGCCGCGGCGGCGAGCAGCAGGGCCGCCCCCACGCCGATGAAAACATCACGGAAGTGCTCGCGCCGCCCCGTGCGGTTCAGGTAGGCCAGCAAGATCGCAACGATCATGCTGCCCTCGACTCCCTCGCGCAGGAAGATGACGAGCGTAGCGAGCATGCCGGCGCCTCCACGGAAAGTAAGGTTAGGCATACCTTAGTACGGCGGGCCCGCCCGCGTCAGCAGGCCCAGGGAAAGGCAACCAGGCCGGCGGTTCCGGCCGGCGTGACGTGGGACCGGCGCCGGGGTTCAGCGGACCGCCAGGACCTCGACAATCTTTTCCGCGGCGGCCGAGGGATCTTCGGTGTCGTGCAGCACCTCTCCCCAGGACCACCGGTAGTACCAGCGCAGGCGGCCCTCGGGGTCGTTGGCGGGAATGCAGTCAATGCTTTCCGCGAGCATCGTGGCACCGGGCATGAACACATGCAGCGCGGCCGGGTACGTGGTCTTCACCGTGGCCGGGAGACCCCTGCTGTCCAGGGCGGTCGCGAGCCTGTGCAGGTGGTATGTCCGGGCGTGATCGGGTGCGTCGCGTTTCATGTGCCTGCCTTTACGGTCGGCTCATTCTCCACGTCGCCCAGGCAGGTTTGTCAACTGCCGCGCCGCGAGCAGGGCAGCAAGGGGCAGCGCCTAGCGGCGCCCGCCGTCGTAGCCGGAATACGACTCGAAGCCCGGAGCCTGGTATCCGGTACCGGACAGCCCGTATCCCGGCTGCTCATGGCCGCTGCCGGTCCAGGCGGACCCCGCCTGGTGCCCGGGGTCGTCCCAGTCATACCCCGGCTGGTGGCGGCCGGCGTCCGCCACGTCGTAGCCCGGCCGGTCGTAGCCCGGGTCACGGTGGTCACCCTGACCCGGTAGCTGGTACCCGCTGTCACCCGGATAGGTGCTGTCGCTCTGGTAGCTGCCGTTGCTGTGGTAGCTGCCGTTGCCCGAGTAGCCGCTGTCGCTGTGGTAGCCGCCGTCGCCCGAGTAGCCGCCGTCGCTCTCGTAGCCGCCATCGCTGTGGTAGCCGCCATCGCTGTGGTAGCCGCCGTTGCTCGAGTAGCCGCTGTCGCTGTGGTAGCCGCCGTTGCTCGAGTAGCCGCCGTCGCCCTCGTAGCCACCGCCGGCGTCGCCGGAATGGAGACAACGACGGCCGTATCCGGCGTGATCGTCGTCGTACCCGGACGAGGGAAAGTCCGCGCTGTGACCGGAGCCCGCGTCGTAGCCCGGCTCCGCCGCCTGCCACTCCGGCTGGCCGGCATCAGCCGTCCGGGTGTGCCAGCCACCCGCTGGCCCGGCGGCGGAACTGGCAGCCTCCGGCAGTGGCTCGAGCGCGCCGCTCGGGTACTCGTAGTCCGTGCCGGTCCAGCCGGCGGTGCGGCCGTCGTACTCGTCACGGTAGGACGGTGCGCCGGCGTCCTGGCTCAGACTCCCCCACGGTGGCGCCGACTGGTAGGCGCCAGCGCCGACGGAGTACTCGGCAGGCGCCGAGAACGAGGGACTGGTCAGCGGGTCCTCGGCCGTCCACGTAGGCACGTCCTCCGTGCCAGGGGCGTGCTGGCCCGCCGTTGTCCAGGGGTCGGTCGGGGCCCCGTGACCAGCCGTGTCCTGCCAGCTGGTCATCCCGCCGATGCTCGGGTCGGTGTCGGGGACGCCTGCGCCGCGCGGCACGACGGGCGCCGGCGGCTGCTCGGGCTCCGGCCGGAGGCTGAACTTCGCGGTCGACGCCGCCGCGGCCGGGATGCCCGCCGTGTCCTGCTGCCGCGACTGGCCGGAATCCGCGTCCAGGCGCGCCCTGCGGCCGGACACGGCGGCGTCGCCGCGCACAGACGCGGCCGGGCGCGCATCGGTCCCGGGCTGGGCCGACCGGGCGGTGGTGGCGAGCGGCTTGTCGGCCGATAGCTCCGCCCAGTACTGCTCGTCGGACACGCCATCCCAGTCGCTGGCCGGCCAGTCCCCCCCGGAGCGGTCCCGTCCGTTGCCGGCCGCCCGCAGCCGGGACTCCTGCCGCTCCACCCGCCGGGTGTCCTCGCGGTCCTTCGGCAGGGCGCCGGCGGCGTCCTGGTCGTGCTGGTGGGCGCGCGGCCGCGGCAGTGAACCGAACCGGCGCTGTGGCGCGGCACCGGCCTCGGCGGCGGGGACGGCCGTGCGGCGGCGCGGAGCACGATCAAGATCGCGCTCGCCCGCGGCCCGGTCGCGGTCCCGGTAGCCGCGCGGGCCGCCCTCATCGACCGCCGTCATGGTGCGCGTCCGCTCGTGGCCAGCCTCGCCGTACTCCGCCTGCTCGTACGGGCCCTGGTCAAACCGCGCCTGGTCGTACGCCGCCTCGTCGTGCTCCGCCGTGCGGTACTGGCCCTTGCCGTACTCCGCCGTGCCGTACCGGGAACGGCGGCCCGGCTGACCGCTGCCCCGTGCTGGCTGAGGGTGGGCGGGCTGCCTGCGCGGGTCGCTGCGCCGCGCGCTGCCGCGATCGTGCGGGTCTGCGTAGGCGCCGCGGCCGGCTCTGGCGGCACCGGCAGGACGGGCCGGGTAGTCGTCCCCCTCATCGGCTCGCATGGACCTGACGCTGAGAAAAACGGCCACGAGGATGACGAGCACGATCACTACCAGGCCGACCACGAGGAGAAGCATTCCACCACCCAGAACAGGCCATGGCCGCATGGTTGGCACCAGCGAGGCGCCGCGCGGCCATAGCGCGAGCCTTCCCCGTATCGCCAGCACCCTGGATACATCCAAGGCGGGTCGCCCAAGGCGTGATTCTGGCGCACGGGTATGGGCCTTGTCAGGAGATTACGGAAAATTTACACGGTTCTGTTTACGCTGCGAAGTTGTCTGATTACGGTTCGACATTGGCGTCGAGTCTGCCACGAGCGATGGCGGCGCGCGCGATTGCCATCCAAGCCGTCTTCAGGCTCGCCCCGTTCGGTAGCGAAAGCACCGAGTCAAGCGCATAAACAGTGAACCGGTAGGCGTGATCCTGATTCCGCGGACATGGCGGGTCATAGGCCGCATGACCAGCGCTGTTCTCCGCCTGGCGGGCACCGGGAGGAAGCTGTCCCTGCTGAATGTCCGTTGTGTTCGGGTTGATATCAAACACCATCCAGTAGATATACGGCGTGATCGGCGCGTCCGAGTCATCAACCACAAGAGCAAGTGATTTCGTCGCGGCCGGCGCACCCGACCAGTGCAGCGGCGGGCTGAGCCTTGCGCCGCGGCAGGTGTAGCGGGCCGGAATAACGTCGCCGTTGAACAGCGGGCTCGTCACCGTGATGTTGTCAGGCTGGAATGTGGTCAGGCCGCCCACCAGCCCGCAGCCGGCCTGGGCGGCGAGCAGGGCGCACCACGCCGCGGCGGCGACCGCGCGCCGGACCGGCAGCCAGCGGCCGCGGCCACTCCCGTACACGCGTCGTCGCATCCCTTCGCAGCCTCGCAGCCCGGCGCCTCGCGGCTGGTGAGGCGATCCTATGCGGTGGCGCGCCGCGGGGAGGGACGGCCGAGCGGCCAGGCCAGGCCGGTTCAGTCGCGGGGGCGTGAGCTGCCGAACATGATCTCGTCCCAGGACGGGACCGAGGACCGCTTGCCGCGGCCGCCCGCGGCCCGGCGGCCGGTCTCGGCCGCGGCGGGCTCGCGCCCGGCGGCCGGGGCGGACGTCGACTCCCCGGGCTCGGGCTGCTGACGCGGCTCCCGCTGTGCGTCGGGGCCGGGGTCCGGCGCGCGGTCCGCCGGCGGGGGCGTCTCGGGCGGCCTGAGCGGCGCCTCCGCGGGCCGCCGGGCCGACCGCCCCGACGTCGCTGAGCCAGCGCCGAGCCTGGGCTGGAGCGGGGTCACAGTCGCCTCGCCGCGCCTGCTGCCCGGCTCGGGCGGGAGGTCAGCCTCGGGCAGGGACAGCAGCATCGCCCCGTCGTCGGCCGGCGTGGCGTGCCGGCGGCGCGGATCGTAGATCCACTGCGCGATCCGCGGGCGCCCCCCGGTGCTGAACACGAGCTCGACCTGCCAGCTGCCGTCCGCCCGCTTGGTCGAGTCCCACTGCGCGTCCTCGGCGCCGGAGCCCAGCGCGGTCAGCCGCTCGCCGACGATCTCGCCGAGTCTCGGCCCCGGGCCCGACTCGCCCGGGCGGCGCACCATGGCAGACTGCGCCTCCTGCGCCCGGTAGGCCCGCTCGGCCAGCACCGGGCCCTCGAACCAGCGAATCCGCTCGATCGGAACGCCTGCGGCGTCGGCTATCTCGTCCGCGGTCTCTCCGGCACGGATTCGTTCCTGGATCTCCTTGGGTCGCAAGGGACTCTCCACCTCGATCTCGTACTGGGCGAGCCGGGAAAACTGTCCGCGCGCGACCGCCCGCAGGCGGTCATCGATCTGCAGCGAGAAGCGACCGCCCCGGCCGGGCACCACGAGCACGGCGTAGCTGCCGTCCTCGCTCACCGCGACGAGGCGCAGTTCGTGCATGGGCGTCCCTTCCGCGCGGGAGCGCGCTTCGGCCTCCCCGCACGAGTCTGGCGGGTCAGGGCAGGTGTGGCCAGCACCGCGCCCGGCATGTCCCACAGTTCTGAGGCGACTCACGGCGCGACACGCGCCGGGACATCGTCAGGCCGGTGCCGCGGCCGGCTGGCCGGCCGGTCCCACCGGAAGTGTAGAGCCGCCCGCGGCTCGCAGTCCGGATGTCCCGGGAGGCAGGAACGCGGCGGCCGGCCGCCCGGCGGTCGGGACGGTCGGCCGCCGCGCGGTCAGTGGCTGGCAGCAGCCGCGCGGTCAGGAGCCGGCGGCGCGGTCAGTGGCTGGCAGCAGCCGCGCGGTCAGGAGCCGGCGGCGCGGTCAGTGGCTGGCAGCAGCCGCGCGGT
>Ga0070698_100000933_pt1 | contig 31971 bp, 24 predicted proteins | sample KBSK1502metaG_FD_65477 | JGI IMG/M metagenome (GOLD analysis project Ga0070698, IMG submission 65477) | Corn, switchgrass and miscanthus rhizosphere microbial communities from Kellogg Biological Station, Michigan, USA - KBS K1-50-2 metaG | ecosystem: Host-associated > Plants > Roots >... | reverse complement strand
CGTCGCTTCGCGATCGATCGCAGCTGCCGATCGATCTCGCGATAGCCAACACCGGTTGCTTCCTGCGCCCACGTGGGCGCAACGTCGACTCGTTCGTCCCTCAACATGCGTCGACATCTAGCACGAGGTTTTCGACGCCATCGTTTGCGCGCTGCGCGACGATTTGCAGTTCCTCGTCGAGAATCGACGGCCACCCCATTCAACACGCGCACACACGAAATCATCGCGTCTCGTGATCGATCGTGATGACACGCGCCAAACGAGCGCGACCTCGCTCGCATATCGTGTCAACAACTAATTTTTCTTCACAAACTTTTTTTCGCGATCTCGTCGGCCGATCGCGACAGCAGAACGATCGCGCTCTGCACGCGCGTCACGCGACAGCGATCAACGAAACCCTCCCGGGAGGCTCATCACCGCACACCGCTCGCGCTCGCGGCCCGCGAGACTTGTCTCGCGCGCTCGCGACCTGCAGAGCGCCCACGCCCGGACGCCACACGACAGCAGAACGCATTCGCTCTCCCGAACGCCGCTGACCGCGAGCGCTAACTCGTCGCACGTGCCGCGTGCCGTATCGATGTGGCGGTGACGATCGCGGCGGATCGTTGCGATGACGATCGCCGTCGATATCGTGCCGGCGTCGGCATGCAACAACGATGTCGTCGACCGCCCACGTGGGCGCGAACCTCACGGCGCTGCGATCAGCGTATCGCCCTCGACCTCGAGCACGAGCGGCGTGCGTGCGACCTCGCCATCGGGCTGCATCGCCGCCGGACCGCACACACCATCGTCGAGCTTCGCGCTCGCGAGCGCCGTGCGCATCGCGCTGCGCGGATCCTTCGCCGCCGCCGCCACCATACGCGCCTTCGCGACCATGTTCGCCGCATCGTGTGCTTCCGCGGCAGCGCCACTCGGCGTACGACCGGTCTTGCGCTGAAACGCCGCCGAGAAACCCGCCGCGAGGTCACCACCCGCATCGCCGGCGTAGAAATCCAAAATCAATGCGCCCTGCACGGCCGCACCGCCACGCGTCGGCAAACTCGGATGATGCCAGCCGGCACCGCCGACGAGCTGCACGACTTGCGGAATGTGCCCACCGTGCTTCCGCTGCAGCTTGTTCGCATCGATGTTCTCGCGCTGCCGCAGCTCGACACCGTAGTACGGCAGGAACGCCGCCACGATCGCCGCGCGATCGTAGCGATCCGGAATGTAGAGCAGAGTGAACGGCACATCGGGTGAGAACGTCTTGAGACCGTTCTTGCGATTGCGCGCCATGTGCTCGGCCAGGCGCGGATTCGTCGCCGGGATCAAATTCAAGAACCGCTTCACGTCCGGTTCCAAATTCCCGCCTGTCGGATCATACGAACCGACCGCGGTGACGCGCACGTCGGCGACTTTCTTCGCCTCGGCAGCGAACGCCTCAGCCGCCTCCTGTCCAACATCGTCGCGCGGCGCGAACACCGCAATCGTCGGAAAGTGATCCTCCTGCGCGAGATGAACGACGGCGCGCGCTTCATCACCCGGCGAGCTGACCAACCGAAACACACCGGCACTTGGATCCGCTCCATCCGCGGGCGCCAATAGTCCGATCGGAATCTGGTGCATCGCGGCGACACGCGCGGCCGCAACCGCCTCGCGCGTCCCGACCGGCCCGAGAATCGCCACCGCACCACGCTTCGCCGCACTCTCAACCGCCGCAACGGCACCATCCGGCTCGCCCTTCGTATCGAGGAACACCCACTTCGCCTTGCCGCCAACCGTTGCGAGCTCGATCGCAGCCTTCAACTCCGTGCCGAGCGACGCATAACGCCCCGACAGCGGCAGCAGCACCGCGACAACATTCACATCGACGGGCGCGGTGGCGAGCGCAGCACCGAGCGCCGTGAGCTCGCCATGTACCTCGCTCTCATCCGCCGCACTCGCGGCCCGCGCGATCAGCGCGCGCGCTTCGGCGTCATCGCCGCGGTGATGGGCGAGCCGCGCCGCGCGCAATGCGACGCGCGCCGCCGGCTTCTTGTCTCCGAGCTGCGCGAGCGCCGCCGCGGCCGATGCATCATCGAGTTGATCGATCGTCGCCGCGTCGAGCTTGCTCACATCGACGCGCACGCCGGCGGGCGCGCCGGTGATGCCGGTGTGCGTCTCGTGCGGCGTCGCGTGCATGTCGCTGTCGCGCTCGATCCACGAGCCTTGCGGTTGCTTCGGCCCGCAAGCGAGCACGACCAAGCAAGGCAACGCGTTGCGAATCATTCGTCGAGCAGCGACCGAACGCGGTCGATCAGACCCTTCCGTTGTGGTTGCACGCCGGGGCCGCCATCGCCAGTTTCTCTCGCAAGCTCCTCGATGAGCTGGCGTTGGCGCGGTGTGAGGTCCGTCGGTACGTCCACATTCACATGAACCATGTGATCGCCGCGCGGCGCGTTCTTCCCCGATGACTGCGGAATGCCGCGACCGCGAATGCGGAAGATACGGCCCGGCTGCGTGCCCTCGGGGATGCGCATCTTCACCAAGCCGTCGAGTGTTGGCAGGTCGATGATCGCGCCGAGTGCGGCTTGCGTGAACCTGATCGTGTGATCGCTGTGAACGTCGGTGCCTTCGCGCCGGAACGTCGGGTGTTGCGCGACGCGGATGATGACGTGCAAATCGCCCGCTGCCCCGCTCTTGCCGGGCTCGCCTTCGTTCGCGAATTTCTTCACGGTGCCGTCGACGCTGCCGGCCGGAACGAGCACGGTGAACTCGCGCTGCTGACCCTCGCCCAAGGGGACCTGGATCGTCTTGCTCGTGCCAAACGCGGCCTCTTCGAACGTGACCTCGAGCGTGTAGCGCAGGTCGCGGCCCTTCTGCTTGCCGCGCCGCCGGCGCAGCACCTCGTTGATCATCTCCTGCGCGGCATCGACGACGGCGCCGAAACCGCCGGAGCTGTCGTCGGCGTGGCCCCAGCGATCGTAGCGAGCGCGCGATTGCTTGTCAGAGAGCACGGCGTAGGCTTCGTTGATCTCGCGAAACGCTTCGCCGGCGTCCGTCGAGCCGGTGTCGGGATGATGTTTGCGCGCGAGCTCGCGAAACGCGCGCTTGATCTCGATCTCGCTCGCATTCCGCTCGACGCCTAAGACTTGATAGTAGTCGCGCTTGCGCTTGGCCATCTCGGCACTTCTTTACATACCACCGCCGAGGTCGCCACCCGATGACGACTCGTCAGCAGCAGCATAGATTGCCTCACCGATGCGCTGTGCGGCGACCTCGAGGCGCGCTACCGCATCCTCGACGATGGCCAAATCGTCGGTTTCGAGAGCCACGCGGCACTCTTCGAGCTCGGCCACCAGAAACTCGCGCTCCTCGGGCGGCAGAATGGCACCAAACTCGAGCATGGCCTTATCCGACGAATAGAACAGGCCCTCTGCCTTGTTGCGTGCCTCGACGAGCAGACGGCGGATCGCGTCGGCATCCTGCATTTGCTCGGATTCCGCGAGCAAGCGCGCGATGTCATCTTCGGTCAGTCCCGTCGACGCCTGCACGACAACCTCGTGCACGCGGCCGGTGCCGTGGTCGCGCGCCGAGACGCTCAGCACGCCATCGGCGTCGATATCGAACGCGACTTCGATCTTCGGCACGCCGCGCGGCGCGGGCGGAATGCCGGTGAGCTCGAAATGGGCGAGTGACTTGTTGTCGGCGGCCATCTCGCGCTCGCCTTGCAGCACGTGAACGGCGACGAATGGCTGGTTATCGACCGTCGTCGAGAAAATCTCGGTCGCGCGCGCGGGCAGCGGCGTATTGCGATCGATGAGGCGCGTGAACACGCCGCCCATCGTCTCGACGCCGAGCGACAGCGGCGTGACATCGAGCAGCAGCACCTCTTCGACCTCGCCTGTCAACACGCCGCCCTGGATCGCGGCGCCGACAGCGACGACCTCGTCGGGATTGACGCTGCGACTCGCCTGCTTGCCAAACATCTCGGCGACGAGGTGGTGCACGCGAGGCATGCGCGTCTGACCGCCGACCAGGATCACGACGTCGATGTCGTCGGCGCTCAGGCCGGCATCTTCGAGTGCGCGCCGACACGGCTCGAGCGTCGCTTGCACGAGCGGCTCGACGAGCTCTTCGAGGTCGCGCCGCTCGAGCTGCATGATCAAGTGCCGCGGCTGGCCATCGCCGCCGGCGGCGAGGAATGGCAAGTTGATCTCGGTCACCACAGCGCTCGACAGCTCGATCTTCGCGCGCTCGGCGGCATCTTTGAGCCGTTGCAGCGCCATGCGATCGCCGCGCAGATCCATGCCAGCGTTCTGTCGCGCAAACTCCGCGAGCATGTGCTCGACGATCGTGTTGTCGAAATCTTCGCCGCCGAGGAAGGTGTCGCCGGCGGTCGAGCGCACGCGATAGACGCCATCGGCGAGCTCGAGGATCGAGATATCGAACGTGCCGCCGCCGAGGTCGTAGACGGCAACGCGCGCCGCACCTTGCGCTTCGACGCCATACGCGAGCGCCGCGGCGGTCGGCTCGTTGACGATGCGGAGCACGTTCAAGCCGGCGATCCGCCCGGCATCTTTCGTCGCCTGGCGTTGCGCGTCGTCGAAATATGCAGGCACGGTGATGACGGCTTCGGTAACCTCTTCGCCGAGCCAGTCCTCGGCGGTCTGCCGCATCTTCTGCAGCACGATCGCCGAAACCTCCGGCGGCGAGAAATCGCGGCCGCGCACGCGCACGTGTGCATCGCCGTTGTTGGCGGGCACGACTTCGTATGGGCACGTCAGCAGGTGGCGCTGCACTTCTTCATCTTCGAACTTGCGGCCCATCAAGCGCTTGGCCGCGTAGATCGTGTTCTCGGCGTTCGTCATCGCCTGCCGGCGCGCCGCCTGCCCGACCAACCGCTCGCCGGATGCTGCGAACGCGACGACCGACGGCGTCGTGCGCGTGCCTTCGGCGTTCGCGATCACGACCGCCTGATCGCCATCCATCACCGCCACGCAGGAGTTTGTGGTGCCGAGATCGATCCCGACGACGCGTGTCATTCAGCTTGCGCCTTCGCCTTCGCGACGACGACGAGCGCTGGCCGGAGCAAGCGATCACCGGCGCGGTAGCCGCGTTGCAGCACCTGGATCACGGTGCCGGCGGGCTGATCGCTCTCCTGCTGCGAGATCGCCTCGTGCAGGTTTGGATCGAATGGCTGGCCCATCGCATCGACCGGCGTCACTTCGAGACGCTCGAATGCCGTCGAGAACTGGCGCAGCACCAGCTGCACGCCCTCGACGATCGGATTTTTCTCCGCGCCGCCCCCGGCGTGCTCGATCGCGCGCTCGAGGTTATCGACGACAGGCAGCATCTCCTTGAGGATCTTATTCTTGGTCTCGAACTTCGCGTCTTCGAGCTCGCGCTTGACGCGCTTGCGCGTGTTCTCGAGATCGGCGGCCGCGCGCAGATAGCGATCCCAGTTGTCCTTCTTCTCCTTCTCCGCGGCGGCAAGCTTTGCTTCGAGCTCGGCGATTGGGTCGGGAGCCGGTGCCGGCGCAGCCTCAGCCGCCGGCGCGTCAGGCGGCTCGACCTCGACGGGAATCACCTCCCCCGAAGCAGCGTCGGGATTGGGTTTCGGCTCGTCTTGGGTATCTCCGCTCATCGGCGCGGAAGATAACCATATTTATGGGTTGCCGCCACGGCCCAGCTCCGCGAGGAGCTGACTCACGGTATCGGCGGTGAAATCGACGACCGACATCACCTTGCCGTAGTTCATCCGCATGGGCCCGATGACGGCGAGTGCACCGATCGGCGCTTCTTCCGGTCCGTACGACATTGCGACCACCGAGCTGCCCGAGAGCGCCTGCATGGCCGTCTCGGCGCCGAGAAATACTTGCAGGCCTTCGGCTTGGCGCGTGCGGTCGAGCAAACGCACGAGCGTCTCTTTGTCCTCGAGTGTGCGCAAGAGGTCGCGGATGCGGTCGGGCTGGATGTCGTCGACGAGGTTTGCCTGGCCGGCGACGACCACATCGGCCGAGCGTTCGGGCTGCGAGACGAAGACGGCGTGCCCGAGCCGCAGCGCCGTCGCGACCGCCTCGTCGTAGTCGTTTTTATCGACGGCGAGCTCGCGGATGACGCGGTCGCGGACCTCATCGATCGTCATGCCCGACAAGAGCTCGTTGAGATAGTTGTGGATGCGATCGAGCCGACCCATCTCGACATCCGCCATGACGAGGCGATTCTCGATGCGGCCATCGGTCGTGACGAGCACGGCGATGAGCTTGCCATCGCGCAGCGGCACGAACTCGATGCGCTCGAGGCGCTGCGTCGCCGGATCCGGCGCGAGGATCACGGCCGCGTGATGCGTGAGATCCGAGAGCAGGCGCGATGCGCGCTGCACGACTTCATCGGGCGTCGGCGCGGTGACGCGCTCGCGAATCTCCTCGCGCTCGCGCGGCGTGAGGCCACGAACCTTCAGCAAGCTGTCGATGAAGAAGCGCAAGCCCGATTGCGTGGGCACGCGCCCCGCCGACGTGTGACGCTGCTCGAGCAAACCCATTTCTTCAAGATCGGCCATCACGTTGCGCACCGTCGCCGGCGAGAGTCCGAGATCGTGGCGACGCGTCACCGTGCGCGAGCCGACCGCTTCGCCACCGGTCAAGTACTCGGTGACGACCGCGTGCAGGATCTTCTGCGCACGCCTAGATAGGTCTGACCCAGCCACGCGATTGCAGCTTACAACGCTTGTACGATGCGTGCCGCGATCCGATCCGCCATCAGAAAGCCGCGCAGAGTCGGGCAGATCCGTCCGGACTGTCTTTCGGCGAGTCCTTCCTCGACGAGAAACCGCACAATCTCGGGACGAAGCAGGTCTTCGGCGATCCCGTCGGCGGTCCTTAGGCCAAGCCACGCGCGGTCGGCCGCCATCTCGGCAGGCGCGATCGCGACGCGCTCGGGCGCGACGCCTGCGAGGTACTCGCCGACGCGGCGCGGATTCGTCGAGCGCTCGCCGCTGCCGTCGGCGTTGACCTGCAGCGACGCTGCGCCGACGCCGAGCCCGAGAAACGGGGCGCCGCGCCAGTACAGCGAGTTGTGGACCGCGCGCTTGCCGGGCCGCGCGTACGAGCTGATCTCGTAGTGCTCGAAGCCCGCCGCGGTGAGTGCGTCGTGCGTGGCGATGTACAGCTCGGTGAGCGCATCCTCGTCGAGCGGCACGAGGCGGCCGCTGCGCACGCGCTGACCGAACGCGGTGCGCTCTTCGATCGTCAGCTCGTACACGGAGAGGTGATCGACGGCGGTCTGCACAAGCGGCGCGATCCACGCGGGCGTCTTGCGCGGCGGCACGCCGAGGATGAAGTCGCACGACACCGCGAAGCCGCCGGCGGCGAGCACGCGCGCGAGTGCCGCCGTGCCATCGCCGAAGCGATGATCGCGGCCGAGCACGAGGAGCTCGTCGGCGGCGAGCGATTGCACGCCGATCGAGATCCGATTGATGCCGGCCGCGCGCCACGCGGCGAGCCGCGCGTCATCGCAATCCGTCGGATTCGCCTCGATCGTGATCTCGAGCGCATCGCGCCGCGCGGCGAATTGCTCGCAGATCGCGTCGATCGCCTTGCCGACGCACGCCGGCTCCCACAGCGATGGCGTTCCGCCACCGAGATAGATCGATACGAGCTGCCCGCCAAACGCGGGCGCCCGCGCGTGCAGCTCGTTGATCACAGCCGCCAAATACCCCTCGTGATCGGGCGTGCCGACCTCGACTGCGAAATCGCAGTACGGGCACAGCTTGCGGCACCACGGGTAATGGAGGTAGACGCCTAGGTCGGTGATGCAGCCAATCTACCTCGACAACGCCGCTTCGACCCGCGTCTCCGACGAGGTGCTCGCGCTGATGACCGAGGTCATGCGCACCGCGTGGGGCAATCCAAGCTCGCAGCATCCGCAAGGTGCCGCCGCGCGCAGCCACCTCGATACCGCGCGCCGGCGCCTGCTCGCCGCGCTCGGAGATCGCGGCGTCGGCGACATCATCTGGACGAGCGGCTGCAGCGAAGCGAACGCGCTCGCGGTGCTCGGTGCCGCGCGCATCAAGCCCGGGCGCATCGTGACAACGACGCTCGAGCATCCCGCGATCACGACGCTCGTCGATCGCCTCGCGCAGGAAGGCCGCGAGGTCGTGCGGCTCGCGCCCGATCGCAACGGGGTGCTCGATCCCGACGAGGTCGCACGCGCGGCAACCGACGCCGCCGTCGTCGCGCTCATCATGGTGCAGAACGAGATCGGCGTCGTGCAGCCCGTCGCCGCGATCGCTGCCGCGATCCGCGAGCGCGCACCCCACGCGCACATCCACGTCGATGCCGCGCAAGCGCTCGGCAAGGTCGCGCTCGACGTGCAAACGCTCGCTGTCGATTCGATCTCGATCGCCGGCCACAAGCTGCACGCGCCCAAAGGCGTCGGCGCGCTGTGGCTGCGCACCGGCGCCACGATCGAACCGCTCTGGGTCGGCGGTGGCCAGCAGCATGGCCTCCGCGGCGGCACGCAAGACGCGCCGTCCGCCGCGGGCCTCGGCCTCGCCGCCGAACGTGCCGTCACATCGCTCACCACCGCGCGCACGCGCTGGCTCGAGCTGGCCGGTCGCGTGATCGCAACGCTCACCGAGCGCGGCGTTGCGTTCCGCCAGCTCGTCCCCGATCATCGTCGCGCGCCGCACATCCTCGCGCTCGGGATCGCCGGTGTCCCCGCCGCAGCGCTGCGCAACGTGCTCGCGAGTCGCGGTATCTACATCTCGACCGGCTCGGCATGCGCCGACGGCGATAGCAAGCCTTCGCCCGCGCTCGAAGCGATCGGCCTGCCCGCCGATCACGGCATGGTGCGGCTGTCGTTCGCGCTCGACACATCGCCCAACGATGTCGCGGCCGCTGCGACGATCCTCGCCGACGTCGCGCTCGAGCTGCGCAACAAATCTTAGCTCGCGCCGAATGCAAGCGCGAAGCGGAACGTGCCGCCGCGCGATTCGCGGAACTTCCAGCTCTTGATGCGCGAGACGAGACACTGACCGAGCACGTCGCCGCCGTGCGATGACAGCGACACATCGGTGACGTTGCCGTCTTTGCTCACCGTCAGCGTGACATCGATCTTCTTCAGATCCGACAGCTCGAAGCCGAGCGCGCCCTTCTGCGCGCGGATGTAGCAGCGCTTCGTGCCTTCGCTGTTCTTCGCGGCCATGTCTTCGATCTCCGTCGCGTCCAGCTTCGCAGGGTCAGGAGCTTCGACCGGCTGCTGCACTTGCGTCTGCGTGTTGTGCGGCTTCCAGCGTTTGTTCGGCACGATCGGCGCGGTGCCGGAGCCAGGCGGTGTCGGCGGCAGACCCGCTTGCTGGCGCACGATGTCTTCGGGACGCGTCGTGTCGATCACGCGCGTCGTGCCGCCGAGGCTCGGCGCGGCGATCTCGTCTGTGCTGTTGCGCGTGACGAGGAACGCGACGAGCGCGATCGCGCCGAGCACCATCACGCCGGAGCCAGCGATGAGCAGCATCATGCCGCGGCGATGTTTCTCCGCGTAGGACTTCTGGAGCAGACTCTCGTCGGGCATTGGGCCGGCCGCGACGTTCATGCCGAGCTCCGCCGGCGAGATCTTCGGCATCGATGCGGTTCGATTCGGGCCGCTGAGGCCCGTGCTCGATGCGCGAACCGCCGGCATCGATACCGGCGTTCGGTGCGGTGCCGGCACGGGCTTTTGCTTCTCCGCCTGCATCAGGTCGGCGAGCTTGACGACGCGCGAGACCTCGCCGATGTCGAGGTCATCATCGTCGACGAGCGGCACCGGAATCGTGAACGCCGCGGGCGGCGGCACGTCGGCCGAGCGAGCCCCCGTCGACCGTGCGGGACCCGGCAATGGCCGCCCCGCGGGGTCGGGCCGCGGCGCCTCGGCGTACGCCGGCGAATCGATCGCGGTCGGCTTTGTATCGACCGCGGGCCGCGTCAGCGACGGAATCGGCGTCGGCGCGACGACGCCGTTCGCCCGCGCCGCCATCCCACCGGCGAGCGGCGGCACGCTGCTCGTCGTCGGTAGCCGATGTGGGCCACTCGCCGCGCTCTTCTCGATCGACGCCATCGTCGACGCGAACAGCGGCCTGGGGGCCGGCGCTGGAATCGGCGGCGGAATCGTCGGCCGCTTCTGCATCGGCGGCTTCCGCAGGCCACGGAAGTGACTCACCTTGTCGACGGGCAGCCAGTCGTCGAAGCCTTCGCTCCAGCAGTGCAGCTCCGCGGTGATCGGCTTGCTCGCGACCCAGCGCTGCGCATCGGCGAGCGTGAAGGGCCCCTGCTGCTGGCCATCGATCGAGACGTACCACTCCTCTTCGAGCGCCGGCGGCGGCTTCGCCAGCTGCGATGCGAACGCGGCGCCGAGCGCGCCGCCCGGCAGCGCATCCGTCGGTGGTGCCTGCGTGGTCGGGCGCTTTCGCCTTTCGGGATCGACCTCGACGGGCGCCGCCATGCCCTCGCGAACGGTGATGACGTTCGCGCAGTTCTTACAGCGGATCTTCAGGATCTTGCCGCGTACCCGCTCGTCGCCGATCGAGTAGCGCGTCTTGCAGCGGTCGCAGAGAAACTTCACGTCCAGCTCCGACAGCAGCGGACGTCACGACAGCGAGCTGACTCGGCGCGAGACAAGGCATCAATTGTGCCCAAAAAATCCAGTGCTCGCAAAGGGCTAGCGCGGTGCACGTTCGGTGCCGGGACTGCGAGCCTCCGTGGTTCCCGCATCTTGTCCAGGTGCCTTCGTGCGTTTGCGTGAGACGGGTTTGGGCGGAATGACGACGATGTCTCGAATCTTGTCGCCTTCGCGTGCCGTGAGTAGACCGCCGACCTCGATCGTATCGCCGCGGCCCGTGACCTCTACGTAGATGTCGACATCGCGTAAATCCACGCCGATCCAACGCGCATTGATGGCGGTGAGCGTGAACACCGGCGTGTCGGGGACGATCTTCATCAGCTTGTTGTCGACGATGCGAAACACCGCCACGGACCACATCTTGATCTGGCTGTCGATCGTGCGTGCGACCGTGACGATGTCATCGCGGCCATCGCTTGGATTGCGCACGGCCGCTGCGAACACGAGGTCCGGCACCGGCTTGCGGTCGAGCAGCTTGTCGGTGTCCTTCGCATACACCTGGATCTCGTCGCTCGTGTAGCGCACGATTTCGCCGGCGCCCGTCAAGCACGCGCCGAGCTTTTGCAGATCGCGGTCGCCTTTGGGGCGCGTGCATGCGGTCTCGCCGATGACCTCTTTGCTGCGCTCCTCGCTCGCAATCACCATCGCCGTGATCTCGCCGTTCTCGATCAGGCAGTGCAGGTTCTTGAGCCCACTCGGGATCACGATGCGGGGATCCTGTGCGCGATCTGGATCGTCGAGCGGCCCCCCCAGGCTCTTCATGAGCTCCTGCCGACTCGAGCCGACATGGATGCCGCCTTCGGTGCGTGCGATTTCGGGACGCAGCACGGCGACGAACGTCGCTTTGCCCTGCGGCTCGGCGCCGATGAGGATCGCGTCATCTTCGGCGCGCAAGATGTCGCGCTGCGCGATCGGCAGCATGAACTGCGTGATGCGCGGCCCCGACGGCAGCTGATCGAGCAGGCGCGCCGCCGGCTCGCCGAGCTTGAACGGCCCGACGCCGTCGGCGCGAATCGCATGCGGCGGAAGCGCGCGTACTCCCTGGGTTGGCAGCGGCTCGATCACGCGGCGCGGCGGATTGGGCTCGCGCTTCTGCTCGGGCTCATCGCGCTTTCCGCACGCGGCCAAGAGCACGAGGACGGCGAGACTCGATCTCACGTCATGACGATATACGCCACCAAACCCACTACCGCCACGACAAGCACCGCAACGAGTACCCACGGCAACCGTGAGGGCTCCGATCGCGCGAGAAATGCGGCGCCAATGGGCGGTCCGGCCGCCTTCGCTGCCTGCTTGGCCGCCACCGGCATCACCGGCGGGTGATCGGGCACCGTCGTCAGGCTCGAGCGCGGCGTCTGCGCGGTCTTCGCGGGGTCGTCCTCCTCGGTCGCGAGGCCATACATCTCGTCGGTGCGCATGCGCGGCACCGGGTTCGTCGCGCCCGCCTCTTCATCGACTTCGCCCGGCATCAGCGGGAGCACGCGCGGCACCGGCATCATGCCCGAAGGTCGCGTCGGCACCGGTGTTCGCAGCGCGCGCAGCTCGGCAAGCTCCATGTGCAGCGCCGCGGCGATCTCGGCCTCCGGCTGCTCGACATCTTCCCACAGCGGCGCCTGCTCGGGGCCCGGCGCGCCTTCGCTCGGCCGAAAGCCATCGAACAGCGTGCTGTCGAAATCGAGCTCGTCGCCGGCATCGCGGCGGACCTCGGCTTCCGAGATCAGCTCGGGGCGGCGCGTGCCGCCGGCGGCGATCGCGAGCATGTCGAGGTAGCGCGCGATGCGCACCGCCCCCGAGTGCAGCTTCTCGTCGCGCAAGAAGCTCTCGAGGTCGTCGGCGAGATCGTATGCGCTCTGGTAGCGGTCCTCCGGATGCTTCTCGAGCGCGCGCATCACGATCGACTCGAGCGCGGGCGGAAAATTGCGCCGCGCGAACGTCGGCGGCTCGATCTGCGCCTCGACCAGACGCGGCACGACCTCGTGCGCGGGGCCGCGGAACAGGCGCCGGCCGACCGTGATCTCGTAGAGCACGATGCCGAGCGAGAACACATCGGAGCGATGATCGACCGTGCCGCGCGCCGCCTGTTCGGGCGACATGTAGCTGAGCTTGCCGGGCAACACGTCGTGACGCGCGAGCTGGCCCTTCGCGCGCGCGATGCCGAAGTCGATGATCTTGAGAAAGCCATCCTGCGTGATGAGCAGGTTCGACGGCGAGATATCGAGATGGACGATGTCGAGCGGCTCGTTCGACAGCGGCGTGCCCTCGACGCCGCGCTTCGCGTGAAAGTAGCCCATGCCGGCGGCGGCTTGCCGGATGAGCTCGACGGCGTGCTCGAGCGGCAAGAACCGGCCATGCGTGATGCCGCGACGACACAGCTCGTTGAGCTCTTCGCCGATGATGTACTCCATCGCGATGTACGGGATGCCGTCGTGCTGATCGACGTCGTACACGTGCACGATGTTCGGGTGATTGAGCTGCGCGCCGATCTTCGCCTCGTCGAGAAACATCTCGACGATGCGCGGGTCATCCGCCAATTCGGTGCGCAGTCGCTTGATGACGACTTCTTTTTCGAAGCCGGCCATCGCGGCCTGACGCGCGAGATAGATCTCCGCCATGCCGCCGATCGCGAGCCGACGGATCAGTGTGTAGCGCCCGCCGAACGACATCGGATCGATCTCGCCGGTCTGCCGACGTCTCATCGCGACGTCTCCGCGGCGGGAATCGGCGTGCCGGCGCGCGCGTGCGCGGCGAGCGTTCCGTCGATCGCAGCGCGCGAGAGCTTGTCGGGCGGAGGTAACGGTGCGATCGGAGGCGGTGCGCCGACGGGCTCGGTGAGTGCCGCAAGCACCGAGGTCATGCCGCCGGCGAGGCCGTCGAGATCGTAGCCGCCTTCGAGCACCGCAATCACGCGACCCGCCGACCACTGCTCGGCGGCAAACCGCAGCCGTTTTGCCATTGCCGCGAAGCCCGCTTGCGTGACGCGCATGCCGGCGAGCGGATCGTGCTCGAACGCATCGAAGCCCGCCGAGATGATCAACAGATCCGGTTTATGCGCCGCGAGCGCCGGCATGAACACGTGATCGAAGACCGCCGTGTAATCGGTATCGCCGCTACCGCCCGGCAAGCCGACGTTGATCGTCTTGCCTTTGCCCGCGCCTTCGCCGATCTCCGTCGGCGCGCCGGTGCCCGGGTAATACGGAAACTGATGCACCGACAGATAGAGCACGTCCGGATCGGTCCAGAAGATGTCCTGCGTCCCGTTGCCGTGATGGACATCCCAATCGACGATCGCAACGCGCGCCGCACCCGCCGCGCGCGCCGCCGCCGCAGCCGCCGCCGCGTTGTTGAGCAGACAAAACCCCATCGCGCGGTCGCGCGTCGCGTGGTGGCCCGGCGGGCGCACGACGGCGATGCCTTCGCGAAGCTGACCCGACAGCACGCGCGTTGCGAGCTCGCACGTCGAGCCCGCGGCGGTGCGCGCCGCATCCCAGCTCGCGGGCGAGTAATACGTATCGGGATCGAGCCAGCCGGTCTTGCCCGGCAGCACGCGCTCGAGCTCGCTGAGGTACGCGCCGCTGTGCACCGCCGTGAGCTCGGCGTCGGTCGCGAGGCGCGTGTCGACGCGCGTGCCGCGATCGGCGATGCCCGCCCTGACGAGCGCATCGCGAATCGCCTCGGCGCGCGCAGGCCGCTCGGGATGCCCCGACGGTGCGCGGTGCTGGACGAAGATCTCGTCGAGGATGTACCCGAGCATTCAGTCGCGTTCCGACCGCGCAGGGCGAGACAAGAGCATCGTGATCGCGTCGCGCACGGGGCGACCCTCGTGAATGATGGCGTACATCGCGTCGATGATCGGCGCCTCGACGCCCATCTTGCCGGTGAGCTCCTTCGCGACCTTCGCCGTCTTGACGCCCTCGGCAACCTGCCGCATCTCGCCGAGGATGTCGGGCATCTTCTTGCCCTGGCCGAGCGCGAGGCCGACGCGCCGATTGCGCGATGCATCGCCCGAGCACGTGAGCACGAGGTCGCCCATGCCGGAGAGCCCGGCGAACGTCAGCGGGTTCGCGCCGAGCGCGACGCCGATGCGCGTGATCTCGGCGAGGCCGCGCGTCATCAGCGCGACGCGCGTGTTCGAGCCAAACCCGAGGCCATCGGAGACGCCGGCGCCGATCGCGACGACGTTCTTGAGCGCGCCGCCGATCAGCACGCCGACGACGTCGTCGGTGCGATAGATGCGGAAGTGGAGCGTGGTCAGCGCTTCTTGCGCGGCGAGCGTCGTCGACTCGTCGTGCCCGGCGAGCACGATCGCGGCGGGCAGCCCCGCGGCGATCTCGGTCGCGAACGTCGGCCCCGATAGGTACGTCGCGCGCTCGGCGATCCGCGTTGGAAAGATCTCGCCGTACATCCGATCGATCGTCATCAGCGTGCCGTCTTCGAGGCCCTTGCTCGCATTGATGACGATCGCATCGGGGTCGAGCCATTGCGCGGCGCGGCCGAGCACGTCGCGCGTGCCGTGCGATGGCGTGACGCCGACGATGAACCGCTTGCCGCGCACCGCGCTCTCGAGATCCGCCGTGACCTTGATCGTGTCGGGCAGCTTGTGGCCGGGGAGGTACGCCTGCGCCTCGCGCGTCTCTTCCATCACCGCGGCCGTATCGGCGTTGCGCGCCCACAAGCTGACGCGGTGCCCGGCGCGGCCGAACAGCATCGCGAGGCAACTGCCGTAGCTACCTGCGCCGACGACGGCGATGTCTTCCACGCTCATTCGGCAAACGACCGTATCATGCCGCGCCTCAGCAATGGGATGAGCTAGGGGTTCGGCTGCTCGGGCCCAAACGTGAGGTAGGTGTCCGTCTGCGCCCGATGCTGCGCCTTGAGGTAATCGCCCGACCGCGCGACGCGGGAGATGCGAGCCTCGTCGATGTCACCGGAGTAGTAGCCCGCAAGGTTCACGCGCGCGCCGAGCTTCGCCGTCCCCGTCTCCGCCACGGGTGGGCCGGCGGCGGTCGCGGTCCCCGTGCGCGTATCGCCGACGTACGTCTCGAGGACGCTGCCGTCGTAGCGCGCCGTAACGTGATGCCAGGTGCCGGCGGCAAGCGTGTTGCCGTATTGCGCGATCACGGTTCCGCTCTGGTCGACGAGGTTCACCGAGCGACAGTACTGGATGTCGCCGCAGTTCCACTGCATCTGATAGTTGTAGCCGCGGCTGAGCGGTCCCGACGAATTGCTCGTCGTCGCCGGCAGCGCGGCGTTGAGCCAGACCTCGATCGTGAATGTCGCGAGCTGATCGGCGGCACCCGTGTCGATGTACTGCTGGCCGAACACGCGCACGGCGCCGCCGACGGGACCATCGATGGGCACCGCGCCGTTACTCGCGGAGCTGTTGTGCCCCGCCGAGTCGTGGGCATCCGTGAGATGCCAAACGCCGACGTAGTTTTGATCCCACACATCGGTCGGCCGCTCGGCGCTAGCCGCGGCGGCGTTGCCATAATACATCCACAACGTCGTCGTCGCGTTCGCCGCGATCGCCGGCACGCGCACCCACACGATCGATCGGCCGGCCGTGTTCCAGCGATCGATCTCGTGCGGCAAGACCATCGTCGCGTTCGCATCGGTGAAGCGCAGGTCGGCGCCTTGCGTCGAGTAGCGCACGCGACTGCTATCGAGCGCGACCATCAGCGCGAAGTCGGCGTGCGCGGCGAGCCCCATGTTGTTGATCGTGAGCTCTCGCTTGTACGGCCACGCGTCGAGCTCGGCGCTCACGTTCGCGTCGACGAGCACGCCCTCATGGAACGAGCACGCGCTGGCTATGAACAATAGCCACGGCCTCACGGAGCTATTGTAACGCTAGCTGCGGATGCCGGCGATGGCACCGCCAGCGTCGCGTAACCACGCGGGTACGAGCTTGGGATGCAGCACGACCTCGTCGGGGACGATCGCGGTGCCGAGCAGCACATCGAGGAGCGGATTCGTGAGCCCGAAGTTCACGCGCGCGTCGGCGGCGTGATGGTGCCAGTGGAAGCGCCACATCCACGCTTCGATCGGTCCGCGCGGCGCGCGGCGATGAAAGCGTGCGTGCTCGAAGTTGACCGCGATGAGCCCGAGCGTGAGCCCGAGATTGAGGCCAAGCGTTTTGCGAACACCAAGCAGCGGCAGCAGCACGAGATCGATCGCGACGAGCGTCTTCGCGAAGCGCGGCGCGTTATCGCGGAGCTCGCCCCAGACATCGACGGGCTCGGCGGCGAGCCGATGATGCTCGTGATGTTGCGTGCGCGTCGGATCGGGACGCTTACCGTGCGCGACCCAGCGGTGCCACACCGACTCGAGTACGTGCGCGGCGGCAAATCCTGCGACGGCCCACTTCATCGTCGCGACGATAGCGTTTGCACGCAGCCAATGCGCGCCATTGCGCGATCGCTTCGCGCCAACTAACCGGCCGATGGCTTCGCGCCCATCGCTTCGGTCGCGAGCACGACACGATTGCGACCGGCGCGCTTCGCCGAATAGAGCGCAGTGTCGGCGGCGCGCACGAGCGCTTCGGCATCGGTTCCGTCGTCGGGAAACGTCGCGGCGCCGATCGACACCGAGATCTTGCCGGCCTTCTGCGCGGCGTCGGAGAAATCGTGACCGGCGACGCGCTCGCGCACGCGCTCCGCGACCTTCGCGGCCGTGAACTTCGCCGTGTCGACAAGGATCACCGCGAACTCTTCGCCGCCGTAGCGCGCGACAACATCGTTCGCGCGGCGCGTGTCGTTGAGCACGCGTGCGAGCTGGCGCAGCACCTCATCGCCCGCCGGGTGACCGAACGTATCGTTGAACTGCTTGAAGTGATCGACGTCGAGCATGAGCAGCGACAGCGGCAGCCCACTGCGCTGACTGCGCTCGACCTCGAGCGCGAGCCGCTCGTGCAAGTGACGGTGGTTGTAGAGGCCGGTGAGGCCATCGGTGACGGCGAGCTGCGCGAGCCGCGCGTTTGCTTCGGCGAGCTCGTGCGTGCGTTCGTGGATCTTCGCTTCGAGCTCGCGGTTCATCTCGAGCAGCGCCTGGTTCTTCGCCGACAGCGATGCGATCAGGTGCTGGTTCTCGTTGACGAGGCGGTACTGGCGCAACAGGTTCTCGACCGCGAGCAACAGTGCCGTCTCGTCCCAGGGCTTACTGATGTACTGATTCAAGTGCGCGCGATTGATCGCATCGATCACGGCATCGAGACCGGCCTGGCCGGTGAGCAGGATCTTCATCGTCGTCGGCAGCCGCCGATCGACGATCTCGAGCAGCTCGACGCCCTTCATGCCGGGCATGATCTGGTCGGCGACGACGAGCGCGATCGATTCGCCCTCGCGTGCAAGCTCGTCGAACAGCGCGACCGCTTCGTCACCGGAGCGCGCCGTCAGCACCTGGCATTCGTGCCCGAAGCGCGCGCCGAGCTGCGCGCGAAGCACGCGCAACACGCCTTCTTCATCATCGACGCAGACGATGACTTCTTTCCGCGTCATGCGATTGCCTCGATCGGCAGCCGCACCTCGAACACGGTGCGGCCCGGCGCCGATTCGCACGTCATGTCGCCGCCGTGCTTCGCGACGATCTGGCGCGCGATGCCAAGCCCGAGCCCGGTGCCCTCGCCCTTCTTCTTCGTCGTGTAAAACGGCTCGAAGATCCGCGGCAGCACATCGTGCGGCACGCCCGGGCCATCATCGATCACGCGCACGACCGCGGCCGTGCCATCGACCAGTGTCTCGATGACGATCGTGCCTTTGCCGGCGAGCGCCTGCTGCGCATTCGATATCAGATTCGTCCACACCTGATTGAGCTCGTCCACGAACACCGGCACGCGCGGCAGGTGACCGTAACGCCGCTCTACTACGATATCACGCAGCGCGTGATGCAAGAGCGCGAGCGTCGTCTCGAGGCCCTCGTGCAGATCAGCTTCCGTGCGCGTCGCCTGTTGGTCAAGGTGGGAGTAGCTCTTCAGGGCACCGACGATGCGCTGGATCTGGCCGACGGCGTGGCGCACCGTGGATGCTGTGCGATGTAGATAGACCTGGTCGGTGAGCGCGCCGATCACGCGCGGTGCGAGCGAGCGATCGGGGCCGAGCACCGAGCAAAACTCCAGCGCTTCTTCTTTCGTGGCGCCGAGATCGGCAAGCTCGGATGCAACCGTGTGAGCGTGCTCGATACCGGCCGCTTCGAGAGGTGCCTGCAGCTCCCGCGCGACCTTGCGCGCGGTCAATCCGGTGACCATCGGCTTCTCGGCGAGCTGTGGGCCCAAGTCTTCCAGCAATGAATTAATCGTATGCGCCGCTTCGGGAGTTGACGCGTGTTGTGCGATCTCGGCGCTGCTGCGCGCGACGCGCGACAGTGCGGTCGCGAGGCCATCGATCGAGCCGCGAATCGCCGCCGTCGGCGAGTTGATCTCGTGCGCGACGCCGGCGACGAGCAAGCCGAGCCCGGCCATGCGCTCGGAGAGCACGAGCTGCGCTTGTGTCTCGCGCAGGTCGGCGAGCGCTTTGCCAAGCTCGGTGTTGATCGCGGTGAGCTCGGCGGTGCGCAGTCGCACCTTCTTCTCGAGCTCTTCGCTCGCGCCGCGCACCTCTTGATAGAGCTGCGCGTTTTCGACGGCGGCGCCGGCTTGATCGGCGAACGTCGTGAGCAAGTTGAGATCGGCGTCGGAGAACTCGCGCGCGTATTCGGCGCGCGCAACGGCGAGGACGCCGACGATGCGGTTCTTGCGCTCGAGCGGCAACGCGACGAGCGGCCCCGGCGTGCCGGCGTTGCGCGCCGCTTCGCCGTGCGCCGGATCCTCTTTGGCGCGCACGAGTCGCACCGCGTTGCGATCCTTGAACACGTGATCGGCAATCGAGCGCAACGCTTCGGCGGCGGCGAGCGCCTCGTCCGTAGCAAGCGTGCTCGACACATCGGGCTTGCGCGCGCGCGCTGCCGACGCGCGCAGCTTTGTCGTCCACTGCGACGACGCGCGGCGCCCCACCACCGGCTGACCGTTCTGCTCCGTGACGACGAGCCAAAGCGCCGCGAGCTGGACATCGAACGTGCGCGCGACGGCATCGACGATCTTGCGCGACACCTGATCGAGATCGATGACCGACGACACCGCGCGACCGGCATCGTGGAGCGCGACGATCTCCTTCATGCGCGCGGCGAGGCGCGCCTGGTTATCCTTGAGCGTCAGCGTCATCTGGTTGAACGCTTCGGCGAGATCGGTGAGCTCGTCGCCGCCTGGAATCTCGATGCGATGATCGAGATCACCGCGCGACACCGCGATCGCGCCGCGATGCAGCTCGGCGATCGGCGCGCCGAGCCGCCGCGACCAGATCAGTGCGAGCACGAGCGCGAACGCGAGAGCACCGAGGCCGCCGATCACGAGCGAGCGAATCGCGAGCGCCTTCGTCGACGCGAGCGGCGCGCGATCGACGGCAACGGCGACGATACCGACAGGCTGATCGCGATTATCGAGAAGGCCCGTCGACGCCATCGTGTAGTGGTGCTCGATGCCGCTCTTCTCGAAGCGCGCATCGAGATCGCGAATCACGCGCTGCTTGCCAAGCGCGGCGAGCCTGTCGGTCTCCGACAACGTGATCGGATCGACGCGGCGTCCCTGCGAGGAACGAAACGTCACCGCGAGCCGGCCGCTCGTGCCGCCGAGCAGCACATCGGCCGACAGCGCGCCCTTGATGCTGTCGGCGAAATCGCCGTCGAGCGGCATCGACAGCACGGCGACGCCGATCAGCGACAAGCTCGTATCGACGATCGGCGACACCGCGCGCACGATCACGCGATCGCGCACGGCGACGAGCGTGACGCTGCGGCTCCACGACAAGCCGGCGACGACCATCGGGTCATCGCTCTTGATGCCGACCTCATCGAAGCGCTTCTCGTTGCCGCCGGCGACGCGATCGAACACGACGTTGCCGTTGCCATCGACGAGCTGCAGCCGCGCGGACGGCACGTGCGCGCCCTCGCGCGCGAACCACGCCTCGAGCGCGAGCGATCCGGTGCGCATCGCGATCGCCAGGTCGCTCGATTCCGACAGCTGCACGCTCTCGTCGCCGAGGCGCTCGACGGAGCGCAGGATCAAGTTGAGGCCGACCGTTAGCTGCCGCTCGGCATCTTCCTGCAGGCCCGTCTCGAGGCTCGACAGGATCACGCGCGACGCGATCATCGCGACGATCACGACAGGCACGAGCGTGGCGAGCGCCATCGCGAGCACCAGCTTCGTGCGCAGTCGCAGCCGCAGCTCGCTCAATGCCCCTCCACGCGCCGCCTGATCAATGGATACACGGGATGACCCGTCGGCGACAGCTTCACGTTCTCGAGCTCGGCGCGCCCCGCCATCACGAGCTCGCTGTGCGCGAGCGGCACCCACGGCGCTTCCAACGCGATCTTGTCTTGGATCGTGGCGTAGAGCGCGGCGCGCGTCGTCTCGTCGGCCTCCTCCTGCGCGGCGAGCAAGAGATCATCGATCTCTTTGTTGCGAAACAGCGCGACGTTCTGCGCGCCAGTCTCGGTGTTCGACTGCTTCGAGTGAAGCAGCACGTAGAGGAAATTATCGGGGTCGCCGGTGTCGCCGACCCAACCGAACACGCACATATCGTGCTCGCCCGCCTGCACTGCGCGACGAAACTGCGCGTACGGCAAGAGCACGAGCTCGGTGTGAATGCCGGCCTGCTCGAGCGATGCCTGCAGAAACCGAGCGACGCGCTCGGGCTGCGGCAAATACGGGCGCGGCGTTGACGGTGCGTACAGCGTGTAGACGCGCGTCGGATCGAGCTTGCCATCGCTGCTGGCCTCGTCGAGCAACCGCTTCGCCGCGACCGGATCATATTGATAGCGGGTCGCCGGGATGTGATGCCCCCACATCGACGGTGGCAGCGGCGTGTCGGCGGCAATCGCGCGGCCCTGGAACCCGAGCTTGACGATCGGCTCCTTGTTGACCGCGTAGTTGATCGCGCGGCGCACGCGCACGTCATCGAACGGCGGGTGCTGCGTGTTGAGCGCGAGATAGCTGACGTCGTTGCCCGGCGCATGATGCAGCACGAGATCGGGATGCAGCTCGACGAACGGCTGCTCATCGGGAAGGATCGAGTTCGCGAGATCGACGGAGCCCGACTCGAGGTTGATCAGCCGCTGCCGCGCATCGACGACGACTTGAAACACGATCTGATTGAGCGGCGCGGGACCGCGCCAATAATCATCGAAGCGCTTCACGACGACGCGCGACTGCCGGATCCAATCGACGAACTGAAACGGCCCGGTGCCAACCGGATGTTCCGAGAACGCTTTGCCCCAGCGTTTCACGCCCGCCGGCGACACGATCGGATACATCGCGAGGTTGCCGAGCAGCGGCATGTATTTGCGATGGACCTTGATCTCGACGGTGAGCGGATCGATTGCGGTCACCTTGTCGACGTCGTTGAGCATGCTGTGCCAGTAGCTGCCGCGATCGCCGAGCGATTGCGGGTGACCTTTGACGAGCAGGCGTTCGAACGAGAACACGACCGCATCGGCATCGAGTGGCGTGCCGTCGTGAAAGCGCACGCCGGGGCGCAGCTTGAACGTCCAGCGCAGACCATCGGGCGAGACCTGCCACTGCGTCGCGAGGCGCGGCTCGACGTTCGTCGTGCCGGGCTCCCAGCCGACGAGCCCCTCGAAGATCAGCTCGCCGACTTCGATCGATTCGCTATCCGTCGCGAGCACCGGATCGAGCTCGATGACATCGGCGGCTTGCGCGACGACCAGCGCGTCGGGATCGCGACGCGGCCTGAGCGAATCGCGCTTGGCGTCGCAGCCCACCCCGAGCGCGAGGACGGTGAGCAGCAAGACCCTCATTTCGTCGGCCCCACTTCCGGGGAATGTACCGCGAAGCGATGGGGCGTGGCCCGGTCGATTGACTCTCGGCTTTCACTGACTTAGCGTCCGGGGACCAAGGGGAGCCATCCGTCCATGCGATCGCTTGTTTTGCCTATTTCCGTTGTTCTCCTCGCCAGCTGCAGTATCGGCGAAAGTCTCGCATTCAAGTCCACGTCGAAGATCCTGTCGCGAGCGCAGCCGAGCTTGCAGATGGAATCGGACTACGAGCTCGCAAAAAATGCGATCCCCGGCGCGCTCAAGACGGTCGAGGGTTTCTGGGTCGCCGGCCCGCCCGACGATGCCGCCGAGCGCTTCGAACGGATCCTCGCCGAGGGCTACTGTCAGTACGGCACCGGCTTTGTCGAGGACGATTGGGAGCAGGCGAAGTTCGACCACAACATCGCCGCCATCGAGTATCACAACGCGCGCTCGACGAACGTCTTCACGCGGTGCCTCAACTTCTCGCTAAAGCTCCTCGGCAAGCGCTGGCAGAAGCAGATCTTCGGCACGCCCGAAGAAGTCAAAAAGCTCCTCGATGACACGGGCAAGAAGAAGCGCTTCGAGATGATGTACGCGGGCGCTGGGCTCGGCGGAATGGTCAATCACAACCTGACGCGCATCGAGATGATCTCGTACCTCGGCACGGTGCAGGCGATCATGGAGCGCGTCGTCGCGCTCGATGCGAAGTACGGCGCGCCGAAGAACAAGGCGCACGCCGCGCTGCCATGGATCGCGCTCGGCATGATCCATTCCGCGAAGGGCAAGGCGATGGGTGGCGACCCCGAGAAGGCGAAGCAGTCGTTCGAGATGGCGCTCAAGCTGACCGACGACAAGTTCTTGCTCGCGCGCACGCTGATGGCGTACCGCGTCGGCCTACAGATGAACGACCGCAAGTTCTTCCACGATAACCTCGTCAAGGTGCTCGAGACGGCACCTTCGATCTGGCCGGAGCAACGCCTTGCCAACGAGATCGCGCACCGTCGCGCGCGCCGTTATCTCTCGCACGAGAAGGACCTGTTCCAATAAACGTGTGCGCGATGAATATTTGCCGGGCGGTCGCGTCTGTCGAACCGCTAATTTCTCGTTGTCAGGGTAATGAAACCCTAATAGTGTTGCGCACATCTCAGCGCTCTTAGAAGGAGCTATTCAATGATGAGGTTCGTCAAGCTGTTCTCGATCGCCCTCGCGATCATGGTCGCTGGGCCCGCGTTCGCCGAAAAGGTCGAGCTCCGGCTTGCAACGCTCGCCCCATCAGGCAGCCCGTGGATGGAAGTGCTCGGCAAGGCGCAAGCCGAGATCGAGCAGAAGACCGCTGGGCGCGTCACGCTCAAGTACTACGAGGGCGGCCAACAGGGCGACGAGCGCGACTTCGTGCGCAAGATCGGCCTCGGTCAGCTCGACGGTGCCGCCGTCACGGCGACCGGCCTCGCGATGATCGACGAATCGATCCGCGTGCTCGAGCTGCCGATGATGTTCCAATCGGCCGAAGAGCTCGACTACGTCGCCGACAAGATGTGGCCCTACTTCCAGCGCAAGTTCGAGAAGAAGGGCTACCGGCTCAACGATCGCGGCGAGGTCGGCTGGATCTACTTCCTGTCGAAGACGAAGGTCGAGAAGCTCTCCGACCTCAAGGGCCTCAAGCTCTGGATGTGGGGCGATGACCAGCTCGTCTCGGCGATGTTTCGCAAGCTCGGCCTCAACGGCGTGCCACTCGGCGTGCCGGAGGTCGATTCCGCGCTGACGTCGGGCAAGATCAACGCGTGCTACGGCTCGCCGGTCGCGTTTGTCGCATTGCAGTGGTACTCGAAGGGCAAGTACATGACGTCGATGCCGATGAGCTTTGCGATCGGCGCGACGGTCGTGTCGGTCAAATCGATCAACAAGCTTTCGGCCGAAGATCAGAAGGCGCTCGAAGCCATCGGCAAGGCGAGCGCGAAGAAGCTGCGCAAAGTCATCCGCAAGGCGAACGAGGACGCGAAGGTCACGATGACCCGCAAGGGCATCACCGTCGTGCAGACGCCGGTCGCGATGGTCGACGAGTTCACGAAGAACGCGCAGGAAGTCTGGAAAGAGCTCACCGGCAAGGTCTTCTCGAAGGAAGAGCTCGACATGGTGCTCAAGTACCGCGACGAGTACCGCAACAAAAAGGGCGGCGCGGCGACGAAGAAGGCCGGCTAGCCACAAGAACCAGATTCGCTGCAGCGTCCGAGTGTCCGACTGCTTCGCAGCGCCGGAAATCGCCAAGGCGCCGCAGGGCCAAGGCGCCACTCGGAAGGGTTATGGGATCGTCGAGTTGACCTCGTCGCGAGCCGACCGAGCGCAATCGGTTCCTGAGATCGTAGCTGAATGTGTTTGAGATCGAGAACGGTCCTAAACCGACCCTCTTACTGGCGCCTTGGCTCTGCGGCGCCTTGGCGATTCAAAGCGACAGGCGATTGATAGGCGCGTAGCCGATCGCGACTGTATTTCCGCCAGCTGCGATTGCTGGCGGGTCGAGCGCGCGCCTACCATCGCCGCGTGAGCGACCATGCCGACGGCGGTGAACCGCCGCCCCGCGAGAGCCGACTCTCGATCGACACGCCTCTGCAATACCCAGACGACGGTCCTCTATCGAAAACCGTTCGGCTGATCGACAAGATCTTCGGCTACATCTTGCAGGCGCAATTGTGCGTCTTGCTCGCGGCGGTTGTGCTCACCGCGGCGGCCGCGGCGCTCTCCGATAAGGTGTTCCACCATCCGCTTGGCCGCTGGTGGTTCACGACGGTGCGCAGCGGCACGTTCACGATCGCGATGACCGCCGCGGCGTACGCGACCCATCAACAGCGCCACCTCGCGATGGACCTCGTGTCGCGACGACTCAGCCCGCGCGCGCGCCTCGTGCTCGGCATCGTGCTCAAGGTGTTCACGATCTTCATCGCGATTTTGCTCTACCGCAGCGGCATGCACCAGCGCGAGCACATCGGCGGCACGGGGGAGGCCTTCATCTCCGACAAAACCGTCGTGACGGCGCTTCCTATCGGCGCCGCGCAGATCATCTTCTTCTGCATCCTGCACATCGTGATCGACGGCGATTACCTCGTGCGCGGCAAGCTACCGCCCGAGCGGGCGAGGTCGGGGCACTGATGCGGGGCAAGCTGATCGGATATGCGATCTGGGCCGCGGTATTCGCGGCGATCGGCTACTTCGTCAGCATCCCGGTGATGCTGCTGATGATGGCGTTCGTGAGCGGCTCGCCGCTGTTCACGATCATGCTCGGCGCGGCGGCGCTCGGCGCGATGAGCCTCGAGCGCTCGTTCAACAGCGAGTTCGACGGCATGGTCGAGCACATCCTGAACGTCGGCCTCGGCGATCAGGTGCAGGTGATGTCGACGATTCCGCTGTTCATCTATGCGGGCTACATCCTCGCCGAATCCGGGACCGCCGATCGCCTCGTCAAGTTCGCCAACGATTTGCTCGGTTGGATCCCGGGCGGCCTCGCGATCGTCACGATCGGGACGTGCGCACTGTTCACCGTGTTCACGGGCGCCTCAGGCGTGACGATCATCGCGCTCGGCGGCGTGCTGATGCCGGCGCTCGTTCGCGTTGGCTATCCCGAGCGGTTCTCCGTTGGCCTCATCGCGGGCACGGGCTCGGTGGGTCTGTTGTTCCCGCCTGCCCTGCCGCTGTTCATCTACGGCACGATCTACGGGCTCACGAATCTCGAGCCCGAGAACTGGAGCACCGAGCGCTTCTTGTTCGCCGGCATCGTGCCCGGCATCGTGCTCGTCGCCATGTTGTCGGCGGTCGCGATCACCGTCGCGATCTGGCGCAAGCTGCCGCGCGAGAAGTTCACGCTGAAGCGACTGCTCGGCCTGTTCTTTCCGTTCATCTATAAGAGCTTTTGGCTCGCGCTGCCCGAGCTGCTCGTACCGTTTGGCGTGATCGCAGGGCTCGCGAGCGGCATCGACCTGCCCGGCGTCGCCGCACTGACTGTCGTGTACGTCGTCGTGCTCGAGGTCGGCGTCTCGCGGCTGCTCGTCATGTTCGGCGTGAAGTGGGGCCGGCCGCTCGATCCGCGCGTGCTGTGGACCACCACGCGCGAAGCGATGGCGATGGTCGGCGCGATCTTCATCATCATCTTCGCCTCGACGGCGCTGACAAACTTCATGGTCACCGCCGAGGTGCCGCGAAAGCTCGTCGAGTGGACGCAAAATCACGTCGAATCAAAGATCGTCTTTTTGCTCGCGATCAACGTGCTGCTGCTCGTTGTCGGCACGGTGATGGACATCTTCTCGGCGATCGTCGTCGTGCTGCCGCTGATCGCGCCGATCGCGAAAGCGTACGGCATCGATCCGTATCACCTCGGCGTCATCTTCCTGCTCAACCTCGAGGTCGGTTACCTCCACCCGCCGGTCGGCCTCAACCTTTTCATCACGAGCGTGAAGTTCCAACGCCCGATCACCGAGGTGATGTGGGCGACGATTCCGTTCCTCGTGACGATGATCGTCGCGCTGCTCGTCATCACGTACGTACCGGCACTGACGGTCGTGCCCGAACCGGAGCGGCGCGGCACGATCAATAACCTCCTCGTGCTTATCCACACCGCTTCCGAAGAAGGCCGCGCCGTCAAAGAGGTCACGCTCGTCGATGCGGCGGGCGCGTCGTTGCCTGGCAAAGACGGCAAGCCGATCGTCAGAAAGCTCACGGACTGCACGAGCATCAAAGACGAATCAAAGCGCGACACATGTCAGTCGCTGTTCTTCGACGTCAGCAAGTGCAAGAGCGAGCCGGATCCCGCCGCGGTCACCACGTGCACGAACAAGGCGATCGCCGCGTGGACGGTGTCCAACATGAACGGCGATGTCCTCGATCAGAGCAAGGCGATCATCCTCGTCAAAGAGGTCCCGCTCGTGAATCCCGAGGGCAAACCGGTCAAGGACAAGTCCGGCAAGCAGATCGTCAAGAAGAACGAAGAATGCGACAAGCTCGAAGGCTCTTACCAAGAGACCTGTCGCGAGCTATTCATTAGCGTGTCGAACTGCAAAATCCTGCCGCCCGACGATGGCAACATCGACGCGTGTATTGCCGAGAAGACGGGCGCCTGGGTCGAATCGAACGCGAGCGAGTAGAGCTCGTGGAATCTGCGGTCGGCCTACTCAGGACGCTGCGTCCGCATCAGTGGGTCAAGAACATCTTCGTGGCCGCTGCGCTCGTGTTCTCGCGGCACCTGACCGATGCCGCCTACGTCACGCGGACGTTGCTCGCGATCCTCGCGTTCTGCATGCTGTCGGGCGCGGTCTATGCGTTCAATGATGTGCGCGACGTCGAGTCGGATCGCGTGCACCCGACGAAGCGCCACCGACCGATCGCATCGGGGCAGCTCTCCGAACGCACAGCGCTGATCTCGGCAGCCGTGCTCGCCGTCGCCGCGCTCGGAGGCTGTGCGCTGCTGAGCTGGAAGCTCGCGCTCATCGCGGCGATCTATCTCGTGCAGAACATCGCGTACAGCCTCAAGCTCAAGCAGATCGCGTTCATTGACGTCGGCGTGATCGCGACGGGCTTTCTGTTGCGCGTGCTCGCGGGCGCCGCCGCGATCAACGTGCCGGCATCCGGTTGGATCTTGCTCTGCACGGTGCTGCTCGCAATGTTCTTCGGGCTTGGCAAACGCGCGCACGAGCTCGCATGGGCAGAGCGCACCGGCCAGACCACGGAGACGCGCGCCGCGCTCGCCGGCTACAACATTCCGGTCGTCCGCGCCGCGATGCTCATTCTCGGCATCGCAACGTGCGGCGCGTACATCGCGTACACCGTCGACGATCACACGATCAACTTCTTCAATACGACGGAGCTGCCGTACAGCTCGCCGTTTGTCGCGATCGGCATCTTTCGGTTCCTGCAGCTCGCACTGTGGTCTCCCAAAGACGATTCGCCGACCGAAGCGATGCTCAAGGACGTGTGGTTCTTGCTCGACCTCGTCGTCGCGACCGCCGTCGTGCTCTACATTATTTACGGCTAGGCGTGCGCGGCGCGCACGAGGTCGGCGCCGAGCCGGCGGAAGTGCCACGCCTGCAGCAGCACCTGGCGTTGCGCGCGTGCGAGGTCGCGGCGCATTCGCGCGATGAGCAGCGCCGGCAGCACGAGCATGCCGAGGTTCGCGAGCGTGATCATCACGTACGTACCCGTGCGTGGCAGCTCGATGAGCCGCGGCTCGATGATCCAGCGCCCGTCGAATGCGTACGAGCCCGCGACGACACCGAGCAGCTCGAGCATCGCCGGCACGGCGACGCACACCCCGAGCGCGACGAGCGTCAGTCGGCGAAACGTCCGATCGGGGTGAACCTGCAGCGTGATCGCATACGTGACGATCAGCGTCGGCATCATCACGAGCGGTCCATAGATGCGCGTCAGCCCGAAGGAGGCGATCACCATCAGCGAGAGCACCAAGTACTGCATCCAGTGCCTGATCACGCGCCGTGTCGCGAGCCAGATCGACGCGAGGACCGCGAGCCCGATCGGAACCGCGATCCACGCGAGCTCATGGCTATTGTGAAAGCCGATCATCGCGAGCACGGGTAGGAACGCGAACCACGCCGAGTTGCCCATGATGTTATGGCGCGAGCTGTTGCGGAAGATCTGCTGGTTGTACGCGTCGATCTCGTCTTGCACTTCTTTGGGCACGGCGCGCGGCGGCCGCGCGAGCACGTGAGCAAGCACGGCGACGTGCTCGCTCTGCCCCGGATCGAGTGCGAGCGCGCGCACCAGCTCGCGCATCGCGACCGTGCGTTCGGCTTCTTCATCGGGCGCAGTCTCGCTGCGTGCGAGCGCGGCCTTTGCCTCGGCGACGTGCTGCGCGGCGAGCTGTCGGCGCTGTTCCAATGCACGATCGCCCTCGAGGTACCTGCCGATTGCCTCCTGGAGCGCACGCGCCGTCGGCCGCGCCGCCGGATCGGCTGCCGTCGCGCGCACGCAAATGTCTTCGAGCTCGGGCGCGACGTTGCGCTGTGGTGTGCGCACGCTCGGGCGCATGTCGACGGGGACGTGCACCGCGCGCGGATCGCGGGCGCGCTCGAGCGTGAGAATCTCGAACAGGATGAGGCCGAGCGAGAAGACGTCGGCCGGCGGACCGACATCGGGGCCGGCCATCTGCTCGGGCGCGACATACATCGGCGTGCCGAGAAACGAGCCCGGCATCGACAGCCGCTCCGTTGTCGTGTCGACGCTCTCCTCGAGCAGGCGCGCGAGGCCCCAATCGAGCACGTAGACCTCGCCGAAATCGCCGAGCATGATGTTCGCGGGCTTGAGATCGCGGTGAACGACGCCGCGACTGTGCGCGTAGTCGATCGCGAGACACACCGTGCCGAACGCGGTAAGCAGCTCGCGCTGCGTGTAGCGCGAGCTCGCGCTGCGGCGCAGCTCGTCGAGGATGCCGTGCAGCGTCACGCCGAGCACGCGGCGCATCGTGAAGAACGTCGTGCCGTCGGGGCGGTGCGTGATGTCATAGACAGGCACGATCGCCGGATGCTCGAGCTGGCCCTGAATCTGCGCTTCGCGCAGAAACCGCGCGCGGTCGATCGGGCTGATATGGCGGCTCTTGAGCGCTTTGACCGCCACCTCACGGCCGACGCGAATATCCTGTGCGAGCGTTACCTTGCCGATGCCACCGACGCCGAGCACGGCCGTTTCCTGGTACCGCGACTCCTGCGAGCGGTCGGCGTCTTCGGCCTCGGCGCGAATGGGCGGCGGCAGCTTCTCCCACGCGCGGGTCTGCGTCAGCTCGGCGTAGCTCTTGAAGACGTCCACCTCGGGATCGGCCATGGATCCAGCATACCGGTGACTGGTACAAACATCGCGTGGCGGACGAAGGCGAGCCGGCAATCGCCAGGCGCAAGGCCGATCATCTCGAGGTCGCGGCGTCGGGGCGCGCAGAATTCGCCCGCACGACGTTGCTCGAGCACGTGCACCTCGCGCACCAGGCGCTCCCGGAGCTCGCGCTCGAGGAAATCGATCTGTCGATCGAGATTTGCGGCAAGCGCCTTGCCGCGCCGCTCGTGATCACGGGCATGACGGGCGGCACCGCCGAGGCTGCACAGGTCAATCGCGACCTCGCGCGCGCCGCGCAGGCATGTGGTGTCGCGCTCGGCCTCGGCTCGCAGCGCGCGATGGCCGAGCATCCCGAGCTCGCGGCAAGCTACCAGGTGCGCGACGTCGCGCCCGATGTCGTGCTGTTTGGCAACGTCGGCGCGGTGCAGGCGCTCGCGATGGGCCCCGAGAAAGTTGTCGAGCTCGCGCGCGAGATCGGCGCCGATGCGATCGCGATCCACTTGAACGCCGGGCAAGAGTTGATCCAGGACCACGGCGATCGCGACTTTCGCGGGCTCGTCGATGCGATTGGCAAGCTCGTCGAGTTTTCGCCGCTGCCGATTCTCGTCAAGGAAACCGGCTGCGGGCTCTCGCCGCAGGCCGCGCGCGCGCTGCTCGGCGCGGGCGTGCAGACCGTCGATGTCTCCGGGGCCGGCGGCACGAGCTGGGTCGCGGTCGAAGCTGTGCGCGCCGCGGATGGCAGTGATGCGGCGGCACTCGGCGGCGAGTTGTGGGACTGGGGGCTGCCCACGGCGGTCTCCGTCGCGTCGTGTGTGGCAGTCGGCCTGACGACGATCGCCTCGGGCGGGCTGCGCTCGGGCTACGACGTCGCGCGCGCACTCGCGCTCGGCGCTCGCGCCGGCGGCATGGCCGCGCCGATGTTGCGCGCGCAGCGAAGTGGCGGTGCCGAAGCCGTGCAGGCGATGATCGCGCGCGTGACGCGTTCGATTCGCTCGGTCTGTCTGTTGACGGGCAGCCGCACGCCGGCCGAGCTCGCGCGCGCACCCAGGCATCTCGGCGCGCCATTGCGTGCATTCCTCGACGATCTCGGAATCAGATGAGTCACATCGGTCTTGGCAAGATCATTTTGCTCGGCGAGCACGCGGTGGTGTACGGGTTCCCGGCGCTCGCGGCCGCGCTCGACCGCGGCGTGCGGATCGATGCGGTGCCAACGCCGGCCGGCGGGCCGCTGCGAGTGGACGTGCCGTCGTGGAATCTCAAGCTCACCGCTGACGATGATCACTCGTTCGCGCGCGGGCTGTGCGCGATCGCCGATGCGGTCGGCTTCGGTCGCCCGCCGCTGACGCTCGTCGGCGATGCGCAGATTCCGCCGGGTGCCGGGCTCGGCGCATCGGCCGCGTTCGCGGTCGCGATCGCGCGCGCGATGCTCGCGCACCTGAAAAAGCCCACCGATGCGGCATCGGTCATCGCGGCGGCGAACACGAGCGAAGCGGTGCTGCATGGCAAGGCGAGCGGCGTCGACGTCGCGCTCGCGGTGCACGGCGGCGTCGGCGTGTTTCGCAAATCGACCGGCCTGCGCAAGATCCAGATCACGCCGCTGCGCGTGCTCGTCGGGCCAAGCGGTGCGCCGCGGTCGACCTCGGCGATGGTCGATCGTGTTGCCGAGGCAACATCGGGCAGCGTCGATGATGCGCGGCT
>Ga0070698_100000932_pt1 | contig 31982 bp, 25 predicted proteins | sample KBSK1502metaG_FD_65477 | JGI IMG/M metagenome (GOLD analysis project Ga0070698, IMG submission 65477) | Corn, switchgrass and miscanthus rhizosphere microbial communities from Kellogg Biological Station, Michigan, USA - KBS K1-50-2 metaG | ecosystem: Host-associated > Plants > Roots >... | reverse complement strand
ACCGCCTGGTGCCGGGCGCCCCGCCACGAGCCACGCGTGCATGCGGTCCTGACTCGACAAAGCAAGGACACCCTGCGGATCGACGCTCCGGCGCGCGCGCAGCGCTGCACCGGTCCCCACGCTCAGATCGGCGCCGGCCTCCTGCTCGAGGGCGTGAACGACGGCAACGGCGTCGTGGTGTGGTTGCGCGCCCCGGCCCCCGTCAGTGTCGGCGCGTGGCCGGTGCTGCAGCGCGGCGACACGTTGTCCCCGCGCGGCGCGATGGTCGGCGTGCGGTTCTTGATCGGCGACGTGGCGCACGGCGCGCCGCTCGACAGCGGCACCGTCTGGGTCACGCGCGCCGACAGCGCGGTCGCGCTCGTGGCGCGGGGCACAGGCACCGAAACGGTCTCGTCGACGCACATGAGGGTCGAGGCGACGTTCGATGCCGTACCCGTCGGTGCGGACACCGTCTCGTGCCGCTTCCAGCTGTGAGTGTGCGGATCGGGATCATCGGCACCGGGTTCGCCCGCCGCGTCCAGCTCCCGGCACTGCGGCTGGTGCCCGGGGTGACGGTCACAGCGATCGCGAGCGGCAGCATGGAGCGCGCCCGCGCGGTGGCCGCCGAGTTCGCCATCCCGCACGCCTTCGCGAGCGGCGAGGAGTTGGCGCGCGCGCCCGACGTGGACCTGGTCCTGGTCTCCTCCACCCCCGACTGCCACGCGCGGCAGGCGATCGCGGCGCTCGAAGCGGGGAAGCACGTGCTGTGCGAGAAGCCCATGGCGCTCGACGCGCGCCAGGCGGCGCGCATGGTCGAGGTGGCGGAGCGCAGCGCGGGCCTCGCCCGCATCGATCACGAGCTGCGCTACGAGCCGAACCGCCTCGAGGCACTGCGGCTCATCCGCGAGGGGACGATCGGTCCCCTGCTGCACCTGGAGCTGGTGCTCCGACCGTACCTACGCGGCGACGGTCGTCCCCAGGCCGCCGACGCTCCCTGGAGCTGGTGGTACGACGCCGCGCGCGGCGGCGGCATCCTGGGCGCCGTCGGCTCGCATCTCATCGACCTGTGCCGCTTTTGGACGGGAAGCGAGGTGGTCGAGGTGAGCGGCAGGACGGCGACGCTGGTGCCGACTCGCGTCGACGAGCAGGGGGTGCAACGCGCCGTGACCGCGGACGACTACGCGAGCTGTGTGCTGCGGCTCGCGAGCGGAGTCCTCGCCAGCATCACCCTCACCACCACGTCGGCGCACGGGCCCGGCCACTTCGCGCAACTGACCGGGCGGGAGGGCACCCTGGTCCTCACCGGCGAGACGCGGCTCGAGCTCGGCCGTGTCGGCGCGCCGCTCTCAGACGCCAGCGCGACCGACGAGCTGTGGGAGCGGACGACGCCGAACAACATGTGGGCCCGCTCGTTCGTGCGGCTCATGCAGGATCTCGTCGCCGTGCTGGAAGGGCGGCACGCCACGGGAACCGCCGCCACTTTCCACGACGGCTGGGCGGTGCAGCGCGTGATGGACGCCGTGCGCGCGGGCTCGAGCGTCCGGTTAGATTGACGCCGTGGAGCAGACTTACTTCCGGCGCGGCTTCGGCCTCAAGGGCGACATCGAAGGCGCGCTGGTCGCCGATTACCACAGCCGGGTGGTGGACCGGATCCGCGCCCTCGGGTACGCCCTCACCCTGGGTGACCTGACGTTCAAGCTCGCGCGCGAGTTCGGCTTCTGCTACGGCGTGGACCGCGCCGTCGAGTACGCCTACGAAACCCGCACCAAGTTCCCCGGCCGGCGGCTGCTCCTGGTCGGCGAAATCATCCACAATCCCCACGTCAACGCCAAGCTGCGGGCCATGGGCGTCGAGTTCCTGCATCGGCCCGAGGGCGGTGAGTTCGACTTCGGGAGCGTCACCGCCGGCGACGTCGTGCTGCTGCCCGCGTTCGGCGTCACGGTGAGGGACTTCGAGCGGCTGCGCGCGATCGGGTGCGTGCTGGTGGACACCACCTGTGGCTCCGTGCTCAACGTGTGGAAGCGGGTCGAGTCGTACGCCAAGGATGGGTTCACCGCCATCGTCCATGGCAAGCACTATCACGAGGAGACCAAGGCGACGTCGAGCCAGGTCACCCGCTACCCGGGTGGCAGGTATCTCGTGGTGCGGGACATGGCTGAAGCTCGCGAGGTGTGCGCGTACATCGAGGGCGTGGGGAGCGGGGAGCGGTTCCTGCAGCTGTTCGACGGCAAGATGTCCCCGGGCTTCGACCCGGATCGCGATCTCGTCCGTGTGGGCGTGGCCAATCAGACCACCATGCTGTCGGGCGAGTCGCTGGCCATCGCGGCGGAGCTCAGGAAGGCGCTGGCCAAGCGTTACGGCGACGAGGGCCTGCCCCAGCATTTCCGCACGTTCGACACGATCTGCTCGGCCACGCAGGATCGCCAGGACGCGGTGTTGAAGCTCATTGCGGAGCCGCTCGACCTGATGGTGGTGATCGGTGGATATAACTCGAGCAACACCACTCACCTCGCAGCCATCTGCCAGGAGAAGGTGCCTACCTATCACATCGAAGATGCGGCGTGCATCGATCCCGCCGGCGACGCCGTCCGGTTTCGCCCCGTGGGCGCGCATGCCGAGCGGAGCGCGACCGCGTGGCTGCCGACGGGCCCGTTGACGGTGGGCGTCACCGCGGGTGCCTCCACACCCAACAACAAGATTGGTGAGACGATCGAGCGTATCGCCGCGGCCCGCGGCCTGACGCTCGAGGCGGTCCTCGTGTAGGGTCGCACCTTCGGGAAATCTTCGCCATATTTCAGCATGTCCCTGTCGGGGTTCCATCCCGCCATTGAGCGCTGGTTCGGGTCGCGCTTCCGGGAGCCGACCGAGCCCCAGCAGCGCGCCTGGCCTCTGATCCAGGCCGGGCGCAACGCCCTCATCGCCGCGCCCACGGGTTCCGGCAAGACGTTCGCCGCCTTCCTGGCGGCGATCGATTCGCTGCTGCGCCAGGGTCTCGACGGCACGCTGGGCGACGGGACGCAGGTCGTGTACGTGTCGCCCCTCAAGGCGCTCTCGAACGACGTCCAGAAGAACCTGGCCGAGCCGCTGGCGGAGATCCGCCGCACGCTCGAAGCGTTGTGTCTGCCCGACGTGGAGATCCGCACGCTGGTGCGCACCGGCGACACGCCGGCGGCGGCGCGCCAGGAGATGGTGCGGCGACCGCCGCACATCCTCGTGACCACGCCCGAATCGCTCTACCTCATTCTCACCTCGGAGCGTGCGCGGGAGATGCTGCGCAGCGTCCGGACCGTGATCGTGGACGAGATTCACGCCGTGGCGCGCGACAAGCGGGGCAGCCACCTGGCGCTCACGCTCGAGCGGCTCGACCAGCTCGCGGGCCGGCGGCTGCAGCGCATCGGGCTCTCGGCCACGCAAAAGCCGATCGAAGACATCGCGCAGTTCCTGGTCGGCGCCCACCGAGCCCCGAGCCCCGACTCCCGAGCCCCCACCATTATCGACTCCGGCCACGCGCGGACGCTCGATCTCGCGATCGAGATCCCGTCGTCGCCGCTCGAGGCGGTGATGGCGGCCGAGGTGTGGGACGAGATCTACGAGCGCCTGGTGCAGCTGATCTCGGAGCACCGCACCACGCTGGTGTTCGTGAACACGCGGCGGCTCGCGGAGCGGCTCGCGCTGCATCTCTCCGAGCGTCTGGGCGCGGACCAGGTCACGTCGCACCACGGCAGCCTCTCGAAGGAAAAGCGGCTCGACGCGGAGACGCGACTCAAGGAGGGGAAGCTCAAGGCGCTCGTGGCGACCGCCTCGCTCGAGCTGGGGATCGACATCGGCGCGGTGGACCTGGTGTGCCAGATCGGCTCCACCCGCGCAATCGCGACGCTGCTGCAGCGGGTGGGGCGCTCGGGCCATCATCTGGCCGCCGTCCCCAAGGGACGCGTGTTCCCGCTGTCGCGCGACGAACTGATCGAGTGCGCGGCGTTGCTGCGCGCGGCGCGCCAGCGCGAGCTCGACCGGCTGATCATCCCGGACCACCCGCTCGACATTCTCGCGCAGCAGGTGGTCGCGGCGGTGGCGTGCGAGGACTGGGACGAAGGCTCATTGTACGAGCTGGTGCGCGGGGCCTACCCGTACCGCGATCTCTCGCGCAAGGACTTCGACGCGGTGGTGCAGATGCTCGCCGACGGGTTCACGACCCGGCGCGGGCGCCGGGGCGCGTACGTGCATTACGACGGTGTCAACCGGCGCCTCAAGGCCCGGCGCGGCGCCCGCCTCGCCGCGCTCACGTCAGGCGGAGCGATCCCGGACATCGGTGACTATCGCGTCATTCTCGAGCCGACCGAGACGTTCGTCGGCACGCTCAACGAAGACTTCGCGATCGAGAGCATGCCGGGCGACATCTTCCAGCTCGGCAACACCTCGTACCTGATCCAGAAGATCGAGTCGGGCCAGGTGCGGGTGGTGGACGCGCAGGGACAACCGCCCTCCATCCCCTTCTGGATCGGCGAAGCTCCCGGGCGTACGCCTGAGCTCTCAGTACAGGTCTCGCGGCTGCGTCAGGACATCGCGGGCCGGCTGGGGAATGCGGCAGACGCGATCGCCTGGCTCAGCGCGGAGATCCCCGGCCTGCCCGAGGCCGCGGCGCGGCAGGTCGTCGAGTATCTCGCCGCGTCGCACAAGATCCTCGGCGTCATTCCCACGCAGCAGACCCTGGTGCTGGAGCGCTTCTTCGACGAGGCGGGCGGGATGCAGCTGGTCCTGCACGCGCCGTTCGGGAGCCGGGTGAATCGCGCCTGGGGCCTGGCATTGCGGAAGCGGTTCTGCCGCAGCTTCAACTTCGAGCTGCAGGCGGCGGCCACCGAGGACGCGATCGTGATCTCCCTCGGGCCCCACCACAGCTTCCCGCTCGACGACGTGTTCCAGTACCTGAAGCCGGCCACCGCCGAACAGCTGCTCGTGCAGGCGATGCTGGACGCGCCCATGTTCGGCACCCGCTGGCGCTGGAACGCGACGCGGGCGTTGGCGGTGCTGCGCGCCCGCGGAGGAAAGAAAGTGCCGACGCCGCTCCAGCGCATGGAAGCGGAGGACCTGGTGGCCGCGATCTTTCCCGATCAGCTCGCCTGTCCGGAGAATCTCGTGGGGGATCGCGAGATTCCCGACCACCCGCTGGTGCAGCAGACCATCCAGGACTGCCTGCTCGAAGCGATGGACTTCCCGGGCCTGAAGCGAGTACTCGAGGAGATGGAGGCCGGGCGCTGCCAGCTGGTGGCGCGCGACACGACCGAGCCGTCGCCCCTGTCGCACGAGGTGATCAACGCCAAGCCCTACGCGTTTCTGGACGACGCTCCACTGGAGGAGCGCCGCACCCAGGCGGTGATTACCCGTCGCGGTCTCGACGTGAAGACGGCGGAGGAGCTGGGGAGGCTCGATCAGGCGGCCATTCAACGCGTTTGTGAGGAAGCTTGGCCGGAGGTCGCCGGCGCCGACGAGCTGCACGATGCGCTGCTCGTCACGGGGGCTCTCACGAGTGCCGAATGCGGAATGCGGAATGCGGAATGGCAAGGCTGGTTCGAGGAGCTCGTCCGAGCGGGGCGCGCGACGACGCTGCTGCACGAGCCGTCGCGTCTCTGGGTGGCCGCCGAGCGGCTACCGATGCTCGAGGCCGCGTTCCCCGGCGTCCGCTGCGAGCCGGCCGTGGTCGCCCCCGAGCGCGACCGCGCCAAGACATGGACCCGCGAGGACGCGCTGCGGGAGCTGGTGCGCGGCCGGCTCGAGGTCGTCGGTCCGACCACGGCCGAGGGGATAGGCGCGGCGCTCGGGGTGCCTCAGTCCGACGTGGACTTCGCGCTCGGCGCGCTCGAGCATGAGGGGTTCGTGCTGCGCGGCCAGTTCACGCCCGGCGTCGCCCGGCTCGAGTGGTGCGAGCGCCGACTGCTCGCGCGCATCCATCGGTACACGCTCGACCGGTTGCGCCAGGAGATCGAGCCCGTCAGCGCCGCCGATTTCATGCGCTTCCTGCTCCGCTGGCAGCGGCTCACCCCGGACACTCGCGCCGAGGGTCCGGACGGACTGGCGGCGGTGCTCGAGCTGCTGGACGGCTTCGAGGTGCCGGCGGGCGCATGGGAGAGCGACGTGCTCCCCGCGCGGCTGGGCGAGTACGACCCGCTGTGGCTCGACGGCCTGTGTCTCTCGGGGGAAATCGCCTGGGGAAGATTGGGTCAAACGCGGAACGCGGAAGGTGGAACGCGCAACAGGAAGTCGGGGCCCATACGGACGACGCCCGTGGCGCTGTTCCGAAGGGAGCGGGGAGCGATCTGGCGGTCCCTGACGCCGCAGCTGGATTCCGCCGGTCTCCCGCTCTCACACTCGGCCCGTGCCATCGCCGAGGCGCTGGACGCGCGCGGCGCCTCGTTCTTCGGCGATCTGGTGAACGCGACCGGGCTGCTGCGGACCGAGGTCGAAAAGGGGCTGGGTGAGCTGGTGGCGTGGGGACTCGTGACGGCGGACAGTTTCGCTGGCCTGCGGGCGCTGCTCGTGCCATCCGACCGCCGCCGGCCGGTGGGTGGTTTTCGGCGCCGGGGCAAGGTGGCGCCGTTCGGCGTGGAAACGGCGGGGCGGTGGTCGCGCGTGCGGAGCCCCGCGTCCCTACCCGAGGACCAGGTCGCCGAAGCCGTGGCGTGGCAGCTGCTGCGCCGCTACGGCGTCGTGTTCCGCCGGCTGGCGACGCGCGAGACCCTGCTCGCCCCGTGGCGCGACATCCTGCGCGCGTACCGCCGGCTCGAGGCGCGGGGTGAGATCCGCGGCGGTCGCTTTGTGGGCGGCTTTTCGGGCGAGCAGTACGCCCTGCCCGAGGCGGTGGGGCTGTTGCGGAGCGTGCGGCGCGACGCGCCGACGGGCGAGCTGGTGGCGGTGAGCGGCGCCGATCCGCTCAACCTCGCCGGGATCATCACGCCGGGCGACGTCGTGCCCGGGCTCGCGACCAACCGGATCTTGTACCGGGACGGCATTCCCGTCGCCGTGCGGGAGGGAGCGGGGACCGGGGAGCGCTTCCTCGTGGACGCGACACCGGAGGAACAGGAGCGGCTCAAGGCCGCACTGGTACGCGGCCGCGTGGCGCCGCTGGTGCGCGCCTATCTCGGCAAGTCTCGTCCCGGCACTACGGCCGCGTCAGGTCCACGCTGACCACCGGCAGGTCCCAGTGCGCCGCGAGGATCTCGAAGCGCCGCTGCTCCTCGCGCCGAAACGTGTCCTGGTCGGGGAACAGGCGCTTGAGCTCGGCGTCCGGAAACGCCTCGTGCGGCGCGGCCGCGTTCTTCCACACGATCGTCACGCGATAGTCCCAGCGGCCGTCTTCGGTGCCGTGAAAACGCGGCGCCTCCGCGGTGACCTGCTGCGCGTGGCCCAGCTCGATCTGGCGCTTCAGGACCGGAAAATGGTTCTTCTTGAACAGCCGGATGAACTCGTCGGCGAAGCCCCAGCGGACCTTGTAGTAGTACTCCACCACGAACGGCTCGGTCGAGCCCGCCGGCGGCGCCCCTTGGGCGACGCTCGCTGCGGGCACCGCCAAGAGCAGGGCGAGCATCGCGCAACGCAGCATGTCTACCTCCTTGTCCCGGAGCCCGTTCAGGCCGTCGGCTGCTTCAGCTTGTCCAGATAGAGCTTGCGGACCTTGGCCACCTTGGGCGCGATCACCGCGCGGCAGTAGCCCTGGTTCGGGTTGCGCCGGAAGTAGTCGCGGTGGTACTCCTCGGCCGGGTAGAACGCCGCGAGCGGCTCGAGCTCGGTCACGATCGGATCGTCCCACACCTGCTCAGCTGCGAGCTCGGCCATGACGCGCTCGGCCGTGGCCTTTTGCTCCGGAGAGTGGTAAAAAATTGCCGAGCGATATTGCGTACCCACGTCGCCGCCCTGCCGGTTCAACGTGGTCGGATCGTGAATCGTGAAGAACACGTGCAGCAGCTCGTCGAACGACACAACGGCGGGATCGAATGTGATCTGCACGACCTCGGCATGGCCGGTGGTGCCGGTGCACACGTTCTCGTAGGATGGGTTGGGCACGTGGCCCCCCGCGTAGCCGGACTGCACCTGCTCGACGCCCTTCAGCTGCTGAAACGCGGCTTCGAGGCACCAGAAGCACCCGCCGGCGAGGGTCGCGACTTCGCGCTGTGGCATCGGGTCTTCTCCTGGTGGGGTTACCTGAAAGCTAGCGGCATCAGACACGCAGCTTCCGGGCCGCCAGCGCGGTGCCGGCCACGCGCGCGCGGATCTTGGCGAATGCCGTGTCCCGATCCGTGGACGTGTCGTCCGAGAAGGGTGCGAAACCGCAATCGTCGGTCGTCCCCAACCGGTCGAGCGGGAGGTACTCCGCTGCCTCCAGCACGCGGTCCCGGACCTGCTCGGGCGTCTCCACCTTCGGATCGATCGGATCGGTCACCCCGATGAACATCCGTTGCCCGGGTTTGGCGTGCTGCTTCACCAGGCGCAGCGCCCTGCCGCGGTCCGGCTCACTCGCGCACTGGATGTAGAAGTTCGTCGCCTCGAGCTCGAACAAGGTCGGCAAGAGCTCCGCGTAGTCCACGTCGGCGCTATGCGTCGAGTCCTGGTCTCCGCCGGGACAGGTGTGGACCCCGATCCTGCGGCGCTCGTCCGCGGTGAAACGCTCCAGCACCCGGTTGTTCAGGTCCACAAACGCCTTGAGCAGCCCCTTCGTGGGGTCGAGCTTGACCGCGAGCCGGCCCTCGGTGAAGTCGATCTGGACGACATGGGCGCCCGCCGCCAGGCAGCGCCGGATGTCGGTCTCCGCCTCGCGCACGAGATCCTGGAGGAACGCGTCGCGCGGGTATCCCCGGATCCCGTCCTCGGGATACAGCAGGCTCAGGGCCGAGGCCGCGATCACCGCCTGTTTGACGGGCACGTGGGCGTGCGCCCGCGCGGCCACGAGATACGCATCGGCGTAGGTCTGATAGCGGAATGGTCCCGCGGTCAGGCGGGGGAGCCGCCGCGTGTGTCCGTCGGCGAACGGGATGGTGACGCCATCCGGCGCGAGGCTCGCGAGCCCGTGAATCGGGTAGGTGGCGAAGCTGGGCTTCGTCTGCTCCCCGTCGCTGATCACCGGAGACTCGGTCGCCTCGAAGCGCCGGATCGTGTCGCGGGTCGCGGCGTCCTGGAGCCGAGCGAGCTGGTCGCGCGAGATTCGGCCGGCGGCGAACTGCTGCATCCCCGCGATCAGCTCGGGGGGCCGGGGAATGCTGCCGACGGGTTCGGTGGGAATGGGCATGGAGCAAGGCTATCCGCTGCGGGGACGATGTCAATGACGCTAGCCCCAGTCTTTGGACTCGGGGGCGACGCGGCGCATCGACTTGAGAAAAGCGAACGCGGAACCGTCGGGCTCGCTGCTCGTTCCGCGTTCCGCGTTCCGCGTTCCGACTTTGAGCCCTCGCGCCTCCTCCGCCAGCACGTTCACCGTCCCGTCGTCCTTCGCGAGCTTGCCCCGCACCCACAAGAGTGGCTCGCCGCGGATGGCCGGCCGATGGCGCTCGTACACGTCGGGCCTCACGATCACGTTCACCATCCCCGCCTCGTCCTCGAGCAGCACGAAGATGAAGCCCTTGGCCGTCTCGGGCCGCTGGCGCGCCACCACCAGGCCCGCGACTTCGACCGTCGTCGCGTGCTCGCGGCGGGAGAGCGCGTCGCTCTGCACCACGCTCGGCGGCAGCGCGCCCTTGAGCAGCGACAGCGGATGTCCGCTCGGCGCGAATCCCAGGACCGCGTATTCGGCGAGCAGCCGCTCGTCCGCCGCGAGACCGCCGAATCGGAGCCCCTCATGGGGATGGTTGAGCGCCAGCTCGAGCTGCCGCCGCGCGCGGGCGTCCGAGTCGCGTGCCGCCTCGGGCGGCAGCCACAGTCCCACCTGCCACAGCAGCTCGCGCCGGGTGAGCCCGAAGCCGTCGCAGCCCCCCACCCACACGAGGTGCTCGATCGCGGTGCGCTTGAGTTGAGGCGGCGCCCGACGTGCCAGGTCGCCGATGCTCGTGAAAAGCCCGCGTCGCTCCCGCTCGCGCACGAGCTCGGTCGCCGTCGCCTCGCTCCAATCGCGCACGAACCCGAGACCGACTCGCACGGCATATCGTCCCCCCTCTCCGGAAGGGAGAGGGGGACAGGGGGTGAGGACGGTGCACCACACATCACTCGCATTCACATCCGGCAGCAGAATCTCGACGTCGTTTCGTTTCGCGTCACGTCCCAACGCGTCGAGTGAGTAAAACCCCATCGGCTGATTGTTGAAGAGCGCGCAGTAATACTCGGACGGGTGATAGTGCCTGAGCCACGCCGACTGGTAGGCGAGCAGCCCGAACGCCGCGGCGTGCGATTTGGGGAACCCGAACTCGGAGAACGCGATCACCTGCGTGAACACCCGTTCGGCGGTCGCCTCCGGAACGCCGCGCCTCGCCGCACCGTCCCGGAACTCCTCCCAGAACTCCGCCATCAGCTCTCTGCTCCGGCGCCGGCTCATCGCGCGCCGTAAGGCCTCCGCCTGGCCCGCCGTGAATCCCGCGAGCGCCTGGCACACCTGCAGCACCTGGTCCTGGTAGAGGATCACGCCGAGCGTTTCCGCGAGCGCCTCCCGGAGCAGCGGATGGTCGAGGGGCGGCTCGTATGCCCGGCCGGCTTCGTGGGCGCGGCGCTGGTCTTCGCGGCGCCGGACGTACGGATTCACCGCGCCGCCCACGATCGGGCCCGGGCGCACGATCGCGACCTCGACCGCCAGGTCCTCGAGGTTCCGGGGTCGGGTGCGCCGCAGCATCTGGATCTGCGCCCGGCTCTCGATCTGGAACAGCCCCACCGTGTCGCCCCGGCAGATGCGGTCGTAGACCGCGGGGTCGGCGAAGTCGATGCGCGAGAGATCGGGCGGCGTGCCTTCGCGCCCGGCGACCAGCTCGACGCACTCCTCGACCAGCGACAGCATACCGAGCGCCAGGAAGTCGATCTTGATGAAGCGCGCGTCGTCGCAGGAGTCCTTGTCCCACTGGCACACCACCCGGTCTTCCATCGCGGCGCGCTCGAGCGGCACGATCTCGACCAGCGGCCGGCTCGAGATGACCATCCCGCCCACGTGCTGGGAGATGTGCCGCGGCAACCCGGCGATCTCCTCCGCCAGCTCACACAACTCCTTCCACAGAGGCGCCGTGGTCCGGCCCTCGAAGCCCGGCAATTGCTCCAGCTCGTCCGCCAGTCCTCCCGACCGCCGGTCCGCCAGTCGTGCCACCTGCTCGATCTCGCCCGGCGGCAGATCCAGCGCCTTGCCGATTTCGCGCACCGTCGAGCGCAGGCGGTAGGTGGGGAACGAGCACACCAGCCCCACGTGCTCGTCGCCATAACGCTTGTAGACCCGCCGGATCAGCTCCTCACGGATCTCGCGCGGGAAATCGAGATCGATGTCCGGCACCGAGGCGAGGGTGTCGTTCAAGAACCGTCCCAGAAACAACCCGTTCGCGATCGGATCGATGTGCGACAGGCCGAGCAGATAGCACACGATCGACGACACCGACGAGCCGCGCCCGCGGCCGGGCAGCAGGTTGGCGTGCGCCCGCCGGCTGCCGCTGCGCACGTCCGCCGCCACTTCCCGGGCCAGGTCGAACAGGTCGTGATAGACGAGGAAGAATCCGCTGAGTCGATGGTGTTCGATGAGTGTCAGCTCTTGCTCGAGGCGCCGCTGGGCGCTTTCCCGGTGCGTTGAGCCCGGCGCATAGAGCTGCTCCAGCTTTGCCCTGCACAGTTCGGCCAGAGCACGTGGGGCGGGGGTGAGGTCCGCCCCCCGAAAATCGGGGAAGGTGTACCCCAGGTCGCGCGTCAGGTCGAAGGCCCTGCAGCGTTCGGCGAGCGCGGCCGTATTGGCGACAGCATCGGGACAGTCACGGAACAGCTCCTCGACTTCTTCCGGCGGCCGCAGGAAGAACTCGCTGTTCGCATGGCGCACGCTGTGAGAGCCGTCCAGCGTGGTGCGGTGCCGGATCGCTACCAGCACGTCGTGCAGCCGGTGCCGCTCGCGCTTGTGGTAATGAACGTTGCACGACGCCACGACGCCAAGTTGCACGGAGTCTGCGAGGTCTTTCAGTGCCATCGTGAGCGCGCGATCTCCGCGGACGTAATTGCGCTGCAGTTCTACGAAGAATCGTTCCGGGCCGAACACCGCACGGCACCGCTCGGCGAAGCGGCGGGCCGCGGCGGGGCCGTCGCGCCGGAGCACGGCAGGCAGCAGTCCGTTCCGGCATCCCGACAGCACGAGGAGCCCGGCATGCCGGGCTTCGAGCGAGGCGAAGTCGAGCCGCGGGTCGCGCCGGTCTTCCCGGCCCAGATGCGCCTCCGTGATCAACCGGCAGAGGTTCGCGTAGCCCTCGGGCGTCTCGGCGAGAAGCGTCACGTGAGAATCGTCCAGCAACGTCAGCTCCGCGCCGGTGATGGCCTGCAGGCCGAGCTTCTGGGATTCTTGCGCGAACGCCATGGAGCCGTACAGCCCGTCGTGGTCGGTGAGGGCGAGCGCGGGGTAGCCGAGCTGCGACGCCGTGAGCGCCAGCTGCTCGGGGAGAGAAGCGCCGTCGAGAAACGAAAAGGCCGAGTGGCAGTGGAGCTCGATATACATAAAGTGCGGAATGCGGAATGCGGAGTGCGGAGTGCGGAATTGATGGACCTGGTTCGATTCCGAATCTCCACGTTCCGCGCTATGTCGGCTTCTGAGCGAACCACTCTCCCGTCTTCAAGTCCTCGAACAACACCATCCGCCCACCACCTTCGACAATCACTTCCAGATATCGTCGGACGATCGGTACCCGCCACCATTCATCGTCAATCCGCCACGTCTCTCCAATCGACTCAATTCGCTTCTCGTTTCCAGTTTCTCGTTTGACGATCGTCGGCGTCCCACGTGCATCAAGCTCGACGATCACCTGCTGTTGAATATTGAGAGCCCGGAGCCTGTCCGATCTGTTCCGCATTCTGCACTCCGCATTCCGCACTAGGTGTCAAAGTCGATCAACGCATACCGCCGCTCGGGGAGACGGGACCAGGGTTGCACTTCGATGACGTGGTAGAGCAACGAGCGCTTGAGCCGGAGCTTGATCTCCTGGGCGGCGGTGCGGAGCGCGCGGCGCCGCCCGGCGCGCGCCGCGGCATGCGCGTCGCGCGCGAACAGCTGCAGCTCGGCGGTGCCGGGTGCGAACGCGGTGAACTCGACGACCAGCCGCTCCACCGCGCCGGCAGGCGGTGACCGCTCGAGCTGCGTCTTGAGCGGCGCTAGGAGGCGCTCCCGCTCCACCGACGGATCCTTGAGCGTCGCCTCCGCCAGCCACGACGCGCCCTGCTCCAGCTCGGCGCGCGCCCGAATCACCTGCACGCGCCAGCCGCTGCGGCGTGGATCCTTGAGCGCCCGCGCGATCAAGTGATCGAGCGCCAGCTCGAGCAGCTCGCGCCCAGCGACTGGAGAGAAAAAGGTGAGCGCGGCGACGATCGGCTCCGGCGCGACCCGACCCACCACCGGCTCCGTGATTCGTCCCGCCGCGAGCCGCCACAGCCGCCGGCCGGCGCGGCCGAACTGCGACACGACCGCTTCCTCCGGTAGCGCGGCGAGCGCGCCCAGCGTCCTAACGCCGAGCTGGCGCAGGCGCCGATGCGTGTCGGAGTCGAGCGGCAGCGCGGCGAGCGGCTGGGCGGCGAGAAACTTCGCCTCCCATCCCACCGGTACGATCACCGCGTCTCCCGGTCGCGCGCGCGTCGCGGCCACCCAGGAGACGAACTTCCCGCGACCCCACCCAACCCGAAGTGCGGAATGTGGAATGCGGAATGCGGAATGTACGTGTGAGGTTCGTGGGGCGAACGACTCTTCAGTGAAATTCCGCATTCCGCATTCCGCACTCCGCATTTGTATTGCTTCGACGATTTGCTGTGGCGAACCGAATAACCTTTCCAATCCGTCAGTTCCCACGTACGCCCGCCCCAGCTCCGCCGGCTCGATCACCGGACTCACCTGGCCAAGCGCCGCGAGCAGGCGGGAGAACTGCGCGTCGTAATGCACCGGGTCGGGTTCGCACAGCTTGAGCGCGGGACAGAGCCCGATCGCCTGGCTCACCGTCATCCCCGGCTTCACCCCGGCGTGCCGGGCGAGCGGCGACACCTGCCACACCCGGCGGGTATCGTCGGGCCCCGCCAGCGCCACCGGGAGCGACGCGAGCTCGGGTTGCCGGGCGGTCTCGCAGCGCAGCGGGAACAGCGGAATCCAGCAGCACGCGGCGCCATCGCTCGTCAGATGGGGTGTCCGGGTCATTGGCCAGGCCGAGAATGGAACCCGAATATATCCCGAAGTTGGAGCTGGCCGCAAGGTGGTTCCTGGACAGGTAACCTATTGATAGATTTTGACTTCTATGGCAGTCCGCAATCACCCGGGTCTGTTCGATGACATCGGCGCACTCCCACCGCCGTCCCCCGAGCTGGTAGCACTCGGCAGTCGCATCCCCGCGAGCATCAAGTTCGGCACGTCCACCTGGACCTACGACGGCTGGACCGGCGACGTGTACCATCGCGCCTACCGCGGCGCCCAGCCTGCCCGCCGGCTCGAGGAGTACGCGCGCTATCCGCTGTTCCGCACCGTGGGGATCGATAGCGCGTTTTACGATCCCCCGTCCGAGGAGGTGCTCGCGGCCTATGCGCGGGCGCTGCCCGCCGGCTTTCCATGCGTGAGCAAGGTGTGGGACCGTATCACCGCCCGGCGCTTCAACCAAGACGGTCGCTGGGGCAACCTCGCCGGCCTGCGGAACCCCGACTTCTTGAATGCTCCGCTCTTCCAGGAGGCGGTGCTCACGCCGTACGCCCGCGCGTTCTCGGACCACGCGGGCGTATTCGTGTTCGAGTTTCAGGCGATGCGGGGAAAGGACCTGCCGACGCCGGCGCAGTGGGCGGACGAGCTCGACGGGTTCCTGCGGCAGCTGCCGCGTGACTTCCGCTACGCCGTGGAGCTGCGGAACGCGGAGCTCTTGACCGATGCCCACGGCGCCGTGTTGACACGCCACGGCGTGGCCCACGTGTTCAATTCCTGGAACGAGATGCCGGCGGTCGGCGAGCAGCTCGAGCTGCCCTGGACGTTTCCCGCCGGGTTCACCGTGGCGCGCGGGCTGCTCCGCCCCGGGCGGGCGTATGCCGACGCGGTGAAGCTGTTCGAGCCCTATGACCGGATCCGCGATCCGCAGCCCGAAGTGCGCCACGATCTGCTGCGCCTCGTCGCCGAAGCCCTGCGGCGCCGTATCGAGGCACTGATCCTGGTCAACAACCGACTCGAGGGAAACGCCCCGGGGACGATCCGGGCGCTCGCCGCTGCGCTGACCGGAGATGAGCCGTGACGGGCCGGCCGCACCCGTGCTTGCGACCTTTCCCAACTCCTGCTACGGTACCACTGTGTAACCGCCGCAGAACCGCACAAACTGCACGCCCCCGGGGCGGCGCGTGAGCCCCGGCCGCCGTGGCGTCCCCACCCTTCCGGTCGGCCTGCTGCGTGATGCCGTGGGGCGCGAGACCGCCCGGCTGTCGCTGCGGCGTGCCGCTCGCGAGATGTCGATCAGCCCCAACGGCCTGCGCAACTTCTTGAACGGCTCCGCTCCCCGTAGCGCCACGCGCACCAAGCTTGAGCGCTGGCTCGCCGATCAGGGGCGCACCTCGCGTCCCCCCAACGTCGGGCAGCTGGTGCGCCTGCTGAACGAGCTGTCGGGAGACCTCGCGCCCCAGCAGACCACCCAGCTGGGCCGGGACATCGCCCGGCTGCTCGCGGAGGCATACGAGTCGCGGCGGCTCTCGCCGCCCCGCTGGGTGCAGGACCTGCTGCGCCAGTATCGAGCTGCCCGAAGCAAATCCGCCGGCGAAGTCGCCTGACCGCACCGGACCAAGTGGGTGTTGCCACCCGGGTGCAGAGGCGCTACATCTTCCAGTGTTCAGTTTGTGCAGTTATTCGGCACGGCGGAGTGACCGCGTATGTCGGGTACCGCTTGAGGCGGGCCGGTGCGCAATACCCCAGACGGAGCATAGGGCCCTCGGTGACGCAACCGAGCCTGCCGGCGCTGCCGGTGCCCCTGCTGCGGGACGTGATTGCGCGCGAAACCGCGCGCCATTCGCTGCGACGCATCGCGCGCGAGGTCGCGATGAGCCCGAACGGGCTGCGCGACTTCCTGCACGGCGCGACGCCGCGCGGTACCACTCGCGCCAAGCTCGAGCTGTGGCTCGCGGGCCGCGGCCGGGTCACGCATCTGCCCAACATCGGACAGTTCGTACGCCTCTTGAACGAGCTCTCGAGCGACCTGTCGGCGAGACAGACCATGCAGATGGGACGGCAGGTGGCCGGGTTGCTCGTCGAGTCGTACGAGGCACGGAGTCTCGCGCCGCCGCCCTGGGTGCTCGACCTGCGCCGACATTACGAGTCCCCCGGCAAAGCGGCCAGCGATGTCGCGTGACGTGCCGTCGCTCGATTTGCAATGCCCGATGCAGAGCGCTATATCACGTGTGCTGTTTGTGCAGTTTCTCTCCTGACGCGGTGCAACGATGCCAACGAGCCGGGTAAGGAAAGCTCAGCACAAGCGGCCACGATCCCGCAAAGCCTCCGAGATCGTCGCGCTGGTCGAGCAGCTCAGCTCTGGCCTCGGCAGCCACGACGGCGTCGTCCTGGGCCGGGGCCTCGCGCGGCTGCTGGCGGAAGCGTACGAGACGCGCGGGCGCTCGGTCCCGGCCTGGGTCGAGCAGCTCATGGCCTACTACGGGAACCACCGGACGTCGTAAGCGGCAACCGTCACACGCCGAGCGTTCCCTGCGCCGGCGGTAACCGGTTCGTATAACGATCCCGCATCCCCTCGTTCTCAGGAAACCCGAAGCGACGTTGCAGCCGCCGGATGCGCCGGCCGAGCGCGGCCGCGTAGGGCCGGGGCGCACCGCTCGCGCGAGCGTAGGCGCGCCGATACCGCTCGCTCAAGTGGGGGAAGTGCGCGTCCAGCACCGGTAGGAACCGGTCGCGCACCGCCGCATAGAGTCGCAACGGGCCGGCGTGAACGAAGCGAGCGCCGGCCTCCCGGGCCGCCTGGAAGAGCGCTTCCAGGTGGGGAACGTCGTCCGTGATCCCCGGAAGGACCGGCGCCACGATCAGCCCCGCCTCGATGCCCGCAGCCGTGAGGCGCCGGAGCGCCCGCAGCCGCGCCGCCGGCATCGGCGAGCGCGCCTCGAGCCGTCTGATGATCCCAACGTCCACGGTCGTGAGTGACACGTGCACCTGGAGATCACTCCGCTCTCCGATCCGCTGCAGCACGTCGATGTCGCGGGCCACGAGCGGGCTCTTCGTGATGATGCCGACGGTCAACCCCTCGCACCGCGCCAGCCGCTCGAGCACCTGGCGCGTCACGCGGAAGCGCCGCTCGCCCGGTTGATACGGATCGGTCGCGGTGCCGATGACAATCGGAGCGGTCGGGCCGACGCTCGGACCGGCGGTCCGAAAGTACCGCTGCAGATCACGCTCGAGCGCGCCGAGCAGGCCTTCCTTTACGAAGATGCGCCGCTCGAACGCTTCCCAGCCGTGCGCGCCACGAAAGTCCCGAAATTCAGGCCCCGAGAGCCGGCCGGCGTCGCGCGCCCGCTCCACCACGTAGCGGTGCGCGTAGCGCGCGTAACAGTAGCTGCAGCCGAACTCGCAGCCGACGTACGGGTTGAGCGACCAGAAATCCACGCCCGTTTGCTGCGGCGAGTTGAGCACCGAGCGGGCCGAGAGCTGGACGAACTTCGTGCCGCGCAGGCGCTCGTCGAGAACCGCAAGCGCGGACGGGGAGACCGGCGGTCGGGCGGACTGTAGCAGCGGGAGCTGAACCGAGCTCCGGTCCCCCAGACCGCCTGTCCGGCGGTCCGCCTGTCCGTCGTGTCTCACCCGCATCGCGCCCAGCCGCACTGTACGCACACCAGGCACCCGGACTGCCGCACGGTGCCCGCGCCGCAGTCGGGGCAGGTCGCGCGCTCGGGCGGAGGGCTAGCTTCGGTGTTTCTTCGGGCCATGAATCGGCAATATGATCGCCCGGCAATCTTACGGCAAGAGGCCGGAGCCATTAGTCTAAGCCGATGGAAAACAAGCGGATAGCATTCCAGGGGGAGCCGGGCGCCTACTCCGAGGAAGCGCTCTTTCTGCTCGAGCCGGACGCGCAGTCGCAGCCTTATCGGGAGTTCCGCGACGTCGCCCAGGCGGTGCTCGAAGGTCGCGCCGACTTGGGTCTCCTGCCGATCGAAAACTCGTTGGTCGGCTCGATCGCCACGAACTTCGACCTCATCGCCGAGTCGGGTCTCGCGATCGTGGGCGAGGTGGTGAGCTCGGTGCACCACTGCCTGCTCGGTCTGGCAGGCGCGTCGCACGATTCGCTGCGGCGCGTGTTGTCGCATCCGGTGGCCCTGGCGCAATGCGAGCGCTTCCTGCGCGGACTTGCGGGCGTGGAGGTGGTGGCGTTCTACGACACGGCGGGCGCGGCAGCCGAAGTGGCGCGGCAGCGCGACCCCGGGCTCGCCGCGATCGCAGGTGCGCTGGCGGGCAGGCGCTACGGGCTGACGATCATGGCGGAGCGCATCGAAGACGAGCCACACAACCGGACGCGCTTCCTGCTGGTCGCGCCGGAGCCGGCGTCGCCGCCGCCGGGCGTGCCGGCGAAGACGACGCTGCTGCTCAAGCTGCCGCACCGGCCGGGTACGTTGGCGCGCGCGCTCGCGCCGCTCGCCGCCGCCGGGCTCAACCTGACCAAGCTCGAGAGCCGTCCCGATCGCACCACGCCGTGGGAATATCTCTTCTATCTGGACATCGAAGCGCGGGCGGCGGACCTTGCCATGGCGGGCGCCATCCGCGATCTCGAAGGGCAGGGCGCGGTGGTGATCGTGCTGGGCGACTACCCCCGGTTCACGCCGCGCGCCTGACCATCGCGCGCCACGCGAAGTACACCGGCACGCCGATCAACACCAGGCCCAGGCCCAGGAAGCTGTAGGTGCGCGTGGCGTCCTGAGTCAGGAGGTCCACGGCGATCACCCCGGTCGCGATCACGTACAGGGCGGGGAGCCAGGGATATCCCGGGGTGCGCACCGGTCGCTCCGCCGCCGGTCGCTTGACGCGCAGCGCGAACAGTCCCACCGCGGTCAACATGTAGAACACCAGCGCGGCGAAGATGACGAAGTTCAAGAGCTGGGTGTACGTGCCCGACAGGCAGAGCACGCTCGTCCATACGGCCTGGACGACCAGCGCCACGGCGGGCGTCTTGTAGCGCGGGTGCAGCACGCCCGCGGACTTGAAGAACAGGTCGTCGCGCGCCATGGCGTAGTACACGCGCGCGCCCGACAGGATGAGGCCGTTGTTGCAGCCGAACGTCGAGATCATGATGGCAGCAGCCATGAGCTTGAGTCCCGGCTGCCCGAGGATCGCCTGCAGCGCCGCGGTGCCGACCCGGTCTTGGGGCGCGGTCGCGATGGCGGCGGCCGGCAGCACGCTCAGGTAGGCGACGTTCGCGAGCAGGTACAGCACCGTCACGATCAACACGCCGGCTCCCATCGCCACCGGCAGGTCCCGCTCGGGATGGGTCAGCTCGCTCCCGGCGAAGCCGACGTTGTTCCAGGCGTCCATCGAGAACAGCGACCCCACCATGGCGGCGCCCACGGTGCCGAGTCCGACGGCGACGCCGCCGGTGGCCCAGAAGTTGCCGCCGAAGTTCGCCGCGATCGCATCGGCATGTCGTCCGACGGTGAGTCCGAGCAGGATCAGCGCCGCGAGCGCGGCGGTCTTGACGGCCGTGAGCGACGTCTGAATCATGGCCGCCGTGCGTACGCCGCGCAGGTTGATCCAGGTGAGCAGTGCCACGGACAGGACGGCGAGCAGGCGCTGGGGCGAGAGCCCGACGGCGATGTCGCCGATCGGCTGGGGAAGGTGGACTGTGGAGCCGAGGAACACCTCGGGCGAGAGGCCGGGCCAGAACACCGCCGTGAACCTCGCGAACGCCACGGCGACGGCGGCGATGGTGCCGGTCTGGATCACGACGAACAGCGTCCAGCCGTACAGGTAGCCGAACAGCGGCGAGATCCCCTCGCGCAGGTACACGTATTGCCCGCCCGCCTTGGGGAACATGGCCGCGAGCTCCCCGTACGACAGCGCGCCCATCAGCGTGACCACGCCCGAGGCGGCCCAGACGACCAGCAGCAGGCCCGGCGCGTGCACTTCGCGCAGGATCTCCGCGGAAACGATGAAGATGCCCGAGCCGATCATCGACCCGACGACCAGCGCGGTGGCGTCGAGTCGGGAGATCGCCTTGACGAAGTCGACCTGCGGCTGCTGCGTAGTGGCCATTGGCGAGGTAACCTAGTGGCTCCCGCAAGGGGCCGCTATGTTGGGTGGCGAAGAACTCCCCCTCACACGAGAGACACTGCCGTGCGCCTATTGCCCCGGGAAGAGGAATTCTTCGACCTGTTCGTGGCGGTGGCCACGCGGAACAAGGAGGCGGCGCAGCACCTGCGCGACCTGTTCGCCGGCCCGCTCGAGCGCCGCGTCGGTCACGTCGAGGCGATCAAACGGCTCGAGCACGAAGCCGACCAGGTCACCCACGAAGTGGTGAACCGGCTGGATCGCACCTTCATCACCCCGCTCGACCGCGAGGACATCCACCAGCTCGCCTCCGACCTGGACGACGTGATGGATGTGATCGACGGGATCGCGCGTCGCTCCCAGATCTTCCACCTGGGCGCGGCGCCGCAGGGGGTGAACCAGCTCACCGAGGTGATCCAGCGCATGGTGGGCGTGCTCGCCGAGGGCGTCGGCCGCCTGAAGAAAGGCGACGACGTGATGCGCTTCTGCATCGAGGCGAAGAAGCTCGAGGAAGAGGGCGACGCGATCTACCACGAAGCCCTCGGCCGCATGTTCGAGACCGAGCGGGACGCGCTCGAAGTGATCAAGTGGAAGGAGATCTACGACAACCTCGAGCGCACGCTCGACGAGTCGGAGGACGTCGCCAACGACCTCGAGTCCATCACGATCAAGCACGCGTGACCCACGCGTCCGTGTGGCTCGTCCTCGCGATCGTCTTGGTCGCGCTCGGGTTCGACTTCATCAACGGCTTCCATGACGCGGCGAACTCGATCGCCACGGTCGTCTCGACCCGCGTGCTCACCCCGGGCATCGCCGTCGTGTGGGCCGCCTTCTTCAACTTCGTCGCGGCGTTCGGGTTCGGCACCGCCGTCGCCCGGACGATCGGCAGCGGGCTGATCGACATCTCCATCGTCGATCCGATCGTGATCGTGGCAGGCCTCGTCGGCGCGATCGCGTGGGACTTGATCACCTGGTGGGGCGGGTTGCCGACCTCGTCGTCCCACGCGCTGATCGGCGGCTACGCCGGCGCGGCCGTGGCCAAGGCCGGCTTCGCCGCGATCCTCCCCGCGGGCTGGGTCAAGACGCTCGTGTTCATCGTGGTGGCGCCCCTCATGGGCCTGGTGCTCGCCCTCGCCCTCACGGTGGGGCTGTCGTGGGCGCTGCGGCGCTCGCTGCCGCGCCGAGTGGACCGAACCTTCCGCTCGTTGCAGCTCGTGTCGGCGGCGCTCTATTCGCTCGGGCACGGCACCAACGACGCCCAGAAGACGATGGGCATCATCGTGGGGCTGCTGTTCGCGGCGCAGGCGTCGTTCGTCGGCTTCCCGATCCAGGCGCTCCACCTCACAACGGCGAACGTGATTCCGGTGTGGGTGATCCTCAGCGCGCACGCGGCGATCGCCCTGGGCACGATGGCCGGCGGGTGGCGCATCGTGAAGACCATGGGCCAGCGCATCACCAAGCTCACCCCGTTCGGCGGCTTCTGCGCCGAGACGAGCGGCGCCATCACGTTGTTCGTCGCTTCCCACTTCGGCATCCCGGTGAGCACGACGCACACGATCACCGGCGCCATTTCGGGCGTGGGCGCCGCGCAGCGCCTCTCGGCCGTCCGCTGGGGCGTCGCGGGGCGGATCGTGTGGGCGTGGATCCTCACGATCCCCGCGTCGGCGGGGATCGCGGGACTGACCTACGTCGTGCTGCGGGCGCTGGTCTAGCCCGCGTCAGGGCCGAGCGTTAGCGAGCTCAGTGACCGCCGCGGCGAGGGTGTGCACCTTGGCCGCATCGGCGGCGCCCGCGGCGTCACCGCCCAGTTGCGTCGCCAGCCGCGTCAACGCGTCCCGCCGCTCGCGCCCGGAGAGCTTTTGCGCGCCCGCGAGCGCCTGCCTCACGGCTGCGACCCGCTCGGGGGCCAACCCGTTGGACCGCGCCAATTGGTCCACGTACGCGGCCGCCACCACGAAGCTCGGCGGCCAGACGATGCGCGGCTGGTCCTGGGTGTTGAAGTACTCCCAGTGCACCAACTTGGCGGCCTCGATCTCGTTGTTCGAGAGGAACCCGCTCGGCGCGAGGTCCAACACATCGAGCCCGCGCGCGATCTCGGAGCTGTAGATGTGCCCGTTGTACCAGTACGCGGACCACGATCCCGCGCCGACGGGGTTGGTCCCGTCCATCGGGCCGCGATCGAAGAACGCGATCTCCGTGGGATGCGCCGCGTCGGTCCAGTCGAACACGGAGATGCCGCCCTGGTACCACGCCTGCACCATGATGTCCCGCCCGGGGATCGGAATGAGCGAGCCGTTGTGGGCGACGCAGTTCTCGAGCTCGGTCTGCGGCGCCGGCAGCTTGTAGTAGCTGCGGAACGTCATTCGCTTGTCGTCCAGCGTGAAGATCGCGTCGGCGCCCCACTCGCGCTTGTCGGTCGCGCGGCACTTGGGCGCGCCGCCGCCGCCCCATTCGTCGGAGAAGAGCAGCTTGGTGCCGTCGTTGTTGAACGTCGCCGAGTGCCAGTAGGAGAAGTTCGAATCTGACACCGCCCCGATCCGCCTGGGGTGCGCCACGTCGTGGATGTCGAGCAGCAGCCCGTAGCCGGCGCACGCCCCGCCCGCCAGCCCGATCGCCGGGTACGCGGTGATGTCGTGGCACTGCTCGGGTCCCGGGCGGGCCGTGTTGGGCGTCCCCGGCTTGGGCGCGCCCACGATCACGTCGACGATGCCCTGGATCGCGGCGCGCAGCGCCGCGCTGTCGGCGGCGGTGGGCGCCCCGGTCCCGTGGCGCGCCTTGACGACGCTGTCGAGCATCGGATTGATGAAGCCCGGTCCCAGCACGTATTCCAGGCCGTTCACCGCGGCGGTGTAGCCGCCCTTGGCGCGCGCGTCGGCGGCCGCCTTGGTCGCCCGGGCGACGTCCTCCGGCGCCTCGGCGTGCGTCGGGGGCGCGGTGAGCGAATCGAAGATGCGAGGCGAGCTCACGATCGCCGCCTGCTGCGGGGCGGCGAGCGGCACCTTGATGACCTCGATCCGGAAGCGGGCGCTGTTGGGGTTCGAGTCTGGAGTGGCGGCGACACAGCCTGCGAGCTCGGTGGGCGAGCGCACCGGCGCGGCCCCGGAGATGTAGACGTAGACGTTCGCCGGGTCGTTGGGATCGGTCACCACGGAGTGCGTGTGCGAGCCGCGGCACGTCTGCACGTTGGCGATGTACTTCGGATTCGCGATGTCGGAGATATCGAAGATCCGGAGGCCGCGCAGCCGCTCGGTACTGACCGAGTCGTGCACTCCCTGGATGCCACAGTCGAGCCGACCCCCCATCCCCTCCCCGGACACGAACAGCAGGTTCTGGTACACCGACACGTCACTCTGCGACGCGGGACACAGATATCCGACCTTGAGCGTCGGCGCCGCGGGGTTCGTAACGTCCCACACCTGGAACCCGTTGTAATTACCCTGAATCACGTAGTTCCGGGAAAATGCGAGGTCGGAGTTGGTGACGCCCAGGAACTTCTCCGACGAAGGCCGGTTCGCGACCAGTCGCAGATTCCACGCCGCTTGCGCCGCCGGGGCCACTTCGAGCGCGCGGCGGTTGGCACTGTCGATGCGCACGGCGCCGGCGCGCAGGCCCACCCGTGGGTCCGGACTGGGAGGGACCGTCGACAGGTTCGCACCGCCCGACGAGGCGCACGCGGTGAGAGAGAGGCCTCCGATGACACGAGCGAGTGCGCACAGTCGACGTTTCATGGCACGATCCGGTGAGGGTGAACGAGCTAGGGTGCTGCGACGAGAGAATTGGCGAGCATGCGCTGCATGCGCTCGATCTCCGTAGTCTGGTCGGCGAACACGTTGGCGGCGAAGCGGAACACCGGCTCTTCCTCGCCCGCCCCGCGCGAGCCGAACAGCTGATTGACCATGGTGATGGCCCCCTGGTGATGCCGGATCATGTCCTGCAGGAACAGCCGGTCGAACTCCGGGCCGCGGGCGTGGTCCAGCCGCTCGAGCTGTGCGGCGGTCAACATCCCCGGCATCAGCATCGAGGAGTCCATCCCCGGCATCATCATGTGTGCTGCATCGGGTGAGTCGGCTTGAGCCACGGGTTCATGACGGTCGTCGAGCCAGCGCCGCATGAGCACCATCTCGTCACGCTGGCCCACTACGATCCGCTCGCACAGCGCGCGCATGGCGGGACTCGCTCCGTGCGTGGGCGCCCAGCCGGCCATCAGCACCGCCTGCGCGTGGTGTTGGATCATGCCGGACATGAAGCGCACGTCGGCCGCCGTGTACGGTGCGGCGCCCTGCGCAGCGAGCTGCGCGAGGGGGCCGACGCACACCACCGCGACGCAGGCGACCCATGTGCGTTTCGTAGCGCGACGCTCCCCGATGCGGGTGATGCCAAATATGGATAGCCCGAATTCGGCGGTTGCGCGAGTGCGGTTTCTGACAGCGTTCTGACAGGGACTCACAGTCCCAACGCCTCGACCACCGCCTGCGCGATCGCGGCGTCCTGAACGCCCACGCCCGTCAGGTCCGCCACCGTGATCTCGTCCGGGCGCTCCCGCCCGGGACGCCGGCCCGCCGCGAGCTCCCCGAGCTCAGCGTAAACCCGCTTGCGGGTCATGACTCCGGCCGCGACGGCGTGGTGCAGGTTGCCGTAGCGCTCCGTCTGAAACACGCGATCGGCCACGAGCTTGTCGGCGCGCGCCAGCAACGCGGGCTCGAGCTCGATCTTCTCGGGGCTCCCGGTCCCCACCGAGGTGACGTGCGTCCCGGGCGCCACCCAGGAGGCCATGATCAACGGCTTCGTGCTGGCGGTCGCGGTCACGATCACTCGGGCTTCACGCACCGCGCTCTCGAGGGCCGGCGCGATGCGCGTCTCCACCACTTGTGCAAGCTCGCGGGCGAGCTGCCCGGCACGCTCGGGCGTGCGATTCCACAGCGTGAGCCGGGCGAGCGGCATCTGGGCCAGCATGGCGCGCGCCGTGAGCCGGGCGAGGGCTCCCGCACCCACGAGCAGGGCCTCGTGCGCGTCCCTGGGCGCGAGATACTTGAGCGTGAGCGCCACGGCTGCGGCCGTGCGGAAGTCCGTGAGATAACCGTGCTCTTCGAGCAGCACCGCCGGCACCCCCGTGCCGGCGTCGAGCAGCAGGAACAAGCCGTCGCCGGACGGCAGGCCGCGGGCGCGGTTCTGGTAAAAGCCCGTCGCCACCTTGAGGACGATGTGGCGCGCGCCCTTGAGATGTGCCCCTTTCACGTGCACTTCCGCCCGCTCCGCCGGGAGCTCCACCACCATCGGGTCCGGCAGCACCGCCTCCCCCAACGCGAGCGAGCGGAACCCCCGCTCCACCGCGCCGACCGCCACGGCGAACGAGACCTTGTCCCGGAACGCCTCGAGCGGCACGACCCGCATGTCAGTCGGTGAACACGCGCTTCAGGCCCCGCTCCGTCTCCGCGAGCGCCGCCTCGAAGTGGTGGACCTCCTCGCCGAACCCGAATCGGATGTGGTGCGGCAGGCCGAAATGGTCCCCCGGCACGAGCAGCACGCTGTGCTCGGCTCGCATCCGCTCCACCAGATCGAGCGCGCTGATCCCCTGCCGGTACTTCACCAGGCAGATCGCTCCCGCCTGCGGCGCGTGCCAGCTGAAGGTGTCACCGAAACGCTTCAGCCACCGCTCGATGACCGGGTAGTTGGACCGCAGGATTGCGCGCGTGCGCTCGAGCACTCTTTCGCGCACTCGCGGCTCGAGCGCGACGGCGGCGAGGTGATCGCTCGCACCCGCCGGCCCGATAGTCGTGTAATCGTGGCGGGCCCAGGCCTCGACGGAGAACCCGAGGGGCCCCAGCACCCAACCGATGCGCAGGCCCGGCAGGCCGTACGCCTTCGACAGCCCGTTCACGACGATCACGCGCTCGTAGCTGCCCCAGAGCGACGCGGTCGTAGTCCCGTCGCGCTCGGCACCCTGGTAGACCTCATCCGCCAGGAGCCAGGCGCCGACTTGGGCGGCGCGCTCCACGATGAGCCCTCGCATGCCGTCCGAGAGCACGTGGCCCGTCGGGTTGTGAGGGTTCGTGACGACGACGAGCTTCGTGCCCGGCGCGATCGCGCTGCGGACTTCGTCGGCGCTCGGCTCCCACCCGGCGTCGGCGCGCAGCGTGAAGCCCCGGACCCGGGCGCCGAAGTTCTGGGCCAGCCCCCACGTCTGCAGGTAGTTCGGGAGCATGACGGCGACCTGGTCGCCCGGCTCGATCAGCCGCCAGCACACCACGAAATTCGCCTCCGCGCTGCCGCTCGTGACGAGGATCTGCTCGGGCGATACGCCCGGGTAGAGCGCGGCGATCCGGCTCCGCAACAGGTCGGTGCCGTTCGACTGGCTGTAGCCGAGCCGCACGTCGAGCAGGGGCTCCCGCGAAGTTCCCGCGAGGTCGAGCAGCTCGCGGATCGAGAGCGGATGCACGCCCGACTCGGAGAGGTTGTAGCGCACCCGGTTCTCCCAGGTGCTCTGCCAGCGTTCCAGCTCGAAGGGGACGAACCGCAAGGGTCCTCCGGTGTCAGTCGTCGGCAGTCAGTAAACTGAGGTCTCGCGGTGTTTCCAGCCAGTAATCGGGCTCGAGATCCGCCAGGTGGGGGCGGTCGAACGGTCCCCACAGCGCGGCGGCGGTCTTGACCCCTGCCGCGCGACCGCACACCAGATCGTGGCGCGAGTCACCGATGAACACGGCTCCGCTCGCCGGCGCGCCCAGCCGCTCGAGCGCCAGGCGCACCGGCTCGGGATGGGGCTTGGGATGCGTGACGTCGTCCGCGCCCACGACCACATCGAACGCGTCCTCGAGCGACGCGCGCACCAGCCCCCGCATCGCCCCGCTCCGCATCTTGCTCGTCACGAGGCCCAGCCGGCGGCCCCCCCGCTTCAAGGCCCGCACCGCCTCGACGACACCCTCGTACGGGCGGACCATCTCGTCGTGGTGGGCCAGATTGTACGCGCGGTAGGTCGCGACCATCGCTTGGATCTCGGCCGGGTCTTCGGTAAAGCGCCGGAACTGCACCCACAGCGGCGTGCCCAGCCCCTCCATCCAGACGTCGTCCGCGGGCTCTTCTCCCCGATGGGTCCGCAGTGTGTGGCGGTAGGAGCGGAGGATGAGCTCGATCGAGTCGATGAGCGTGCCGTCCAGGTCGAACAGGAACGTGGTGAGCGCCACGCCGGAAGGTAACTTTGGGAACCCCGAAACCCCATGCACAACTTCGAGACCGTTCTCGCCCTGCTCGTGGGCGTCACCTTCTTGGCGCTGGTGGCGCGTCGCCTCGACGTCCCTACGCCCGCTCTGCTCGTGGTGGGCGGGCTGCTGGTCGCGCTGCTCCCTGGATTGCCGGTGGTGCAGTTCGATCCGCAGCTCGTCTTTCTCGTATTCATCCCACCGCTTCTGTTCCGCGCGTCGCTGCTGGCATCCTACCGCGACGTGCGTGCCAACCTGCGGCCCATCCTGTTGCTCGGCGTGGGGCACGTTCTGTTCGTCACGATCGCCGTTGCGTGGGTCGCACGCCTCGCGGTACCGGGTCTGCCCTGGGCTTCGGCCTTCGCGCTCGGCGCCGTCGTCTCACCGCCGGACGTCGCCGCCGCGACGGCCTTCCTGCGCCGGCTGCCGCTACCCCGGCGCCTCGTGATCATTCTCGAGGGCGAGAGCATGATCAACGACGCAGCCGCCATCGTGGCGTACCGCATGGCGGTCGCGGCCGCGGTGACGGGCGGGTTCTCGTTGATGACGGCGAGCCTGCGGTTTCTCTACGTGGGGGCCGGCGGTATCGTCGTCGGGCTCGCCATCGGCTGGCTCTTGGCGCAGCTGCGGCGTCACATCCACGACCCCGAGGTCGAGAACACCATTTCCCTGTTGACCGGGTACGCGGCCTACTTGCCCGCGGAGCATCTCGGCGTGTCGGGGATCCTGGCCGTCGTGGCGACGGGGCTCTACCTCGGGCGCGTCGGCCCGCGCGTCGTGGCGGCCGATACGCGGGTGCAGAACTCGGGCATGTGGGACGTCGTCGTGTTCGTGCTCGAGGGGCTCATCTTCATCATTACCGGGTTGGGGCTGCGACCGATCCTCGCCGGCTGGAGCGGCCCGTTCGCCCGGGACCTGGTGTGGGGAGCGGTACTGGTGACCCTGACGGTCATCGTCGCGCGCTTCGTGTGGGTGTTCCCCGCGACGTACCTCCCGCGGTTCCTGAGCGCGCGTGTCCGGAAGCGCGACCCCTACCCGTCATGGCGGCTGCCGGTGCTCGTCTCATGGGCCGGGCTGCGGGGCGCCGACTCGCTGGTGCTCGCCGTCGCGATTCCCACGCTGACGGCCACCGGCGCGCCGTTTCCCGGACGCGATGTGATCATCGCCATCACGTTCGCGGTCATCCTCGTGACGCTGCTGGGCCAAGGCTTCTCCCTGGCGCCGCTGCTCCGGTGGCTGGGGGTGCGCGAGACTGGCGAGCAGGACGAGCGCGAGGAGATCGGCGCCCGGCTGCGCACCGCCGAGGCGGCGCTGGCGCGGCTCGAGGAGCTCACGCACGAGTCGTGGATGCATCCCGACGCGTTGGCCCACACCCGAGACCGCTACCGCTATCGGGCCCGCCACCTGCGGGGTCACGCGGATGGCACGCTGGACGGCCCATTGGAGGCCAAGTCCGAGGCCCACACGCGGCTCGCGCGCGAGCTGCTCGCGGCGGAGCGGCGGGAGCTCCTGCGCATGCGGGACGAGGGTACGATCGGCGACGCGGTGATGCGACGCGTGCAGCGCGAGCTCGACTATGAGGAGCTGCTGCTGCATCACGAGTGAGCGCTCAGCCGAGCACGAGCGCCGCTTCTAACGCAATCACGGGAGGGTCGGGCACGCGCGCGGGCGGCGGCAGCCGCTCGTGCCACGCCAGCACGTCCCGCACGGTCAGCGGCGCGCGTTGCCCGAGCAGCTCGTCGAGCAGGACCTCCTCTCCTGCCGTCATCCCGAGGGCGAGCCGCGACACGAGGGCATCGAGGCGGGCGAGCTCGGTGTGGCGGCGCCGCGCGGCGGCGCGGCGCGCGGCCGTGAGCACCCAGGGGATCAGCCGCCGGGTCAGCCGGTCGCGGTCGGCCGCGCGCCAGCGAGCCCGCTCGATCGCTTCCAGTCGGCTGCGGACAAGCGGTGCGGCTCGTCGTATCGCCAGCTCGAGTGCGGCGGGGTCGAGCGGCGCCGGCGCGGAGCCCGCGGCACGCTCGAGCAGTGCGGTGGCGCGCCCGGGATCGGCCCGTACGTCTTGGGCTGTCACCACCACCGCTTCCACCTGGCCGGCGAGCCGCACCACGAGCACCACCGCCCGCTCCGCGGCGGCGACGGCGGCGCAGCCACCGCGCGCGGCGGGCCGGCCGGCGCGTCCGGTGAGCTCCTGAAGGCGGTCGCACCAGTCGAAGGCGGCGGCCGTGCCGCCCTGCGCCAGCTCGATCTGTGCCGTACCGGTCTGCGCCTGGGCCCGCGCCTTAGTGAGCCAGCGGCGCTCGATCGCGAGCGCGCCGGCGAGCGACGGCGGCGGCAGGAACGTCACGGTTTCGATGCGCGCGTGCGGCGAGCCGGCACGATCGATCCGGCCGACGCGCTGCGCCAGCCGGGCGGGACTCCAGGGCACGTCGTAGTGGATCACCCGCACGGCGTCCTGCAGGTTCAGGCCTTCGCTCAGGAGATCCGTCGCGAGCAGGACGTCGGTCTGCATTGCGGCCGCGGGCGCGGGGGCTCCCTGCGCCACCGGCGCGAACGCGCGCAACACGTCGGCCCGCGTCGCGCGCTCGCTGCCGAACCATCCCCGGTCTCCCATCACCGCGGCCACGCGGTGCCCGCGCAGGCAGCGGAACAGGTGCCGGACGGTGGCTCGAGGCCGCACGAAGACGATTGTTTTCCCGCCACGCTCGGCGAGCATCCGGTCCAGGGCGTCGGCCTTCGGGTCGGGGCCGGGCACCGCGAGCTCGTACAGCCGGCGCACCGTGTGGCGATCCGCGTCGCTCATCGTCGTCGTGCCGGCCGGCAGGAGCAGGGGGAAGAGCGCGAGCTGCAGGTCGCCTTGCCCGGCGGGAAACACGCGCCCGAAATCCCCTCGCGTGAGTGAGCGACCCTCTGCCGCGGCGGCGCTGGCCAGCTCGAGCCATGCCTGGTATCGCGCCAGGGTCGAGCGGAACGCGGGGAAACTCGAGGCGAGCTGCGACAGCAGCAACAGCCGGAACAGGGCCGCCGCTTCTCCGCCGGAGTCGAGCTGGGCAATGCCGGCGATGAGCCGCTCGAGCAGCGCGTCCGGCGCCGCGCCGATCCGGACCACCGCCCCGTCGGCGCGTGCGGGGAACGAGAGCGTGACCGGGCCCGCGCTCCAGCCCGTCCGCGCCCGCTCGCGCGAGCGGGACACGCACAACCGGGCAGCGGCGGCGGCGAGCGCCGTGGGGTCGGCGTCCGTGTCACCGCGTGCGGCGCCGCGCAGCGAGGGGACGCCGAGGGGCGTGAGCTCGTGGTCGCGCAGGAACAGCCGCAGCAGGTGGCACAAGTCGCCCACGCGATTGTGGACGGGCGTGGCCGTCACCAGCAGGACCTTCGCACCCACGACCAGCCGCGCCAGCGCGCGGTAGCGATTGGTGTCGGGGTTGCGGAAGCGATGGGCCTCGTCGACGACAAAAAGACGGTGGAGGGCGGTGGAAGACGGTGGAGGGCGGTACGACGGCGCGCTCAGGGATTCGTGCGTGATGATCGGGGCGTCGGTGTCGAACCGCGCGAGCAGCGCGCGCCACTGGTCGACGAGCACGGCGGGCACTACGAGGCCGAACGGCCCTCCCACGGCCAGGGCGACCGCCAGGGCCACGTACGACTTGCCGAGACCGGGCGCGTCTGCGAGCAGCGCACCCCCGTAGCGGATCAGCAGGCCGCGGAGCCGCTCGGCGGCGGGGACCTGGTGTGGAGCGAGCCACGCCGGCCACGGCGCCCGCTCTTCGGACCCGAGCGGCGCCAGGTCGAGCAGCGCCCGCGCCCCGAGCGCCGCGACCGCCGCCGGCGCTTCGATCGCACCCGGTGTGAGCAGGCAGGCGAGCGGCTCGGGGAGCGGGGCGAGGTGCTCAGAGAGGATCCGGGGCGGCTGCCAGCGCACGGCGGTCGGCGGCATCGAGCTGGTACAGGTCCGCGATGGCGTCGTCGTCGGACTCGCCGCGCCGCCCCTGATCGGCGAGCGCGCGCCACACCGGCGGACTCGTGGGTGGGAGCGGCAGCCCGCGCACCACGCGGGCGTTGAAGCGCCGGAACCCGCCGCGCGCCGGATCCGCGTGCAGCCGCGCCAGCGCCGTGAGCCAGCGCGAGTTGAACAGCGCCGCGAGCGCGTACGCGTCGTCCGCTTCGCGCGTGGCGATCCCGTACACGGTGTTCAGCGGCACGAGCTCCGGGTCGAGCACCACGGCCGCGAGCCGGCGAGCGAGATCGGGCCATACCACCCGACAGGGAGCGAACGCGAGGGCGGTGCGAAACAGCTGCCAGGGCGGTCCCGCGCGGTAGTCGCAGCGGCGGGCCAGCCGCTCGAGGTGGGGTGCGAGTACTGCGGCGAGCTGGAGCGGCAGGCGGGCGAGTGGCCGGCCGTCGGGGGCGTGGGTCCACAGCAGGTG
>Ga0070698_100000930_pt1 | contig 32007 bp, 31 predicted proteins | sample KBSK1502metaG_FD_65477 | JGI IMG/M metagenome (GOLD analysis project Ga0070698, IMG submission 65477) | Corn, switchgrass and miscanthus rhizosphere microbial communities from Kellogg Biological Station, Michigan, USA - KBS K1-50-2 metaG | ecosystem: Host-associated > Plants > Roots >... | reverse complement strand
CCAAGGTCGAACTGTTTTCCTACACGCTGGTCCGGAATTGCTCTCACCCGGTCAGAAACGCGAAGGCGAGACTCAGTCGCCGCGTGGACTTCCCGCTCGCCACGATGGATTCGTCCCGTAGCGAATTTGTCTGCGCTCAGGAAGCTCTCAGGGAGAGGGTTTGCTACAAACGTTCCCGATTTGGCCTTTGAACGAAGATAGCCTTCTGCGTGAAGCTTTGAGAACGCAAGATTGACCGTTAGTCTGGAGATGCCCAGGTCAGCAGCCAGCGCGCGTGAGGAGGGAAGCCGGGAAGCGCCATCGATAAAGCTGCCCGATCTTAGCTCGTCACGAATCTGCCGATAAAGCTGCTGGTGGAGCGGTTCGGCGGATGCGCGATCAAGTCGAATCATCTCAAATGCGATGATCGAACGCCGGCGCCTTTTCTTTAGAACCGGTTTCTTGTTGGACATGCCACTCATAGCGCTGCCTAATGGATCCCCGCTCTTCGGAGTGACGACGCGAGTTTGACCAGACTTTCTCGAATCTGTGCCGGAGTCCAACCGGCGAAACCGAAGACAAACGCCGGCTTGGGCGTGGCTCGAATGCAGTAAAATGACAGCGGCGAAGGCTTGACTCCAATCTGAAGAGTAACACGGCTAATTGCCGCGAAGTCTTGTTCGCGTTTCAGCCACGCGACCATGTTCAATCCGCCCTCCGGAACCTGCAAAGTGAAACGATCACCGAGCAACTCATTGAATTGCTTGATAAAGACGTCTCGCCGCTCGGCGTAGATTTTTCGCATTCGTTTGATGTGACTGAGAAAAAATCCCTCGGTGATGAAACGCGCCAGCGTAGCCTGATCAATTGCGGACGAGTGTTGATCCATTGTGCTGCGGATTTTCACCAACGGATCGATCAACGCCTCTGGCGCGACGATGTAGCCGAGTCGCAACGAAGGATAAAGGATTTTACTCATTGTCCCCGCGTAAATGACGCGGCCGAAATCGTCGATCCCCTGCAAGCTAGGAAGCGGCGGTCCGGTAAAGCGGAACTCCGCGTAAAAGTCATCTTCAAAAACAAATGCATCGTGAGCGCGCGCAAAATCGAGCAGGGCTGTTCTGCGCTCGAAACTCATTGTCACGCCCAGCGGATATTGATGCGAAGGCGTTACATGGATGATTTTTGGATGCTTTTCCTTTGGCGATCGCGCAATCACAATTCCTTCGTGGTCCAACGGCTTTGGAACCACTTTGGCGCCCGCCAAAATAAAGACTCTGCGTGCCTGATGAAAACCAGGGTCCTCCATCCACACCGGTTCGCCCGGGTCCAGCAGCGCCATGGCGCTAATCAGCATCGCCTGCTGCATGCCTCCGACGATCAGGATTTGGTCTGGATGACAGCGCGCGCCCCTAAAATCGCACAGGTACGTGACAACGGCTTCGCGCAGGTCCGCGTCGCCGCGACTCGATGCATGCCGCAGCAGATGAACGCCCTTTTGCGCGAGCACCCGGGATCGAAGCCGTTCCCAAATATCGATGGGGAATTCATCGACTGCCGGGAGTCCCGGGACCAGGGAAACACCCGCCCCGGCGCCCAGCGCTCCGAGATCAAACTGCGTCCCTGCACGTTGATCCGGAATCGCTCTTACCCGGTGAGAGGTGCGAGCTCGATGCTCGAGTAACCGAGATGTTTTCGGTCCGCCACGGCGGATTCCTCCTGTCGTACGGCGGGCGAATTGGTCAGCAGTCAGGAAACTTTCGGGAAGCGGATTCGCCACAAACGTTCCCGATCCGGCCTTTGAGCGGAGATAGCCCTCCGCGTGTAGCTTTGAGAATGCGAGGTTAACCGTCAATCTTGAGATTCCGAGGTCAACGGCCAAGACTCGAGAAGAAGGAAGCCGAGACGCGGCATCGGCAAAGGCGCCCGATTTCAGTTCATCGCGAATTTGGCGATAGAGTTGCTCGTGCAATGGTTCGGCTGCACTCCGGTCGAGCCGAATCATTTCGAACGCGATAATGGAACGGCGTCGCCGTTTCTTCAGAGGCGATTCGCTCCTGGACATGCCTATTTCCCCGCTTTCTGCAATTCCTGTTCAATTTGCACGCGTATTCCAAAGCGCCAACTGGCATTATCGTCTTCTCTCAAGTGGTCATTGCCACATCAGACGATCCCGAAGAGTTGATGTAGTATGTGGAAGGTTTGTGGTTCGTCATCAGTCAAATATGAATCCAAGTCATTCTTTCGATTTCTGTCGCTGATCTTGCTCCTGGGAATGGCGTTTTGTCCGCAGGCGCAAAGTGGCCAGGCAAACGTAGCTTATTTCGCAGGCGGTTGTTTTTGGTGCACGGAGGCAGTTTTTCAACAAGCGGCGGGCGTGACCTCGGTAGTCTCGGGCTACATGCAAAAAGCCGAGACCGTTCAAGTCACGTTTGATCCCGCTAAAACCAGCTACGACAAGCTGCTCAATCGGTTCTGGCGGGCGCATGATCCCACAGAAATCGATGCACAGGGGCCGGATACTGGAAAGCAATATCGCTCGGCCGTCTTTTTCGTCGACGAACAGCAACACGCAGCAGCCGAGAAATCGAAGGCACAGGCGCAAAAATCGTATTCAAAACCGATCGCAACTGAGATTACTCGAGCAGGATCATTTCGCCCGGCGGCAGAAAATCATCAAAATTTCTGCCGGAAAAACCCAAACAATCCGTACGTCCGACAAATAATAGAACCGAAGCTTAAGAAACTCGGTCTGACGAAACCTTAAGTTAATGACCGATCATTGAGAGTTAACAGAGAATGAAACCTTTATCCTTCTTTCTGCTCTGTATCTTGCCCGTCCACCTCAGCATGGCGGAAGACGCAGGGGCCGCAGGAGTCTGGCGGCAAATCGAGTCTACTCCGATGACGCAAAAGCTGACATTGAGTGATGACCAATGGCGAAAGATCCTGACTCCCGGCCAATTTCAGGTCCTGCGAGAAGCCAAAACAGAGGCGCCATACAAGAATGCGTATTGGAACAATCATCAGCAAGGGATCTATCTCTGTGCCGGTTGCGGAAGTAAGTTGTTCAGTTCCGATACGAAGTTTGAATCGCGAACCGGCTGGCCCAGTTTCTATGCGGCGGTGGCCACGGACAAAGTAACGGAATCTATCGATAACAGTCATGGGATGACACGTGATGAGGTGAAATGCGCGCGCTGTGGATCGCATCTTGGGCACTTGTTCAATGATGGTCCGGCTCCAACACATCTGCGCTACTGCCTAAACTCGATGGCGCTCAAATTTGTAAAGAAATAAAGGGAAAGTGACGAGCCGCTGGAGCGCCAATAGCGCAGAGCGAAGATGTCCAAAGTGCCGTTCGTCATTCGTCGTAATAGATGAAGTGAAACGAAACTAACTATGTGCCCGGCCTGTATAACAACGGCGCTGTTGACAGCAGTAGGCGCCAGCTCAACTGGCGGCCTAACGGCGTTAGCCTTGAAGAAGCTTTATTGGAAATCCAAACGAAATCATCAAACCGGGGAGACTAAAAATGCAAATCGAAGCAATGGAACGCAAAAAAACAGGGGTTAACGGACTGCCGAGCTGCGGATGCACCGCGCACAAATCGTAATCTCAAGTGCAGCCAGATGAGCAGCAGCAGATTACAGCGAACATATCTCGAAAGAGGTTCTTCGCCCGATGCAGAGACGGTCTGTTGTTTTTTCTATTTGGAGAGCGCCTTAGCGCTTGGGCGTCCGCTCTTGATAAAGATTACCCTGCCTCGCTATTCGCAAGCACGCCTACGAGTAACAAAGATATGACAATAACATGTTTCATCCGATACGAAATCGATCCTTACCAACGGGAAGCTTTCAAAGAGTACGCTGAAAACTGGGGTCGCATCATCCCGCGGTGTGGTGGCCGTCTAGTAGGCTACTTCCTACCCTACGAGGGCACTAACAATGTTGCCTGGGGACTGATCGCCTTCGACAGCCTTGCATCTTATGAAGCGTATCGAAAGAAGCTGAAAGCCGATGCCGAGGCGCGCAAGAACTTCGAGACAGCGGTAGCTAAACGCATCATCCTTCGCGAAGAGCGCACCTTTCTAGAGTCGGTTGACGGCACATTCAATGTCTCCCCTGCAGCTGAAGGAGCCAGATGACGCGCACCTTAATTCTTCCGGGACTTCATGACTCCGATCCCGGACATTGGCAAAGTCGGTGGGAAGCCCGAGACGATACGTTACTTCGCGTAATTCAAGACGATTGGGAAACGCCGCACTGCGCCGATTGGATCGCGAAACTCGATCAAGCCCTGGCCTTAACCGGGCCGGATAGGGTACTTGTGGCTCATAGCGCCGGATGCGCGCTGGTCGCGCATTGGGCGGTGGGCGAGTTCTCAAGACGTGTTCGTGGAGCGCTTCTGGTTGCACCCAGCGACCCTGAGGCTCTGAGTTTTCCATCGGGAGCTACAGGCTTTGCGCCGGTTCCGCTGCTGCGGTTCAAATTTCGAACCATTGTGGTTGCGAGTTCCAACGATCCATATGTCACGCTTTCTCGCGCGCGAGCATTTGCGATGGCATGGGGCAGTGAGTTCATGATGATCGGTGAAGCTGGGCACATCAACAGTGCCAGCGGACTCGGCGACTGGCCTGAAGGTCTCGCACTCCTAAACACTCTTCACAGAACGCCGAACAACAGCGAAGCGACCGAAGCCGCTGTTTTAGCATAAGACCTCTATGAAAAGGGGTCCGCTCGCCATGTCCAACCCAAGCGCTTACCACTTGGTAGTCCAAACAGGCACCCTGATTAAGTTGCCGGCTCTTTTTTATTCCGGCAGCAGCCGCGCACTATCGCTCGTGTTGGCGCTGTTCTTTGCGACTGTTTCCGTGCGCGCACAGACTAAAATCCGTTCGCTTACCAGTGTTATTGAGGGCCACGCCGTTGGAGGTGTAACGGTCGATCTTGTAGGCAATATCTATGTGGCCGACTTTGGCGATTTTGTCTGGAAGATCACGCCGGAGGGCAAGCGTGATGTATTTGCGTCAGGCCTTTATGGCGCGTCTGGTAACGCGATCGACAATGAAGGCAATCTCTTGCAATCGAATTTCTACGGCAATTCAATCACGAGGATTGATCGAAAAGGTCAGGCGAAGCCATTCGTCACCAGCGGTCTGAGCGGCCCTGTAGGCATAGCCATCAACAAGCAAACGGGCGATGTCTATGTTGCAAATTGCCGCGGTAATTCGATCGCAAAGATTGCGACAGATGGCACCGTTTCATCATTCGCAAAGAGCGATCTCTTCAGCTGCCCAAACGGCATTTCCTTCGATCGCGAAGGAAATCTTTATGTCGTTAACTTCCGTGACAACAAGATGCTGAAAGTCGATCCAAAAGGCTTTGTCGCGCCCTTCGCCACGATATCCAAAAAAGGATTAGGGCATTTATGCTTTAAAGAGGATCGATTCTATGTAACCGCTTTTGAATCGCACGAAATTTACGAGGTGACGTTGGATGGAAGCGTTAAGCGCATCCTCGGCAATGGCAAGCGCGGCGTCGTAGACGGAGCGGGCGCAGAAGCGCGGCTGTCTTTTCCCAACGGAATCGCCTCTTCTCCGTGGGGGCGCAGGCTTTACATCAACGAGTACGTCAACGACTCAGAGTCCTCATTGCCGCGCCGTACGATCGTCCGCGAAATTACTCTTGAGGGAGCCAAGTAGCTGTTTTTATGTGCTGATTGACTACACACCGATAAGAACGAACCAAATACACCAAAAACTTGTCCTGAATCGTCTCCCCGTTCGTCTTAGCAATAAATGAAGTGAGAAAACCAACAACAAACCAAACAAATGAGCACAACAAAAGACAATCGATTCATCCAACCCTATCTCTTCTTTAACGGCAGTTGTGAAGAAGCCATTGAATTTTACCGCAAAGCCCTCGGCGCGGAAGTCGAGATGATGATGCGCTTCAAGGAGAGTCCTGAGCAGCCGCCGCCGGGAACCGTGCCACCCGGTGTCGAGAACAAAATCATGCATTCCAGCTTCCGCATCGGCCAGACGACCGTGATGGCTTCCGACGGCGACTCCACCGACAAGCCCACCTTTCAAGGCTTTTCTCTGTCGCTCTCCGTGCCAAACGAAGCAGAAGCCGATCAGGCTTTCAACGCACTGGCGGATGGCGGGCAGGTAAAGATGCCGCTTACGAAGACATTCTGGTCGCCGCGCTTCGGAATGGTGGAAGACCGGTTCGGAATCGGATGGATGATTAGCGTTGCGCCTTCGCAATAAAAGCGCACCGCAGCGATTTCAGAACAACTATCAACATTCAACAGACAAAACACACTCGCAATTATGTCAAAAACCACCACAAATACGATCCGACTTCACCGCGTGCTTCGTGCCGCGCCTGAGAAAATCTATCGCGCGTTCCTTGATGCGGATGCAATGGCCAAATGGCTTCCGCCAAACGGATTCACCGGAAAGGTCCACCAGATGGATGCAAAAGTCGGCGGCACGTACAAGATGTCGTTCACCAATTTCAGTACCGGCAAGAGTCATTCGTTCGGCGGAACGTATGTCGAGCTGAAGCCACAAGAGCGTATTCGCTACACGGACATATTCGATGACCCGAACCTGCCCGGAGAAATGCAGACGACCATAACCCTCAAGAAAGTGTCCTGTGGAACGGAGTTGAACATCGTGCAGGAAGGCGTGCCCGGCGTCATTCCTGCCGAGGCTTGCTATCTTGGCTGGCAGGAATCGCTCACCCTTCTATCGAAACTCGTCGAAGCTGACATTCCAGATTAAAACCCTCTCCGCACAAGTTGATTTTACACGGTGTTTAGTTCAGGCGATCAGGTTGGTGCATTTTCCCAAGAGGAATCTTCGAATGCAGAATCAAATCAATTTCCTCGAGACGAAGGATTTTGAGGAAGTGGTGAAAATCGCGAAGATGCATCCAGGGCTTCGCTACGGAGTCGGCATCGAAGTCCAGCCATGGACAAACCCTCTCGTCTCTCCGGGCGCTCCGCAAGCATCGGATTCGTACACCATTAAACAACGAATTAGTCTGATTTCGTCTGCCCAAGGATTGAAGCACTGAACACGGAGCGCGACTGCATCTTAATTCCCCATGTCCTTCCAGGCATATCTCGACAATATCCAGGCCAAGACAGGCAAGTCGGCGAACGACTTCAAGCAGCTCGCCGAGAGAAAAGGCTTCATGGAACGTGGCAAGCTCAAACCCGCGGTCAAAGCCGGCCAGATCGTCGCGTGGCTGAAAGACGAGTTTGCCCTCGGCCGCGGTCACGCGATGGCCATCTACGCCACTTTCAAGGGTAAGAAAAAATGAGTCTGAGCATATACTGGCAGATCTGTTTTTTGCGATGATCAGAAAATCTTTAGGTAAAATCTTGTCGCGAAAGAGGAAAACCATTTACCAAAAAACCGTACCGTTGCAGGGACTGTTCTGCTGCTTGCGATCAGCGTCACGACTTTGGGTAACTCTAGTCAGAACATGAAGGACAAGACTGTCGATCACATAAAACACTTAATGGATTTTCAAGTAGTTGAGTTTCGCCGTTACACGATCAAAAAGGGCGAGAGAGAGCATTTTGCCACCTATTTTGAAAGCTATTTTCCCGAAGCGTTTCAGCAGATGGGCGCCATAGCGTTCGGGCAATTTTTCGAGCGCAAGAATCCGGTGGGATTTACCTGGATCAGGGGTTTCAAAAACACTGACGCTCGCGCCATAATCAACGCAGGGTTCTACTACGGTCCGCTCTGGAAGGAACACCGGTCAACTATGAACGGTCTCCTGGTGGACTCTGACGATGTTTTGCTTTTGCGTCCGCTGGATCCTGAACACGGCATCCCCGTGCTTCCGTCTGTCGACCCAATCAGGGAAGGAAACGGCGCGCAAGGTGTGGTAGTCGCGCAGATCTTCGGAGTTAAGCCGAACAACTTGGATGCTTTTGCCCAACAGGCGGATGCGACCTTTGCCAGCTATCGGGCCGCGGGCGCGCGCGAGGCCGGCATTCTCGTAACACTTGATGCACCAAATAACTTCCCACAGTTACCCGTGCGAACGGACGGACCTTACCTCGTATGGCTCGGCATCATAAAAGACAATAAGACACTGGAAGCGCAGTTGACTCCGCTGGCGGAGCGCTCCATGGAACGACTCTCAGCTACTGGCTTGCTCAGAACCACGCCAGAGCTGGTGATCCTGGACCCTGCCCGTCGTTCGCGGTTGCGATGGTTTATTGAAGAGCGGACGTAAAAGTTTTGTTTGATGGCGTGTTGGTTCCGATAAGCGTGTTAGTCCGCTCGCGGATTCACTAGTTTATGTGTTAGCTATTTGTTAAAGACAGGTAAACCCATGACTACTACATACCGGGCAATCGCTGGACTTCTTCTCACACGCGCCTGCGCAATAACGCTGACGATCACGAGCGCGTCGCTGGCTGCGCAGCCGGCACCGTACGATTCGGCAAAGCCGCTTCCACACGCGACTCTGTTTGCGCCCGGTACCATCTCCACCGGCGATTATGATTCGCATGTGACCTTCACGCCCGACGGCCGCGAGATGTATTTTCTCAAACTGGCCCCAAATTTCTCCCGTTGGTCTATCTTCGTCTCGCGCTACAAGGACGGCAGTTGGTCTCAGCCGGAGGTCGCACCGTTCTCCGGTCAATACCAGGACGCCGATCCCTACATCACCGCCGATGGCAAACACTTTTACTTCATCTCCGATCGTCCTGTAGACGCGAGCGAGGGACGGCAGTCGCATCACGACATCTGGGTTATGGACAATACGGATTCGGGTTGGAGCGCGCCGCGTCACCTACCAGCACCAGTCAACAGCGATGCCGACTCGTATTATCCCATTGTCTTAAAAAATGGAACTCTCTACTTCGGCTCAGAACGTGAGGATTCCAAAGGCCTGGGTGACATTTATCGCGCAGTGCCGCAAAAGGACGGCAGCTACGCGGTGGAGAATCTCGGCCCGCCTGTTAATACCACCGCAGGCGAGTACGAAGCGTTCGTTACCGAAGATGAGCGGTTGCTACTGCTTGCGGCCACCAGGCGACCCGACTCTCTAGGCGATTACGATCTTTACCTCTCGCACAAGCAAGCCGATGGCAAATGGAGCGAGCCGGTCAATCTCGGACCGGAGATCAATTCCCCTGCACGCGAACTGTCACCCAAACTCACGCCAAATGGCAAATACTTGATCTGGATGAGTTGCCGCGTGCCAGCACTGCTTGCCAAACCGCAGCGGCGAACCACCGCCGAGGTGTTAAAAGAGTTGCGCGCACCTGGCAACGGACTCGGGGACATTTACCAGATCGATTTCTCTGCCGTGCCTGCGTTAAAACCGCCAACGAAATAGATGCGACGCCAATATGATTATTGATTGCACCACTGGTTCTCTTCTTTGGGGTACTCGGCCTAATTCCTGTGCCATGTTCATGGATGTCTGATCATTCACACAGCCAAACACGTTCGCGCCAACTGGCCTTGTAAGACTTTGCTAAGTGGGTCTTGTGACTCAATTGATCACTGCCACCTCTAGGCGAATGCCAGTAAGAGTAAAGAATACGACAGGAGCAAGAAAAGGACCTCAGCGTGATGAAAAATCTTAAACCCATTCTATATGCGGCCGTGCTTGTTGGTGTACTCGACATCACGGCGGCTTGCATCCAGGTATACATTGCATCCGGCATGGTGCCGATTCGTCTTCTGCAAGGCGTGGCTGGTGGCTTGCTGGGCCGGAGTGCCCTTGGAGGCGGATTGGCAACAGCTGCCCTCGGTCTCGCGATGCATTTTACGATGGCGCTGACCGTAACGACGATTTTCTACGCGCTAAGCCGGCGGCTTCCCTTGCCCCAAAAGCTTTCGGGAGTCGTGGCTGTGGGACTGCTCTATGGGGCGGCGGTTTTTGCGGTCAACAACTTCGCAACGGCACCGTTCCTGTCATGGGTCCGCAGTCTCTATCTACATACGCCCATCTTATTCAAGCCACCGATGGGCTGGTGGCAGCTGATCATTCATTTGTTCTGCGTGGGGCTCCCTATTGCGCTGGTGATGCATCGATACTCGAAATCAATGCGCGGTGGCCAGGCACCTATCATTGGCGTTACTGCGGCAAGTCCTCATCGAATCCGATAGGCGGGATTTGCCCTTCAACGCTTTAACGCTTCAACATCCGAACGTGGCGAAGCCAAAAGTGGCCTTATCGAATCACGCCGACTGGACATTGTAAAGAAGGCCGCGATCGAGAACTTGGCCCAACGTTCAATGCAGTCATGAATCCGAAGACGGTTGGTTTGATTGTAGCCGAAGAGATGGCCGCGGCCGATCTGATGGGTCCCGCCGAAGTTTTTTCACGGGCAACAATCGGAAGGAGTGACCAGTTGGAAGCACCTGAATCCCGTTGTTATCGGGTAATGACGATTGGCATCAGCGCAGAGCCATACATGACAGAATGCGGTATTGTCGTCAGGCCCGATGTTGATCTCGAACAGGCGCCGCCGCTTGATACTGTTTTTATTTGCAGCAGCAGCGGATTTCACGGCGAAAAACTCAATAGAAGGCTCCTAAAATGGCTAAAACAGCGGGCACCGAATACGCGGCGTATCGCAGCTCTTGGAAGAGGGATCTACGCGCTTGCGGCAACCGGACTTCTAGACGGGCGCCAGGGAGTGATCCACTGGCGGTTTGCAAAAGATGTTGCTTCGCGATTTCCCAAACTCCGTGTTAATCCCAATAATCTCTTTGTTAAAGACGGCCCTTTCTACACTTGTGCAGGCGGGGCCTCGGCCGTTGATTTTGCGCTTGCTTTGGTTGAGGAAGATTACGGTCGTCATGCCGCGTTGGCCCTGGCACGCGACCTGGTCGTGCACGTTAAGAGGTCCGGTGAACATGAACAGTACTCTGAAGCTCTGAAGTTTCAGATCCAATCGTCTGACCGTTTTGCTGATCTTCCCGCGTGGATCCTCTCTCATCTCAGCGACGATCTCTCCATAGACGTTCTCGCCCAAAGAGCGGCCATGTCCCGCCGTAACTTCACTCGTCTGTTCCATGAAGCCTTTGGTAAAACCCCTGCTCAATTCGTCGCGGAAGCGCGTATTGCGGAAGCGCAGCAACGATTGTTAGTTCCTCGCAATAGTATTGAGAGCATTGCTTCTTCTCTCGGATTCCGGAGCGCAGATGTGTTCAGTGTGGCTTTCGAGCGATGCACGGGCATCCGACCGCGCATCTACCGCTCCCTTAGGCGAGCTCCCAAAAGCAATGGTAGCTCGGCGAACGTGGACCCTCGCAAATCTGCCACTGCGCGCGCAAGATCGAGTGTATTGCGAGCTGCATAAAGACCTATCATAAATTCGCAGCGCTGCAGGAGGCGACATAGCTAGCAAGCGGCTACAACTTATATGAGGCGCCTTCTCCCTTCTCCCTTCATAACCGTTGTGACGCCTTCTAGCCGCTGTGCTGCTCGGGATAACAAAGAGGCAGCCCAAGCGGGCTGCCTCTTCTGTAACCTAACTAACGGAGAAATCTCAGAATCGCTTCTTTAGCCCGACGTACCAGAACCGGCCTTTGATCGTGGTTAGTGACTCGTCATACCCGTTCTCAAAGTTGCCGGCCACAAACGGTGGATCTTCGTCGAACACGTTCTGCATGCCGAGCGTGACCGTGGTGTTGTTAAGCCACCATTTCCAGTTGCTGCAGCCATACTCCGCCGTAGACACTGGGACGACATTCTTCTCCTTGCCATCCTTCATCTTCACGTTCTTCCCGCCATCCTTGGCAAAGCCGGGCACTTCGGCCGGCGCTGGCGCCGGCAGGTTAAATGTATAGTTCAGGATCAGGTCTAGGGTGGTCCAAGTGTCCACTTTGCGCGCAAACGGGCTCTCCTCGCCAGCAGTAAAAGTCTGACCAGTGCGAGTGACGGTGACTTCGCCGCCTGCCGGGATTGTTCGCGGGGTCTGTTGCTTGCCACCCGTTATGGAAGCGTTGTCATCTTCATATTGACCTACCCAATGGACAACCGCTCCAACATCCAGGCCACCCAACCATGTGTCTGCCGGGCCATCATAAAAGATACTGAAATTGGCCCGATTCCTCGGCAGCGAACTGGTCAACGTGAATGATGTCGGTAGGAACTCGCCAGCGATACCGAACCGTTTGGAACCGGGAGAAGGCTGAAGCTCAGCGCGTGACAACCAGGTGCCGTTGACCGTGGTGGTTAGTCTTCCATAATCTCCGTGGCCAAAGATCGACGAATCGAGAATATAAATCGCTTCGTAGTCGAGACCCTCAAAGATTGCGCCAGAAAGATTCTCGTTCGGATCCAGGACCAGAGTAACCGGGCCCAAATCCGGCCCACCGTACGGGGCCGGAGGGGCACCGGGCGGTGGAGGCGTCCGAATCACGTTGCCGGCAAATGCTGGGTTAAGAGTGTTGTTGATAAGAAACTGCGAGCCGAGCGTCGCAACGATGTCACGCATGTCGATGTGCCACCAATCGGCGCTCAGCGTCAGCCCCTTGATCCATTTCGGGCTGTACACAATCCCATACGTCCATTCGTAAGCCACTTCCGGGTGCAGGAAGGGGTTCCCGTTGATGCGTTCCTCGACTTGATTCAATGTGAAGTTCGAAAACGGATCCACAACCAGAGGGAAGGCCTGTTGGCCAGCGGGCGAAAGCTCGAGCAATGTCGGCGCGTGAAACGCTTCGGTGTAACTGCCACGCAGGGTGACAGCTCCGATATATTTCGGATCGAGCGGCTGCCAGCGTACCGATACCTTTGGCTTCTGCGCGTCGTATGTACTATGCGCTGCCGGGAACGAGGTACTTAGCACTGGCGTAGTATTTTGGCTGAACCATTGCTCGCGTTCGGCAAAGTCAACCTCCAAACTATAGAAACCGGGGAAGTTCCACGTCGGGCTCGTAAAGGGTACCCGCACTTCCTCGTAGATACTCCAAACATCGCGGTTCACCCGTGAGCCCTCCGAGTCGACAGAACCGATCGTTTGGAATGTTGTGTTGAGTGAGTCCGGTTTGCGATCCCATCTTTCACCGTAATACTCGCCGCCGATCGCAAACGACACCGGCCCCGCAGGGAGATTGAACAGGTCACCATTAAACGTGGCGTAAGCCAATGGCAGCTCAAAAGTCGCCGTGTTATGCAGGTTGACATACACCCTGTTTATCGCCGCATTCGTATTGCGACCAAAGAAACCCAGGAAAGGATTGAAGGCCGTAGCCGGGTTCGTATCTAGCAACGCGTCTCGCAACCCGGGCTGGCTGACATTGCCCAGGGCCAAGGCCTGCCCTTCGTTGCGAGCGTAGCGGAAGCCCAATTCCCAGTTCCACGTCTTGAAGTAATCACCAAATTCTCCCATCTCCCCTTTCAATCCAACATCGAACAGGTAATCCCAGTAGGTAAACTTTGCGCTTCTGAGACCAGTATCGTTTTGGCCACGGAACCGGACTCCAGTAGTCACGGGGACTGGGACTCCGTTAATAGCCAATGTCGTATCCCCCACAGTGAAGGGATTAAACGGATTGGAGATTGGCACGCTGATACCGGAAGGGCTAAATCCAACGCTAGTACCCGGAATCTTAAATGGATCCGGCGTGAACGGCACACCCGCCAGGGCTGAATCGAAAAACGATCTCGCAACTTTGAAATCCGTGAAAATAGTCAGGTATTTATCGCACAGATCGCGGGTGAAGGAGCCGTAGAACACCTGGCGATCCGCCGGAGGCAACGCCGGCGTGAAAGCTGCGAAGTTAAAGGCAACGTAGTTCCCATCGCCTAACACGGAATTCGCGATTCCAGGGACATTCCCCGGCGGAGTATAAAACGGAGAAGTCGAAACGTTAGCGGCCGAATGCGGAGGTGGAGAGTTCGCGCTGAAAAACAAACTGGGGATCAAACGTTCACCCTGCACTCGGCCTGGGAAGTTCGAGCTGCGAACATCGAATCCTCCAAAGGGTCGGAAATCCCCGTTGGAAGAAATGTCGCGGTCGCGGCTGAACAAGCCACCGGTGCGCTGATAGAAATCAGCGATCACCACGATGTCTGTCTTGTCATCGCCCGTGCCCGCTTTCAACCACGCTTCCCATTCACCCATGTCGTTGGACCCTCCCATGTTGGTGTTTCCGTAGGTGCCGCCGATCTCCAAGCCACGAAACTTGTGGATCAAGAAGAAGTTGACCACACCAGCCACCGCATCCGCTCCGTACACGGCCGAGGCGCCGTCCTTGAGGATGTCAATGTGATCGATCATCGAGAACGGAATAAGCTGAACGTCGTAACCGAAGAAAATAGCCCCCTGTGCGATGCGCTTGCCATCTACCAGGACCAGGGTCTCTTTTGGCAGCAGGCCGCGCAGGTTGAGTTGCACGGTCCCGTCACCGCCATTGCTCATGTTTTGGTTTACCGTGCCACCGGCCTCTTGCGGAATAAACGTTGTCAGGTCGGTGGCATTACGGATACCGAGCTTCTCGATGTCCTGCGGACGATAGGTGTCCACTGGGTTCGGGCCGGTCTCTTCCGCTGTGGGAATGTTCGACCCGGTCACGATGACGCGCTCCACCTCAGCTTGGGGCGCCGGCGACACTCCGGGAACAGCCGGAGCCGGCAACTGAGCGAATGCGTTCGATGCAAAAATTAAAGGTAGTCCAACGCTCGCCGTGAAAGCGACGCGCACGAACCTGGTCAGCACTTTTTTTGTCATTAGTTTCTCCTTATGGTTTTGGGTTGCTGTGTGCGGATCCCGCACATCAGGCGGTATAACTCGGGACGCAGTTTTCTCCCTAGGCCAAAGAAACGAGGGTTTAGGCAACTCCTCATTTAAGCGTTGGCTGAGTAGCGTACGGGCTATCGCCCGGCGTCCGCTGCTGCCGGCTGCTGTGACAGATCACAGCGCGCCATCCTGACATGTCCAGTGTCTTTAAGTTCGAATCGGATCAGCTGACTCTGCCATGGAGGCCGAGCATCTACTTAGGCATGTCGGATGTTGATTTGGTAAGCTCCACAAGCTCGGTGATCGAGCCGTTAGGAAATTTCTCTTTCACCAGAAACCGTGGGGCCTGTTTTGTCACAAACACCTCATAAGTTTCGGGACCGCTGCGCTTATCAATCCGGTACGAGATACGCATGGTCTCAAACGAGCCGGCCGGGACCGTGGTCGTCTGACTTTCACCGATTCGCACACTAACAAGCGAGTTTCCCGTTCCGGGATCATAAACATGAAATCGGAATTCCTTGCCCTCGACATATTCCTTGAAAGCCATGACAGCGGCCCAGTCTATGCGCTGGTCTACAGTGTCATCAGCCAGTGTCTCGTCGACTTCACGTCTCTTAAACGCTTCTTTCTGAGAAGCTATGAACCCAGTCACTCGATTGTCCCGGTAGGACAGGTCAAACGCGGTGCGTGCCGCGCTGCCTTGTCCGAAACTGAGCTTTGCTGACACTGGACCAAACGTCGGCGAGGCGACGGCCTCCCAGGATTGGCTGAAACTCCCAATGACAAGGTTTGAGAAAATATAGGTTCCCGAGTCGGTGGATCTGCGAATCTGAATTCGGCTTCGACCAACCTCCCTGGCGTCCACTAACGTTCGGAAAGAAAAGGACCCGGTTTGAAGCCTTCCGGCGTCAAGATCGGGTCGCGCGTCTTGTCCATTGGCGATCGCCAAGATTAGACATATGATGGCAACGAAGCGCATTATGTTTTTAGTATGGTCATGATAGAGTTATGGAACCCGGTGAAGCTCTGAGTACGGCCGCGCAGATCGCGGTTACGCTTGCTGGTTTTGCAGGTGTTGTGGTCGTATTTCGACGCGAATCCGTCCATGACTGGTTACCCATTGATAAGTTTCGCCTCCGGTTACTGCTGGCTAATTCGATCTTACCGCTCGCCCTTTGCGTAATTGGACTGTTATTGTTAACAGTTAAGCCGGCACCTGCAGGAATTTGGCGTTGGTGCAGCGCCGTCGCGGTCATAATTCTATTGTTGTTTGCGATTACGACATCCAGAACCTTTCGAAGACTGGACCCGCACAAGTTACAACGCGGGCTTGCTACCGGATTCGCCTTTTACCTATTTGGGCTCGTGGGAACCGGCGCGGTGTTGCTCCAATGCTTCAACATCGTAGTACTTAACACATTCTGGCCGTTCTTTACCGGCATCGTCGTGCACCTGTTAGCCGCTATGTTTCAGTTTGCACGGATTATTCTGCTGCCGCCTGAGGCATAACACCGATCCAGATTAACGTGCGGTTAGTCATCCAGGCTACCTTGGTTGCATCCGATTTGCGACGCGTTATGCAGAAACGTCCTATGCTTGCGCGGACTGATTACTGTCGGCTTTCCCGCCGAGGCTCTGTAACAGTGATGGCAACAAAGCGGCCAGCCCTTGATGAGTGTCCGCACCAGAATCCACCTTTCCTGCTGGCGTTAGCTTGTCGACGATCTTTGGCAGGTACTCAGCCAGGAACTGCGAGGCCAGATTGGGATCCACTCCCATTTTAGTCGCGATCGCACGGATTTGATCGGAACCAACCGCTTGTTGAACTTGGTTGCTGGAAACCGGTTGGTTCTCCCCCATACTAACCCACGACGAGAATGCGTCGCCCTGGCCGCTCTGAGAGAATTTGTTCGCCAAGCCTTGCAGGCCTCCATTCTGCGCGATCAGGCCGCTGAGAATGCCTAGAAGCGGATTCGCTTCACCAGCCTCGGAAGGTTTCTGAGCTCCACTAACTGCACTAAGTATCGAATCAAGTAATCCCATAATTTTAATGCTCCTTTCGCTTGCGTTTTTTGTCGAATAGAAATTGAAGACGCGCCAGTCTCTCAAGGAAAACTATCGAAGCGGACCAAACATAAACAAGTCAATTCAACAGCCAGCGCGCAACGCGTCTTACTTGGCAGTGGAAGATAGGTCAGATCCGTAGCCTTGAACTGCAACCTCCACTTGCTCAGTATCGTGAAGGCGGCCGTAATCCACGGTCAGCGTGCCGCCGCCGTGCTCGGTATACATCTCGACGAAACGTTCGCCGAAACGGACTTCGTTCCAGCTGTAATCCTTTTGTGTTTGAACCGCGGCGGCAATCACAGGATCGATTCCAACCACTGAGACAATAAAGAGTACCCGGTTGGATTGGAGCGACTCGGGGGTTGCGCCGAAGAGAGGACTCGTTTCGTCGATCGTGTGTCGCAAGGTTAACGCGGCCGGGAAAACTGTGAGCCGGTCGAAATGTAGTTTCAAAACGTAGAAGTACCTGAAATCGCCCCCCTCAAGCAACGGTTCATCGCGCGAAAACATGATTCGAAACTCCGCTTCGACCATGCTGTGTTGATTTTCATTTCCTACGCGCACCATCAATGTCGGCTTTCCATTCAATGGTGCGATCACGATTGAGTTACTAAACACAACTCGCGCACTCGGTCGCGAGAACCGGACAAAGATCAGCCCGGTCATCACCGCGAGCAAAAAGATGCCGCTCATGATTTCCATGGTAGTGACGATGTGGCCATAGAGCGTTTGGGGATACATATGGCCGTAGCCCACGGTGGCCAGCGTTTGCACACTGAAAAAGAAGCAATCATAAAACCAATACCCACCCGTAGTGCCGGCGATACTGTCCTGCTGGAGGCTATAAAGGGTGGCGAAAAGGAGATTGAGCGCGATATAAAGCGTGCCGACGAACACGGCAAACTGCGGCCAGCGTAAACCAAGCAGCCAGCGATAGATGTCGCGCCATCTCCATGCGTCGGTGTTGACTTTCACGAACTCAATCTGACCGGCGCGAACAGAATGAAACGCACGCGCTTTTATGCTTCGTCTGCGGATTTCCGGCAAAGAAACGGGGGTCGGTTTCATCTCACCTAATCTGCATTAATCGGCACCTGGTCAACAAATCCAACTATGGCTTGGAAGATTCGTTGATCGATATCCTCTTGGTTCTTGCCTGTGGCTTGAAGCTGGCGTTTCGGCACGCGCAACGAATGGTCGCCTCCTTCAACGATGTGTAAAACATTTTGCGTCTTCATTTCGGCACGCACACGCTCAAAAAGATCCAAAGGACAAAGCGGATCCCGCGTGCCTTGGACGAAGAGAATTGGCGTATTCAGGGCCCGCAGAACTTCATCGCGGAGTTTTGTGCGATCTCCCATCGCGCAGAGCGGGTATCCGAGGCAAACAAGACCATCCACTTTTTCTTCGAGCGAAAGATGGCATCCAACGCGCCCACCCATGCTCTTGCCAATTAGAATCGTTGATTCGGCTGGATGTCGTTTTCTCGCGTCGTTCAACGCTTCTCGATGCGCCGCGATAAGCTTTGCCAACGGATCGGGCCGTTTCCGGCCTTCGCGCATGTAGGCGTAATCGAGAGTTTCGACGTGACCGATATCAGACAAGCGACGCTTCCAATTCTGCATCCAGGGATGCGCTGAAGGAGCGCCTGCTCCAGGGGCAAATAAGATTAACCGTTTCATGCGACCATCGGCGGTCATACATCGCCGCTACAACAGCGAATAATTATTGCACCGTCACAAGCGTCCCAATTGGGATCTCAGAGAAGAATTTGCGGGCAGCTTCCTCGGGCAATCGAATGCATCCGTGTGACGCTGGATAATTCGGCACGATCCCGGCGTGCATCCCGAAGTCGAGACAACTCAGCCGCATAAAGTAAGGCATCTCCACATGGTAGATTGTGGAACGATGGTTTCGCTCCTTGTTGGTAATTACGAAGTCGCCTCTGCGTGTGGAGTAACCCTGGCGTCCAGTCGAACATTGGGTGCGATATACCGGCACGCCGTTCTTAACGAGAGCAACCCGTTGCAACGCGAGCGAAATTTCAATGCGCAACTGATCTGGCGATGGCCCACCGCCAAGAAGAATTTGCGAGGAACGCCAGTGACCGGTCTCCGCGGCGATGTCCAGCGCAGACATTTTATCGCGCTTGGTCAGCTGGTTCCGGCTAGCGCCTGCCGCAAGCAGAGCGCGCAGGTAATCTTCCCGGTCGAGGCCCGCTGCCAGCATCAGCACTGTCAGCCCCTTGTCCCCTTCAACATAACTGCTGAACGATTTTGACGCGAGCAGAGCCAGAAAATTCTTATCGCAACGCGACGGCAGGACCGTGTTGGGATCGGCGCCACAAGACAAAAGTGTGCCAAAAAGGGAGGAGTCGTTTCCGGCGACGGCATACGCAAGCAGCGGCACATTCTTCCCTTCCGGTGTCGGAGGCGCGGAGTGCTTGCTGAGCAGCAACTGGATTTCGCTCTTGTCCCCCGTCATCAGAGCGCCTTCAAGAGCGCGCCGGGTGCTGCTTCGCCACTGCGGCATTGCGGGCAAACGTTCCACAATGGACCTGACGATTTCCGGATTACCACCATCCAGCGCCACGCCCAGCAAATCGCTGCCATCTTTGCAGTGTGCTTCCGCGTGAAGATTCGTGGAGCGAGCCAGCAGCTTCCGAAAGATTTCGAGATTGCCGTGCATGGCGGCGGCCATCAGCGGCGTAAAACCGTTTTTATCGGCAAGGTCGACAAGGGCACCGGCGCCCATTAGGCGGTGCGCTGTTTTCCAATCCTGTTGCGATGTTGCGATCAGCAACGGTGTCCGGCCCTGGGCGTCATGCCCGTTCGGATCGACATGGTCGATCAGACACAATTCGATGAGTGAATCGCGCTGAATCGTGACGGCATGAACAAGTTCGCTCGGCGAAATGGAAATGCGCGCGGGAGGCTCTGGTCCAAGCACCGTCGCCAAGAACAGTATCAAAAGTACGACGCCGATCCGAAAGACGAATCGTCTCTTGAACACGCGCATATGCAGGGTTGGGCCAGCTATTATACGGGCTGTGTCCAGCACTGTAATAGGGGCTGGATCGAACTGCGAGCCTACCTTCGAGCAAGCCGGGATTGGACGTATCCAGTTGAACGTTGCATGTTCCGTACTGTCCAACTTCCAACCCATGCGCTTGTCCATTTTAACCCTGTGCGTAGCACTGAGTACATCGTTTGCCGCGCAGCCTGAGGCTGTCCCCACGCAGACCGTTCCTGCCTCTGTGGCTGAGGCAGGCAAAGATGTCGTTCATCAGTTGAACAACGCTTTTGCAAAAGTGTTCGAAACCGTCGCGCCGAGCGTTGTCATTATTGAGGTTTCTAAGAAAAACGATATCGCCGAAAGTTCGCCGCTCGATGACTTGTTCTTTCAAGGATCGCCCGATGACAATAATCAACGACGCAATCCGGGCGCGCCACGACAGATCCAAAGCGAAGGCTCCGGTTTTGTCGTTCGACCGGACGGCTACATTTTCACGAACTTTCATGTGGTTGAAGGCGCAGACAAAATCGACGTCAAATTGAGGGACGGCCGGAATTTTCCGGCAAGGATCGTGGGTACAGACGAGAAGACCGATATCGCAGTCATCAAGATCGATGCGAAAGATTTGCCTGTCGTCCAACTGGGTGACAGCGATGGGGTGCGGGTGGGTCAGTTTGCATTCGCGATCGGGGCGCCGTTCAAACTCGATTACACTTTCACCTACGGCGTGATCAGCGGCAAGGGCCGCAGCAAATTGCTTCAGACGGGCGCCTACTCCATTTCAGATTATCTGCAGACCGACGCATCGATTAATCCCGGCAACAGCGGAGGACCGCTGTGCGACATCGACGGCAACGTGATCGGCATGAACACCCTGATTAACGGAATGAATCGCGGCCTGGGCTTCGCGATCCCCAGTAACATGGCCAAAGAAATTGGCGCCGAACTGATCGCCGGTCACAAAATCATGCGTCCCTGGCTCGGCATCCGGATCGAGACACTCGGCGACGACCCGGACCTTCGTGATTTGTTTAAAGGCGCCGATAAAGGCGTCGTGGTGCGCACGATTGAAGCTGACGCGCCTGCTTCCAAGAGCGATTTGCGCCCGTTCGACGTCATCACGCATGTAGATGGAACACCGATCGAAACGGACTCACAGCTGCAGCATGAGATTTTGAAGAAGAAAATCGGCCAAAGTGTCCAGCTAAGTGTTTGGCGCAAAGGCCAGAGCATCAAAGTCCCCATCAAGACTGGCGAACTGCCTAGCGAGATTGCGCGAGCATCAAATGCGTTGCCGATTCAACCGTCGCCGCCGACGCAGGAAAGTGTGGGCAAATTTGGATTGCAGGTTCAGGAATTGACGAAAGACGTTGCAGAGCGTCTTCATCTCCCGGTCGAGCAAGGCGTGGTCGTAACCGATGTCGAGGACAACAGCATCGCTGCGAGCCAGGACATCCAGCGTGAAGACGTCATCACCGAGGTAGATGGCAAGCCGGTCACCAACGTGCAATCGTTCCGCGAAGCGCTCAAGAAAGCCGATCCGAAACGGGGCGTCCTTCTCTATCTTGATCGGAAAGGCAGCAAAACGTTCGCGGTCTTAAAAGCTGGCGATTAGCTCTTCCGGCTGCCGATAACTACGAGCGCAATTCCGCCGATTAGACAAATCCCGCTCGCAATGGGCGGAAAGGCAATCCCGTGGCTTTCCTTGTGAGTAATCTCAAGTGGGCCGAGTTGCGCGTCTTTCTTTTCCGTCGTCCAGCCCAAGCCGCCCCAAGCGAATCCGATGATGCCAATGACAATAAGGATGACGCCGATGATGACGGCCGGTTTCATTTACGTGAGCTCACAACGGGCGCCGGCCTTGAATCAATTGAACGATTAGAACGGCAATGGCGATGACAAGGAGCAAATGGATTAGACTGCCTCCAATATGGATCGAGAAGCCAAGCAGCCAGAGCACCAGCAAGATAATAATGATTGTCCAGAGCATAACGTTCCTTTCGGTTCGGTCACATGTTCCTTCGTGCGATGCGGTTCCGCTGCGCTTATGGAAAGCAAAATTTCTGCACGGCTCGCCTATTTGTGGCATGCTCAATGACGGGCCACGGCTACACTTTTTCCACTACGGCACGCAGGTTCCAGTCCGCGGCTTCAAGTTGTCGACGCGCGGCATCGTAATCGCATCGTGCCAAATCGACCACGACCCGCACCGCGCGATCGCGCAGCTTCGCACTCGTGGTGCGCAGATTAATCATCAGATTGCCGCGCACCTTGCCCAGCGCGACCATCGCGCCGGTGCTGATGATGTTGAGCGCCGCCTTCGTCGCCGTTCCAGCTTTCAATCTGGTCGACCCAGTCAAGATCTCCGGGCCGACGGCGAGTGCGATCACAAGATCGATTGCTGTGGCCACAGCCGGGTTGCACGTCAGCAGAATCGTTCTTGCGCCTAACGACTTTGCGTGGGCCAGCGCCCCGAGAACAAAAGGCGTTCGGCCGCTGGCGGTGATGCCAATGACCACATCGCCATTTTTTATTCCCCTCTCCCGCAGTGCCAACGTGCCCGCGCTCTCCTCGTCTTCCGCGCCTTCCACGCTGCGATAAAGCGCAGTCGTGCCGCCGGCAATTATTCCCTGCACAAGGTCCGGCGACGCGCCAAAGGTCGGCGGAATTTCGCTCGCATCGAGGACGCCAATGCGCCCGCTGCTGCCAGCGCCAACATAAAACAAGCGGCCACCATTCCGCAGTGATTCAGTCACGATTTCAATCGCTCTGGCAAGGTCCGCCGTTACTCCACGCAACGCATCCTCCACAAATTTTTCTTCATCGACAAAAAGTTCGGCCAGCTGTCGCGCACTCATCTTCTCCAGGTTCTCCGAGCGCGGATTGCGCTGTTCGGTAAGCGCGGCAGCCAGATCTTCGATTTCCTTCTCAGAGAGCTTTGATTGAAAAGCAACATGATCACCTTTCCCCGCCGCAAGCCATGCGGCGCCGAGTTCGGGAGGTCGCTCCGCAACGGTCACGCGGGCGTCGGGCAGATTCTTTTTGAGTCTGCGTCGAAACGCATGCGTGTAGATCGAGTCGCGGTGAAAAAGGCCACCCATCAGAACGACTTTGGGAGCAAGCAGATGAAGCCGGCAAGCGACAGCCTCGGTGTATTCACAAAGCACACGCGCGCCGTCCTCCACGATCTCGTTCACGCTCGCGTCACCCCCGGCTGCGGCTTCAAACACCACCGGGGCCAGCATCGCAATCTCCATTTTATCCGCCGTTTGCGCCCAGCGAACAAGTTCATCAAGATTGTTCAACGAAAGCGCGTGCAGGATTTTCGCAGTGAACTGCATCTCACCACGGTGCAGATCGTATTCGCGTAAGATCAGGCGCAGCGCCTCAATGGAGAGAAAATACCCGCCGCCGGTGTCGCCCAGAATGTGTCCCCAGCCACCCGCTCTCTCAATCCGATCACCTCGCCGGCCAGTGACTGAAGAGCCACTTCCGGCATTGACCACAATACCGTCTCCATGATCGAGCGCCGCCGCCAGGCCGGAATCGCGATCGCTGCCAGTCACAATTTTTGCATTCGGCCAAATCTCCCTGCAAATGAGCGCGAGCGATCGACGATCTTCCTCAGTGCCGCAACCAGCAAGGAAAACTCCTGCGTGATCGACTTGTTTTGGCAACTCGGCAAAAATTTCGCGCAAGCGTTCCGGGGTTGTCAGGCGCAAGTTAGATGGCGGCAGCTTTCCCTGATCGAGAATCACCCATTGCGAGTCGGGCTCAGAGCCCCCAGCTACAGGTCCCTCCACCAAGACCCAGGCGGTTTTTGTTCCGCCTCCTTCGACGCCGAGGATGCGCTCGACTGGTTCCACGATTGGTTATGCTTAGCCGCTTTTTGGCGAATTTGAAAGCCTTGTCGCTTTTACGCGGTCATCTTGAGATAAGCCCATTCGACTCGCTTTGCTCGCTCAGGGTAAACTCCGCGGAGTCGAGGACCCCGCGAAATTACAGTGGGTTCTGCCACGGGATTTGATTCGCTCACCTCCCGTTCGCTTAGCCTGCGGTGTTCCCGTCTATATCCGGCTTCCCAGCCGCTCCATTCTCGACTTCGCTCGGAATGACGGTGGTGGCATTGCCGAGGATTTGCCCGTTTGTATCGTGTTTCATGGCCAAGGACGAAACGCAGGCGGCAAAGCAAATGGAGCAGCTGCGAGACAAAATCCGCAGGCACGACAGGCTCTACTACGAAGAGGCTGCGCCAATCATCAGTGACCGCGAATACGACCGCCTCTACAAGGAACTCGTCGATCTGGAGACGCAGTTTCCCGATCTGGCTGCGTCCGATTCACCCACCCAGCGTGTCGGGGGAAAACCGCTTAAAGCATTCGAGCAGGTGCCGCATCTCATCCCGATGCTTAGCCTCGACAACACCTACTCCGAAGAGGAGGTGAAGAATTTTTACGCCCGGATTCAGCGCCTGTTGCCGAACGAGAAAATTCCGGTGGTGATCGAGCCAAAAGTGGACGGCGTTGCGGTTTCGCTCATTTACGAAAACGGCCGACTGCGTCAGGCAGCAACGCGCGGAGATGGAACGGTAGGCGACGATATCACTCAAAATATCCGAGCCATCCGTTCGGTGCCCGAGCAACTGCGCGGCGCTGCGCCAAAACTTTTGGAAGCGCGCGGCGAAGTTTACATGGACAAACATGGCTTCGAAAAATTAAACGATGAACGGCGAAAAGCCGGCCTGCCCCTATTCGCGAATCCGCGCAACGCCGCGGCTGGTTCACTCAAGCAACTCGATCCGGCGATCGTGGCCAAGCGTCCCCTCGGTGTTGTGTTGTACGGAACTGGGGCGACCGAGGGAGTCGACGTCGATGTTCACTCGGAAATTTTTCCGCTGCTCAAGAAGCTGGGCCTGCCAGCCACCGAGCGCTGGTGGGTGGCCAAATCAGTCGAAGAAATTCTGGATGCCATTCACGAGTTGGACGGGATCCGTCACAAATTTGCTTATCAAACCGACGGCGCGGTAGTGAAAGTGAATTCATTTGAACAGCGCGAGCGGCTCGGGTTCACCGCAAAATCACCAAGGTGGGCCATCGCTTACAAATACGAGGCCGAACGTGTGCAGACGCGCCTGAACGACATCGTGATTCAAGTCGGGCGCACCGGAATTCTCACGCCAGTAGCGATGCTGGAGCCGGTGTTGGTGAGCGGAAGCACTGTTGGGCGCGCGACATTGCATAACGAGGATGAAATCAAACGCAAAGACATCCGCGTCGGCGACACAGTGGTGATTGAAAAGGCTGGCGAAGTCATCCCAGCCGTTGTTGAAGTTGTTAAATCGAAACGCCCGCGCGACGCGAAGCCGTTTGATTTCGCCAAACACATTCATGGCAGGTGCCCTGTGTGTGGCGGCCCGATTCGCCGGGACCCGCAATTTGTAGCGTGGCGCTGCGAAAATCTTCAGTGCCCGGCACAAACCACGCGGCGCGTCGAATTTTTAGCGGCGCGCAGCGCGCTCGACATCGAAAGTGTCGGCGGGATCGTGGCAGACAAACTGGTTGAACGTGGGCTTGTACGCGAGTCGCTCGATCTGTTTGAGCTAAAGACCGAACAGCTGGCCAAATTAAATCTTGGGACCGACGAAGAGCCGCGCGTCTTCGGTGAGAAAAACGCGACGAAAGCAATCCGCGCGATCGAGCGCGCCCGGACCCTGCCGCTTTCACGATGGCTCTTTGCTCTCGCCATTCCAGACGTGGGAAGAACGACAGCAACACAACTGGCCCGTTTCCACGAAACGATTGAAGACGTCGGCAATTCGCCGCTGCTAAAAGATGTTTTGCTGTACCATCAAAAGCGGGAAGAAAAGGAGGACGCCAAAGAAATTGCCGATCGGCTCATTCAAACCGGTTTCGCAAAACCGTCCAAAAGCAAAGCTGAAAAAAGCCGCGGAATTACGACCGAAGTCGGCCCCGTAGTTGCACAAAGTGTGCTGGATTTCTTCGCCTCCGCAGCCGGAAAAAAAACTCTGCATCGGATAAAAGAACTCGCGATTCATCCCGAGGCCAAAACAGTATCGGCAAAAAAAGCGGCAGAATTGCCGTTGGCCGGAAAGACACTTGTACTCACGGGGACGTTGCCCTCAATGACGCGAGAAGAAGCGACAGAAAAGATCGAAGCGCTTGGGGGCCACGTTACGGGCAATGTAAGTAAGAAAACCGATTACGTCCTCTCGGGCGCAGAACCAGGAAGCAAGTTCGACAAGGCGAAAGAACTTGGCGTTCGAATTATCGATGAGGCCGAGTTTCGAAAGATGCTGTGAGCCAGTTGCCCCCCATTATCCGAGGGCGCAGGCGAAAGAATTTCTGCGATGGCCAGCCTACGGACTAGGCGGCACGTCGGAACCAAGCGAGAGCGGAATCCCCTGCTGATTCATTGCCGGCGTCCCCGGCGCAGCGAGTAACAGCCCTGTCCGGCTGGCAGGGTGCATGGTTGCCTGTACGTTGAAAGTCAGTTTTTGATTCCCACGCATGACAGTGATCGGCACGACGTCGCCCGCGGTGAGGAAGAAAGATGCGTCCAGCACATCCTCCGGCTGAGTTACTTTCTTCCGGCCGACTTGTAGGAGAATGTCGCCGGATTTGATTCCAGAACGTGCCGCCGGGGTGTCCTGCATGATTTGCGTCATTTCCGCGACCGAACCTTCTATTGGCTGACGCGCCATGGATACGTTGATCCCAATCCAGCCATGCCTGGCCTCGCCGAAACGCATGAAATCGCCCCGAATTTTCTCGGCTGCTTCAATTGGCACCGCGTAACACGCAGAGTTGTTCTCAAGACTGCTGACAACGATCCCAACGACCTCACCTTTCATGTTCAAGAGAGGCGCGCCGGCTTCCCCGCGCTGCGACGGCAGATTAAGACGCATGTGGGTCGTAGAAAAATAACGGCCCAGATATTTCCGATCAAATCCCGCCACCATGCCAAAATTGGGCGTCTCCGGCAGATCCAAAGGGAAACCGATCGACACAACAGGTGTTGCTACTTCCAGTTGTTCGGATTTGCCAATTGGCAAGGCCGGAGTGGCCTCCTCGATTTTCAACATCGCCGTGCCGCTGCGGATGTCTGCCAGCAGCTGGCGCGCCGGGTATTTTTTGCCGCCGAATTCGATTGTGAAGTTTCCCGCTTCACCCCCCACTGTGTATGCGGTGTAAAGGGTTCCGGTGGGATCGATGAAAAATCCAGTGCCGCAAATCTCGCTGTGTTCATCGACGCCATGAATTTTGACCACCGCTTTGGCGGCGCGCGCGAAGACGTCCTTGATCTGATGGCTAACCGCTGTTGCCGACTCCGCCCGGGACAAGGCGCGCTCAAACATCTCCTTGGTCTTTTCGCTGGTCGTTTTAGCGGATTGCTCCTGTGCGAAGAGCGAACCGGCGCTTAAGCAAAAAATCAGCGCGAATGCGGCTTTACGGGACATGACGAGGCGCAGATTCTTAACGTGCGATACCGGGACGCGCAAGCCGCCTAAGGCGCGTCGCACTCGACCGTGCTTAAAATCTGAAAGTCGGCTCATAACTCACGGGGACGCTATCGAGCACGTACCGCGGCGGGGCTGCGGCTCGGTGAGTCTGGGCGCTTCCACTAAAACTGCGAACCGGCTGCGTCCTGAAAATCTGCGTGGCCACGGGAGATGTAAGGCTCCATTCTCCTTCCGTACTCGCCGGCGCCGACAAAGCTGGCGGACTCTGGAGGGCAACGCGAGCCGTCTCCGGTTGTTGATAAATCTTCAATGAAATCACCGCGGCGCATACCAGGACGGCCGCGACGGCAGCGGGATATGAGGCAAGCGATCGTGCATCCAAGCGGAGCATGAAACCGTGGGCGCGCTCAAGGCAGATGCGCCACAACGGCTGCCGCACCATTTCATCGCGCTGCCGGCGATGAAATTCATGCAGGAAATTCTCGAAATAGCCGGGTGGCGGCTGTTCGTACCGCTTCAATCGAAGCAGCCTCGCGATTTCGTTATCGTCAAACTCGTTCATTTTTCAGCGCGGATTAGGAAACAGGATTTTTCCGAAATTCGTCCAGATAATTCTGTAGTTGCCGATTCGCGTAAAAGAGCCTCGAACGTACCGTTCCTTCCGAGACGCGCAAGATCTTACTAATCTCTGCGTGGGGCATCCCCTGGATATGGAACATGGTAACCACGGCTCTGTGTTCATCAGACAATTTCATCATGGCCTCGTTCAATCTTCGCTGCAGCTCGGACAAGTCCGCTTCGCGCACCGGACTGCTCGTGGCCGTGCTTTCCAGGAACTCCTTGTCGTTTTGAATGCTGGCATCGACATCATCCAGGCTCAGTTGAAAACGCCGGCCGCGTTTCTTCAGAAAATTGAGCGTCATGTTTACAGCAATGGAATGAATCCATGTGTAAAAGGACGATTTGCCACGGAACCCGCGGATCGCGCGGTAGGCTTTGGCGAAAATGTCCTGCAAAAGATCGTTCGTGTCCTCGTGGTTCGAGGTCATGTTGTAGACCAGGCCGTAAAGACGCGGGGTATATTTGATGACCAGTTCATCGAAGGCGCCGGCGTCGCCCGATTGCGTACGTTTTACCAACTCCTGATCTGGATCGACCCGTGGCTGGTCCATTGTCTCGGGCCTAGACTTAGCACGAGCCCCGAGACCAGACGACAACAAATCAGAAATCCTTCGAGCAGGTAAGGCGAGAGCGGAATCCATAGTACAGTCGATTACCGCCGATCGCGCATCGACATCAGCCAAAGCAAGTTTCCAAGCGCAGCGATGAACGCCGCCACGTACGTAAGCGCAGCCGCGTTGAGGACCTTGTTCACGCCAACTACTTCCTCCCCGGGCTGCACGATGCCCATCTGTTGCAAAATGATTTTTGCCCGTCGCGAGGCATCGAATTCCACCGGTAGCGTAATCAATTGGAAGACCAGCAAGACCAGATAGCAATAGATGCCAAGGGTAATAAGACCCGTAATATGAAAGAACAATCCACCCAGGATCACGAATGGCAGCATTCGCGACGCGACCATTGTCACCGGCACGATGGCCATGCGCGCTTTCAGCGGGGCATACGCCTTCGCGTGCTGAATGGCGTGACCGGTCTCATGCGCCGCAATGCCCAGCGCCGCTACCGAAGGCGTGTTGTACACGCTGCTGGAGAGGTGCAGCTTCTTGTCTCTCGGGTCGTAATGGTCCCCAAGAAAATCGTTGGTCTCCACTACCTCGACATCGGGAATCTGGGCCGCCTGCAGAATTTCACGCGCACATTCCGCGCCGGTGATGTTCGAGCTTGCCCGCACCTCGCCCCACTTATGGAACGCGCTGGTCACCCGAATCTGTGCCCAAATCCCGATGACCAACGGGACGCCGATATAAAGCAGCCAGTTAGATCCAAGACCGAAACCGAATGGATAAAACATACCGAACTTAATTTAATGCATCGAAGTCAGTTGTCACTTTACTGGCTGGAACAAATTAGACGCGAAATCGCGCCCTTCGTTCATTTCCTGCGCGTCATTCCGAGCAAAGCGAAGAACCTCGCCGATAATTGGATCACCCTGAAGTCCCTGTGTATCACAAGCTTCGTGGGGCGAGGTCCTTCGCTTCCGCTCAGGATGACAGCGCGCGGACGTCTGTCGTCAAATCTCTAACTGCTTTGAAAACCGAGACAGAATTCTGCAACCGGTCTTGGTAACCAAAACCACATCTTCTATCCGCACTCCGCCCAATCCAGGGTAATACAAGCCGGGCTCGACCGTGAGGACCTGCCGATCTTTTAGAACAACTTTTTGCAAGCGTGGATGCTCGTGAATCTCCAATCCAAGACCGTGTCCGGTGCCGTGGAAGAATCCGACGCGACGGCCTTTGCGCACTTCAGTCGGATAACCGCGTTTGGCGAAAAATTCCTGGATTGCCTTGTGAATCGTCATCCCATCAACCCCCGCTTTGATTCGCTGTAAGGCGAGCGCTTGACCAGCTTTCACGGTCTCCCAAAGCTTCCGCTGCGCCTCGCTGGCCCGTCCGCGCAAAACTGTTCGGGTCATATCACCAAAATACCCCGTCTTCGCATCGCGAGGAAAAACATCGAGGATAATCAACGAGTCTGCATAAAGCGGTCCAAAACCGCGCTCATGCGGATCACACGCCTGGTCGCCACCTGCGACAATCGTACCGGTCGGAATGCCACCAGCGCGCAAGATCGTAGAATCAATCTCGGCCCGGAGCATTTCGGAAGTCAGTGTTTTACGGCTCCAGCGCAATCGTTTTCCAGGGCCCGGCCTGGACGCTTTCAAAACTTCGATCCCGCGCTTGAGTCCTTTTTCCGTGATTCGCAAGGCCTGGCCCATCATTTCGACTTCCTTTTCCGATTTCGCCTCGCGCTCCGGCCAGAAAAACCCGTTCGTCGCGCGGACACGGATTTTGTTTGCGGCGAGTTCCTCCGCGTAACCGAGTGCAAAATTTGCAGGAACAACTACCGATCTTACGCCGCGTTTCTTGAGGAAATGTGCGAGAACCTTTTCATAGGGCGGCGCCTTTTTGGATTTTCCCTGCACTTCGCGCTCCAGCTCGCTGAACATGACGAATTCATCCGCGTCGGCTTGCTTGCGACCGCGATCGATTTCCAAATCGCTGAGAACAAGCGTGCGCTTGCCGTTGCGTTCCAGAAAGATGAATGGATCGGGCGCCCAAAAATTCGTCGCGTAAAGCATGTCGGCATCTGTCTCGCTGGTGGCGACGATGAGACGGGATGGTTTTGTTTTTTGTTTGGTCGTCTTCATGTTCATCACTTTTCTACGCTTGATTGCCAATCGTGTCATCCCCAGCGAAGCGAGGGACCTTCCGCAACGTGCCACCACACAGGCAAAATTTGAGTAGCTGTCCTTCGCCGTCTCTGCGGCTCAGGATGACGCTTGAAACGCCCTAGCTCCTCCGCACTTCGAGTTCTCTTCGCAAAATCCAATGCAACAGCCCAAGCAATCCGAGAGCGGATAGAATCAGGACAGAGGTATTGAAGAAAAACACACCAAACTTGATTCCAAAATAACGTTTCTGCGCGCCGAAGAACACATTCGGCTTGTTCCCTCGGCGGTAGTCGCTTTGGTCCATCTCGGCGTTTGACATTAAGTCGGACACTTTCTGGTTCACATAGATTTGCTCGGCTGTGACGGGGCCGTTCGCGTCCTTGAAAAGCGCGCGATCGAATGGCCTTTTGCCATTCAGGACTTGATCGACCAGCCCGAGATAATGATCCAGGTCGCCCACCGACTTTGCCTCGAGACCGGAAAGCAGGGCGAGCGCTTCCTTCAGGTCATCCAAACGTTTTGTTGCTTCAGGATCTTTCCGATGTTGCCCCACAAGCCGGTCGATCTCGCGCTGGGCGCGGTCCTGTCGCCGCGTCAGCGGGTTGAGCTTGGCCTGCGCGACAATCATCTCTTCGTAGGACCAGCGCATTGCGATGAATTGACAGACAAACGGAACTTGCAGCTTGCTTTCCGTCTTTCTGTTTTTGTCTGCGCTCGGATGTTCGGAGAACCAATGCGAGAGGGAATAAAGCAGACCGAGGTTGCGATTCATGTCCTCGAATTTGATGAGCGCGCCACCCATGATGATTTGTGGAATTAAAACGAGCGGAACGATGTTAGCCGCGGTCTTCGGGTCGGCCACCAGCGAAGAGATGAGCAGACCCAGCGCGACGCCGCCCATGGCAGTCATGAACATGATCGCGAGATCGATCCAAAACATTCCGCGGATTTCCAGAAAGTAATTACCGATCAGGACAAACAGGATGCACTGAACGAGGGCAAATACTCCAAGCGTGAGCGTCTTTGAGACGACGTAGTACCATAAACGAACGTTGACATTCCGCTCGCGCTGCAACACAGGCCGGTCCCGGATGATGTCATCGGCGCTGTTGGTCAGACCGAGGAACATCGCCACGATCAGGCCGAGGAACAGGAACGTCGGAATGTGGTAAGCGGAAGCAAAATCGTATGTTCCGTTCTCCGAATAGCGCAGGATGGTCGCAATCAACAGCGCCAGCACAGGCGAAACCCCGATCGTGATAACCAGATTGGCGCGGTTGCGCAGCTTGCTAACGAAAGCGCGCCGCAACACCGTGCGAAATTGCGTCCACTCATCGTGCCACCGAAATGGCAGCCGCTTTTT
>Ga0070698_100000929_pt1 | contig 32009 bp, 31 predicted proteins | sample KBSK1502metaG_FD_65477 | JGI IMG/M metagenome (GOLD analysis project Ga0070698, IMG submission 65477) | Corn, switchgrass and miscanthus rhizosphere microbial communities from Kellogg Biological Station, Michigan, USA - KBS K1-50-2 metaG | ecosystem: Host-associated > Plants > Roots >... | reverse complement strand
GATTGTCTTCTGCAACGAGAACGCGGAGGCGTCGTTCATCCTGTGACTCGGTTCCGCCGTGATCGTCAGTGGCTTGCGCCGGCGCCGGTCGGCAGCCGAGCGCGGTGAGGATGGCTGCACGCAGCGACGCGGGGTCAACCGGTTTCAGTACGTAGGTCGACATCCCCGCCTCGCGGCATTTGATGATCTCGGCAGGTCCACCAGCCAGGGTCGCCATCGCGATGACAGCGTGGCTCGCCCCGTCGCGGTCGCACAGACGCTTCGCGAGTTCGAGATACGGCATCTCGGGCATGCTGACGTCGAGGAGTACGACCTGGAACGGCCGACCTTCCTCGCGTGCCTGCTGCAACGCGTGCAGTGCCGACTCGCCATCTGCGGCGGCCGCCGGCTGCATTGACCACTCCGTCAAGAGCTCCGACAGCACCGTACGGTTCGTTCGGCTGTCGTCGATGATGAGCACGCGCACATCTCGCAGCGCCGAGGCGCGCTGATCGGCCTCGCGCGACGGAGCCGCCGCGAGCGCGCGGACGCGAATCGTAAAATGAAAGCGACTGCCTTGGCCGACTTCGCTCTCGACCCACACCGTTCCGCCCATCATGCTGATCAGCTTCGATGAGATCGTCAGGCCGAGGCCGGTGCCGCCGAATCGCCGCGTGGTAGACGTGTCGGCTTGAGAAAAGGCGTCGAAGATGAGGCCGTGCTTGTCCGTCGGGATGCCGATGCCGGTGTCCGTGACCGAGAACTGGAGCACGGCGTCGCCATCTGCCGATGATGCGAGCGCGACTCGAACTGCCACCTCGCCGTGTTCAGTAAACTTTACGGCGTTGCCAAGCAGATTCACCAGAACCTGGCGCAATCGCTTCGCGTCACCGACGACACTCTCGGGTACTTCGGCGGTCACCCGGCCGACGAGCTCGAGTCTCTTCTCTTGTGCGCGCAGCGCAAGGCCCTTGAGCGCATTGTGGACTTCCGTGCGAACGTTGAACTCGACTGGATCGAGCTCGAGGCGGCCGGCTTCGATCTTCGAGAAGTCGAGCACGTCGTTGATCACCGTCATGAGCGAGTCGGCCGAGAACTTCGCCATCTCGAGGTATTCACGTTGCTCGGCGCTCGACGGGGTCTGCAACGCCAGCTCCGTCATCCCGATGATGCCATTCATCGGCGTGCGGATCTCGTGGCTCATGTTCGCCACGAAATCACTTTTTGCGCGGCTGGCGTCCTCCGCCTTCTGTTTTGCGCTCGCGAGCTCGGTATTGACGGCTGTCAGTTGCTCGTTGGTCTCACGCATCGCCGCCTGAAAGCGCTCCTCGCTCTTGCGCAGCGCTTCCTCGTGGACCGCTTTGGATCGCCAGTGTGCGAGGGCGGTCGTCATGTCGTTGAAGGCGGCCGCCATCGTGGTCGCTTCGGCGCCGCCGTGGACAGGCACACGTCGAGTCCAGTCTCCGGCTGCGATATCGCCGGCGGCCTCGGCAATCTCGCGCAACGGGCGGGTGACGCGCCGGCTGCCGAACACGCTGCCGCCGAGCATGAGACAAAACGTGATCGCGGCAATCCAGAACAGCTGGCGTTTGACTTCGTCAAGAAAACGCTGCGTCGGTTGCCAGTCCTCAAGAAGGACCAACGAGGCAGCGCCGTCGAGCTGTTGATTCGACAGCAACGGATATGTTCGCGCGATATAGCGTCCGCCCAGGCGCTGAGTCGGCGCAAAGGCGCGGTCATCGCTCGATTGGATCGGAGCGCTCGCAACGAGTGCAGCCAAGGCTGCCCGAGCGTCAGGATCAAGGCTGGTGCCAGAAATGGAATGTCCGGCGAGCAAACTGACTTCCGAGCCGGTGACCTGCGAAAGCTCGCGTGCCACGCCATCGTCGAGCCGGTAGCCCGCGGTGAGCGTGCCCAGTACTTCCTCGGCGAACACGGCGGGCGCGGCCACGACAAGATAGAGTCGATCCTGGAGTGCAAGGATCGCGCGATTCGGTTTGTGTGCACGGGCCGCCTGGATGCTCTCGTCGAGCGTTGGCGGAGGCGCGGTGTCTCGAGGCCAGCCGACTCGGCCCAGCCAGCGTCCGTCGGCATCAGTCACGACGAGGAAGTCGGCCGAGAGCGCAGCGCGGTATTGTTCGGCCATCGCCTCGACCGTGGCCGTGTCGGAGGCAAGCCTCGTGTCCACCAGGTGGGCACGAAAGACCGGAAGCTCGGCGATCAAACGGATTTGCGCCGCGGCAAACGCGGCGCGACTCTCCACAAGTCGATCGAACGCTGCTTTGGCAGCCGTCTGATGCTCGGTTACGCGCGCGAGCGCGTCCGTTGTGACCACGCGTTGGGTGGCCAGGAGCAGCGCCGCGAGTGTCAACCCTGCGACGATTGTCACGCAGACGATGAGACGCGCCTCGAGCCTGCGATACCAGGGGATTGAAATGCGGGCTGTCGAAGCCGTCGCCTGCGTCGGCACTTAGTGTCGCGTGGAAAATGTGAAGGCAAGATCCAGTGCCGAATTCGCAAGACGCCCTCTGTACCCGTACTCGTGAACGGCGTTGACCTGACCGACCAGCATGGTCGAAAGCCGAATCCGCGCACCCGCGATATAGCGGCGCGGAAAACTGGAGGCTCGTCCGGCGAGATAGTCGAGCCGCTCGGCGCGAAGCACCGCGGTTACCGGTCCCATTACCGGACGATGAACGAAGGCGTCCACATATCCCCCGAACGTCCTCGTTCCGTTGAACGGGCGCCCATCGATCCATTCACCGCGCAGCTGCACACCTTCGTGCATCCAGCGTACGTCGACACCAGTAAACTCTGCGCGCCCGCGCGCAAAGGCACGGGCTTCGGATGGAAGTGTGCGAATGTGACTCGCGCCGACGATGATCGACCCGACCGCACCCTGAACACGTACGACGCGGTCGAGGCCGTGACGCCGCGAGTGGAGGTCTTCGTCCTGCGGAACACCGAGGCTGGCTTCCGCGAACAACCTGGGCACGCCCGCAATCACGCTGGCTCCGCCCTCGAGGAAGTTGTTGGACAGCGCCCAGTAGGCGCCATATCTGATCAGCGGCGCACGAAGCAGCCCATTGTAGGCGTGGTCTGTCCGGCTGTAGATGCCGAACGGTGTGCGATAACGCCCCACCCGAACACCGGCGACGTACGGGCCGAATTGGCTCGTTTTCTCGCCGTACATTTCCATCGGATGGACGCGCTTGTCATACGGGTACGCCGACCCGAACGCGTCGGAGGTCGGTCCCCATGTCTGCGCCCACGTGCCTTCGAAGTAGTACCGCCATCCGGCTATAGCATCGCCAAAGATCCGCACCTGTGACGAGGCGGCCTCAACCTGATCGGTTGAATGTCCGACGGTGACATCGAGTTCGGTCGTGGCGGTCTGCGCGCTGACGGGACCGACGCCTGTCCACAGTACGATCAGGAGCGCGCTGCCGAGATACTTCAGGGCCATCGCACCGCCAACACCGTTTCAGAATTGCTCGACGCGGTGCCTCCTATCGTCGACCCGCCGGACCGCCACGCCTGGTAAGGGTGGTTTCCGGGAGGAACGTCACGAATCGTGAAGCGGCCAGCCTCGTCGGAGACGGCGAAGTACGGAGATGCCACGGCCATGACGTAGGCCACCATGTGCGGGTGAATGTTGCAAAAAATGCGGCTGAGACCCGGCTTGTCAAACGTCACGAGCTTCATGGTGCCAGTGGGGTAGAGGCCGAGGTCGAACTTCTTGCCGTCGTGAAAGGAAAATACGTTGTGGAAAACGCGATCGTGATTCGGGAACTCCACCACCGATCCGACCTGCACGGCGAGCACGCGTGGGTTGAAATCGAAGTTGCGCTGATCGAGCACAGGCTTTGAATCCGCACGCGTCAATGCGCCAGGGACATCCACCCACACAACAACGTTGGCCTGGGGTTTGCCACCGACCTGAGCGACGCCCTGGATGTCTGCGCCGGAGCTTGCGAGGACAGCTGGGCTTGAGCCCGCAACGGCTGCCGCGAGATACACCGTTGCTATTGATGCGCGACGCATATCTTCACTTCCTTGTATTCGTTGAATCGCGTCCACTCGAGCAAGACACATACCGCTCCTCTGTGGGAGTGGGCTAACAGGCAATCTGACGGTCGAAGGGCGTGGACGTGCGGGACGCACGACGACACAACCGACGTGGTGTGCGCGTGCGGGACATGGCGTGCGCCGGCGCTCAACCGATCGAGCGTCCTGCGAATGATGAACTGGCTTTAGGCGTCCTCGTCATGCTGGTGGGTATGCGAGTGTTTGTGGGGACCGTGGCCGTGATCGTGGTCGTGCATCAGCTCTTTCGGCACATCGGGAAACATCTCGCGCGAGGTCAGCGCCGCGCCACCGGCCCATTCGACGCCGCCCTTCTTGCGCGCCGCTGAGAACAGGTCCTCCCACGAGAGCTTCGCGGGATCGCGGGCGACTTCAAGCCGCTGCGCGAGACCGGCAAGTATCAGCTTGCGGATGCGGCGACCGTCCCATCCCTCGCAAAGCGCCGCCAGCTCCGACAGCCGCGCCGAATCCTTGGTGATGGGCAGCAGCGCAGGCCATTGCACGGCGAGCTCGCCGATGGCGTGCTCGAGGATGCGCGCAATCGTCTCGCGATCCGGCAACGAGAAGCGCATCACAAGGTCGGCGCGCGACAGGAATGCCTCGTCCACCGCTTCGATGAAATTGGTCGTGGTGACGAAGAGCACAGACGGCAGGTTCTTGGCGATCTCGTCGATGCCGAGCAGCACGGCATCGGTCGCGCGGTGCACATCGACGGGGTTCGCCTCGAAGGACGCCGTCGAGCGGCGCACCGCGAAGCTCTCGACCTCATCGATCAACACCACGGTGAACGGACGCCGCGCGGCGATTTCCGGCACGGTCTCTGTCAGCAGCCGCGTCACGTTGCGCTGGCTCTCTCCAAGCATGTCGCTGGGGAACGCATGGGGGTTGATCTCCACCAGCGCGGTCGCCCCCTGGCGCGCGAGCGCCAGCGCCGCCACCTGCGCCAGGCCGCGCGCCATCGTCGTCTTCCCCGTTCCCGGCGGGCCGGCGAGCACGATCAGCCCGTGCGGCAGTCCCGAGAGCATCGAGAGCTTGCGGCCGTGCTGCAGCACCAGCAGCGCCTGCGCGAGGAGGCGCTCCTTCACCTCGCGCGGGACGATGATCGCGTCCCAGTCGCGGTCGTGGTGCTCGGCAGGCAGGACGTGCATGGACAGCACGCCAGGAGGCAGGGCGGAGCGAGGCCGTTCTATCACTCGCCTGGCCGCTTGTCTTCCGGCCACTCGATCTGCGACAGCTCCTGCATCGAGATCAGCGTGTCTTCAGCTTCCTCGAACAGTACCATCGGATCCATCAGCGTGCGCATCGTCTCGAGCAGCGAGTCGAACATGTGGACGCGCACCAGCCGGCACTGGTTGACCGGGTCGTCATTGAAGTGCTGATGCCACAGGAAATGATCGACGACGATGAGGTCGCCCTTCTTCCACCGGTGGTGCTCGCCCGTGTCCGGCGCGGTGCCGAGGAAGCTGTGGCCGTAGCCCTCGACCACGTAGAGCCACGCCTCGCCCGGGTGCCGGTGTAGTGATTGGGTCTTGCCCGGCGCGAACTGGATCATCACCTGCGTGAGGCCCGAGGCCTCGTTGCCGATCGCGCGGTCGTTGAGGAACTTGGTGCGCGTCCCGCGCGGCGTCGCGAGGATCTCCTGCTCGTCGTAGGGCGTGTGGATGCGCCCCGATCGGCGCTTCTTCGTCTCCTGCGCGAGGCGGCGGAGACGCCGCGAGTAGGGATCGTCACCCGGGATACCGCCGGAGAACTTTGGACGCGGGGGCAATCTGGCGAACGGCTCCTGACCGGCATCCTCGATCAGGCTCATCCCCAGGGTCCACAGCGTCGGCTCCGACGAGTAACTCATGAAGCGGCCGGGCCGGTCGCCGTCGGTGCCGTGGCGATGCCAGCTCCACGCGGGGATGTGGATCGCGTCCCATGCCTTCCAGTCGTAGCGCACGCCGTCGACCTCGGTCCAGCCGCTGCCCTCGACCATGTAGAGGATGGCGTCCCACGAGTGCCGGTGGATTGTGGTGGTGGTTCCCGGATCGACTTCGTGCACCAGGGCATCGAGGCAGCGTGTGGGGCGGTCGCCGTCCCATCCCATGTAGACACCGGTGCGAAGCCCGCGCGCCGTGGGCACCAGCGCGACATCCTCCTCCCGGATCACCGTCTGGCGGTAGTTGCGCCATTCTTCGAGGAACTCGGCACGGCGCTTCTTCTGGATGTGGTAGTGCGTTGTGGTGGTCTGGGTCTTGGTGGACATGGGATTCGTCGGCTGGCGAGGGCCCGAGCCCCGCTGTGGAAAATCGCCCGGCCTTATCTTGCCTCGCAGGGCTCCGGCTTGAACGTGGCGTTTGCGGGCAGTTTCTTGAAGTGCGTGCTCTGGACGAACGGCTCCCGCAGATTGTCCGGGTCCTTGGTCTCGGCCACGATGGTGAGCCAGACGTCACCATTTGGCGCCGTCATCCGGTGGTAATACTCGGTCATCGTGACCTTCCCACCGTAGGGCACGCCATTTTTTCGGAGGTATCCTGGCCGCAGTCGACTCGTCAGCACCTTCAATTCGCCCGTCCGCGGCGGATTGAGCGTGTATTGCCACTCGGCAACCGACTGCCCCTGCCATGACGACTCCGCCGCGGACGGCGCCGCGCCGAAATGAAACAGCCGGACCTGATTCCCGGCTTCGAATTCCAGCTTCATCGTGTTGTCGTCTTGCCAACCGATCCGAAGCCTCCCGGGTATCCGGAGGATGCCGGGGGCGCCATACCCCCTGCATTGCTCTCCCGCCGCTTCGTCCTTTGCCGGATCCCAGGCGTCCGCGATCTTCCGCGCAGCAGGCGTGATCGGGACGCGCGTGTAATCCCCCTTGCGCGGCGTCACCATGCGCAAGGCCCAATCCTCGGTGATTACCGACACCCACGTTCCGGTCATGTCGATGGCGGCACCCGCCTTCGGGGTCGGCGGGGCCTGAGGTACCGGCGTCCCCTGTCCACGTTGCGCATCGACTCGCGCGAGGACGATGAGCGTGAGCACCGCGATCGCGAACAGCAGCGATGCACGATGCCGACGTTCACAATCGCAATTCACCTTGCCTCCAACGGGCACTCCCGAGGCACGTCACCTCTGGTCTGTCCCTTCGACGACCTCGCCCGGCCGCGTCCCCCATCCAAATCCGTCAGAGGGGCGCTTCAGCGTGAGCATGTGCAGTTTGTGGTCGTTGGGCGTCCGCGATGGCTGGGCGGTGATGACCACGACGTCGCCGTACTTCAGCGTGGTTCTGGTCACCCCCTGCCCGTTCAACTGGCCGACGCCACCCCACTCGATCGACCATCGCACGGGCTTTCCGTTCTCGTCTGGGGTTTCGACCTGGATGAACGCATGCGGGTTGCGGAGCTGGAACTGGACAAGAGTTCCTTCAATCGTGACCTGCTTGCTCGTGTCGTACTGGGCGGCCTGGGAGTGATGCGCGTATGCGGTCATGCCGGACAGCAGCCCCCAGGCCAGAACCAGTAGTGCCACTCTGCGTGTCATGAGAGGTCCTCCTGAAAACACTTACTTCTCACTTCGTACTTCGCACTTCTTACTTATCAGGGAGGGTCTGGTACACCGCGTCGATGAACTTGTCCGGAGAACCGTAGAGACCGTCGAAATCCAGCGTCGGCTTGGCGGCCCTGACCTGCGGCAGCGACATGCCCTGTTTCTTCAGATCCTGGATGCGGTCACGGACGATCACGACCATGTTCCGGTAAATGGCGACGTCGGCCGTGTCGCCGAGACGTCCGTGGCCGGACACGATCATCGTGCCACCCTGATGCCGGTATTCGGGAAACGCGAGGTCGATGATCTTGTTCAGCCCGTCGATCTCCCCTTGGACGGTGCCCCCTTTGGCCACGTCGATCATTGGGTATCTGTCCGGCGTGTACAGATCACCCGCGCTGATCACGTCGGAAAAGCGGAAGTACACAAGCGTATCTGCATCCGTGATGGCCGCCGGCGCGTGATACAGCTGAATGCCTTCGCCATTGATCCACTGGCTCATCTTGTACGTGGGGATGTAGTACGTGTCCGTCGGAAACGCGGCCTCAGGGAACTTCGACTGGGTCATTCGCTTCAACACGTTCTCATGCCCGATCACGGTGGCCGGCGTCGTCTCGCCAACCAGGCGTCCCACTTCTCCACCGTTGTACGTTTTGCCCGCGGCGGCGACCGCCGGTGTTCCGCCGGTATGCTCCAGGTCGAGCGTCGTCTGGAGAATCCAGCGAATCGGTTTCAACGCCTTCGGTGACGCGATGACGGCGTTATAGGAGGGACCCGCCCAGCCAAACGGCGTCAACGATCCGAGACTGCCCGCCGGGTAACAGGAGGGTCCCACGCAGGTCGTCATGGGAGCGGCTGAACCGGCCACCGTGTGTCCGATTTCATTGACCTTCTCGAGCAGCCGATCGGCCGTCGCGGCCGAACCCGCATCAACCAGCAATATGCCATCGACGCCCGCGGATACGGTCACATTGCCACCGCCGCCGACGATCATGAAGACGTTCCCCCGTATCGGCATCACATGGAGCTCGGCGCCCGCCTGTTGGGCGAATATAACCGCCGACGGGACAAACACTCCAGGTGTACATAGACCGACCAGCATCACGCCGAGCCACGCCGCGATCGTGACCGTCGTCCGCCGCTTCATCGATGACTCCATGGCCATGTCAGTTGGACGATGGCAGGGACTTCATCAAGTTCTTCAACTTCTGCCGGTACTCGGGATAGAGCGTCTCGGCACCGCCCTTCACTGCTTCGAGGGGAAGTCCCAGCTTCTTGGCAGCGTCTGCGACATACGGGTTCTTTCCAGGCAGGAAATGGGGAAAACCCTCGGCGACATTCTCCACGCCGACCGTGCAGGGGAAGAACGGCAGCTCCTGATGGAGGTTCCGCCGAAAACTGATTGATTGCAGGTGAGGTTCCTCCATATATACGGGATCCTCGAGGAGAGTGGTCACCGTCATGATGTCGCCGTCCAGCACGATGTACTCCGTCACCGTCGATTTTTCGCTGAAGAGCGCGGTATTCGCGCGGATGTAACTCTCCTTCAGGTGCGTGGTCGTGATCACGAGGGTGTTCCCATCGAATTTCCCCGTGGAGAATCCCGCCCACGTGTGCGGCGCCCACTCGGGAGGATGCGGCCGCCCGTCCATGTAGATTGGCCGGTCTGGCGCCCTGAAAAACTGCACGTGGTACGCGGTGAGCTCCCGCGTCACCGGATCGATTTCCTTGGTGATGCGATTACCACCGCCGTAAAACCAGTTGTACACGCCGGGGTGCGGTCTGCACACGAATTCCGGGATCGACCAGTCCGAGATGTCGCCCGTATCGAATCGCATGCGGCCGGCGGCATTCACGGGAAGCCCCGAGTAGTCATACAGCTCCGCCGTGAATCCGATCTCGTGGGGAATCTCGGTCCATTCACCACTGAAGTCCGTTGTCTGGTAGCTCGTATTGAACGATGCCTGGGCAGACAGCAGGACACCCAGCAGCATTGCCAGGAGCAGACAGCTGAACCCTGCGATCGTCGCCCGATGAACCGTACGCATACTCATTGGCTCCTGGGGCTTATTCTTGTCGCTTGACTCCAGCGAATGATACGTGACGAACCGGTTCGTGTCGAAATCCGGCCGAACTGCCCCGCGCCTCTCTGCGACGCAAACGCCTCCCCAAATCCAGGTAGACGCAGCCCACGTCGCGCCTTGCGTCTACGCGTCTACAGTCTGCGCGTCTACGCCTTGACAACGGTCGGAACGCCATCATAATCGGCACTGCCTTCGTGGGCGTGGCACTGCGAGCATTCGCATGTTTCCTTTGAAGCTTGGTATGCACGTCAACCGGCGCCTCGAACAAGGAAAATGAACGTCCGAACCTCACCCACACTCACGGTCGCGCAAGGCCTGCTGTGTTTCCTGCTCGTGCCAGCCGTCCTGGCGCAGGGACCCGCGAAAAACGACGACCTCTTCCAGTATCGCGGCGCCGACCGCGAGGCGCGGCTGCTTCAGGGGGCGAAGCGCGAGGGTCGCGTCGTCCTCTACACCTCGCTCGCGCCCACGGAATCTGGGCCGCTCGCCGCCGCGTTCGAGAAGAAATACGGCATCAAAGTGGAGCTCTGGCGCGCGCTGTCGAATCAGGTGGTGCAGCGCGTCATCACCGAAGCGCAGGCCCGGCGTCATTCCGTGGACGTGATCGAAACCAACGGCCCGGAGATGGAGATGCTGGCGCGCGAGAAACTGCTTGGCGGGCTCTATTCGCCGCACCTCGCAGACCTTCCGGCCGCGGCCATTCCCGTGCATCGCACCTGGTTCCCGGATCGGATGAACTTCTTCGTCGTGGGATACAACACGACCAAGGTACAGCGGTCCCAGATCCCGGCCACGTATGAAGGCTTCGCGGACCCGAAGTGGAAGGGGCGCATCGGGCTGGAAGCGACCGACGCCGAGTGGATGGCGAGCCTCATGAAGACGTGGGGTGCCGAGAAGGGCATGGATTACTTCCGCAAGCTCTCGGCGCTGAAGCCGGACATGCGCCAGGGCCACGTGCTGCTCGCGTCACTGGTGGCCGCCGGCGAAGTGCCGGTCGGGCTCGCGATGTACAGCAGCAACATCGTGCCGCTCAAGCGCAAGGGCGCGCCGATCGACTTCGTGCCGGTGCAGCCCGTCGTCGCACGCCCGCAGGGTATCGGCGTGGCGAAGAACGGGCCGCATCCACACGCCGCCCTGCTGTTGGCCGACTACGTGCTGTCGCCGGAAGGGCAGCGGCTGTTTGAATCGCTGGGCCGCGTTCCCGCGAGCACGCGTGTGAAGAGCGCGCTCGACAATTTCCCGTTCACGATGATCGACCCCGTCACGGTGCTCGACGAGGCGGAGAAATGGGAGAAGCTCTGGAATGGCTTCTTCCTGAAGAAATAGCAGGCCTTAGTGGAAGCGACCTGAAGGCCGCTTTCGCGGCGTGGAGTACGTCGACGCTTCGCCCGGCACGCTCAGTGTCCGATGGTGTCCGATATAGCGGCTCAGCCCCTTTGATTCAGGCCGCGTCCGGTTAGACAAGTCCGACAACGCACTGCAGGCGAGGCTCAGTACGGCAGCCGCCGGCGGCGCTGACGGGCCCGGAGCGTAGCAGCTCGGGTCGGCTGAGTAACGGTCGATGACTTCCAGCAGCTCATCGTCATTCCACGGCTTTTGCAGATAGGCCATGGCCCCCGCGTTGAGAGCGCGTTCCTTGTTTTTCTGAATGTCGCGGGCGGACACCACAATGACGGGGACCATAGACACGTAAAACTGTCCAAGGTGCTCCAGGAGGTCAAAGCCGTCAATGGCGGGCAGCCCAAGGTCCAGAATGATCAAATCCGGATCGTGCTTGCGGGATTCCTCCAGGGCGGCCACTGCATTCGCGGCGAAGAAGGTTTCGTAGTGGTGGGCGGTCAGCAGCACCTGAAACCCGAGGCGCACATCGGCGTCGTCCTCGATAATAAGAATCTTGTTGTTGGTCACGAGAGACCGCCTGCGAGGCGAGTGAGGTCCTTATACATACCGAGCACGGCGAGCACGATCGCTGCCGCGCTGCAAACCGTCGCGAATCGGCCTGAATCGCCACGTCAGGCCGTGAAACACGGCAAATCGTGACGGGGACGGCATACCTGTTTCAGCCTGCTGCCACCACATCCGTTATCGGTACACCTTCGAGAAGTCATTGCGGGCGTTCGTCACGGTGAAGGTGCCGTCCTGCTCCGCGGACAGCTTGACCCAGTACGCCGACCCGTTATGGGCTGGTGGAGGCGGCGCCGTCGAACCCTGTGGCGGGAGGGGCATCGGTGCGACCGGCAGCGCGCTCGGCTGATCGTCCACGCCGTTCGCGGTGAACAGCCCCGGCGCGGCGTACTCCTGGCCGCTCAGCAGCGAGAAGTGCATCTGCCACAAATCCTCGAAGCCCGGTGACGTGTACAGCGTCTTCATCACCTCCGGCCATCCACCCTTGCGCGTGCCGTTGTTCATGATCGCCACTCTCGGCTGAAGCGCATGGACGAATGGTTGGGAATTCGAGGTGTCCTGCCCGTGATGGAGGCTAAGCATCACATCGACCGTACCAATCCGGTTCGTCGGACACACCAACTCGTATTCCTTGTCGGTCGTGAGATCGCCGAGGTGCAGGGCGCGAAACCTGCCGAAGGTGATGTAGCTGCCGACGGATTGACGATCCTCAGGAATAGCCTCAACAGGCTTGCGCTTGCCACAGAGGGGATTGGCCCTGCCCGCGCCCGCAAGCGACGTGCGGATGATTTCACCCGCAGATGTCACCACCCGGACAACGAGACCAGCAACGGGAATCGTGTCACCGGGTCTGACCACCGTATGCTTCGCTTTGGCGTACAGAGCCGGATACGTCGTCTCCAGGAACCTGTCGGTCGCTTCGTTCGGCTGCACGTTCGGCCCATGGTCGATGAAATGCCGAATCGGAATCCGAGACGCGAGCTCGGCGAGGCCGCCGTAGTGGTCGCCGTGCCAGTGCGTGGTGATCAGGTGATCAATCTGCGTCACACCGCCCGCTTGGGCGGCGTCGATGATTCGGCCGGCGTCCCTCGGCGCGCCCATGCCCCCGTTTCCCGTATCGATAAGCAGCGACTCACCAGAAGGCGACACGAAGAGCGTCGCATTGCCGCCTTCTACGTCGACAACATAGATGTCCAGAGTTTTCGTGAGGCGGGCCTGCGCTGACACGAGCACAACGCTCACGACAATCGTCACCAGACAGGAGAATCGACGCATCCGAGTACTCCTTTGGGCCGATGGACTGGTTATGGGGACGGACCTCCCGCACGCTCGAAGGCCCTCAGTAGGCCTTCAGAGCTGTCTTGGGTCGCGTGATCTCGAACACGATGAATTTGAGGGTTGTCGCAGCCTCGGTGATGTAATGCGGCACGCCCTCGGGAATCAGCAGCAGATCCCCGGGTCCAACCCGGTTCGCCGTGCCACCGGTGATCGTCCGTCCAAACACGTTGCCGGGCGCCTGGGTCGCGCTGCCGGCGGTGGGGGCGGCGGCGCCGGTGATGGTGCCGCCCGTGGTGATGGTGGCGGTACCCTCGATCACCATCCAGATTTCTGCTTCCTGCTCGTGTACTGCGGGACGCTGCGGCAGCTTGCGATGCTCGATCGACAATCGATACGAACCCACTCGCTCGACCACCGTATGTTCCTGGGTCGGCCGATCCTCGGTCATCTTCATGAGGTGGGCCCTGATGTCGGCGGCCGGCAGGAGTGTCGCGATGTTCTCGTTCGCTGGCGGCCTCGGCCCAGCCGGCGCGGCCCCTCCGGCGGGCGCTTGCTGCGCCGAAGCGGACGACCAAAGCATCAGGGTGAAGCTGCACACGGTTGCAATAGTTCGCATCTGATTCCTCCAATGGGCTGTGTCGACAGCGAAGAGTCCGTTCTTCTACTCGCTTCTACTCGCGAAGGTCACTCGCGTCAAGCCTCGTTCTGTTGCAGTTCCGATGGAGCAGTTTCTCAAGAGGCGACAACCACGTACTCACTCTGGACGAGGCCGCTGGCGTATTGCCGCGTCGCGACGTGGCCGAGGACGATGTCGCGCGGTATGGCGCCAAAGAGCGGAATCCCGGTACCGATGAGCACCGGAACGCGCGTGATAATGAGCTGCTGAATGAGCCCGGCCTGCAGAAACCGCTGAATGGTGATCCCGCCGTCCACGTAGATATGCCGGATGCCGCGTGCGGCAAGCTGCGACACGATTTCGGCCGGAGCCCCGGACATACGCTCCACCACGGCTCCAGGCGGGGCGGGGGCGAGCGTACGCGTGGCGAGCACGAAAACGGGTTTCTCACCATAGGGCCACTTGCCAAAGGTCAAGACCGTCTCGAAAGTCTTGCGGCCCATGACCAACGCATCCACCGTGGCCATGAACTCATCGTAGCCGTGGGGTTCGCCACCGTCCGGCGGTAGGAAATCGAGGTCACCATTGGCTCGTGCGATGAAGCCGTCGAGGCTAGTACCAACAAAGACGGATGCTTTCATTTCTGGTTTCCCTCTCTTCCGCCGAGGAGGCCGGTGAGCGCCACGAGCAGTAGCAAGGCGCCAATCAAGGCCTCGCCAGGAAAGGCCGATCGGGCCAGCCACTGGAGCGCGGGCAGCCCGCTGCGTGCCTGAGGTGCGACGATCATCCAGAAACCAAGCACCAGCAGTCCCGCCGCCAGCACGCGGACGGCACGCGGGTACGGAACCAGACCCGGCGAGACTTGCGGTATCGGTAGCGCCCCGCTGGCGGCTTCCGGGGCCATCAATCGGTCGTTGACGATCGCGCCCACGAACCCATCGTCGGTCGTGTTGCCAGCCGTGGCGAGCATCGGGATAAGGCCGGAGTACAGCGTCACGAACGTCGTGACGAACAATCCTGGATCGGGCACGACCAGCAGCGACGCGATGACCGGGGACATGAAGACGCCCGCCCCGCCTGGAATGCCGGGCGACTCGAGGCCAAGTAGCATGACCGGCGGGATGAGCACCGCGATCTCGATCATGCTGATGCGGACGTCCAGCAGCGCGCACGTCGACACCGTCACGAGCAGCACGGCCATCGTCGCAACGTTCTTGTTGAGCACGGTGCCGAGCACGATCGACACGCGCGCGATCTCGGGGCGCAGGCCCAGGTCGCGTTCGGCCGACACCAGATTCACTGGCAGCGTCTCGTACGACCCCCCCGTGCCGAACCCGGCCATGTACACCGTCGCGAAGTACTTCCAGATCTGCGCCGAGGTGCGCTTGGTGATCAGCCGCACCAGCACGATCATCGCCGCCAACCAGACGACGGACACGATGGCCAGGTTCAGCGTGGTGCGGCCGTAGATCGCCAGGCCGTGGGTGCCGAACCGCGCGGGGATGAAGATCGCCAGACACCCGATCATGATCGGGTAGTACCAGAGCAGCATTGCGAAGCCGTTCAACGTCCAGTCGGCGCCGCGAATGAGTCCGCGCGCGATTGGGTGCAGCGCGCGCATCAAGCCCGCCAGTGCGCCGACGATGAACGCCGCCACGAGCACCTGCAGGAGCGGCTGCTCGGCAAACACGGTCCCGAACGCCACCGCGATGCCGCGCAGCCAGCCGGAAAACCCCGGCAGCGGCTGCCCGGGACGATTCATCGGCAGACCTGTGAGCGTGGGAATCCACGCCGAGACGTACAACAGCGATACGAACCCCATCGACACGTACAAGCCGATGACGTAGAGAAGAAATCGGCCCGAGCGGCTGTGCGTCAGAAGCGTTTTGGCGAGCGCCGCCGACATCAGCACGAAGATGATGCCGGTCGCGAAGGTTACGATGGTCTTGGGAAACCAGGTCCCGCTCTGGGCGATGCCCAGCACGACGGGATTGCGCGGAAAAAGGAGGCCGAGCGCGAGCCCGGCGGCGAGGCAGATGAGCATCCGCACCGCCGGGTGCGCGACGAGCCGCAAACTCGGGCGGAAATCAGCGCGGCCGCTCGCCCTTGATCGTGACACGCCGCCCTTTGCGCTCGTTCGGCCAGTAGTCCCAGACGGCTCGGTGCATGACGCAGCGGTTGTCCCAGAAGGCAACGTCGTTCCGCTCCCACCGGAAGCGGATCTGAAAGTCGATCTGTTCGCAGTGATTGAACAGGAGCGCGAGCACGGCATCGCTTTCCGCTTCGCTCAGCTCGTTGATGCGCGTCGTGAACGTCCGGTTCACGAAGATGCCCTTCCGGCCGGTTTCCGGATGCGTGCGTATCACAGGATGTGTCGCCTTTGGATAGACCTTGCCCTGATCTTCCACGCCTCGATCGGAATAGCGTCCGCGGTAGATGTGCTCGGACTCGTGAAGCGCGGTGAGCCCGCCTAGCATCTGCTTCATCGGCCCCGACAGCGCATCGTAGGCAGCGTACATGTTCGCGAACAGCGTGTCGCCGCCCATGTCCGGCAGCACATGAATCTGGAGCATTGTGCCGAGCGGCGGCTCCTCGTCGCACGACACGTCCGAGTGCCAGAATTCGCCGTTGGCCACCTTCGAATCACGCTGGGTATGGATGACGAACAATTCGGGGAACCCGGGCATCTGCGGCGCCGCCGGATGCACGTGCAGCTCTCCGAACATCTTGCCGATCGCGATTTGCACAGCAGGCGGAATCTCCGACTGCCCTTTGAAGAAAAGCACCCCGAACTGAAGGAACGCCGATCGAACCTCGCGGTAACTCCCCTCGTCCAGACCGTTGGCCAGATCGATGCCCCGCACTTCACCACCGAGCGCCGGCGAAAAAGGCGTCACCTGGATTTTTCGGCCAACAATTGCTCGAGGTGTTGCGCCGCTTTGCAGCAAGCATCCCTCCTGAGAAAGCATATTCTTGCACGCCCGCGACTGTGCCGAACGCCGCGCTGACCGGTGCTAGACTGCCGCGCGATGCCGTCAACCCTTACTCATCTTGAATGTTCGAGGCCGACCTGTGGAAACGTCCTTCCATACTCGAGCCTCCAGAACCTGTGTCCCGTCTGTCAGGGCCCGCTCCTCGCCCGTTATGACCTCGCCACGGCGCGCCAGACGCTGACCCGCAGCGCGCTTGCGACGCGTCCCGTTTCGATGTGGCGCTATGAAGAAGTCATGCCCGCGGCAACGCCCGTAACGCTTGGCGAAGGCATGACCCCACTGCTTCACGCGCGCCGCCTTGGAGAGCACGTCGGCGTTGACCGGCTCTACATCAAAGAAGAAGGACAGAACCCAACGAACTCGTTCAAGGCACGTGGTCTTTCGGCAGCGGTCAGCATGGCGAAGACACTGGGCGTCAGCACCATCGCCCTTCCGACCGCCGGCAATGCCGGCGGTGCGGCCGCCGCCTACGCCGCAAAGGCCGGCCTCGGGTGCGTGATCGCAATGCCCTCCGATACGCCCGACGCGATCGTCCTCGAATGCCGCGCCTTTGGCGCCGACGTCCACATGATCGACGGTCTCATCTCAGACTGCGGCGTCTTCATCGCGCAACACGCCGCGAAACACGGTTGGTACGAAGTGTCGACACTCAAGGAACCGTATCGTATTGAAGGCAAGAAAACGATGGGGTACGAGCTTTGGGAGGATTTCGAAGGCACGCTGCCCGACGTGATCGTCTACCCCACAGGCGGCGGCGTCGGCCTGATAGGCATGTGGAAGGCGTTCGAGGAGCTGGAAGCAATGAACCTGGCCGACAGTCGGCGCCCGCGCATGATCGCCGCCCAGGCAGAAGGCTGCGCACCCATCGTGAGGGCGTTCGAGCAACGCGCATTGGCGTCGGATCGCTGGGACAACGCTGCAACCGTTGCAGCGGGGCTGCGCGTCCCCAAACCTCTCGGCGATTTCCTGATCCTGGCCGACATCTATGCCAGCGGCGGCGAAGCCGTTGCCGCCAGCGACGGTGAGTTGATGGAGGCGTGTCGCGACATCGCGCGCCTCGAAGGAATTCTTGCCGCACCTGAAGGGGGTGCAGGGCTGGCCGCAATCCGGAAACTCGTAACGCAGGGAAAGATCCGGCGCGACGAATCGGTGGTGCTCTTCAACACCGGCAGCGGATACAAGTACCTCGAAGCCTGGCGGGCCGCGCTGGCCCTGTAGCATGCCCACGCGCGTCCGTGTCCTGCACGGATGCGACTCTTGCGGGACACAAGTCGCCCGCAATCGTGTTTTCCGTCTACTGCGACTACTTCGGCGGAGGCGGCAGCGTGATCCTCAGATGGTCGCCCTTGTCCGGCCTTCGAAGATCGCGATAGACAAGTTGGGTTGAACTCAGGCGCGTTCCAGGCTTGTCCCAATACACAGTCGAACCCTCAAATGCCCGGAGGACTTCGGCCGTGGGTCCCGGGCCGGAAAGGGTCACGGTATAGAGCTGCTGGTCCGCAGCAGCAATGCGCGGGACTTCCCAAACCGCAACATCGCCCGCCAGATCAGGCTTCGGACGCTCGGGGATCTCCGAAGTGAACGCACCTGGCGCAACTTGCAAGGCCGGTGTCAGCCCCAGCTGTCCGAGCTGGCGCACGCCCTTGTAACCCGTGCCCGTGGCGCTGACGACCGTGGTGCCCGGAGGGACCCGGACGAAGATCGTCAAGTCCTCGACCATTGGCCCCTTCGGCCGGCCGACGTTGGCGACGGTCAGTGTGTAGGTGGTGTTGGCGCCCTGCTGCGCTCCGACCGCAAGGGCGGCCTCCATCCGCACGCGTAGCCCGGCGTCAAGCATGAAGCGATAGATCTCCCGCAAGAGAACTTCCGGCAGCCGATCTCTCGAGAAGCTCCCCATGGTTCCCTTCGGGTACTTCTCGCTATGGTCATAGACCATCTTGGCGAAATACGGAAAGCCCGCGTCCTTGCTCACGCCGAATTGCGCGTCCGGTACTCCACCGGGCCGATCATTCGCCAGGAGCCACGCACGAGGGACCAGGAGCTCAGGTCCGTGGCATTGGCCACAGCCATAGGTGCTCTGGAGCCGCTGACCCTCGGGTGCGCCAGGCGGCGGATGCCGCCAGCGCGGGGGGCCGAGTTTTTCCACTCGGGGCAGGCCAGTGAGAAACGCATGGAGATCGGCGGTGGACTGGTCGCTCACCTGCGTATCCGTATACGCAGGCATCAGGCCCCAAGGCTCACGGAGCGCCCGTTTGAACTGCGCGACGCTGAGCGCACGACCCGCGAGATCCGGTCCCCAGCCGCCTTCGCCCGCAGTGCCGTGACAGAACGAACACATCTGCCCCTGCCAGAAGACCTTGCCCGCATCGGCCTTTCCTGCCGGAGCCGGTTCGGCCTGAGGCATGGGAAGGAGCAGCACCAGCGCGACCAACCATGTGCTCATACTCTGAACCTCGTTGACGTGGACCTTCAGTGGGAATCCTGAGCTTCAACTCCAACAAGTCCCAAGATTTCTTGACAGACCCAGCACCGATCGACTGTTCCTAGGCTTGTACACCGGCTCGCGCATTTCGGCGAATATAATCCCTGGCCATGATGATGACTCGTAGAGATGCCGTTGCCTCGTTCGCGCTGTTCGCCGAACTGCTCGCGTCCGGCCGTCCCGCCGACGCGCAGACGCAGGCCGGGCCCGCTGCACCAGCCTCCCTCCCGCCGGTGTTCAAGCACGACCTGCCGAATCTGACGATGGATGACTGGGAAGTGACGGTGAGCCACGTCGACTATGCGCCTGGACGCGTCGGCGCGGCGCATCGCCACCCCGGCTTCGTGCTGGCCTATGTCCTGGAGGGCGCCGTCATCGCCAGGATCTCGGGACAGGGGGATGAAAAAACGTACACCGCCGGACAGATGTTCTACGAACAGCCCGGCGCGACACACGAGGTCTCGAAAAACGCGAGTCAGACGCAGCCCGCGCGGCTGCTGGCGATGATCTTCGCGAAGAAAGGGTCGACGCTGACTACGCCCGTTCAGGGCCGCGGCGTGTAGAGGCCCACGCGCTCGTCGAGCGAACCGAGACCGAGATGTTCAATCGTCGCAAACACTTCCGATCCGGTGGCGCCGCGCTTGGCCAGTCGCCCATGCGTGTACGCGTGGATGCGAATCTTTAGTGCAAGCCCTTGTCAGTTGCCAGGGTTCTCCTGGCCAGGCGGTACTCCTCGCGGGGGCGCCGGGAACGCGGGGTGGTACAGCGACTGGTAACGCAGCTCCTTGCCGTTCTCGTCGAGCCACCCGAACGACTGCTGAAAGAGCGCCGGCTCCGGATACCCTGCGGGAACGGTCCCCTCGATGATGTACAGCTTCTGATTGTGCATGTAGACCGCCGCCATCGTGCGCGATCCGTCACGGTTCGTCAGATGCACCTGATGACCGCCAACCCCATAAGTGGTATTCCAGGTCAACTGCGTCACCTTCGCGTCGCGCTCCACGAACTTCGACGTCGCATGGACGAGCGCGCCCTGATAGTCGAGCCGCCAGTGTCCCACGCCCGAAAAACCAGTGCCTCCATAGCACCCTTCGGTGCGTATCGGACACGACTGCGCCTTCTGGGTCAGGATCTTCTCAATCTGGCTGTAGTCGACCACGGTCATCGAGTAGCGACTCGGCCCCTGCTCGGCGCTGTAGACCCTCGCCGGCAGGTCGGCGCCGTACTGCGACTGGTAGGTGGTCTGCGTCACCTTGGGCCGGCTTGGGAAGTCGCCGGTAAACCGATCCTCCTGACTGGCAAATTCGATCCATTCCCCGCCTCCGCTTTGCGCTACGGCGAGGCTCGCCGAAGCCTTCGGCGAAGGCGGCTGAGCGAGCGCAGAACCGGAAAGGGTCAGGGTGAGTGTCGCGGCGACAAGTAGAGTGAAACGCATGGTACTTCCTCGACTTTCACGTCCGGTCTAAGCCGAACACTACGTACACTACGCCTCCTCGCCCGCCCCGCCCTGGTCCCCGGGCCTTGCCCGTGCCCTCCACGGCCCCTCTGGGGGCGGAATGCGTGATGATACAGCGTCTGATAACGGATGGGCGTTGCCGCTTTCGTCGAGCGACCCGACCAAGACGAATGGTCCGACGTGAAGCATGGACCTGCAAGAACAAGCGCGTGAGGGTTGAACTGATCGACCGTAGGCCTCTTGTATTTGTGTAACAGGTCCGAGTTCTGCCGAACTCCAAACCGTGAAAACGTTGTTCTACAATGGTGCCGTCGGTGACGCGCCGGCGTTAACTGGCGGGACTTCATGCCCGAGGCTCGCGAACTTCGTTCTGTTATCGAGGCGGCGGAGCAGGCCGCATCCGCCGGCGACTATGTCGCTGCCGAATTACACCTGCGTGAGGCTGCCGCGCTGCAAGAGATACAGCTCGGACCGTTCCATGCGGATCTCGCCAACACACTGAACAACCTCGGCGTGGTGTACGAGCGGGCCGACAGCCCGGCCGAAGCCGAGCTGTGCTATCGGCGCGCATATGCGATCGCGACGACGGCGCTCGCGTCGGATCATGCGTTCGTGGTTACGAGTCGGAAGAACCTTGAGGATTTCTGTAGAGCTCGCGGAAGATCGTTTGAACCGTCGACCGCTCCGCGTGAGAGAGTGGCACGACGCAAACCGGTGGGCTCGCCCTCTCGTCCGATCGCGATTAGCGTGCTCGGCGTGCTCGGTTTCGGGATGCTGTTGGCCGCTGCCTTGTGGTTTCGGTCATCGGAACCCGATGAATCCGCGCCGACCAGCCAGACGCAACCATCGGCTCAGAACCCAGAGCCAACGGCAGCGCGAGTGCCGCTCGAGCCAAACCCACGGCCGCAGGAGGCCGCGACGGAAAACAAGACCTCGGTACCTCGTGAAAGCGACAGTTCGACGGCGCGTGGCGGCAGCAAATCGGCAGGACCGGAGAGTAGCAGTTCGGTGGCGCGAGAGAATCGCTCACCAGCAACATCGGCGCCCATGGTGGTCACAATGTCCGAAGCGCAGCTCTGTCGTCGCCTCTCGACCAGCGATTGGCGTTGCGATCCTGTGAGCAGCCCGGTCAATCGCGGATCGCTGTTTTTCTACACGCGTGTGAGGGCCTCGAGCAACACCACCGTTGAACATCGTTGGTATCGTGACGATCGTCTGCGAAAATCGGTGGAGCTTCGCATTCAGGCCAGTCCCGGAAGCGGTTATCGCACCTACAGCCGTCACACGTTGAATGCTGAAAACGCTGGTAACTGGAGGGTGGAACTCAGAACACAAGACGGATTCCTCCTGCACGAAGAGCGTTTCGTCGTTCGCTGACCCGACAGGCGAACGAGGCGAGCCGAGAGGTGACCTGGCGACGCCTCACCGGCGTCCTCCGGGCCGCCGCGGGTCTCGAGCCCTGGCGCGTTCGGCATCCGCGTGAAATGCAGAAACGCCGCAGGGCCGAGACCCAGCCCGGCCTAACGACCCGCGGTCGTCTCATCGCCCGAGATCCTTGGTTCCTCGACCGAACGTTTCGCTTTCGCCTCGAGGTCGAACGGTTCTTCGCGATCCCCTTTGACCGCTTCGACGCGCGCCAGATTCTGCCGCGCCTTCCCGTAACCGGGGTCGGCCGTCAGTGCGCCGCGGTACGCCGCGGCTGCGGCCACGAAGCGCCCCGTATGCTCGAGCGCCATGCCCAGGTTGTTGTAGAACGCCGGCACGTCCTTCCGCAATTCCACAGCCCTGGCCAGCAGCGGCAGCGCCTCGTCGGCGCGCTGCTGTTCGAGGAACAGGAGGCCGAGGTTGTTCATCGACCAGGCGTCCCGCGCGTCCACCGCGATCGCGCGACGATAGGCGTCCACCGCCTCGCCCGTCTTGCCCTGGGCTTGGTACGCACGGCCGAGAAGGCGCTGCACGTCGGTGGAATCGGGATCGATGTCTCCCGCATGCGTGAGCGTGACCAGGGCATCGTCAATGCGGTTCTGATCGATCAGGACGCGACCCAGGTTCACGAGACTCTTGACATGATTCGGGTCGATGCTCAGCGCCTTCTCGAATGCTTGCTCGGCCTTCGTGAGATCGCCACCCTTCCACGCGGACAGCCCGAGCATGAAGTGTCCCCACGCGTTGTCGGGTCGCTGCCCGGTGTAGTGTTCGAATAACTTCGCCGCTTCGCTGTAGTTCTTCGCTTGATACGCTGCGTCGGCTTCGGCGAACGACACCGGGCCGGAGATCTTCGCCGTTGTTTCCTCGCCGAATCCTTCCTCGTCCTTCCGATCGAAGGCGCCTGGCGCCGCGACAGGCTTCGCCTGCGCGGAGTCTCGCGTCTCCTGCGCCGTGGCCTGTGGGGCTTCGCCGCGTTTGGTACAGCCGACAGCCGCGAATGCCACGAGAAGCAGCACCGCCGTTACCTGTCCGTTGGATCTCATATGTCCTCCCTTTGTGGTCGGCCGCCTCGGAAGGGGCCGAGCGTTCGAACGGCATAAGGGCAAGCAGACAGCCAGGCTGGGGAGAGGAGGAGAAGCGCCCTTAACCGACTGAGCGCGAGACAGTTCTCGATTCAGCTCAGGGATGGCCGAGGGAGGATCTGGCCTCCGCGGGCGTGTTCCGCGTGACACGCCCGTGTCTCTCTGAACACGAGAGACCAGGCGGGCCCGCGGCGCGCTGTTCACGCGCAGGATTGGCGTCCACGACCGTGACTGGTTCGGTTGCTTACGGTTCGGGTTCCGTAGTTGCTCCGCCGCTCGGCCTGATGTAACCTCCGCCGCACCGACGGCCGGTTCAGAGGAGGGCGCAGGTCATGAGATTCGCTCGAGTCGTTGTCGTATTCGGGGCTCTGGTGCTCTGCGCCGTGCTTGCGCACGCGCAAGGCGCGCCCGATTTCAGCAAGGTTGAGATCAAAGCCAACAGGGTTACCGATAAGTTTTACACCCTCGACGGCCAGGGAGGAACGATCGGGGTCCTCTTCGGGCCCGATGGTGTCTTCATGGTGGACACGCAGTTCGCGCCGCTGAGCGACAAGATCATCGCCGCGATCAAACGCCTGACGCCGCAGCCGATCAAGTTCGTCGTGAACACGCACGTGCACGGCGACCACACCGGCGGTGACGAAAACTTCGGCAAGTTGGGCGCCACCATCATCTCGCGTGAGGAACTGCGCTTTCGTCTGGCGCATCCCAACCCACAGGCCAACGGTACGCCAGGCGTGCCAATGCCAGCCACCGGCCTCCCCAAGCAGACCTATCGCGGGATGCTAACGATGCACATGAACGGCGAGGAGGTCCAGTTGATCGCCATCCCGCGCGCGCATACCGACGGCGACACGATGGTGTACTTCCCCGGTCTCGACATCATCATGACGGGCGATTTCTACCGGTCCATTCAGTATCCCAACGTGGATCGCGCCAACGGCGGCTCGCTGCAGGGCCTGCTGGACGGCCTGGGCACGGTGATCGGACACGCTGGCCCCAACACGAAGATCATCCCTGGACACGGGCCGACGGTGGACCGTGCCGCGGTGACGGCGCATCGCGATGTCGTGATAGCGGTTCGCGACCGCGTGTCACCGCTGCTCGACCAAGGTAAGAGCGAGGACGAAGTCGTGGCGGCCAAGGTCACCGCCGCCTTGGATGCGAAGATTCAGGAACCTGGCACGACGAGCGACCGATTCGTCCGTCAGGTCTACGCAGAGCTGAAATCCGCTCGCTGAGACAGGCGCACGTCGACACGACTGGGTGTCAGCCATGCGCGCTATCCGTGGCTGAGGAGTGCAGGCGTGCGCCACCCAAACGAAGTTTGGGTGGTGCGCCCTGCAAGACTCGAACTTGCGACCTGCTGGTTCGTAGTCCTCCGGTCAACTCGAATCTGCGCGGTTACGTCGACGTTTTCTTATCGTGCCACGCGGTCATGCCACGCGCGATGCAATCACTGCTCCGTCATTACTTCGAGGCGCTCGCGGCGGCATCCGCCTCGCGCTCTCGAATCTGCGCGCCACGTACTACGTTTATTACACCGTAGTTCTGTTCATGACAGGCGAACTCGTACACTACCATCGGTTCGACACGAGGCAGATCCGCCTCGGCCGACCAGGGCCTGGTCCACGTGTTGGGGTCGGTGAGCGTGTACTGATACCGGATCGTGTTCGGGGCGATCCGTCTAAAGCGCTCCACCACGCGCAGACCGTCGCTGGATCCGTACATATTCGGAGCCGGCGTTCTGTCCTTGAAATTCGTCGTCTCCACGACGAGCGTATTCCCCTCCCACCGACCGCGGGCGTCACCCCACCAGTGCCGGATACTCGAAGGCAGTGGTGGACGCCCGTCGAGCGGAATGATGCGCACGTCGTTGTTCGACTGGTGGACGATTGTCACGTAGCCCGGGCTCTGGAAGAACAGAGCCTCGGCGGTCACACTGGCGGCGAGGTCCTCGGGGTTGGCACCGGGATTCCCGCCCTGGACGAGCGGTACCGCCGTTTGGCCAATGATGCACCGCGTATAGGTAGAAAGGAAGTTGCCGAACGTCAGGATGCTTATCTCGGGATTGCGCCGCTTTGCGGCCGCCACCATGGCCGCTTGCCGCTGTTTGGCCGCGTCAGTGAGCGGCGGCAGCCTCCCATCGGGAGGATCGACGATCAGCGAGGTACGCAGGCTCGGGCGCGCGCCGCCCTGCCATGCGTCCATGCTGTATTCCTTCCAGTCGTAATGCACCGTGCGCGGATCGACTTCGGCGTCGGCTTCCACGGCGCGCTTGAAGGCGGCAATGGCTTCTTCTTCCGTGTAGAAGGGCTTGTTGGCGAGCTGTGGCGGGCGCTGCAGCGGCGTGTAGGTGGCCAGGTGCCAGACGCCTCGCAGATCCGGATCGCCCCACGGGGTGCGGGAGACTGTCCAGTTCTTCAGCGCAGCGGCCTCGGCCCGCATCCGTTCGGCCGCCCCCTTGATTGCCGCGTCCGGATCGACCGTCGTGATGTCAATTGTCTTCGTACCCGACGGAGCCTGAGCCTTCACGATTGCGAGCGACACGGCGGCCACGATTCCAAGCGCCACGATGCCTACCACCCGAGGGATGCTCATATCTCCTCCCGTCGGTCGGGAGTCACCCCGACACTCCGTTTGTACGCCGCGGGGGATGATCGGCCGGGAGTCACGGGCGTGTCAAGGGTGCATCAGGCCGTCGCGAAGCGAGGTGGTGCGCCCTGCAAGCCGCCATCGCGGCGCTGACCGACGCGTTGCTGCTTCGGCGCCCAAGACTCGTCCACAGTGGCCTCCCATGAAGATATCTGGACGTGCGGGGAAGGGACGGGTGTATAAGGTTGCTTTCAGGAAGCCACGACGGAAATCCCGGCTACAGGGACACCGCAAATGCCACGATTGCCCCTCCACGTGGTGACGATGTTTTGGTTCAGCATCGTCAGTCTCGCGGCACAGGGAACAGGTCGCCTGACGGGCAATCCGACACCGGGCACTCCACAGCCCGATCCTCCCAGGCTGGCAGATCGCATAACGGTGACCGGCTGCGTGCGATGGGCCACGGCGAACGGGCGAGGAGCCGTACCCACCGATGAGTTGAACGCGCCCAGCGATTCGAAGTTCCTTCTCGTCAACGCCGCACGGGAGGAGCGCGTTCCCCCCGGGACGGGCACGTCTGACGCCGCGAAACAATCCGGGAGCCAGATGTATCGGCTCTCGGCACTCAACAGTGCGCTTCTTCCATTTGTGGGTTCGCGCGTCGAGATCTCAGGCGAAGTCGCAGACCGTCCACCGGATGACGGAGGTTCGCGGGCGCCGATTGTGAAGGTCGGGTTCGTTCAAAGACTCCCGAAGACGACATGCCCTTGAACAGGGCGCAATCCGTTTTTGCAAGGAGTGTGCGTATGCTGCGCTACGGATGGATCGTTCCTCTTCTGATCGTCATGGCGGTCGTGACAGCCGCGCGGACGATGAACGCGCAGGATGCGGCGGCCAACCCGGTCACATTCGCCAAAGACGTCCTTCCGATCCTCCAGAAGAACTGCCAGTCGTGCCATCGCCCCGGACAGATCGCGCCGATGTCGCTGCTGACTTACGAACAGGTTCGGCCATGGGCGCGCGCGATCAAGGCCAGAGTCGTCACCCGCGAAATGCCGCCATGGTTCGCCGATCCTCAGCACGGCGCGTTTGCCAACGATCGGTCGCTCAAACAGGTTGACATCGACACGATCGCGAAATGGACTGACGGCGGCGCTCCGCAGGGCGATCCGAACGACGCTCCGCCGCCGCTTGAGTGGGCCACGGACGGCTGGCAGCTCACGCCGGACGTCGTCGTCAGAGGGCCTGAGTTCCGCGTGCCGGCTCGCCCGCCAAAGAACGTCATCGAGTGGGCCACCGCGATCATCCCGAGTGGATTCACGAAGGACACCTGGATCACCTCGCTCGAGATCAAGCCGAGCGATCTGACGGTCACGCACCACATCTGCGCGACGTTCCTGCCCCATCGCGAGAACGTCAAGTACTACGAGTGGAACTGGAACGAGTCGCCCCGCGACGAGGAGGGCGTCGCGACGGATGCGGGCGCGACGCCGTTCGGTGCCGCCACTGGCGCCGATGGACAAGCGGTCGGTGCCGCGTCGGGCGCCGGGGGTGGGATCACGTGCTACGTTCCGGGCGTGCAGGCCGACGACTTCCGGAAGGTCAACGCGGCCAGGCTGGTTCCCGCCAACAGCGACATTCAATTCGCGGTCCACTACACGCCGACGGGTAAGGAAGTCGTCGATCGCCCGCTGATTGGCTTGACGGTGGCCGACAAGCCGGCCGAGATGCAGTGGGTGTCGTACGCGCTCTCCGGGGCGGGCTCGGATTTCGCGATTCCGCCTCAGGATCCGAACTACAAGAGCCCGCCGGCAGAAGCCGAGTTCACGACCGACGTCTGGCTCGTGCAGATGATGCCGCACATGCACCTGCGCGGGAAGGACATGACGTATCACCTGATTTATCCGGACGGCCGGGACGAGGTCATCCTGAACGTGCCGAAGTACGACTTCAACTGGCAGATCGTCTACAACCCGATGAAGCCGATCTTCGCGCCCAAGGGGACCAGGCTGCACGTCGACGCGCACTTCAACAACTCCTCGTTGAACAAGTTCAATCCGGATCCCAACCGGACGGTCTATCGCGGTCGGATGACATGGGAAGAGATGATGAGCCCATTCTTCTCGATCATCACCGACGCGAAGACGGATTCGAAGACGATCCTGAAGCTTCGCGGGCAGACGCGCATCGACAACGGCGCTTGAACCGCGGAAGGCATACGCTCCAAGGCGTGTGCCTTGCCACCTAGGTGCAGCGTGGCGCGACGGTCTTGACCGCCTTCACGTCGAGGTGCGGGAGGCGATCCGGTGGTTCGTCGGGTGACGGCTGCGCCGACGGCGGCTGCCAGTCGGTCCGACCGGTGACTTCCACTTTCTCTCCAGCGCGCGGACCAAGGTTTCCCCCGCCATCCAGCACCCATTTCTTCGGCAGGGGGGGCGCGGACGCCGGGGCCGGATCCGGCAGACGCTTGCCGTCGATGGCAACAACGCGGCTGTCGTCCACCGCATAGCCCGCGTACCCGTTCCGGAGCAAGCATCCAGAGACGATGAATTCGCGCTTGCCGTCGTCAGGGGGAGCCTGCTGAAAGGCCGGCGTTCGCGCCGGCATCGCCGACGCGAGAGCCACGATCAGAAAAGCGATCTGCTTCATTCAGAACAGATACTTTACCGCCAGTTGAATGATACGCCGCGCGGTTGGGATTTGGGATTTGGATCTTGGATCGCGACTTGGCGCCCGAGAGTGGTATCAACGGCGCGATAGACCTCGCCCATGCCGCCGGCACCAATGGCAGAGAGGATTTCGTACGGCCCGAGGCGAGTGCCGGGTCCGAGGGGCATGGGTTGTCAGGAGAACCGCGCAGATTGTAGCGAATTTCCTACCTGAGCCCCGAACCAACCCTTGGAGCAACGCGGGAAGGCCGCGTACGTAAGCAGGACGCGGCTAGTGTGCGAAACGCCTGGCGCGCTCATGGTGCCCGTGGGCTAGGTCTTTGACTCCGGACGGGCGAATCACAGCAGTACCGTCGGTATGTTGCAAGCAGGACATGTTCCCCCGCGACAGCCCCTAGGATCTGTCCATGCGGCTATTACAGATCGATGCGTTCGCCGATGCCCCTTTCACGGGCAATCCTGCTGCCGTCTGTCTACTGGGTGATGCTCACCGCGACGACGTGTGGATGCAGAATCTCGCGGCGGAGATGAATCTGTCGGAGACGGCGTTCGTCCGACGGCAGGACGGGGATTGGTCGCTGCGCTGGTTCACGCCAACGATCGAAGTGGCGTTGTGCGGACATGCCACGCTGGCCAGCGCGCAGGCCTTGCTCGAGGAGGAATTGCTCGCGCCGGGCGGCACTGCGGCCTTTCACACTAAAAGCGGGCTGTTGACAGCTCGTCATGCCGGCGAACTTATAGAACTGGATTTCCCCGCGAAGGTTGCGGAACCATCCGACCCGCCCGAGGGACTGATAGAGGCACTCGGGGCGCAGCCGGTGAGCATCGCGCGGAACGAGTTCGATTATCTTGTGGAAATGGCGAATGAAGGCGTCGTGCGCGACCTGAAGCCCGACTATGCGATGTTGCGGCGCATTCCGGTTCGCGGCGTGATCGTCACGAGCCGCGCCTCAACGAAAGGCTTCGATTTCGTCTCCAGATTCTTCGCGCCTGGCGCCGGCATCGACGAAGATCCCGTGACCGGCTCCGCACACTGCGCACTCGCGCCGTACTGGGCACCGCGTCTCCGCAAAGAGGACTTCGTGGCCTACCAGGCGTCTCCGCGCGGCGGTGTCCTGCGCGTCACGCTTGTTGGCGATCGCGTCCGCCTCGCCGGCCGTGCGATTACCGTATTTCGCGGCGAGCTGAAGGTATGACTACCGCGTCGAAGCTAAACGAGAGACATCCGGCGCGCACACAGCGAGATCCAGGGCCTGAACGGCATCGTGCAATTCGATCAATGAAATCGCGGGTTCTCGTGCTTGATGCGGTCACTGTGGTCCGGCGAGTGATCCCCCGAGGTGAGTTGGCCGGTCGGTCGTCCGAACCGTCAGTCCTGGATGCGAGCTGAAGTTTTTATCGAAGCCAAGGATCGAAACGACTGACGACGCATGGCGAATGGGGCCGGATGATCCCGGCTCCCCATCTCCCTTAACATGATGCTGCCGTAACCAGGGCGGAAGAGGCGTCTGGATAGAGCCCTCCGCCTGCCGCCTTTTGATCTCAGGCTCGACGAATAGCGACATCAACTGCTGAAACGCCCGCTGATAGCCCTCGGGACCAAGTGGAGTGGGCGCGCTCACTGCCATCCGTCACCCGCCATCCGGACAGGCTCGGCGTCCGCCTCCGGCAGCGCCTCCTCGCCCTGCAACGAACCCGCTATCCATCTCTCTCGCCAAGCCGCGCTTGGTGTATAAGGAGGAGCCGTCCAAGTCATTTCCGAACCCGCCAAAGTTCGGCTGGCAATGGTTTCTCGTTTAGAGCAAAGGGAGGCCGTCATGCGCCAGCTGTTGGTATGGTGCTCGGTGGTGGTGTTCGCCTGTGGATGCAGCGGCGGCAGCAATCTACCACTCGCGCCGACGCCGACAGCAAGCGCGCCCGTTTTCACTCCCGCTCCCGCTCCCCAACTCCGCGACTCTGGCAATTGGACCCCATTTTTCTTTGCTCGTTGGCAGCCGGGAATAGGGGCAGCGATCGCTCTGAACGCAACCATCAACGCTGCTGTCGAAATGAACGAGCTGTGTATTCCAGACATCTATCAGCAGTGGGGCGGGCGAGCGTGCAAGCGGTTCGTCCTCACCGTGCCATCTGACGGATGGCTTCACGCTTTCCTTCGGTGGGACTCCTCCCCCTCAGGATTCGACCCGAAATTCGCAGCAGAGGTGGTGTTCGTCGCATCGACAGGCCGCTTCGCCGTGTCAGACTTGAAACCAACAACAGATACTGAAGTCTTCGCAAGGGTCGAACCAGGTCCGTATGACATCCTCGTGATTCCCAGCGTTGACACGAGGTTTCCTTTCCAGCTCAGAACGGAACTACGACCTAATTAACTCTTCACGGGTGACGGGTGGCATCGCGTATCCGAAGCGCCGCGATCGATTGCCGGTGGTCCTGAGCCACGAGGAGGTGCCGGCGCCGGGCACCGACGGCGCTGCCTCGTGAGGCCAGCGGCCGGCGAAGGCCGTTCAGAAGTAGTCGTGCGATCCGCGATCCTTGTCACCCTAGGAGCGCCACCTCTCTTAGGAATTTATCAAAAGCTTCATCGTTCAACTCCACACGCATCACCACGTACTACGATGCGCCCGACCTGTCCGAAGGAGCGAGCGCATGCGCGGAGACGATGAGCAGAGCGGCCACCTGTTTAGTTACCTGTCGCCGGAGCAACGCGTGCCAAGCGATCATCCGCTGCGGAGGATTCGCGGCATGACCGATGAGGCCTTGCGCCGCTTGTCGCCTCGGTTTGAAGCGATGTATGCCAAGACCGGCCGGCCGTCGATCCCGCCGGAGCATCTGTTGCGCGGCCTGTTGCTCCAGGTGCTCTATTCGGTACGCAGCGAGCGGATGCTGATGGAGCAGCTCTTCATCTGGGCCTTGAGTACCTTCAACCGATTCCCAGGCGGCGACTCGAGGTCGTCAACTCGCGCCGCGACGTCGAGCATCTTCAGCTTTCGCTGCACGATCCGTCTGACGCCTTCAGCGAGTTCATAGTAACCACTCTCGGATTCATTGCAATATCCGATTGACCCAGCAGCTCTGCGCAACAATGGCGCCACAGGCCAGGAATATCAGCGCACACTTGGCCTGCACGTCCTCGCTGGTGCGCAGTCCGGAAAAGCTGCAGGAACCACGTGGCGCTGGTCGCCCTATACTTCACGTATTACAACTTCCCCCGCGTGCATCAGACGTTTCGCGTCACGCCAGCGATGGAAGCCGCTGTTTCAGATCACGCGTGGTCGATTCATGAAATCGTTGGCCGACTCGGGGTGAGAAAGACATGAGAATTGCCGCGCTGCTCGTCGCTCTCTTCGCCATCGTCGTCGGCGTGGTGGGCATCGTCATGCCCGATAGTCTGATGACCATTGGGCGGTACGTGGCGACGCCTGTCGGACTCTACGTGATCGCCGCCGTTCGAGTCGCCATCGGGCTCGTGCTGATGCTGGTTGCGCCAACCTCTCGAGTGCCCAGGACCCTTCGTGTAGTTGGAGCGGTCGTGATCGTGGCTGGACTCGCGACGCCACTCTTCGGAGTTGAGCGCACGCGAGCAATCTTGGACTGGGAGTCCACGCAGGGAACCGCGCTGATACGCGTCATGGCCTGCCTGGTGTTGGCCATCGGCGGCTTCATCGCGTTTGCGGTTGCGACCGGCCGCCGTCCTTAAGAGGTGAGCAAGGTAGCTGCTAAGCTCGGGCGGACCGACAGCGGCCGGTATCTTGCGATTGTGTTCACGACTCGCCGCACGTTCGTGCGAGTGATCTCGGCTCGGCCGATGAGTCGGGCAGAGCGAAGGATTTATGG
>Ga0070698_100000928_pt1 | contig 32013 bp, 27 predicted proteins | sample KBSK1502metaG_FD_65477 | JGI IMG/M metagenome (GOLD analysis project Ga0070698, IMG submission 65477) | Corn, switchgrass and miscanthus rhizosphere microbial communities from Kellogg Biological Station, Michigan, USA - KBS K1-50-2 metaG | ecosystem: Host-associated > Plants > Roots >... | reverse complement strand
TTTCCCTTCGGTGTGGCGTCGGGCGGTCATCGCGTGATGGTTGTGGGGAGCGGTCTTGGAGCACGTGCGTAGAGAAGGGGAGCCGTTGAATCTCAAACAGCTTTGGACGGCCGCCCTCGGCGAACTGCAGGTCGGACTGTCGCGCGCTCAGTACGACACCTGGTTCAAGGACACGCAGATCGTCTCCGAAGAGGACGACGTCTACCTCATCGGGGTCCCTAACGCATTCGCCAGAGAGTGGCTGGAGAGCAAGTTCCGGCCTCAAGTGCGCGCCACGCTCCAGCACCTCGTCGGCCGCACCGTCGACGTGCGGTTCGTGACCTCGTCCGGCTCCCCGGCGACGCCCGCGCGCACGAGCGCCGCCCCCGGAATGAGCATGCCACCGGCCGGCGGAGCCGGACAGCAGACAGGCGGGCAGGAGCGGCGCGAGGCCACGGCTCTGCTGAACGCCCGCTACACCTTCTCGACGTTCGTGGTCGGCTCCAACAACCGCCTTGCCCATGCGGCGGCGCTCTCGGTGGCGGAGCGGCCGGGCCACAGCTACAACCCGCTCTTCGTCTACGGCGGGTCGGGCCTCGGAAAGACGCATCTCATGCACGCGATCGGACACGCGGTCATCGCGCGCCACCCGAAGAAGCGAGTCGCGTATGCGACGAGCGAGAAGTTCACCAACGAGTTCATCAACTCGATCCGCGCGCAGAAGGGCGAGGAGTTCCGCGAGCGCTACCGGCGGATCGACGTGCTGCTCATCGACGACATCCAGTTCATCGCGGGCAAGGAAGGGACGCAGGAAGAGTTCTTTCACACGTTCAACGCGATCCATGAAGAGGGCAAGCAGATCGTGATGTCGAGCGACCGGCCGCCGAAGGCGATCACGCAACTGGAAGACCGCCTGCGCTCGCGGTTCGAATGGGGTCTCACCGCGGACATCTCGGCCCCCGATCTCGAAACACGGATCGCGATCCTTCGCGCGAAGGCTGAAGCGCAAAACGTCGCGGTGCCGCCCCCGGTGATCGACTTCCTGGCGCAGCGGATCGTGTCGAACATCCGCGAGCTCGAAGGTGCGCTCACGCGGATCGCCGCGTACGCCGCTCTTCAAGCCGTCCCGGTCACGACGCAGCTCGCCCAGGAGATGCTGCAGAACCTTCTCTACAACCCGCATCGCAAGAGCCTCTCCCCCGAGCGGATCGTCGAGACGGTCGCGCGCTACTACGGCGTGCCGCTCGAGCAGATCAAGGGGAAGGCGCGCGACAGACAGGTCGTCGTCCCGCGACAGATCGCCATGTACCTCATGCGTGAGGAGACCGAGGCGCCGCTCTTGCGCATCGGTGAAGCGCTCGGGGGGCGGGATCACTCGACGGTGTTACATGGCTGCGAGAAGATCGAGCGCGAGATGGCCGAAAACGATGATTTCCGCCGGGATGTCGGGGCCCTCCGCGAGCTCCTCTACGCCGACTGACCACGACCTGTCCGCGCGGTCTGGGTGCGCCAGTTCCAGGCAAGCGAGTGTGGATAAGGCGTCCCGGCCTGTGGATAAAGACCTCTGTTTGTGGACATGTTCGGCGTACGGATGTTCTCTTCCGGGACCTTTGTCGGCTCCACAGACCGGCCGCCCCCGCGTCTCCACCCGTGTCCACCGACCGTCGACAGCCCGTCCCCGACACCACCGAGCACGGCGGCGTGAGGGAAGCCCCATAGTCCACACCACTACTACCGCCACTACTGGTTGTATCTATCTTTCTGGGGTACGAGCGGGGAGGCTGCGTGAAGGTCGTTTGTCTACAGGAGAACCTCGCGCACGGGCTTGGCATCGTAGGCCGCGGAGTCTCGACCCGGGGTAGCTTACCGATCCTCGGCAACGTTCTCCTTCGCACGGATGCGGGCCGTCTTCGGCTCACTGCCACCAACCTCGAAGTCGGGATCAACTGCTGGGTCCCGGCAAAGGTCGAGGACGAGGGTGCCATCACCGTGCCGGCGAAGCTCTTCATCGATTTTGTGAACTCGCTCCCGCCGGGGAACGTCGAGCTCTCACTGAATGTGCGCACGAAGACCGTCCATCTCAAATCCGGTCCCTACGAGGCGAACATCAAAGGCATGGATGCCGAGGAGTTCCCGATCATTCCGCAAATCCCGGAGAAACCCAGCACCCGCATGTCCCAGGGAACCCTGCGGCGGATGATCGGCGAGGTCGCGTTCGTGGCGGCCACCGACGACAGCCGGCCGGTGCTTACCGGGGTTCTCACCACATTCGCCGGCGATCTCGTCACGATGGCGGCTGCCGATCCGTACCGGCTGTCGGTGCGCCACGCGCGGCTGCTCGACCGGGTCGACCCGTCGATCGAGGTGATCATCCCGGCGAAGAGCCTTTTCGAGGTGGCCCGGATCCTCGATGACACGGAGGACCGCACCGTCGACATCCTGGTGACTCCGAACAAAAGCCAGGTGATCTTCCACACCGACGAGGCGGACCTCGTCTCCCGGATCATCGAGGGCCAGTTCCCGAACTACAAGCAGGTCATCCCCACGAGCCATTCGACCCGCGTGCTCGCACAGCGCGAGGAGCTGCTGAAGGCCACACGCCTCGCCTCCTACTTTGCGCGTGACGCGGCGAACATGCTGCGGTTCCAGGTGGATCCATCCAGCGATCCGCCGCTCGTGATCACGGCGAACGCGGCGGAAGTCGGCGACAACACCGGCCGCATCGACGCGACTGTCGAAGGTCAGGCCACCACGATCGCGTTCAACTCGCGGTTCGTCGCGGATGCGCTGTCGAGCCTCTCCGCACCGGAGGTCGCGCTCGAGCTTGGCGGCCCGCTGGCGCCGGGGGTCGTTCGGATCGTCGGCGACGACAGCTATCTTCATGTGGTGATGCCGCTTCGCATCCCGGCCTAGGCACCGGCTCGCCGACATGCGCGTCGCCCGGGTCGCGCTCGAGAACTTTCGGAGCTACGAGGATCGAACGATCGAACTTGCCTCCGGCGTGACGGCCTTCGTCGGTCCGAACGGCGCGGGCAAGACGAACATCCTCGAGGCGGTGCACCTCGTCGCGCGCGGCGAGTCCTCGCGTGCCGGAGACGATGTGGAGATGATCCGCTGGGGCGCTCCTCTCACGCGAGTGGCCATCGACGCGTGCACGGCCAGAGACCGGGCTCGCCTCGAGGTGACGCTCTTCGCTCCGGCAGTGGACGTTCGCCGGCGAGCCCGGCGCTACACCGCCGACGGCGCCGGGCGACGGGCGGACGACGTGGTGGGCAAAGTCGCGGTCGTGGCGTTCTTCCCCGAAGACACTGATCTTCTCGCGTCCGCGCCGTCGGCCCGGCGGCGCTATCTCGATGCGATGGTCGCGCAGGTCGATCGTTCGCATCGCGCCGACGTTCGCGCGTACGCGAACGTGCTCACACAGAGGAACGCGCTGCTTCGCGCGGGACGCGACGACGAACCCGTATCCGAGAGCGAGATCGCCTTCTGGGACTCTGAGCTCGTTCGGCTCGCCACGTCCATCTCGCTTCGCCGCGAGTCCGCGGTCCGGGAGCTTCGTCCGGCTTTTCGCGCGGCGGCCGCCGCGCTCGGCGCTGACCCGACGCCGGACATCGCGTACGCGGGCCAGGTGCAGGCTTCGAGCGCGGAAGAGCGGGCCGAGGGCTATCGCCGCCTGATCGCGGAGAAGCACGATCGCGAGCGCTGGCAAGCGACGACCCTCGTCGGTCCGCACCGCGAGGACCTCGCCGTCGCCACGGGCGAGCGACCGCTGCCGACGTTCGCGTCGCGCGGAGAGCAACGATCCGCCGTGCTCGCCCTGAAGCTCGCGGAGGCCGAGTGGATCCGCGACCACGTGGGAGAGCCCCCGATCTTCTTACTCGACGACGTCCTCTCCGAGCTCGACACGCCTCACCGCGAGGCGCTGTGCCGCGCACTTCCGGAGGGCGCGCAGACGCTTCTCACGGCGGCCGTCCGCACGAGCATCCCCGAGGCGCTGCAGCGCGGGGCGACGGTCACAGAGATCGTCCGACCCACATGAGACCGCTCGCCGCGGCGATCGCGAGGGCGCTGCGGACGCTCCACCTCGACAGCGATGTCGCCAAGGCCGACGCGATGCGCGCCTGGACGTCGGTGGCATGCGCAGTCATCGGCCCCGACGCGACGCGAACGACCGCTGTGCGCATGGACGAAGGCACGCTCATCGTGGCCGTCCCGACCGTCCAGTGGGCGGCCGAGATCCGCCTTCGCGAGGAGCAGCTCGTCGCCGAGCTGGCCTCGCGCGCGCCGCGAAGCGGGATCGCGAAGATCCGCTCGGTCCCGGCGGGTCGCTGATGAGAAATCTCTTCGTACAGATTCGCGGTGGTACCCGTCGTCGGCCGCTCGCGCGAACGAGTTCGCGCGGACGGCGCTCCTCGGGTCCCTAAACTTCGCCAGCGATGCGACCGCTGAGCCTTGTGACAAAGATCGGAACCACGGCGGAGCTGCGGCCCGGCACGCCTGACGTGATCGTCGCGAGCGAGCCGACCCTTGGCGCAACGCTGCGGACGAAAGGGCGGTTCTACTTCCTGTGCGAGGTCGCGCGGCAGCACGGGAACGCGGGAAACGACGTCGCGAAGGAGGTCGCCGACCTCGCCCGTCAGGAGTACTACTACGACCTCTCCGCAGGGATCGAGGTCTCGCTCCGCAAGGCGCTACGGCAGGCGAATCGCCGGGCCGCGCAGCGCCTCCGCGATCAACGCGGACGCGTGTCGCTCCACTGCGCCTGCGCGGTCGTCGTGAACAACGAGCTCTACGCGGCCCGGATCGGCGCCGCGCAGGTCTTCCTAGTGCGGCGCGCCCGGCTCTTTCTGCCGGGCGACGAGCCGGGGGAACTCGCCGATTTCGTCCACCGGACCACGACGCGCGAGGCCGAATCGCTCGGGGGCGTCGCTGATGTCCTCCCGGATGTGTGGCGCCAGAGCATCGAGCCGGGTGACACGCTCATCCTGGCATCCGGCGGACTCGTCGAGGGCCTCGGCGCGGAGGCTTTGAAGAACGCGGCGATCACTCTTCACCCGCGCGCGGCGGCGGAGCACATCAACAATCGCGCGGTCGCGGATGGTGTGGTCGGCAGCGTCGCGGCGATCTTTATCGAGATCACGGCGGCGGGCGCCGCGGCAGGCCGGGTCCTGCCAGAGCCGGAGCGAGCCGAGCCCGCCGAGGTGTTGATCGCAGAGGGCATTCGCTCACGATTCGAATCGGTATGGCGGCGCCGTCCCCGGGTGGCGCAGGCGATCAGCGCGGCGACCGCGCCCGCGGCCAAGGCGATGGGAAAGACAGTGGCCGTCGGCTTCGAGCTCATGCCACGGCGCGCCCCGCCACTTCCGAGTCGCCCCAACACGGCGCGCTCGCGCTCCCGCCGCCAGCGCCGCGCCGCGTCGCTGCTCGCGGTCCTGCTGCTGGTCGTGGCCGGCGGCATCGGCGTGGTCGCGTACCGCGACTTCCAGTCCAACCAGGTCAAGAACGACTACGCGCTCGCCCTCATCAGCATCGACAGCGACATCTCGGCCGCGCAGCGCGCCGCCGATCGCAAGCCTCCCGACACTCCGCTGGCCCGGCAGAGAATCGACCGCGCACGGGCGTCGCTCGAGGAGGCCTCGCGGTCGACCGCCGCGGACCAGGCCCGGATCGCCGCGCTTCGCGACCAGATCACCGCACTGGACGACCAGATCACGGGCGTGATCGTGGATCTCGCACGCGTCACCGGTCCCGACGGGCGGCCGATCGCCCCGGGCGCGAGGCCCACCGCGCTTGTTCGCACCACCCTTGGACTCTTCGCGGCCGACCCGGGCGCCGGCCGTCTCTGGCGGATCTTCGGGGACCCGATGCAGGTCGCTCCGGCGCTCACGAAGGGAACGGACGGCGTCGGCGCGCCCCGGCTCGTCGGAAACCTCAACGAAGTGGTCTACTCGCTCGACGACCAGAGGCGCGTCTGGCGGGTCGAGGGCACCGGTGTCGCCGACGTGACCCCCGAGGATTCGTCGACGTGGAAGACCGCCGACGCGTTCGCCGTTTTCGCCACGAACCTGTACGTCCTCGACGCCACGACCGGCCAGGTGTGGAAGCACGAATCCTTTCCGGGGACCGGGTTCCAGCACGCCCAGGCCTACCTCACCGACCCGCTCCCGACCGGGATAGGGCGATCGATCGCGGTCGATCTGGACATCTGGATCGTGACGACCCAGGGCGACATCCTGCGGTTCCGTAGGCCCACGACGTCGTTCACGGCATCGCACGTGGACTTTGTCCCGCGGTGGACGGGAGCACCGCTGAAACCGACCGCCGTCCAGGCTATCGATGTGCAGCGCGCCATCTACCTCCTCGACGCGCCGAACAGGGTCGTGGTGCAGATGAGCCGCGATGGGGGAGAGCTCGCGCGCTTCGCGCTCCCGCCGAACCTTCCCGAACCGAGCGCGTTCTACGTATCCGAAGGCGCGCGGACGATCTTCACGATCCACGGATCGAAGGTGGTGGCGACGGAGCTCCGCGCGTGATCCCGCTTCGCGACCAGAACCCGACGGCGAAGACGCCGATCGTCAACCGCCTGCTGATCGTTGCCAACATTCTCGTGTGGCTGTACGTCTTGACGCTGGTCCGGCAACCGGGCGCGATCGCCGCGTTCTACGACCGGTATTCGTTCGACTGGGCGCAGTTCTCGAGCCTGGTCGCGCACGGGCAGATCACGCTCGCCACGTTCGCGCCGCTCATCACGCACCTGTTCGTTCACGGCGGATGGCTTCACGTGATCGGGAACATGGTGTACCTCTGGATCTTCGGGGATAACGTCGAGGATCGCCTGGGCAGCGGAACGTACTTCGTCTTCTACATCCTCTGCGGGATCGTCGCCGCGATCGGTCAGGGGCTCGTGCAGCCCGAGCCGATGGTCGGCGCATCCGGCGCGATCGCCGGAGTCCTTGGCGCATACGTCGTGATGTTCCCCACGGCGCGGGTATCGACGCTCGTGTTCCTCGGGATCTTCATAACGATCCTGCAGCTGCCCGCGTTGATCGTGATCGGTTTCTTCATCGTGCTTCAGGTGATCGACGCGCTCGCCGAGCTCAGGCTCACGGCGCATCAAGCGACCGAGAACATCGCCTATTTCGCGCACCTCTTCGGATTCGCCGCCGGGATCCTCCTGCTCCTGCTCTTCAGGCAGCGGCGCACGCAGGGTCGATTCCGTTTCGGCTAGCGCACGCACGGCCGGTATGAGGCTTGCGTGGCGCTTCGACCGGGTAGGCTTGTGACGATGCTCGTGCCGTGTTCGGTCGAGTCGGTGCGCGTCCACGTGCTGACCAACCAACATGTGGTGCTCCTGCAGGCCGAGGGTGTGCGCCGGCTTCTGCCGATCTGGATCGGACCGGACCAGGCCTACAGCATCGCCACGCGGATCGCCGGCATCACCAGCGAGCGTCCGCTCACGCACGACCTGATCGTCGACATGCTCACGAAGATTGGCGCCGAGATCACCCGTGTCGTGGTGAAGGACCTCGTCGCGGACGAGTCCGGCGGCGGCGTCTTCCACGGCAGCGTCTTCCTGCAGGTCGCCGACCGGGAGATCGAGGTCGACTGCCGCCCCTCTGACGCAATCGCCCTCGCGGTCCGCTGCTCCGCGCGCATCCTCGTGAGCGAGACCGTCCTCGATCGGTCGGCGATCACCGCAGAGTCGAGCGACGACAACGAGCTCTCGGTCTTCAAGGAGTTCATCGAGTCGCTGCCCGACGACCCCCAACAGAACTCCTGACCGGGTGATCGAGCGCGCGATCTGGCCCCTCGGGACGGCGGTGGGTCGCGATCGGCACGTGCGCATCGGGACGCACGACCTTGAAACACTCGCCGACCGATTCGGGACACCGCTCTACGTCTACGACGCCCCCACGATCCGCGCGAGCTTGCGCGAGTACGTCGACGCCTTCTTCCGCTACCGACCCGTTCGCGTGGCGTATTCCGTCAAGGCGTGCGCGCTCATCGGGGTCGGCTCGATCATCGCGCGCGAGGGCATCGATGCGAGCGTCGCGTCTCTCGGAGAGCTTCAAGCCGCACGGCGGGCGGGCTTTCCGGTATCGCGGATGGAGCTCCACGGCAACGCGAAGCCCGACGACGAGGTCGCCGGGGCGCTAGCTGCGCGCGTCGGCCGTTTCGTCATCGACGGGGCGCACGACATCGAGCGGCTGGCCCGGCTGACGCAGGGGCGGCGCCGTCCGCAGCCGGTGTGGCTCCGCGTCGCGCCCGGCATCACGGTCGACACGCACCCGCACCTCGTCACCGGAACGATCGACAGCAAGTTCGGCGCGCCGATCAGCACCGGAGAAGCTCTCGCGCAGGCGCGCGAGATCGCAAAGGCGAAGGGCCTATCGCTCGTCGGCATACACGCGCACCTCGGCGCCCAGGTTCGCGACGCGCGCCCGTATGACGAGCTCGCGCGCGCTCTCGTCGCCTTCGCGAACGAGGTGCGCGCCGCGACCGGCGCGCCGATCGCGGAGCTCGGAATGGGCGGCGGGGTGGCCGTGCGTCTGCGCGCGACCGAGGAAGCGCCCGATCTCGACGACTACGCCCGAGCCGTGACCCAGCCGGTGCGCAAGGATCGCGCGCTCCGCGGTGCCACCATCTACGTCGAGCCCGGCCGCGGCCTCGTCGGCCGAGCGGCCGTCGCGCTCTATCGCGTCGTCGGCACCAAACGCGTGCCGGGCGTACGGACGTTCGTCGCCGTTGACGGCGGGATGGGTGACAACATCCGGCCCGCGCTCTACGGCGCCGAGTACACCGCGGTGCTCGCTGCGCGCGCTGGTGAGCAGCCCTCCGAAGAGGTGACCGTCGCCGGGCGGTACTGCGAGTCGGGCGACGTCCTCATCCGCTCGGTGCGCCTGCCGACGGCGCGATCGGGCGACACGCTCGCGATCCCGGGCGCGGGCGCGTACAGCGTCGCGATGGCGTCGAACTACAACCAGACCCCGCGACCCGCGGTCGTCCTCCTCGATGGCGGGCAGGCGCGCGTCATCCGCGAGCGCGAGGCCCTCGCGGATATCTGGCGTCTCGAGCGGCGCTAGTCGCGCGGGTGCAGCCAGAGGCGAGCGCGTAGCCGGAGCAGGTCGCGGATCGCGCGGAGGATCACCCGTGGTGAGGCGCCCTTGGGCTCGTGAGCCGTTCGCGGAAAGTGCCGCACACCGACCTGGCGCACACGGATCCCTGCCCGGCGGAGCGTAATGAGCAGCTCGGGGGAAAAGAACGCACCTTCGGAGCGCACGCGCTCGAGCGGCACGCGCTCGAAAACCTCTCGTCGAAAGAGCTTGAACGCGCAGTCCACGTCGCGCCAGCCACCGCCGAACAAGAGGCGGATGAGGCGGTTGTAGACCCAGGCGACGAAGAGCCGCCGGGCCGGGTCCGCCCGCTTCTTCCGGAAGCCGACGACCGCGTCGACACCCTCGCTCGCGGCGATGAGCAGCGCGAGGTCCTCGAGCGCGAACTGCCGATCGCCGTCGGTGAAGAAGATCCAATTCTTGGTGGCGGAGCGCAGGCCCGAGCGGACGGCACCGCCGTAGCCGCGGCGGGTTCCGTGATGGATCACCCGGACACGCGAATCCTTCCGCGCGAGCTCGTCCGCGATCGCGCCGGTGCGGTCGCTGCTCCCGTCGTCGACGACGGTGACCTCGAGGCCGTCGGCGAAGCGCGGCAGCACCGTCAGCGCCTCCTCGACGATCGGCGCGACGTTGTCCTCTTCGTTGAGTGCGGGAAAGAAGAAGGAGAGGCTGTCAAGCCGTGCGGGCACTGGCGCGCAAGGTTAGCGTGTTGAGGTCGCATGACCGTGTCGGACCGAGCAGCCGCGATATGGATCGGTGTGATCGCGGCCGCGATCTACGTGGCCGCCGGCTTCGGTCTTGTCACCGACTATGACTACTACGGGCGCCTCGCGGAGGCGTTCCTCCATGGCCGCTGGTGGCTCACCGAGGCCCCGTCCTGGCTGAACGAGCTCCTCCCCTGCGGCGAGGGGCGGTACTGCGTCGTCTATCCGCCCCTGCCCGCGATCCTGGCGCTTCCGTTCGCCCCGTTCTTCCCGACCGCGGTCGCGCAGGTCGTCGCGTCCCGGATCGCAGGCGGCGCCTCGGCCGGCGTCCTCTACCTCGGGCTGCGGGCGTACGGCGCGCCGCGAATCTACGCGCTCGCCGGCGCACTCCTCTCCGCGTTCGGGACCACGCTCTTCTTCTCGAGCGTCGATGGCCGCGCCTGGTTCGCGGCGCACTCGGCCGCGATGCTCTTTCTGGCCCTGGCCTTCGCTCTCGCCGCGCGGGGCGGCAACCCCGTCGCGGTCGGCGCGCTTCTCGGTATCTCCGCGCTCGCTCGTCTGCCCGTCGCGCTCGCGACGCCGGCGCTCGCGCTTCTCTGTGCGCGGCGAGCCGGAGCGGGCTACGGGCGCTCCCTCGGTGGCGTTCTCGCCGGCGGCGCGCCCCTCGCGATCGTCTACGTCGGATACAACCTCTTGCGGTGGGGAACGCCGCTCGACGACGGCTACGCTCGCCTCACCCAGGGTGACGTCTTCTTCAGCCATGGGCTTATCTCGCCGCTCTACCTGCCGAGGCAGCTGTACGCGATGTTCCTTCAGCCCCCCGAGCTTCTCCCGGACACGCCGTTCTTCCTGCGCCCGCGCTTCATCGGGATGAGCCTCTTTCTGACGACGCCCGCGTTCCTCTGGATCTTCCTGGCGCTCCGCGAGATCCACCGCAACGTCGTCGTCGGCGCCACCGCGGCCGCGGCGCTTCTCGCGCTCCTGCCGGACCTCTTTCACGGCACCGTCGGTTTCCAGCAGTTCGGTTACCGCTTCAGCATCGACGCGCAGCCGTTCCTCGTCGCGCTCGCGCTGACCGGTGACGGACTCTTCCGGGGCATCTGGCGCCGCCGCGCCACCGTCATCTTCGTCCTCGCGGTCGTGCTTTCCCTCGCTGTAAACATCTATGCGACGATCGCGATCACGCGATTCGAGTACTGGCAGTGAACGAGGATCTCCAGCGCGAGCGCCGCGCGCAGCTTGCCGTGGCGGCGGCGATCGCGCTCGGCGTTCTTATCCGGCTTCTCGTCGTGCCCGCAAAGGGGTTCCCGACCGACGTTGAAACATTCGAGGCCTGGGCCGAGCGTCTCGCCCAGATCGGGCCCGGCCGCTTCTACGAGCCGGGCTATTTCAGCGACTACCCGCCCGCGTTCCTGTACGTGCTGTGGTCGCTCGGTGCCCTCTTCGATGGTGAGCTACTTCGCCTTGCCGTGAAGGCGATCAGCATCCCCGCCGACATCGGCATCGCGCTGCTCGCCGCGCGCCTGACGTGGCGCACCGCGGGCCGGAGCGCGGCAGTCGCCGCCGCCGCGCTTTGGTCGCTGCAGCCGGGCGTGATCTTCGGGGGACCGTACTGGGGTCAGGTCGACGCGGTCGGGACCCTGCCGCTCTTGGGCTCCGTCGCCGCCGCCGGCTCGCGCCGGTGGTGGCTCGCCGGCGTGCTCGGCGCGGTCGCCGGTCTGGTGAAGCCGCAGTTCGGCATCGGGCTCCTCGTGATCGTGGCGGCCGCGAGCTTCGAGTTCGTTCGGGAGGCCCGGTGGCGGCCGCTCGCCGCGACGCTCGGTGCCGCCGCCGCGACCGCGTACGCGCTGTCCGTACCGTTCTGGGGGCCCGAGCCGACGCGCATCGCGGCGGAGCTCGTTCGGCTGGTGCGCAGCGCCTCGGAGACCTATCCGTACACGTCGCTCTACGCGTTCAACGGATGGTCGATCTTCTTCGACTTCTGGAAGCCGGACGCCGGCCTCGTCGTCTGGGGCGGCGTGCTGCTCGTCGCCGGCCTGATCGCGTCGGCCATACCGCTCTGGTGGCGTCGCGACACTGCGGTGCTCCTGGCGTGCGCCGTCTTCGCGGGTCTCGCCTTCTACTTCCTACCGACGCGCGCGCACGAACGCTATCTCTTCCCCGTCTTCGCGCTTGCGCTGCCGCTCGCTGTCGCGCGGAGGCGCGTGCTCGTCCCATACTTCGTGCTCGCCCTCACCTTCGCGCTCTCGCTCTACTACGCGTTCACGCGCTACGAGCAATACGTCGATCTGCGGGTACCGCAGATCGTCGAAGCGACCATCTTCAGCCGCTCCGGTCAGATCGGGATCGCCCTCGCGATGATGGGCGCGGCCGCATATCTGGTGTGGCGCCTCGTCCGCGGCGACGCCCGCCTCGAGAGCGATACGGCGTGGGCGCTCCCCGGCGTATCCCGGCCGCGGCAGCTCGGCTGGGTCCTGCCCGCGGGACTCGGGCCGGGGCGTCTTCCGTCGCGTCGCGACGTGACCGTCGCCGCGCTCGTCGCGCTGGCGGTGCTCGCGTCACGCGGTTACCGCCTCGACTGGCCCCGCGACATGTACTTCGACGAGGTCTATCACGCGCGCACCGCGTTCGAGCTCCTCGCGCAGCGCGAGCCGTACGAATGGACGCACCCGCATCTGGCGAAAGAGATCATGGCCCTCGGCATCCTCGCGTTCGGCGACGATCGGGTGGTGGGCCACGAGAGCGTCCCGCGCGATGGCCCGGCGGCTTTGGCCGTGTCCGGCGATGGCACCCGGGCATACGTCTCGCGCGACGGTGTCGTCACGGTGTGGGCGCGCGGCGGCGGAGGTCCGGGCGACCGCGCGAAGCTCGGCGAGAGCGCGTCCGCCGTCGCGATCCAGGGCGACCACGCCATCGTGATGACCTCCACATCGCTCGTGGTCGTGCCTTTCGCCGAAGGGCCGAGCAACACGGCGCTCCAAACGGTGCAGCTGCCGTTCGGCGGCGCGCGCGCGCTGTCCCTCGCCGGCGATCGCGTGATCGTCGGGGGTCCGACCTCGCTTGCGATCTACGCAAACCTCGACGCAAAGCCGGCCCTCGTACCGGTCGCCACGGTGGCCGTCACCGCGAAAACGGATGGCAGCGAGCTCTACGTCCTCGATCCCCAGGGGACGGTCCATGTCGTGTCGGCGGACACCGGCCAGGAGACCCGTGCGCTGACCGGAGGCCGGCCGGGCACGGCGATCGCCTACGCGCTCGGCCCGAACCGCGTTTTCGTAGCCCGCGCTGACTCGCCGACCCTCGACGTGTTCGAGCTCGAGAACGGCTCGCACGACGCGGTCCCGCTCGGGAACGCGCGCACGGGCGCGTTTTCGACCGGGGCGACGGCGCTCGCGACCGTTCCGCGCACTGACTTCCTGTACGCGCTCGACGAGGGACGCGTCGTGGTGATCGAAACGCACGGGTCGTCGCCGTACGCGTCCATCCCGGTGGCGGGAACACTGCTCGGCGTCGATGGCGAGGGCGACAAGCTCGTCGTCGCCGGCGCGAACGGTGCCGACCTCATCGAGACCGGCCGGCATGCGCTCGCGTGGCGGCTGCCGGGCATCCTGTTCGCCGCCGTACTGGCGTTCGTTCTGGTTCTCCTCGCGCGGCGGCTGTTCGCATCCGCGGTCCTCCCCGCGCTCGTGGGCATCGCGGTGCTCGTCGACGGATCGATGTTCGCTCAGGCGCGCATCGGCATGAACGACATCTACGTCGCGACGCTGATCGTGGCGGGCTGGTACTTCGTGGTCGCGGCACACCAGCCGCGACGCTGGGCGACGCTCGACGTTGTCATCGCCGGGGTCCTGTTCGGGTTGGCGCTCGCGGCGAAGTGGGCGGGTGCGTACGCCCTCGCCGGCATCCTGATCGCGTCTCTTGCCGTCACCGCGCGCGCGTACGAGCGCGGACGTCCCGGCTCCGGCGGGCCGCTCGACCTCCTCGCGCGGCGCGGACTGAATGCCGTCATCCTCTTCGTCTCGTTCGCCGTCATTCCTGCCGGCCTGTACCTCGCGAGCTACGTGCGCTGGTACGGCGGCCCGACGATCCCCTACGGGTGGAACCTCGTCGAGCTCACGCAGCAGATGTACTGGTACCACTCGGGGCTGACCGCGCCGCATCCCGCGGGATCGCCATGGTGGAGCTGGCCGCTGGTGCTCAAACCGGTCTACTGGTACTTCGGCGCCTCAGGCGGTGGCGATAACGCGTACATCTACGACGCGGGCAACGTCGCCCTCTTCTGGGGCGGCATCGTCGCGTTCGGGTGGTGCGCCATCGCCGCGATCCGCGCGCGGTCGGTGTCACTCGCCATCGTCGTGTTCGCCGGCCTCGCGCAGTACCTCGCCTGGGTCCCGATCGGGCGCGTGCTCTTCTTCTACCACTTCTTCACGGCGCTGCCGTTCTATCTGCTCGCCCTCGCGGCGGGGCTCGCGTATCTCTGGGAGACCGGTAGGGCCCGCGTCGTGATCGGTTACCTCGCGCTCGCGACGGCGGTCTTCGCGTATTTCTACCCGTTCATCTCGGCGCAGCCCTTTCCGGGAGCGCAGGCCGGGATGTTCTTCATCCTTCCGACGTGGACGTACGAATGCACCTTCTATCCAGCGTTCGTCTGCAATCCGACGATCGGATCGTCCTTCTCGGTGGCCGCGCTCCTGAGCCGCGTCGCTCTCGCGCTTGCGGTCGCCGCGGCTGTCGCGCTCCTCTTCGGGTGGAGTAGCTCGCCGGGATTCGCGAGGCTGCTCGCTACCGCGCGATCGGGTATGCGCCGCTAGCGAAGACGAGGGCCGCGATCGCGCCGACGACGACGATCGCGACCAGGAGCGCGAGGATGAGATTCACGACATCGTGCCCGAGGCTCGCGAGACCGAACCTGCGGCGCGCGGCATAGAGCACGACCGTGATGTTGTCCTCGCCGCCTCGCGACTTGGCGAGATCGATGAGCGCAGTCGCGGCGCGGTCGAGATCCGTGCGCCGCACCGTCGAAGCGATCTCGCCGTCCGGAACGTGACGGGTCAGACCGTCGGAGCAGAGGAGGAGCCGGTCGCCCGGGCGGAGCGCTTCGAGGAACACGTCGGGTTGAACCCCGCGCGGATCGCCGACGAATCTCGTGATCGAGCTCTGGTACTCGCCGGCGTGATCGGCCGTGACGAGGCGGATGTCGCCGTCGCGAAGAAGATAGGCGCGGCTGTCACCGAGGTTTCCGATCACCGCCGAGCCGCCTTTGATGGCCGCCGCCACGAGCGTCGACGCCGCTCCGGGCTGTCCGCTCTTGCCGGCGGCGCCGAGCACCGCGTCATTCGCGCCGCGGATCGCGGACGCCAGGGCCTCGGCCGGGGTCAGCGACCCTGCCGGCGCGCTGAAGAAGCCCTCCGCGAGCGCGTCGATGGCGGCGGCGCTCGCGAGCTCGCCGCCCGCCTCTCCGCCGACGCCGTCGGCTACCGCGAGGAGCGTCGTCTTGCCTCGCTCGCGGACGAGATAGCGGTCTTCGTTGTTCTCCCGAACGCGCCCGACGTCGGTGCGTGCCGCCGTTTGCGCTCCCAGCCCTAGTCTCCCTTCTTCGTGCAGTCCTTTCCCGCGATATATGACAAGGTCGTCTTCGCGCTGCGCGCGAGCGCCGTCCCCGCCGGCGGGTCCTGAAGTATCACCGCGCACTGCGCCCCCTGGCCTTGCGCCGGTGCCCACTCGACCAGCGGAAAGCCGGCGGCCTGCAGCGCCGCGATGGCATCGGCGAGCCTCTTCCCGACGACGTTGGGCGTCCCGATCGCTGCGGCGCTTGCCGCGGGGGCCTGGCTCGGGGCGGCCGCCTTCGGAAATGACGAAAAGAAGAGGAAGAGGGCGAGGAGGATCGCGAGGACCGCGAGGATCGCGACGCTCGAGTCGAAGCGTGGGAGCGTCCAGGCGCGCGCGCCGCCCCGAGCCCGGCCGATCGATGCGAGGGCCACGGTTGGATCGGTGTCGCGGTCCGCGACGTCCGAGAACGCGCGCGCGAACGCGCCCGCGCTCGCGTACCGGCGATCCGGCACCGTGGCGAGCGCGCGTCCGACGATCGCATCGAGGCGGTCGTCGAGCCCAACCCGCGCCAGGCGAAGCGATGGCGGCGGTCCGACAAGCCGCTCCCGCACGAGCTCTTCGCTCGTCGCGCCGTCGAACGCGGGCCTGCCCGTCAGCAGCTCATACGCGACAAGACCGAGTCCATAGACGTCGGTGCGTGCGGTGACCGGACCGCCTTCGACTCGCTCCGGCGCGATGTATCGCGCCGTGCCGAGGAGCTCCTGCTCGTCACGATCGCGCGCCGCGCGCGCGATCCCGAAGTCGGTGAGCTTCGCGACTCCCGCGCGGTCGACGATGACGTTCGCCGGCTTCACGTCGCAGTGGATCACCCCCGCCGCGTGAGCGGCGTCGAGCGCCGCGGCGACCTGCCTGATGAGCCGCGACACCTCGTGCGCGGGGAGCGGGCCGCGCTCGGCGACGATCTCGCGAAGCGTCTTCCCCGGTACGAGCTCCATGACCATGAACGCGTCGGCCCCGTCGCGCCCTTCGTCGAACACGGTGACGACGTTGGGGTGGACGACCGCCGCCGCGCGGCGCGCCTCATCGGCGAAACGGGCGCGAAAGGCGTCATCCGCGTCCGCGCCGAGGAGCTTGATCGCCACGTCGCGGCCGAGCTTCTCGTCGCGCGCCCGCCACACCTCGCCCGCTCCGCCCTCGTCGATCCGCTCGCCGAGTCGGTAGCGGTGTGCGAGCAGGCGGGCCGATGCGGGCGCGCGGAGATCGCCGGTCTTCTCGCTCGCCATGCCGTCGCCTGTCCGCAACTTGTGTGCTAACCCGCTAGGCGAGCTCGACGAGAGCGTCGAGGGCCTCTTCATAGGTTCGGTCGCTTCCGAGGATCGAGAGCTCCTCGCCGATGAGCTCGACGATGGCCGGCGATGGGAGCGGCATCGTGCGCTCCCAGCGCCGCTCGCCGTCCAGGAGGACCGTGGCGGTCTGATGCCGCGGATCGGGCTGGCGCTTCACGACGAACTCGGCCTGCTGCCGCGTGCTGGTCGCCTGGATACGAATACCTGAGACGTCGCCCTCGTCGAGCCCGCGCTCGAAGCGCGGACGGACGCGGACCATGACCCGTGCGCCGTCGGGACGCGCGATCGCGAACAGGAGTCCGCCGGCCTCCGACGGAGCGAGGGTCTCGAGCGGTCGCCAGCCGAGACGCGACGCCAGCCATCCCACGAACAGCAACGCCTGCGAAGGATGTATGTCACGACCGTCCATATCTACGGCGAAACCGACGCGCACCCCGGTGATACCGTCGAGAAAGAGCCGCCACGCGGGAACGTCGAAGAACGCTGTCGCGATCTCGCGCCACGGTGTGAGCCGCGTCCAATTGAGATCGGTGAGGCCGAAACGTCCGCGCGCATCATCCGAGATGCGCGCGATGACCGGCAACGTCATTTCAGGCCGCGCGAAATCGGCGGAGTCGATGACGAGCCGGTCCGAGAGACGCAGGAGATCCGCGAACGATCGCGACCCGAGCGGCGGCGTACCCGTCCACCAAAGGAAGACCGGAAGATCGGGCACGAGTAGCGGGATCAACGCGGACGCCAGACGATCGTCGACGTCGCCCCTCGCACGAACGAGGATCTGCTCGTAGCACACGAGGCGGGCGCCGTCCGCGATCGGTAGACGGCAATGCATCTCGATCTGCTTGTCGATGCCCTCGCGCCGGCCGCGATCCGCGAGCACGACGATCGCGCGTGACGGGTGACGCAGCGCGAGGTCGGCGATGCTTCGTGCGGCGCGGCGCGCGTGCTCCTCGCGCTCGGCGTACACGATGAGGTTCAGCACCGACGCGCGCGCGATCGGGCGTCCGAGCTCTCGGGCGTGCGCGCTCTGCGCACGGCGGAGCCGAGTGAGCTCCCGCTCGAGCGCGGCGACGCCGCTTTGCCGCGCGCCCCAGAACGTCGTGTCGACTACGACTTCCGCCATTTCCGTCCATCCCGCTCGATGAGTGCGTCCGCCTCGCTCGGGCCCCACGTTCCCGCCTCGTAGAGCGCGGGCCCGCCCGGCGACTGCGCCCAGCCACTCGCGATCGGGTCGACGAACGCCCACTGCTGGTCGACCTCGTCGTGACGGGTGAAGAGCGTCGCGTCGCCGCGGAGCGCGTCGAGGATGAGCGTCTCGTATGCGTCCGGGGCATCGACCATGAAGGAGGCGCCGTAGTCGAAGTCCATGTTCACGGCGCGGATACGGATCCCCTGCACCGGCACCTTCGCGCCGAACCGGAGCGAGATGCCTTCGTCGGGCTGGATACGGAGGACGAGCGCGTTCGGTTCGAGCCCGGCCAGGGCGTCGCGCGAGAACAGCTGGTGTGGAGCGACCCGGAACTGGATCGCGATCTCGGTCGACTGTTTCGGCAGCCGCTTCCCGGTGCGAACGTAGAAGGGGATGCCTTCCCAGCGCCAGTTGTCGACCCACAGCTTCAACGCGACGTACGTCTCGGTCTGCGAGTTGGGCGCCACCCCCGGCTCTTCGCGATATCCCGGCACAGGCACGCCCTCGATGAACCCGCGCGCGTACTGGCCCCGCACCGCGTTGGTTGCCAGCTCGTCGGCCGCGATGCGGCGAAGCGCGCGAAACACCTTCACTTTCTCGTCGCGGACCGCCTTGTCGTCGAACGCGGCCGGCGGCTCCATCGAGACGAGCGCAAGGAGCTGGAGGAGATGGTTCTGAACGATGTCGCGCATCGCGCCGGCCTGCTCGTAATACCCCGCCCGCTCAGCGACACCGATGGTCTCAGCGACCGTGATCTGGACGTGATCGACGTATTGCCGATTCCAGATCGGCTCGAAGATACCGTTCGAGAAACGCATCACCAGGATGTTCTGAACGGTCTCCTTTCCGAGATAGTGGTCGATCCGGAACACCTCGTCCTCGCGGAAGACGGTGTGTACGATCTCGTTGAGCTCGAGCGCGGACGCGCGGTCGTGCCCGAACGGCTTCTCGACGACGATGCGCGCCCATCCGGTCTCGCCCCGCAGGCGGTGCTCGCCGATCGCTTCGACAATCGCCTTGTAGGCGGGCGGCGGCGTCGCAAGGTAGAAGAGCCGGTTCGCGTGCGCGCCGAGCGCGAGGTCGAGCTGTTCGAGGGTGCGCCGGAGCTCCTCGTACCCAGCATCGTCGGCGGTCGCGACGAAATGCAGGTGCTCCGCGAAGCTACGCCAGACCTCCTCGTTCAACGGCTTCGTCCGGCTGTACTGCCCGACCGCGGCGTGCAGTTCTTCCCGATACTCCTCGTGACTCATCGGTTTCCGCGCGGTTCCGACCACGGCGAACGTCGCGGGCAGGAGGCGTTGCAGCGCGAGGTTGTAGAGCGCCGGTATGAGCTTGCGCTGCGCGAGGTCGCCGGACCCGCCGAAGATGACGATCGTCGAGGGCTCGGGGATCCGCGAGAGCCGCAGCCCCTCGCGCAGCGGGTTGAGAGTCGAGGTGGCCGTTGTCGTTATTCCTGCACTATCTCGGCGCTAGGCGCCGGAGACTCGCTCAAGGCTGGACGGCTCGCTCGTCGCGGCATAGCCACTCCTCGCTCGTCCCTCACTCTTGGTCAATCTCGGCGCTGCGCGCCGGAGACTCGCTCAAGGTTGGACGGCTCCTCACTCTTTTTTGACGGCGTGACCGCCGAATTGATTGCGGAGCGCGGCGGCGACCTTCATCGCGTAGCTGTCCTCCTGCCGAGACACGAAGCGCGCGAAAAGCGAGTGAGCGATGGCCGTCATGGGGACCCCGTGGTTCACGGCCTCGAGCACGGTCCAGCGGCCCTCGCCCGAGTCCTCGACCCAGCCTTTGATGTTCGCGAGGTCGCTTCCCTCCTGCTCAAAGGCGCGCTCGGCGAGCTCGAGCAGCCACGACCGCACGACGCTGCCCTGGAGCCACACGGTGGACACTTTCTTAAGGTCGAGCTCGAATTCGCTCGCGTGCAAGAGCTCGAAGCCCTCGCCGTACGCCTGCATCATTCCGTACTCGATGCCGTTGTGGACCATCTTCACGAAGTGGCCCGCGCCGTTCTTCCCGAAGTGCGACCAGCCGTTCGGGGGCGCGAGCGTGTCGAGCGCGGGCTTGACGATCGCGACCGCATCCGCAGGACCGCCGACCATCATGCAGTAGCCGTTTTCGAGTCCCCAGATGCCGCCGGAGACTCCGACGTCGAGGAAGCGGAAGCCCATGCCCGCGTATTTCGTCGCGCGCCTCATCGAATCGCGGAAGTAGCTATTGCCGCCATCGACGAGCACGTCGCCGGGCGATGCGAAGCGGGCGAACTCATCAAGCGTGTGGTCGGTGACATCCCCGGCCGGCACCATCGCCCACAGGACGCGGGGCGGCTTCATCTTCTTCACCATGTCCTCGACCGAGCTCGACGCCACCGCGCCGTGCTGCGAGGCTTCCTGCACCGGCTCGGGGCTGCGATTCCCCGCGATCACGCGATGCCCGCCCCGCGCAAGCCGAGTGACCATGTTCCCGCCCATGCGGCCGAGGCCATAAAGCCCTATCTCCATCGCTCGCTACGCTCGCTTTTCTTTTACCGGCCTTCGGCCGGAGTTTTGGTCCGTGTTCACGGCACGCGTCGACTTGAGCATTGTGCGTTAGGGTTAGGTCATGGCCACGGTGGCCGAGACCGGCACAAAGCTCGAGCTCTATCGCGAGTTAGCCCGACAGTTGCGTATAGATAGCATTCGCTGCTCCACCGCGGCCGGATCGGGCCACCCCACCTCATCGCTCTCGGCCGCCGATCTGATCGCGGTCCTCCTCGCCGGACATCTCCGGTACGACTTCGGGCAGCCGGACAACCCGGCAAACGATCACCTGATCTTCTCCAAGGGCCATGCCTCGCCGCTCGTGTACGCGATGTTCAAGGCGGCGGGCGCGGTCAGCGACGACGAGCTCATGACGTTCCGCAGGCTCGGCAGCCGCCTCGAGGGGCACCCCACGCCCATCCTTCCGTGGGTCGATGTGGCCACGGGCTCGCTCGGGCAGGGTCTGCCTATCGGGGTCGGCGTTGCCCTCGCCGGGAAGCGCGTACTCGATGCGCCGTATCACGTGTGGGTCCTCGTCGGCGACAGCGAGACGGCGGAGGGCTCGATCTGGGAGGCGTTCGACCACGCCGGCCACGAAGGGCTCGCCAATTTCACCGCGATCGTCGACGTGAACCGCCTTGGCCAGCGCGGGCCGACCGAGCTCCAGTGGGACATGAGCGCGTACGCGGCGCGCGTACGCGCTTTCGGCGTCGATCCGATCGTCATCGATGGGCACGACCTCGACGAGATCGACGACGCGTACTCGCGCGCGCGCGACGGGAGCCGGCCGACCGCGATCCTCGCGCGGACCGTGAAGGGCAAGGGCGTGTCGTTCCTCGAGAACAAGGAAGGCTGGCACGGGAAGGCACTCGACCCCGAGCAGGCGAAGCAGGCGATCGCGGAGCTCGGCGGCGAGACTCGCTCGCGCACGTTCCCCGTCCAAAAGCCCGAGCGGTGGGAACGTCCGTCGATGCAGCGATCCGGATCGCTCAGCTTGAAGACCTACACCGAGCCCATCGCGACACGGAAGGCCTACGGCGAAACCCTCGCGGCGCTCGGAGCGGCGCGCAAGGACGTGGTCGTGCTCGACGCGGAGGTCTCGAACTCGACGCACGCCGAGGACTTCAAGAAGACGGCGCCGGAGCGGTTCTTCGAGATGTACATCGCCGAGCAGCAGCTGGTCGCCGCCGCGGTGGGCATGCAGGTCGTCGACCTGGTCCCCTTCGCCTCGACCTTCGCCGCCTTCTTCACGCGCGCCTATGACTTCATCCGCATGGCCGCGATCTCGCGCGCGAACATTCGCCTCGTCGGATCGCACGCCGGAGTCTCGATCGGGGAGGACGGCCCATCGCAGATGGGCCTCGAGGATCTCTCGATGATGCGCGCGGTGTTCGGCAGCACGGTGCTCTACCCGTCGGATGGGAATCAGACCGCGAAGCTGGTCGCGCAGATGGCCGACCGTGAGGGGATCACGTACTTACGGACGACGCGCGAGAAGACCGGGATCATCTACGACAAGGGCGAGAGCTTCCCGATCGGGGGCAGCAAGGTCGTGCGCGGCGGCTCGAACAAGGACCGGGTCACGATCGTCGCAGCCGGCATCACGGTGCACGAAGCGCTGAAGGCTGTCGACGTCCTCGCCAACGAGGACATCCCCGTGCGCGTCATCGACCTCTACACGGTGAAGCCGATCGACGCCGACACACTCGTCGATGCCGCGCGCGCCACCGGCGGTCGCATCGTGGTGGTCGAGGATCACTGGGTCGAGGGGGGGATCGGAGACGCGGTCCTCGCGGCGCTCGCGGATCGCGGCTTCCGCGATCTGCGCTACAGGCATCTCGCCGTGCGAAAGATGCCGGGCTCGGGGAAGCCCGCCGAGATGCTGGACGACGCCGGCATCAGCACGGTGCACATCGTCCGGGCGGTGAAAGCGCTCCTCGGATAGCCGTCATCTGGTAGCCTCCGATCGCCGGGGAGGGTTCGTGGAGATCATCGTCGTCCTTGTCGTCATCGGGGCGCTCGCCCTGTTTTTCATTGCGACGTACAACCGCCTTGTCACGCTGCGCCAGCGCGTGAAGGAGGCCTGGGCGGACATCGATGTCCAACTCAAGCGGCGCCACGACCTCATCCCGAACCTCGTCGAGACCGTCAAGGGCTACGCGACGCACGAGTCGACCGTCTTTCAGAAGGTGACCGAAGCACGCGCGGCCGCCGTGGCCGCCGGCTCCTCGGCGACGCCGGAACAGCGGGCGCAGGCTGAGAACATGCTCACGAGCGCGCTCCGCTCGGTCTTCGCGGTCGCCGAGAACTACCCACAGCTGCAGGCGGTGCAGGAGTTCAAGGACCTCTCGGAGAACCTCACCGCGACCGAGGACAAGATCTCGTTCGCGCGCCGGTTCTATAACGGCAACGTCCGCGACTACAACACGTCGCTCCAGACGTTCCCGACAAACATCTTCGCCGGGATGTTCGGGTTCAAGGCCGAGCAGTACTTCGAGCTCGCCGACGCAACCGAGCGCGAGGTCCCGCAGGTGAAGTTCTAGCGAGGCTCTAGCCTTCTAGTAGCGTGACCACCGATCAGACGCCCGCGCGGCTTTCGATCTACGACGCGGCCGCCGCGAATCGGTGGCGCACGCTTCTACTGATCGCGGTCTTCACCGCGTTTGTCGCGATCCTCGCCTATTTCGTCGGCGAGTATTTCGCGCCCGGCGGAGGCATCGCCGTCCTCCCATTCGCGTTCGCGATATCGATCGGCAGCGCGCTCGTGTCTTACTTCGCCGGCGACAAGCTGATCCTCGCGCAGAGCCAGGCACGGGAGCTCGGTCCGAGCGAGGAGCCGCAGCTTCGCAACATCGTCGAAGCGCTCGCGCTCGGTCTCGGGATCCCCACGCCGAAGATCTACGTGATCGAGGACTCGGCGCCGAACGCGTTCGCGACCGGGCGTGACCCGCAGCACGCATCGATCGCGGTGACGCGCGGCCTCCTCGACAAGCTGGACCGCACCGAGCTCGAAGGCGTGATCGCGCACGAGCTCTCGCACGTCGGCAACCGCGACATCCGCGTCATGGTCCTCGTGGTCGTTCTCGTCGGAACGGTCGCGCTCCTCGCGGACTGGATGTGGCGCTCGATGTTCTGGGGCCGCGGACGTGATCGCGACCGCGGCGGCGCCGGCGCGATCATCGCGGTCATCGCGATCGCCCTCGCCGTCTTGACGCCGATCATCGCGCAGCTCATCCAGCTCGCGGTCTCGCGGCAGCGCGAGTACCTCGCCGACGCGTCAGGCGCGCTCCTCACTCGTTACCCGCCGGGGCTCGCGTCCGCCCTCCGCAAGATCGCGGCAGACAAGGAGCCGCTCGAGGTGGCGAACAAGGCGACCGCGTCCCTGTATATCGCCAACCCCCTCAAGGACGCGCCGGCGTTCTTTGACCACCTCTTCGACACCCATCCGCCGATCGAGGAGCGCATAAAGAGACTCGAGGCCATGGACTGATCCCACCGGTGACGCTTCGCACCAGCACTGCCCTCGCCGCTGCCGCGATCATGCTTGTCGTAGCGATCGGTGCAGGCGCGGTCTTCGGCGTGGTCACGAGAGCCACGCCGACCCCGCCGCCAGCGCCGGCGGCCACTCCGGCGCCGACACCCGAGCCTGACACCGGCCCGCTCGTATTCAAGCAGCCGCTTTCGGCGGGATGCGCGACCAGCGACGCGGTTTGGGTCGTGTCGGACGGCGGAGGGATCGGACGCTTCGACCGCCGGTTGCAGCACTGGGAGCTCATCGATCCGACGCTGCGCTCGCTCGTCGCCGCGGCATGTGGTGCCGACGAGGTCACCGCCGTCGGTTCCTTCGGTCACGTCGTGAGCATCGACGACCTCGGCAAGACGATCCGCGCCGACGACATCGGCGTGTTCAACGCGTACGCCGTGTCCCTCATGCCGGACGGCGCGCTCGTCGTCGGGTCCGACGGCACGGTGCAACGGCAGACGGCGGCCGGGTGGACCGAGTATGCGAAGGGCATCACCGAGGATCTGTACGGCGTCGTCGGGTTCTCGAGCGGCTCCGCCTGGGCTGTCGGCGCAGGCGGGGTCTCCTACCGGCTCGAGCCCGCGGGATGGAGACTGTTCGACACCGGCACGACGTCGTCGCTCCGGACCGTGGCCGCCGCGTCGCCGACGGAGGCGATCGCCGCGGGCGACGACGGCGTGATCCTCCGGTTCGACGGGAAATGGCACGCGCTCGAGAGCGGCGTGGAACACGGGCTCCGGGCGTCGGTGCGCGTCGGCGCGCTCACGTACGTCGTCGGGGACGGTGGAACGGCCCTCGTCGTCGAGGGCAACACCGTTCGTCCGGTCGCGAATCTCAACACGACCTGCTCTCTGCGAGGCGTGTTCGCGCGTGGTAGCGAGGTCTGGTTCGTGGGTTACGAGGGAACGCTCGCCGGCGTGCTGAGGAAGAGCGGGGACCGGATCGACCGCTGGGGCACGTGCTAGGCGCTCCGCCCCTTGCGGGCATCCGTGTGGTCGAGATCGGGAACTACATGGCGGGCCCGTACTGTGGGATGCAGCTCGCCGACCTCGGCGCGGACGTCGTGAAGGTCGAGCATCCGAAGGCCGGCGACCTCGCCCGTCTACTCGAGCCACTCGCGTCGGGCGAGAGCGGCAACTTCGCGCGACTCAATCGCGACAAACGCAGCCTCGCGATCGACCTAAAGCGTGACGAGGGCCGCGAGGTCTTCAAGAGACTCGCCGCTCGGTCCGACGTGGTCGTCGAAAATCTCCGGCCGGGGACGATGGACGACCTGGGTCTTTCGCCCGCGGCGCTCGTCCAAGCGAACCCGCGCCTCGTGTATGTCGCGGTCACCGGCTGGGGCCTCGACGGTCCGTACGCCGACCGGCCCGCCCTCGACATCATCGTGCAGGGGCAGAGCGGTCTCATGAGCATCACCGGCGAAGAGAACGGCGCGCCGGTGAAGGTGGGTGTGTCGATCGCGGACCTGACCGCCGCGCTCTACGCGACGATCGCGACACTCGCTGCGCTTCGCGCCCGCGAGCGCGACGGTCGAGGTCAGCTCGTCGATATCTCGATGTTCGAGTCGGCGGTGTCGCTCGCGGTCTGGGAAGCGGGCGTGTACTTCGGGAGCGGCGAGGTGCCGCGCGCGGCGGGTTCGGCCCACAAGCTCGTCGCGCCATACCAGGCCGTCGCGGCCTCCGATCGCCACTTCATCGTCGGGGCCACGACCCCGCCGAACTGGACCGCGTTCTGCCGAGTCGTCGGGCTCGGGCCGCTCGAGACTGACCCGCGCTTCGCGGACGCGAACGCGCGACGCCGCAACCGCGACGCGCTCGTGGAGGCGATCGAGAGGGTGACCCGTACGAAGCCCGCCGCGCACTGGCTCGCGCTCCTCCGCAAAGTGGGCGTGCCCTGCGGCGAGATCGCCGACTACGCCGACGTGTTCAACGACCAGCACCTGCTCGCGCGGAAGTTCTTCGTCGACCTCGAGCACCCCGTCCTCGGGACCCTCCGTGGGCTCGGCTCGCCGATGCGTTTTGGCCGCACTCCCGTCGCGCACCGCCGCGCTGGTCCACGCCTGGGCGAGCACAGCGCCGACGTGCTTCGGGAGCTCGGCTGGAGCGACGCCGACGTGGACCATCTTGCGAGTGGAGGCATCATCGCGCGCACATGACCGATGAGATCCGCACCGAGCGCCGCTCCAGCGCGCTCTGGATCGTCGTCGACCGCCCCGCAGCGCGAAACGCGCTGACGTTCGCGATGTACGACCGCATCGCGGCGATCTGCCGTGAGGCGAACGGGGACGGCTCGGTCAAGGCGGTCGTCCTCAGCGGCTCGCCCGATGCGTTCGTCGCCGGCACGGACATTGCCCAGTTCGTCGACTTCACCCATGCCTCGCAGGCCCTCGAGTACGAGCGCCGCATGGACGCATGGCTCGGCGCCATCGAGGACGTGCGCGTGCCCACCATCGCCGCGCTCCGCGGGCCGGTCGTCGGCGGTGGCCTCGCGATCGCAGCGGCGTGCGACCTTCGCGTAGCCGCGCCCTCGGCGCGCTTCGGCGTTCCCGTCGCTCGCACCCTCGGGAACTGTTTCTCCGCGGCGAACCTCGTCCGGCTCGCCGCGCTCGTCGGGCTCGGACGGGTCAAGGAGCTCGTCTTCACGGCCCGCCTGATCGATGCGCAGGAAGCGCGGACGATCGGCCTCGTCACGGAGGTCGTCGATTCCGAGGATGCGCTCGAGCCGCGCGTGGACAAGCTCGTCGAGCAGCTTGGCTCGTACGCGCCGCTTACGTTGCACGCGACGAAGGAGATGGCCCGCCGGATCCGCGCGCGCATGCTGCCCGACGAGGCCGCGGATCTGGTCGCGCTCTGCTATACGAGCGCCGACTTCCGTGAGGGCGTGCGCGCGTTCATCGAGCGGCGCAAGCCGGTGTGGACCGGCACGTGAGCCGGTACCACGAGGAGCAGCACTTCCACGACGTGCTCATGGGTCTCCTCGTTCTCGCGATGATCTTCATCGTCTTCGTCACAACGGTCGCGGTGGTCTTTTCGCGGCCGAACGACGCCCTGCTCCTCGCGATCGCGCCTGCCGTGGTGGTGCTCGTCGCGGCGCTCATCTCGCTCTCGCATCTCGACGTCGACGTGACCGACAGCGGTGTGGCCATCGCCTTCCGCCACCTCTGGCCAACGCGGCGCATCGCGTTCGGAGACATCGTCGGCCTCGAGGTGAAGCACTACCGACCGCTTATCGACTACGGCGGCTGGGGCGTCCGCCTCGGCCCGGCGGGATGGGCGTACACGACGGGCGGCGACGTGGGTGTGAAGCTCCGCCTGCGCAAAGGCATACCCGTGCTCATCGGCTCGAAGCACCCGAAGGAGCTCGAGGCCGCGATCCGCGCGGGCGTGGAGCGAGTGTCGGGCGATGGGCGGTAAGCCGGACAGCGGCGGGCCGGCTCTCCGCAAGATGGTGCTCGAAGCAAAGCCGGCGGACTTCGGACTCGCACCAACCGCGGATCGGCCCCACGTCTGGGCGGCGATGATGGAATGGCAGGTCCAGAAGACCGTCGTGTCGCTCGTCGCAGTCGCTGAGGGGTCGACGAGCCTTTACTTCAGCACCGGGGGCGGCATCATCGGCGGCGGCGAACAGGAGTCTTTGCGCGCCGCGAGTCGCAAGCTCCTCGGCTTCGTCGAGAAGTCGCTCGAGATGTTCGTACCCATGGCTTCGCCGTTACCTGTCCTGCAGGACGCAATCACGTTCACGGTGCTCACATTCGAGGGGATCCGCGGAGCACGAGACAGAGAGGGACAGATCACGCAACGGAAGTCGCCGCTCTGGCCGGTGTATTACCTCGGACAGGAGGTCATCACGGCTCTGCGGCTCGCGACGGAGAAGGCCCCTGGCGGGAAGCCCGCCGGCTGAGACGGCGCCTCTCCTACCTCAGGTACTGGTTGAGCTCGCTGCTCACGACCTCTTCGAGCGCGCGCTTACTGTCAGCGGGCTCAGTTCCTTCCCGGAGCTCGGCGAAATCCTCGCTGAGACGCGACGCTTCAGCCAGCTCCGTCGCACTCGCCTGCCCACTCTCGATAAGCCCGCCGGCTATCGCGAACGCGAGCCGTCGAGCTCCGGGCGGCTCGGAGCGTTCGAGGTCTCCGAGGCGCGGAGACGCGAGACCCCCAGCGAGACCGCAGTTGCCGGCGATCCAAGCGACCGCGAGATCGAGACCGCGTTCGTTCATCAGCGGCAGAAGCTTCGGCAGTTGCTTAGCCACGGCGGAGCGCGCGGCCTCGGCGTCCGTCGCATCGCCAACTTCATTGCCATCGGCGATGCCGGCCAAGAGCACGAGCGCCCAGATTCTCCAACGGAGCGGCGTTCTCGATTCGCCGGCGATCTCCACGAGGAATGGCACGGCGAAGGCGCTCGCCTCATAGACGGTCCCTTGATGGTCGAGGCTCGCGAAGAGCGCTTCGATCGCTCGCTCACGTAGGGGCTCGCTTCCAGCGGCGAGCTCGCGCAAGAGACCTGGGATGTCGTCAGCGGTCCCGTATGCGTGGTGCAGCTCGTCCCACGGAACCGCGTCGAGACCGTCGAGCACTACGCCGTCCGCAAGCGCGGGTCGAGCGCGTCGCGAAGCGAGTCACCGAACAGGTTGAAGCCGAACACCGCGAGGCTGATCGCGACGCCCGGCGCGATCGCGAGCCACGGCGCCTGCTCGAGGAACTGCATCCCGGCGCCGCGGAGCATGAGCCCCCACGACGGCGTCGGCTCGAACACGCCGAGCCCGAGGAACGAAAGCGAGGCCTCGAGCAGGATGGCCTGCCCGAGGAATGCCGTCAGCATGATGAGATACGGCGCGAACACGTTCGGCGCGACGTGGCGGAACATGATGCGGATCGCGCCCGAACCCACGGCGCGCGTCGCCTCGATGTACGGCATGTTCACGATGCTGAGCGCGCTCGATCGAACGACCCGGGCAACGCGGGGAATGATCGGGACGGTGATCGCCGCGATGACGTTGCCGATCTTCCCCTCGCCGGTCCCGAGCGCCGCAACGACGGCGATGGCGATGACGATGAGCGGGAAGCTGAGCAGGACGTCCATGAGCCGCTGGATCAGCTGGTCCACGCGCCCGCCGAGATACGCGCCGACCACGCCCAGCACCAGGCCGAGCGTGCACCCGACGAACGACGCCGTGAACCCAACGAGGAGCGCGGTGCGGGAGCCGTAGACGATCCGGGTGAATACGTCGCGCCCGAAGGGGTCGGTCCCCAGGAGATGCTTCGGCGACGGTCCCTGGAGGAGATCGGCGAAATTGAATGCGGTCGGGTCGTACGGCGCGATCCGGTCCGCGAGCCCCGCCGTCAGCAGCATCAGGATGATGAGGACGGCGCCTGCCGTTCCCAGCGGGCGCCGGCGGATGAACTCGCCCCAGAACCGTAGGAACCGCCGGGTGCCAGTGGACTCGAGGTAGCGGCGCTTGGCGGCATCGTCGGGATCGCGCACCGCCGGGTGCGCCAGCTCCGTCACGAGTACCTGATCCGCGGGTCCAGGACGACGTAGACCATGTCGACGACGAAGTTGATGAGCACGAACACCGACGCGAGTAGCAGGACCAGCGCCTGGATGAGCGTGTAATCGCGGTGCGCGACCGCGTCGACTAGGAGCTTGCCGATGCCGTTCAGGTTGAAGACCTGCTCCGTTACGACGAGGCCGCCGATGAGGAACGCGAACTCGAGGCTGATCACCGTGATCACCGGCAGGAGGGCGTTGCGCAAGGCGTGTCGCATCACGACGAGGCTCTCCCGCACGCCCTTGGCGCGCGCGGTTCGTACGTAATCCTCGCGCAGGACCTCGAGCACCGTCGAGCGCGTCATGCGCATCGACACTGCCGAGTACCGATAGCCAACGGAGAGCGCAGGAAGGATCATCTGCGAGAGGTTCGCGATGGGATCCTCCGTGATCGCCGTGAAGACGAGCGGTGGCGCCCACCCGAAGAACGTGATCGTCGCGAGCACCATGAGCAGGCCGATCCAGAAGCTCGGCATGGCGAGGCCGCCGATCGAGAAGAGCCGGATCGCGTAGTCGACCCAGCTGTCCTGTCGCACCGCGGCGATGACCCCGAGCGGGATCGCGATCACGATGGCCAGGAGCGTCGCGATGATCGCGAGCTCGAGCGATAGCGGGAAGCGGACGACGATCTCGTCCACGACCGAGCGTCCGGTCCACAGCGACGTGCCGAGATCGAAGCGCGCGATGTCGCCCATCCAGTCGCTGAACTGCACCCACATCGGCTTGTCCAGCCCGAGCTGGTGACGCTCCTCGTCGATCACCGACTGCGGGACCGGTGAGCCCGCGTATTTCAGTGCGACGATGTCGCCGGGGACCGCGCGCATGATGACGAACGTCAGGATGGCGACGCCGATGAGCGTCGGGATCATGAGCAGGAGCCGCCCGGCGACGTACCGGCGCATCCGGTAAGTCTCGGGCGGCTCCCGTCGGTTCGCTAGTTCGCCGCTATTTCCCCAGCCAGACGGTCGCGAGGTCCTGGTTGGTGTAGTGGTTCGAGCCGATACGCCAGCCGCGCACTGTGCTGAGGTACGGAATGATCCGGTACCACCAGAGGACGGGGTATTGGTACGCCTTCGTGTCCATGGCGTATTTCTCGATGTCCGCGACGAGCGTCTTTCGCTTCGCGGGGTCGGTCTCGCGGCCCTGGCCGTCGATCATCTTGTCGAGATTGGCGTCGTCGTAGTACGCGAAGTTGAGACCCTTGCCGAGGCCCGACGCGGACCAGAACTTCGCGAGCTGGAGGTCGGGCTCGTCCAGGAAGTCGCAGTTGAAGTCGAGGGCGACCTCGAAGTTGCCGGAGCGGAGGTCCGCCTGGTACGCGGAGGTCTCCTTCACGTCGTGGGTCGCGGTGATGCCGACCTGCTTCCACTGGTCGATCACGAACAGCGCGACGGGCTCGTAGGGCGTGGTGATGTTGCGGTTCAAGAACTTGAAGGTGAGATTCGACTGGCCCGCGTCCGCGAGGAGCTGCTTGGCCTTCGCCTTGCTCGCCGCGCCATCCGTGCCGAAGCCGGCGATCTTCTGGAGATCGGCATCGGCCTGCGCGAAGGGACCCTTCGGCCGCATCAGCCCGCCGACGTCCTTCACGATCGTGATCTTCTGCAGTGAGGTGCTCCCGGCGTAACGGTCGATGGCGAGCGTGAGGGCCTGCCGCACGCGGACGTCATCGAACGGCGGCTTCTTGGTGTTCGGAACGATGTAGTTCACACAGATCCAGGGGGCTTCCTGGATCGCGAGCGCCGTGCCGAGCGCCCCCGAAAGCGTGTCGCGCTGCTGCGGAGTGAAGCCGCGGAACTCGATCGCGGCCTGCTTGCTTCGGATCGCGTTCACCTCGGCGTTGGCGTCGGTGATGATCAGGGCCTTGTACCCGTCGAGGTAGGGCAGCTGGACGCCGTTCTTGTCCTTGCCGAAGTAGTCGGGGAACTTCTTGCCGACCCAGTCCTGTCCCTTGGTGTTGGAGACGTAGATGAAGGGGCCCGTTCCCATGATGTTCTTCTCGTACCAGTGGATGTCCGTCTTGAGCTTCGCGGCGCTGTAGATGAAGTTCCAGGGCGATGCGAGGTTCGTCGCGAACGAGGCGGACGAGTACTTCAGCTTGAAGACGATGCTGTCGGGCGCCGGATTACTGATGGTGTCGACTGCGGCGTACGCGCCGGCGCGCGGCGAGAGCACGCCGGTCGGCGGGAAAATGATCTTCTGGTAGGTCGCGACGACGTCGTCGCTCGTCATCTTCGAGCCATCGTGGAACTTCACGTCGGTGCGGAGCTTGATGGTGTAGCTGAGCTTGTCGGCGGAGATCTCGGGCATCGCGGCGGCGACGTCCGGGATGACCTTGGTCAGGTCGTTCGGGTCGAACTTGTAGAGCGTGCTGTAGTGCGGTGCGATCGGATGCAGGAGCGCGAACGTCGTTTCGCGGTGGCCATCGAACGTCGGCGGTTCGGCGTTCACGATGAAGGTCAGCGTTCCGCCCGGCTGCGGCTGCTCGGCGGCGGCCCCCGACTGGGCCGGCGAGCTGCCGCTGCCCTTCGGCGCGGGCGTGCAGG
>Ga0070698_100000927_pt1 | contig 32029 bp, 8 predicted proteins | sample KBSK1502metaG_FD_65477 | JGI IMG/M metagenome (GOLD analysis project Ga0070698, IMG submission 65477) | Corn, switchgrass and miscanthus rhizosphere microbial communities from Kellogg Biological Station, Michigan, USA - KBS K1-50-2 metaG | ecosystem: Host-associated > Plants > Roots >... | reverse complement strand
CACTTTCATCCTTTTGGGGGGCCGTACCCGAATCCCGCGGTTTTGGGCGCCGCCATCGCCGCGGTGACGAGCCGAATTCAGATCCGGGCAGCCAGCGTGGTGCTGCCGCTCCAGAATCCCATCCGCGTCGCCGAGGAGTGGTCGGTTGTCGACAACCTCTCCGGAGGACGGGTCGCTGTCTCCTTCGCGTCGGGATGGCACGTCAACGACTTCGTGCTCTTGCCGTCCAACTATTCCAACCGGCGAGCGGTGATGTTCGAGGGCATTCAGACGGTCTCGGATCTCTGGGAGGGCAAGTCCATCACGGCCCCAAACGGCGTCGGGAAGCCGGTTGCCGTGAAGATCTTTCCGAGGCCCATCCAACGTTCTCTTCCAATCTGGGTGTCCTGTCAGTCCGACGCCAGTTTTCAAAAAGCCGGAGAGATCGGCGCCAACGTCATCACGGCCATGTACTCAATGTCGATCGAGGAGTTGGCGAACAGGATCGCGATTTATCGGGCGGCGCGGGCGCGTCATCAACAGGATCCCGACAAAGGCCAGGTGACTGTTTGCCTGCACACCTTTCTCGGCGAGGACATCGCGGCCGTCCGCGAAAAAGTCAAGGGCGCATACCTCGACTACCTTCTCGTCAACCTCGGCCTTCATGCCGATCGCGTCCGGGGGTCCGGGGCCGAGTTCGAGCCGTCGGATGCGGACAAGGAGTTTCTGATGAGCCAGGCGAGCGAACGGCTCTTCAACGAGCGTGGCCTGGTCGGAACGGTCGCCGACTGCCGCGAAAGAGTCGACTCGCTGACCGCGATCGGCGTGGACGAGATCGCGTGTCTGATCGATTTCGGAATTGATTTCGATTCCGTGATGGCCAGCCTTTATCAGCTGAACAAGCTCAAGGAGCTCTGTCGCCGGCCGCTGCGATTGTCGGCCAGCGCGGGGTGAGATCGATTGGCTCCCCGCGTGTGACCGATCGCTCGCCTCATGCCGCGACCGCTCGGCCGAGACCGGTCAGCCCGAACCACGCCCCGAGGACTTGGAAGGATGACCTTGCGGTGGCCGACCATGGACCGCTTGCCGGAACGCTCGTGCTCGATGTTTCGCGCACGCTGTCCGGCCCTTTCTGCACGATGCTGCTGGGAGACATGGGGGCCACCGTTCTCAAGATCGAACAGCCCGGGGAAGGAGACCCGTCACGCCGCTGGCCTCCCTTCGTCCGAGGTCACAGCACCTATTTCCTGAGCATCAACAGGAACAAGAGGAGCGTGACCCTCGACCTGCACCATCCCGACGGGCAGAGATTGCTGGCTCGGATGGCGAGCCACGCCGATGTCTTCGTCGAGAACTTCAAGGTGGGATCCCTGGCGCGGTACGGGCTGGATTTCGAAACGCTCCGCGACATCAACCCGCGGCTGGTCTACTGCTCGATCTCAGGATACGGCCAGACCGGGCCGCGTCGGCACGAGGCGGGCTTCGACCTCACGGTTCAGGCGGAGAGCGGGATCATGGACGTGACCGGTGAGCCGGATGGTCCGCCAACGAAGGCGGGAGTCCCTGTCACGGATGTGACCGCCGGTCTGTATGCCGCGTACGGGATCCTGGCCGCTCTCCGGGCTCGTGACTCGACCGGAGAAGGGCAGCTGGTGGACGTGGCTCTTTTCGACAGTGCTCTCTCCACGCTGACCTTTCAGGCCTCGAGCGCCCTGGCTGGGACCGGCGCGCCCCGCAGGATGGGAAACCTGCATCCTTCACTGGCCCCGTACGAGGTCTTTGACGCCTCCGACAGGAGTTTCGCTCTCGGGATAGGAACCGATGCGCTCTGGAAGCGTCTCTGCGAAGTCTTGAAATCGCACGGGTTTTCTCCTGATGCCGGCCTCGCGACGAATGCCGGCCGAATCGGACAGCGAGACACTCTTCACGCGCGGCTTCAAGAAGTTTTTGCGATTCATTCAGTCGAGCACTGGCTCCGCGTGTTGAAGCAGGCGGAGATCCCGTGCGGCGCGATCAACCCCGTGCCCGTGGCCCTGTGCGGCGAGCAGGTGTCCGCCAGGGAGATGGTGCGCGAGATCCCGCATCCCGAGCTCGGCCCCGTCAAGCACGTCGGCATTCCCGTCAAACTGTCGGCCACCCCCGGGTCGCTGCGGCGGTCTCCGCCGCGGCTGGGAGAGCACAACGAAGAGATTTACAGCCGGTGGCTTGGACTCTCGGCGACCGAACAGCAGGACCTGCGAAACCGGGGAGTCATCTGACTTGAACGTCACCGAACAGCAGTCGACTGTTTACGGAGGCCCGGTTCCTCGTGCCTAAAGAAGGTCTCCATTCGCCGGCAGTGGAAAACCCCGCCCGCCTAGCAACGGGTCCATCGTCCAAAGGAGATACGGCCGAGACGTCGACGGTCGGTCGAGAAACCTCGTTCGCTCAACAGAGACTCTGGTTCCTGGATCAGCTCGAGCCGGGAAATCCGGCCTACAACGATCAGATTACCGTCGCGTTGAAGGGATCCCTCGATGTCGAAGCCCTCGAAGCGGGCTTGACTGAGATCGCGAGGCGACATGAGACCCTGCGCACGACGTTTGCGATGAGGGGAGAGGAGCCCCGTCAGCTGGTTTCCCCGCCGGCTCCTCTGCGCTTGATCCGGGGCAGCCTCGAAGAGCTCCCGCAAGAGCAACGTCAGGCGGAGGCGTTGCGTTGGGCGGCCGAGGAGGCCGAGCACCGTTTCGATCTCTCGGAAGGTCCGCTGTTCCGGACGATTCTTCTCCGTCTGGACGAACAGAAGCAGAACCACGTCCTGATTCTGACGATGCACCACATCATCACCGATGGTTGGTCGAAGGGAGTTCTTTTTCGGGAGTTGGCGGCGCTCTATCGAGCGTTCTCCAGCGGAGAGCCGTCGCCGCTCGCCGATCTGCCGATCCAATACGGTGACTTCGCGAGATGGCAAAGGGAGTCGCTTCGCGAAGAAGCCCTGGAGATTCAGCTCTCCTATTGGAAACAGAAGCTCGGAGGAAAACTCCCGGTTTTCAATCTGCCGACCGATCGGCCTCGACCGAGCGTCCAAAGCTTTCGGGGAGCGAGGCAAGTCCTCTCTCTGTCGAGAGAAATGACCGATGCCTTGAAAGCGCTCGGCTTCGACGAGGGCGCGACCCTCTATATGACGCTTCTCGCCGCCTTCCAGATTCTGCTCCAACGACAGACGAAGCAGGACGACATCGTCGTCGGGACGACGATCACGGGCCGGACGCATGTCGAGACGGAGGGACTGATCGGTTTTTTCGTCAACCTTCTCGTCCTGAGAACCGACCTGTCCGGAAACCCTCGATTCGCCGAGCTCCTCCGCCGCGTCCGGGACGTGGCGCTCGAGGCCTACGCCCACCAGGATCTTCCTTTCGAGAAACTCGTCGAAGAACTGCGGCCGGAGCGCAATCTGAGTCGGAATCCCCTCGTCCAGGTTCTCTTCGTCATGCAGAAGCTCCCGTGGTCCGAAATCTCCTTTCCGGGGCTTGACGTGACCGTCCTGGATCCCGGAACGGACATCGCGCGATTCGATCTCGCGGTCTTCGTCAGCGAGTCGGAAGCGGGCTGGCTGGTGAACTGGGTCTACAACGCCGAGCTCTTCGAGGCGGCGACCATCGACGCGATGTGCCGACGCTACGAGCGATTGCTCAGGAGCATCCTCGAGAATCGGGACGCGCCTTTGGAAGAGCTGGAAATGCTGAGTGAAACCGAAAAGAAGCGGCTGCAGGAAGCCAGGAACGAGCGTCTCCAGGTTCAGTCCCTCCGGCTCCGGTCGATGCGCCGCAAGGCGATCGATCTTTCGAGCTTGAACGAGAAGAGCGACAGGCCGAGTTGAGCGCCGTCGTCGAAGGATTCCGACTTTCTCCGCAGCAGCGGCGCGTCTGGTCGATCTCGGACCGGGGGACTCGTCCGTGGGCTCGCGCCTGGTGCGCCCTGATGCTCGAGGGCGAGCTCTCGACAGAGCCCCTGCGCCGCGCGATCGAGCGAGTGGTCGCCCGGCACGAGATCCTGCGCACGACTTTTCAGCGGCATTCCGGAAGCTCGCTCTTCCAGGTCGTGGCCGACGACGTCGAGGCGGCCTGGCGGTTGATTGAGGCTCCGGAAACGCATGGCGCGGATCCCGAAGCGGCCGCGCAAGAACTCGTCCGGCAAGAGGCCGCCGCCACGCCTTTCGACTTCGCACGCGGACCTCTCTTGCGCCTGCGTCTTTCCAGGCTCTCGAGCTCGAGACATCTGCTTCTCTTCACGGTTCCCGCGCTTTGTGCCGATCGCAAGGGCCTGTACAACGTCGCGCGCCAGCTGGCAGCCGAGTACACAGGCGACGCGCCCGGAGAGGCTCGGGGGGGACCGATTCAGTACGCCGATTTTTCGGAATGGCAAAACGAGCTGCTGGAGTCGGACGACGAACCGGCGCAGACGGCGCGGAACCACTGGGGTGGCAAGTCCATCGCGACCGGGAATCTTCCCTTCGAGAGGATGGAGGATGTCCCGGGCGGTGTGGCGAGATCGGAGCTCGATCTCGACGGGGAACTGCTCGCCACCATCGATGCCCATTGCCGCGCGGAGGGGTTCTCTCCGGGAGATTTTCTGCTCACGTGCTGGAAGGCGCTCCTCCGGCGGACGACCGGAGAGACCGAGATTCTCGTCCGAGTCGTCCACGATGGTCGCAAGTTGGATGATTTGAAAGAGGCAGTGGGACTCTTCGCCCGAGCGCTTCCGATCGGCTCCTCGTTTGAGGACAACCCTTCTTTCGATGAGGCAGCCAGACGAACCTCTCAGGCGCGGGCACAAAACGAGGAATGGCAGGAGTATTTCGGGAAGAAGGAGGACTTCGAGGCGGGCTCCGGCGGCCGGAACCGCTCGCCGGCCTTCGAGTTTTTTGAGCGGCCCCGATTGCCGGACTCCGGCGGCGTTTCGTTCCGGATCCTCGCGGATTTTTCGCGCGTCGACGACGCTCCTCTCTGGCTGGATTGCGCTCGCGAGTCGGATCGTGTCCGCATCTCCTGCGGCGTCGATCCAGAGATTTTGCCCTCTCCAGCGGGGGACCGGCTGCTCGGGCACCTGGAGGCGCTGATCGCCGCCGCCGCGAAGAACCCTCGGGCGCGAACGGGCGAGCTGCCGATTCTCAACGCTCGCGAGCGCCGCCGTATCTTGATCGACCTGAACCGAACGGCTGCTCCGTTCCCGCGCTCCCGCTGCATTCACGAGCTGATCGAAGAGCAGGTGTCGCGCGCGCCCGGCGCGCTCGCGCTTGTGTTCGGCGAGCAGCGGCTGACCTACGGGGAGCTCAACGACCGCGCCAACGAGCTCGCATGGAGGCTGGTCGAGCGCGGCGTCGATCGGGGTGTCCGGGTCGGTCTCGCGCTTGACCGCTCTGCCGACGGGATTGTCACGCTGCTCGCGATCCTGAAGGCGGGAGGCGCCTACGTGCCGCTCAATCCCCAACATCCTGCCGCGCGGCTGGTTCTCCAGCTCGCGCAGAGCGATTCTCGGATCGTGATCACGGAGGCGAAATGGCTCGAGAAGTTCGCCGATTTCTCGGGGGCGACGATCTGCCTGGATCGGGAGCAAGACCGCCCCGCACCGCGGAAAACTCGCAACCCGGAACGTCGGTCGGATCCGGCCGACCTCGCCTACGTCATGTACACGTCGGGCTCAACCGGCATTCCGAAGGGGGTCGCCGTCCGGCACGAGAGCCTGGTCAACTACGCCAATTTCGTCGTCCGGGACCTGATCGGAATCGATTCGATCGTCGATCGTCCTCTCGCATTTGCCACCGTCTCCACGATCAGCGCCGACCTTGGAAACACCTCCATCTTCCCCTCGCTCATTTCGGGCGGATGCCTTCACGTGGTGGGTTACGAGACGGCGATCGAAGGGAACCTCTTCGCCGAGTACGTTTCCCGCAACCCAATCGATGTTCTCAAAATCGTGCCCTCCCATCTGGCTGCGCTGCTCTCTTCGGGCGGGGAGCGAGACATGCTGCCCCGTCGATTTCTGATTCTGGGAGGAGAGGCGCTCACCTGGGACCTCGTCGATCGGATCTTTGGGCTTGGTGGAAGCTGTCAGATCATCAACCACTACGGTCCGACGGAGACGACGGTCGGTTCGCTCGTCTTCCGCCTTCGGCCCGGCCAGACGCGAGGCCCTTCCCGGACGGTTCCGATCGGCCGCCCCATCGCCAACACGCGGGTCTACGTCCTCGACGCCGCAAACGAGCCGGTGCCCATCGGCGTCCCGGGAGAGCTTCATATCGGCGGGGTCGGATTGGCACGGGGTTACTGCAACCAGCCTGAGGAGACGGCCGCCAGATTCGTCCCGAATCCTTATTCCGAAGAGCCCGAGGCGCGGCTTTACCGGACAGGGGATCGCGGCCGCTACCTGGTGGATGGAGATGTCGAATTCCTGGGCCGCTGCGACGACCAGGCCAAGATCCGGGGTTTTCGGATCGAACCCGGCGAAGTCCGGGCCGTCATCGCGGCACACCCGGGCGTAAGGGAAGCATTCGTTTTGACGCGGGAGGACTCTCCGGCGGAGCCACGTTTGGTCGCCTACTTCGTTGCCGGCCGGAATGCCGCCGTGTCTTCCGAGGAGCTCCGCGACTGGGCCCGCGAACAGCTTCCGGATTACATGGTGCCCTCCGCATTCGTCCGGATGAAGGCGCTGCCCTTGACGCCCAACGGAAAAATCGACCGGCGCGCCCTCCCGTCGCCCGAAGAGGCCCGGCCCGAGCGGGCGTACACCGCGCCGCGGACCCCGGTCGAAGGTGCGGTCGCCGCGATCTGGAGCGAGGTGCTGCGAATCGAAAGAGTCGGCACGCATGACAACTTTTTCGAGCTCGGGGGCAATTCGCTGCTGGTGACGCAGGCGGTTTGGCGAATGCGCAGGGCCTTTGAACGAGAGCTGCCCATTCGGTGGCTCTTCGAGTTCCCGACTGTCGCGCAGCTGGCCGCACGAATCCAAGAGGCGCAGCAGGAAGAGATCTCCCACATCTTGGACGATCTCGAACGCCTTCCGGACGAGGAGTCCGCTCGCTTTGGAGAACGATCATGAGCGGCCCGTCCGCGTCTGATCTGGCCGAGCGTCTGGCGGGGCTCTCACCCGCCAAGCGTGAGCTCCTCGAGCGCAGGCTGCGGGAGCAGGGGGAGAGGCTCCGTCGGGCGGAGTCGATTCCGAGGCGAGTGGATCCGGGGTCGGCCCCTCTCTCGTTCGCGCAGCAGCGGCTCTGGTTCCTCCACCATCTGGCGCCCGAGAGCTCCGTTTACAACGTGCCGCGGATCCTCCGCTTCCGGGGAACCCTGGACGAAGACGCTCTCCGGCGCGCGCTCGACGAGATCGTCGCCCGCCACGAAGTTCTGCGAACGACCTTCGCCATCGTCGAAAACCGTCCGACGCAGATGATTGCTGAACGAGGTTCCGTTCCTCTGCTCCGGACCGATCTGACAAGCCTGCCGTCGGCGGCGCGCGAAGAGGAAGCGGCCCGAATCGCCGAAGAGGAGCAACAGGGTCGTTTCGATCTGGCGCGAGGCCCATTGCTTCGCGCGCGTCTGCTCCGCCTCGGGCCCGAGGAGCACATCCTCCTGCTCACCAGCCACCACATCGTGAGCGACGCTTGGTCGGCCGGCATTCTGCTCCGAGAGCTCGAGATTCTCTACCGAGCGTTCTCGCAAGGAAGACCTTCTCCACTTCCCCGGCTGCCGATCCAATACGCCGATTTTGCCGTCTGGCAGCGAGAGTGGTTGAGCGGGAAGGTCTTGGAGAGCCAGCTGGAGTACTGGAGAAAACAATTGGAGGGGAGCGAACCGGGGCTGGAGCTGCCGACGGATCGTCCGCGTCCGCTGGAGCAGAGTTTTCGGGGCGGGCGACATTCGGTCTCTTTTTCGAAGGATCTTCTGGCGTCATTGAAGCGGTTGTCTCAGCAGGAGGGAGCGACGCTCTACATGACGCTGCTGGCGGCGTTTGGGGCGCTGCTCCTTCGATATACGGGACAGGAAGACATCGCAGTGGGCTCCCCGATTGCGGGACGGAACCGGCCGGAAATCGAGGGTCTGATCGGGTTTTTCGTCAACACCCTGGTGCTGAGGACGGATCTGTCCGGGGATCCAACTTTTCGGGAGCTGCTGCATCGGGTGCGGGAAGTGGCGCTCGACGCGTATACGCATCAGGACCTGCCGTTCGAGAAGTTGGTGGAGGAGCTCGCCCCAAAGCGCGACCTCGGCGCAAACCCCCTCTTCCAGGTGCTCTTCGCGCTCCAGGATGCCCCGAGCGCTTCCTTCGAGCTGCCGGGTCTCCAGGTGGTTTCGCGGCTGGGCGAGACCGGTTCGACGCACTTCGATCTCGAGATTTATCTCTGGGAAGAGTCCGAGACTCTGACCTGCAAGGTTGTCTACGCGGCCGATCTTTTCGATCCGGGCACGATCGTCCGAATGGTCGAGCACTATGGAAGGCTCCTGGAGAACGTGGCCGCGAATCCGGATCGTCGTCTCTCGGCTCTCGAGCTGATGAGTGATTTCGAGCGCCACCAGGTCTTGACGGGGTGGAACGATCCGGCGGCGGAGTATCGGTGTGAGGCGACGTTGTCGAAGCTGTTCGAGGACCAGGTCGAAAGAACGCCGGAGTCTGAGGCGGTGGTTTTTGGGCAGGCGCGTCTGACGTATCGGGAGCTCAACGAGCGAGCGAATCGGCTGGCGAGATATTTGAGGGCGCGCGGGGTGGGTCCTGAATTTCTCGTCGGGATTTGTGTGGAGCGGTCGCTGGAGATGGTGGTCGGTCTGTTGGGGATTTTGAAGGCGGGAGGGGCTTATGTACCTTTGGATCCCAGCTATCCGCGTCAGCGACTGGCCTTCATGCTGGAGGACACTCAAGCGCCGGTCGTACTGACGCAGGCCAGTCTCTTAGAGAGTCTTGGGGAGGGAGATTTCCAGCGTGTGAGACTGGATGCCGACTGGCCGGAGATCGCACAGGAGAGTGTCGAGAACCTGCCCAGTCAGTCGACGCCCGAGAACCTCGCCTACGTCATCTACACCTCCGGCTCGACGGGAACCCCCAAAGGAGTCGCGATCGAGCATGGGTCTGTCGTCAACCTTTTACTGTCGATGCAGGAGCGACTCGGTCTGGGGCAGGGGGGCATACTGCTCGCGATCACCACGCTCTCCTTCGATATCGCGGCGTTGGAGCTTTATCTCCCACTCATCGCGGGCGCGTGTGTGGCCGTGTGTCCACGCGAGAGTGCTCTGGATGGCAAGGCTCTGGAGGAGGAGCTCCGTCGTTGCGGCGCGACTGTCATGCAGGCGACGCCAGCGAGCTGGCGTTTGCTGCTGGACGCGGGCTGGGACGGAGGCAACCCACGGACGCTTCTGTGCGGCGGGGAGGCACTGCCGCGAGAACTCGCGGATCATTTGCTCGAGAAGAGCTCCTGCGTCTGGAATCTCTATGGTCCGACCGAGACGGCGATCTGGTCGACGGCATACCGGGTGGAGGCTGACGGCCGGCCGGTCTCGGTCGGGATGCCGCTTGCCAATACACGTATCCGTATCTTGGATCGTCAGGGGGGCTTGGTGCCGGTTGGAGTGCCTGGAGAGCTCTACATCGGGGGAGCGGGTCTCGCGCGCGGTTACTGGCGCCGTCCGGAACTAACGGCGGAGAGGTTCGTCGAAGCTCGGTTCCATGGCGCGGGTGAGGAGCGTCTCTACCGAACGGGAGATCGGGCCAGATACCGCAGCGACGGACAGATTGAGTATCTGGGGCGTCTGGACGACCAGGTGAAGATCCGCGGGTATCGCATCGAGATCGGCGAGATCGAAGAGGCGCTGACGCGGCATCTGGAGGTCCGGGCGTGCGCAGTTGTGGCGCGACAAGAGGAGGCGGGGGATAAGCGTCTGGTCGGCTACGTGGTGAAGCGTGAAGGGACCTCGCCCTCGGTGACGCAGCTGCGTGAGTTCCTGAAGAAGACGTTGCCGGACTACATGATTCCGTCGACCTTCGTCTTTCTGGAAGTGCTTCCCTTGACGCCCAGCGGGAAGGTGGACCGTAAGGCTCTGCCGGCTCCAGAGGGGCGGCCCGAGCTGGAAGGGATCTTTGTGGCGCCGCGGGATCCGATCGAGGAGGTATTGGCGGGGATGTGGGAGCAGGTTCTGGGCGTGGAGCGGGTGGGAGTGGAGGATGACTTTTTCGCGTTGGGGGGCCATTCGCTTCTGGCCACGCAAGTGATCTCGCGTATTCGCGACGCGTTTGACGTGGAGCTGCCGTTGCGCTCGCTCTTCGAGGCTCCGAGCGTGGCCGGTCTGGCCCGCAAGATCTCTTCGGCGCGGCGGCAGGAGGCGGGTTCGCCGGCCCCGCTGCTCTTGCCGGCTCCGCGCGATCGGGAGTTCCTCTCTTTTGCGCAGCAGCGGCTGTGGTTCTTGGATCAGCTGGAGCCGGGCAATCCCTTCTACACGACCTCGCGGGTGGTGCGTCTGATGGGCGACCTGGATGTGGACGCGCTGCAGGAGGCTTTTGCCGCAGTCGTGGCGCGCCACGAATCGCTGCGGACCCGTTTCGAATCGGTGGATGGAAGGCCGGTTCAGATCATCGAGGAGAACGTCTCCTTTGGGTTGTCGGTGGTGGATCTCGGGGGGTTGCAGCAGAAGGATCGAGAGGCGACGATCGCGCGCCGAGTGGCCAAGGATCTCTCGCGGCCTTTCGATCTGGCGGTGGCGCCGCTGCTGCGGGCGACTCTCTGGCGGCTTTCAAAAGACGAACACGTGCTGCTGGTCTCCACGCACCACATCGTGAGCGACGCCTGGTCGATGGGTATTCTTGTCAAGGAGCTGGCCGCTCTCTATGAAGAATCTCGTGGGGGGGTCGCCGGCGGCTTACCACGTCTCCCTGTTCAGTATGCGGATTTTGCCCGCTGGCAGCGGGAGAGGCTCTCGGGTGAAGTTCTGGACAAGCAGCTTTCCTACTGGAGAAAGCAGCTTGCGGGCATGGCTCCGAAGCTGGAGCTTCCGACGGACCGGCCGCGGCCACCCGCGCAGAGTTTTCGGGGCGATCGGCGCTCGGTTTCTCTGCCGAAGAATCTCGTCACGGCATTGACGGAGATATCCCGCCGCGAGGGGACGACTCTCTACATGACGCTGCTGGCAGCCTTCCAGACGCTCCTGTTTCGCTACACGGGTCAGGAGGACGTGGTGGTGGGTTCTCCGATTGCGGGGCGCAATCGCGCGGAGATCGAAGGATTGATTGGGTTTTTCGTCAACACGCTGGTGCTTCGGACGGATCTCTCTGGAGATCCGAGTTTTCGGGAGCTGCTGAGGCGTGTGCGCGATGTGGCGCTGGGAGCCTACGACCATCAGGACTTGCCGTTCGAGAAGCTGGTCGAGGACCTGGACCCGGAGCGCGATCTGGGCGCCAATCCTCTCTTTCAGATCTTCTTCGCTCTGCAGAACGCCCCGGAAACGCCTTTCGAGCTCGCGGGATTGCGGGTCATGCCCCTGCCAGTGGAAAGCCGAACGACGCGGTTTGATCTGGAGGTTCACCTGTGGGAGAAGCCGGATGGTTTGACCTGCACCTTCGTGTATGCGACCGATCTGTTTGATTCGGGAACGATCGTGCGGATGATGGGGCACTACCAGAACCTGCTGGAGGAGATCGTCCGGGATGCGGATCGTCAGGTCTCGCAGCTTGTGATTCTGTCGGAGAGAGAGCGTCGTCAAGTTTTAGAGGAGTGGAACCGGACGGCGGCGGAGTATCCGCGCGAGGCGACGGTCCCGGAGTTATTCGAGCGGCAGGTGGAGGTTGCGCCGCAGGCGGAGGCGTTGGTTTGCGGTCGAGAACGGCTGACGTATGCGCAGTTAGAGGAACGGTCGAATCGTCTGGCGAGGTATTTGAGCAAGCTCGGGGTCGGTCCGGAGGTCCTGGTGGGTCTGTGTCTGGAGCGTTCGGTGGAGATGGTGGTGGGTTTGTTGGGGATCTTGAAGGCGGGAGCGGCGTATGTGCCTCTGGATCCCTCCTATCCCTCCAAGCGACTGGCTTTCATGCTGGAGGACACGGGCGCCCGGGTGGTGCTGACGCAGGAGAGTTTGCTGGGAAGTCTCCCGGCCGGGGATTTCCGCCGGGTGAGGCTGGATGCGGACTGGGGCGAGATTGCCCGGGAGAGCGCAGAGAAGCTGGAGCGACGAGCGAATTCCCAGAACCTGGCATATGTGATCTATACCTCCGGGTCGACGGGGAGGCCCAAGGGTGTGGCCATCGAGCATCGCAGCACGGTGGCGCTTCTGGCCTGGGCCAGAGAAGCTTTCTCCGATGATGAGTTGGGCGGGGTTCTGGCGTCGACTTCGATTTGTTTTGATCTTTCGGTCTTCGAGTTGTTTGCGCCGTTGGCCTGGGGCGGCAAGGTGATTCTGGCGCAGAATGCGTTGGAGCTGGCTCAGTTACCGGCGGCGGACGAGGTCAAGCTGGTCAACACCGTTCCCTCGGCGATCGGTCACTGGTTGCGCATGGGGGAGCTTCCCGAATCGGTGGAAACCGTCAATCTGGCCGGCGAACCTCTGGCGGCGGCGCTGGTGAGGGAGATTTTGCGGCGGGGCAGGGTCAGGCGGGTATTGGATCTCTACGGGCCCACGGAAGACACGACGTATTCGACCTGTGCGCGGCGGTCGGCAGAAGGGCCGGCGACCATCGGGCGGCCCATTTCCAACAAGCGTGTGTACATCTTGGATGCGCATCTCGGCCCGGTGCCGGTGGGTGTTGCGGGTGATCTGTATGTGGCCGGGGCGGGTCTCGCGCGTGGGTATCTGAACCGTCCCGAGTTGACGGCGCAGAGATTTCCGGCCGATCCGTTCCGTGCGGGCCAGCGGATGTACCAGACGGGGGATCGGGCGCGTTTTCTGGCGGACGGGAGCATTCAGTTTTTGGGGCGGCTGGATGATCAGGTCAAGATTCGCGGCTATCGCATCGAGATAGGGGAGATCGAGGAGACACTCGCCGAGCATCCAGGGATCCGGGCCTGTGCGGCGATGGCGCGGCAGGATGAGAGGGGTGGCAAGCGTCTGGTGGCCTACATCGTGCCGCGCGATGGAGAAGCTCCCACCGTGACGCAGCTCCGTGACTACCTGAAGGAGAATCTACCGGATTACATGGTTCCTTCCGTCTTTCTGTTTCTCCAGTCGCTTCCTCTCACACCCAACGGAAAGGTGGACCGCCAGGCTCTCCCGGCTCCCGAGCAGACGCGGCCCGAACTGGAAAATCTCTTGGTGCCGCCGCGCAATCCTGTGGAGGAGACGGTGACCAGAATCTGGTGCCAGGTTCTCGGTCTGGAAAAAGTCGGTATTCACGACAACTTTTTCGAACTGGGCGGCCACTCCCTCCTGGCGACGCGCGTCTTCGCGCGTCTGCAGAAAGCCTTTCCAATCGCCCCGCCCCTGCGCACTCTGTTTGAAAAGCCGACAGTGGCCGAGCTCTCGACGGCCATCGAAGACCTGCGGCAGGCCGGCTCCGGCTCGTCACACTCGCCTGTCCTTCCGGTCTCACGCCAGGCGCAGTCTCCGGAACCTCCCGATCCCGTGCAGGAACCCTCCTGGACGGCGACGACGAAGGGCCCGTTGGAGAACGACTAGGTCGACACAAACACAAGAGCCTGGAGGAACTTAGAGAAAGCCCCTCAACCCCACCATTCTGGACGATGGCTGCAAGTGCCAGCGCCTTCTCCTTCCACCTTCCCCCCTCTTCTCTGGTGGCAGCAGTTCTGCTATTCTTCGCCACCACATCATGAAAAACGAAGCACAACGGCGGGTACCTCCCTGGGAATCGTCTACCCCGAGGAACCCTCGCGGTGTCTCGTCTTTTCGCTGATGTTCTGACGCCCAGATCATGAAAAAGCGAAACGCGGTCGCGGGTACCTCCCCGGGGAATCTCTGCTCAAGAAATGTTTCGTACCGTGCGGTTTTTGAGCACAAACGGACGGCGTCGATTTTCTAAGACCCGGATCATGACAAATCAAACCGCGGCGTCGGGTACCTCCCGGGCGAAAGACTGTTTCCAATCGATGGCGATCCTCGCTTTTTTTCATCCGGCCCGCTCGAGGAAGGCGAGGCCATGACTCGCTCCTCTTCCGACGTCTATCTGCGTCAGAACGCACTGGCGGAGCCACTCTACAACCGGTGGTACGCGTGGCCGTATCTGGTCTCGCCGGTGACGGCGCCGATGTACGTCGGCAATCTCCACCTTCGCCTGATGGAGTCCTTTCTCGCCAATCCGCAGGGGCACGTCGCGGCCTCGAAGAACCCGGCGATGCGTGGAGGGCCCTTCCTCAACTTCGACGAGAGCAAGGTCCCGGGCGTCGCGCGCCTGCTCGAAGAGACTCGGCGTCAAGCCGCTCCACTTCTCGAATTCGCAGACGCCGTGCGAGATCTCACCCGAATCCTGACGACACGGGGGGACGGCTCTTCTCTGCAGCCGCTCTATTGCGCCGTGCCAGAGCCTCTCAAGGGATTCGTGGAGCTCGTCTACGATGTCAACAATCAGCCGGCGATCCGCTTCTTAGAGCCGCTGCTCTATCGGAGCCGCTACTACGACGAAGGCGCCCAGAGCATCGCGCTCTCGGTAGTCGATGACGATGACAGGCCGTTCGTCTTCAGTACGCCCCGACTGGAGGAGAACGAGGGCTTGTGCCTCCGATTGCCGTATCGGCACGAAGGGCTCGACCGTCTCTTCCGCATGAGAGAAGAGCCCAAGCCCCTCGGATTTGCCCGGGAGGCCCTCGGTCTCTCCGACTCCGCCAATGGACGGTTCGAGAGGCTTTTTACCGATCAGCCGCCCAGAGCCACCGAATGCCGCGACATCTCGGGAGTCCGAGTCCGATATTTCGGACACGCTTGCCTGCTAATCGAGACCCGTGAGACGAGCATTCTCACGGACCCGGTCATCGCGTACGACCACGGGAACGGAGTCCCGCGGTTCGGCTTCGCCGATCTTCCCCGAAAGATCGATTACCTCCTGATCACGCACGCCCATCAGGACCACTGCATGCTGGAGACCCTCCTGCAACTGCGGCACAAGGTGGGTCACGTGATCGTCCCGAGAAACAACGGCGGCGGTCTGGCCGATCCCTCTCTCCGACTGGCACTGGAGAGGTCGGGTTTCGAGAATGTGTCCGAGATCGACGAGCTCGGCTCGATCGAGGCTCCCGATGGATCGATCACGAGCATTCCTTTCCTCGGCGAGCACGGAGACTTGAACATCCGCAGCAAGACGACCTATCTCGTTCGGTTGCTCGGAAAGTCGCTTCTCTTCTGTGCCGACTCGAACGCTTTCGAGCCGAGGCTGTACGACCACTTGCGCGACCTGGTGGGAGACCTCGATGCCGCCTTCATCGGGATGGAATGCGCCGGGGCGCCCATGAGCTGGCTCTACGGACCCCTGCTGACCGCTCCCCTCGCGCGGCGGATGGACCAGTCTCGGCGTCTGGATGCTTCGGACTGCGAGCGCGCGATGGGGCTCGTCACGCGGCTGCGTCCGCATGCGGTCTACGTCTACGCCATGGGGTCCGAGCCGTGGCTGACGTATTTGACCTCGATCCATTACACGGAACAGTCTCGGCCAATCGTCCAGTCCCGCGCGCTGGTGGAAGCGTGCCTGGGGCTGGGCGTTCCCGCCGTCGCCCTCTTCGGCAAGAACGAGATGTCTTTCGCATGAGGGAGAACGCGTTCTCTCGGTTGACGCCGTCGGAAATCCGGTTCCTCGAAGAGTGGAACGACACGCGCCAGCCCTATCCGCGGGAGGAGACCATTCCGGCGCTCTTCGAGCAGGAGGTGCTGCGGTCGCCGGGGGCGGTCGCGCTCGTGAGCGCCAGCGGCCGAGAGGCGCTCACCTATGCCGAGGTGAACGCTCGGGCCAACCGGCTCGCTCACCATCTGCGGGGTCTCGGCGTCGGCCCGGACGTCCTCGTCGCGATTGAGCTCGAGCGCTCGCTCGACGCAATCGTGGCCATGCTCGGCGTCTTGAAGTCCGGAGGCGCCTACGTTCCCGTCGATCCGATGCTTCCCTTGGAGCGCCTCTCGACGCTCCTCGAGGACGCGCGGCCGGCCGTCGTGGTGACCCGGGAAGAGCTGGCCGACGCGCTGCCGTCCAACTGGGCCCAGCTGGTCTGCCTCGATGCGGACGGTGAGTCCATCGCGCGCCAGAGTGATGAGAACCCGATACGCGTGGGTTCCGCCTCGAGCCTCGCGTATGTCCTCTACACGTCGGGCTCGACCGGCGTGCCCAAGGGCGTCGCGGTCGTCCATCGCGGGGTCGTGCGTCTGGTCCGCGGCACGAGATATGCCCGGTTTGGTCCGAACGAAGTCTTTCTTCAGGCCGCCCCGCTTTCCTTCGACGCGTCCACCTTCGAGATCTGGGGAGCGCTCTTGAACGGCGGCCGCCTGATCGTCCTGCCCGCGCCGACCCCCGGCTTGGACGACCTCGCCGAGGCGATCCGGCGGCACCACGTCACGACGCTGTGGCTCACCGCGGGTCTCTTCCACCTGGCCGTGGAAGAACGGCTGTCGGATCTGCGCTCGCTCCGGCAGCTCTTGGCCGGAGGCGACGTCCTCTCTCCCGCGCGAGTCCGCACGGCTCTACGGGAACTTCCCGGCTGCGTCCTGATCAATGGATACGGTCCCACCGAGAGCACGACGTTTGCCGCCTGCCACAGGATCCGACATCTCGACGAAAACACGGCGACGGTGCCGATCGGACGACCCATCGCAAACACTCAGATCTATCTGCTGGACTCGGAACAGCGATGGGTGCCGCCGGGAGAAGTGGGTGAGGTCTACATCGGCGGGGACGGCCTGGCTCGCGGCTACTGGAACCGGCTGCAGCTGACGGCGGAGGCCTTCGTCGAGAGCCCCTTCTCCGCGGATCCGTCCGCGCGCCTCTATCGCACGGGAGATCTGGCGCGACTCCTCCCCGATGGAAACCTCGAATTCGTCGGCCGCCTCGATCGTCAGATCAAGATCCATGGATATCGCGTGGAGCTGGGCGAGATCGAGACGATGCTGCAGCGCCATCCGTCGGTCGCGCAGAACGTCGTGGCCTGCCGGGAGACTCCGGACGGCAGCCGGAGGGTCGTCGCCTACGTCGTTCTCCGGCCAGGGATGGAAGCGGGCGGCGACGAGCTGCGTGCCTGGCTCCAGCAAAGGCTTCCGGACTACATGGTCCCGACGGTCGTCGCGCGGCTTTCCTCACTTCCATTGACTCCGAACGGAAAACTGGATCGCAAAGCGCTGCCGGAGCCGGAACGATTCGCCTCGAGAACTCTGGCGCCTCCCCGGTCACCGATGGAGGAGCAGATCGCAGACATCTGGAGAGCCGTTCTCCGAACGGACGAGGTCGGCTGCGAGGAGAACTTTTTCGACCTCGGCGGGGATTCTCTGCTGCTCATCGAGGCGCACGCGAAGCTGCAGAAGCGACTGGCGGTCGGACTGCCGATCACCAAGCTCTTCGAGCACCCGACCGTGCAGTCACTCGCGCGCTTTCTGCGAGAGAGCTCCGATCCCGAGGAGCCGCTGCGGGCGCTGCGAGAACGCGTTTGGAGAAAACGACGGCCGCCGGATCGCGGCCAGGCGCGGGAGAGCGGACCTTGAGCGACCGCGAAGAGCGGGTCCCTGCAGACGCGATCGCGATCGTCGGGATGGCCGGCCGTTTTCCCGGCGCGAGATCGGTCTCGGAGTTCTGGGAGAACCTGAAGGCGGGTCGAGAGTCGATCTCCCGTTTGAGCGACGAGGAGCTTCTTGCCTCGGGGATCGACGCGAAGTTTCTGGCCGATCCGCGATATGTGAAGGCTCGAGGCGTGCTGGAAGACGTGGACGTCTTCGACGCTTCTTTCTTCGGATTCACGCCCCGGGAGGCGGAGCTGACGGATCCGCAGCACCGACTCTTTCTCGAGACATGCTGGCAGGCCCTGGAGGAAGCGAGCTGCGATCCCGAAACCTACGAAGGCGCCATCGGGGTCTTCGGCGGCATGAGCATGAACACCTACCTCCTGACGACGCTCGGTCGAGACCCGGCGTTCTGGAAGGAGCTCACGGAGTCCTACCAGATTGGTGGATACCCCTCCATAGTCGGGAACGACTACAACTTCTTGACGACCCGCGTCTCCTACAAGCTCGACCTCAAGGGTCCCAGCCTCGACGTGCAGAGCGGCTGCTCGACTTCTCTCGTGGCGATCTGTCTCGCCTGCCGGGCGCTCCTGCATCACGAATGCGACGCGGCTCTCGCGGGCGGCGTCTCGATCACATTCCCGCAGAAGAGGGGCTACCTCTATCAGGAGGGCGCCATGGGCTCGCCCGACGGGCGATGCCGCGCTTTCGACGCGGCGGCCGCCGGGACTGTGTTCGGGGCCGGTGTCGGAGTCGTGGTCCTGAAGCGCCTCGCCGATGCGCTCGCGGAGGGGGACTCGATCGTCGCGGTGATCCGCGGGTTCGCCGTCAACAACGACGGGGCGGGCAAGGTCGGGTACATGGCGCCGAGCGTCGCCGGGCAGGCCGAGGTGATCGCGATCGCGCAGACCCTCGCCGACGTGGACGCGGAGTCGATCGGGTACGTCGAGGCTCATGGAACCGGAACTCCGCTTGGAGATCCGATCGAGTTCGCGGCCCTGACCCGCGCTTTTCGGTCGGCGACTGCGGCGAAGGGCTTCTGTGCGATCGGCTCGGTCAAGCCGAACGTGGGCCACCTGGACGTGGCTTCCGGAGTCACGGGCCTGATCAAAGCGGCGCTCGCCGTTCGGAACGGACAGATCCCGCCAAGCCTGCATTTCGAGCGCCCCAATCCAGAAATCGATCTCGAGAACAGCCCCTTCTTCGTCAACACGCGCCTCGCGGACTGGAAAAAGCCGGACGGCCTGCGCCGAGCGGGGGTCAGCGCATTTGGTGTCGGGGGCACCAACGCTCACGTCGTGCTCGAGGAGGGGCCCGCTCCGGAGCCCTCCGCCGCGGTCCGCCGCGCGAGTGAGCTTCTGGTGCTCTCGGCCAAGACGGCCACCGCGCTCGAGGCGCGGACGCGGAGCCTGGCGCGGCACCTGACAGAGAACCCCGGAGTCGACCTCGCCGACGTCGCGTACACGCTGCAGGTCGGTCGCAAGGGCTTTGTCTGCCGCCGCGCGCTCGTCTGCGACAGCGTCGCGGATGCTGTCTTGAGCCTGACGGAAGCCGCCTCTCAACGGCATGCCGCGCCCGTCCGCGATCGGCGGGCGCCGACGGTTGCGTTCCTCTTTCCCGGACAGGGAGCGCAGCACGCCTTCATGGCCGGCGAGATCTATCGGGAGGAGAGTCGATTCCGCGAGGAGGTCGAGCGTTGCGGCCGTCTGCTCGGGCCCGCGCTCGAGGAGACACTGTTCGACCTGCTCACCGCCCGATCGGGAGAGGGCGGGGCGTCCGAGAAATCCGGACGCATCCACCGCACAGAGTTCGCGCAGCCCGCGATTTTCGTCGTCGAATACGCGCTCGCGCGGCTGTGGGAGAGCTGGGGGATCCGTCCGGAGGCGATGTTGGGGCACAGCGTGGGGGAGTTCGTCGCCGCGACCCTGGCGGGAGTCTTCCGTCTCGAAGACGCGCTGGCGCTCGTCGCCGCTCGTGGTCGGCTGATCGGAGCGCTCCCCCCGGGCGCCATGCTCGCCGTGCGGCTTTCAGAAGAGCAGCTCAAGGAGATCGCGCGCCCGGGAGTGTCGCTGGCTGCCGTCAATGGTCCGTCTGTCTGTGTGCTGTCGGGCGCCCGCGAAGTCCTCGACGCCCTCCGGCGCGAGCTCCAGGATAAGGAAGTGGCGTGCCGCCGGTTGGAGACGTCGCATGCTTTCCACTCGGAGATGATGGAGCCGATCCTCGAGCCCTTCGAGAAGCTCGTGCGGAGAGTCGAGCTCCGCCCGCCATCGATTCCCTTCGTCTCGAGCGTGACCGGGACCTGGATCCGCGCCTCGGAGGCGACGGACCCCATTTACTGGAGCAGGCACCTGCGGCGGACCGTCCGTTTCTCCGACGGCCTCGCGGTTCTGCTCGAAGAGCGGCCGCGCGCGCTTGTGGAGGTCGGTCCCGGCCAGACCCTCAGCCTGCACACCCGGCGGCATCCGGCGAAAACGTCCGAGCATCTCGTGCTCTCCTCCCTGAGCCACCCCGAGCATCACGAATCGGATCGCGCCTGTCTGCTGCGCGCGGCCGGACAGCTCTGGGTCTCCGGCATTCCGATCGTCTGGCGAGAGGTGCAGGCTGGGAGGAAGCTGCGCCGCGCGCCTCTCCCAACCTATCCCTTCGAACGCAGCCGTTACTGGCTCGAGCAACCCGGGGTCCCCATCTCTTCCACAGTCGGAATCGACAGTGCTCGGGAGGACCCACCCCCCGCGACCTCGAGTCGGGAGATCGTCGCGCATGGAGGAGAGACAGGGTCCCCCGTCGCGAAAGAACCGGGCTTCGGATCCGGCTCGCCACGCCGGTTCCGGGTTCTCTCGAGGATTCAGGATCTGTTTGCGGAGCTTTCGGGGCTCTCCACAGACCAGATCTCGCCCGGAGCCACGTTTCTCGAGATCGGCTTCGATTCTCTCTTCTTGACGCAGGTCAGCCAGCGCCTCCAGAAGGAGTTCGGGATCCGCGTCACCTTTCGCCAGCTACTGGGGGACGCCTCGACTCCCGAGACCCTGGCCGGCTACCTGGACGGGGAGCTTCCTCCGGAAGCCCTGCCGGCCTCGCCCCGCTCCAATGAGGTCGTTGCGGACGAGACGCCTGCGCTGCCGCCGAGCCTCGCGGACAGCCCGGCAGCGGCGACAGAGTCTCCGGGAATTCTCGAGCGCATCGTCAAGGAGCAGCTGCGCATCATGTCCGAGCAGCTCGCGATGCTTCGGGGTGGCGCCGGCCTCGGCGCCGTCTCGGCGAACGCCGCTGCGCCTGCATCGGATCCGCGGCCGACCGAGTCGATGGCCACCAGCTCCCTCACCTCGCAACCGCAGAAGCCCGGCGACAAGCTCGCGTTCAAGCCCTTCGGGCCCTACAAGCCGATCGAAAAGGAGAGCGGAGCCGCTCTGGCCGCTGTGCAGCGACAGTATCTCTCGGAGTTCATCGAGCGTTACTCGCGGCGCACGGGCGAGTCCAAGCGCTTGACCGAGTTGCACCGCTCCCATTTCGCCGACCCGCGCGTGGTCGCCGGGTTCCGCCTCGATTGGAAGGAGATCGTCTATCCGATCGTCGCCATGCGCTCCTCGGGCTCTCGTCTCTGGGATGTGGATGGAAACGAGTATGTGGACTTGCTGATGGGGTTCGGTCTGAACCTCTTCGGCCATTCGCCGTCGTTCGTGACGGAGGCGGTGGCCGAACAGCTTCGCAAAGGCGTGGAGATCGGTCCGCAATCCCCGCTCGCGGGGGACGTCGCGCGCCTGATCAGCGAGTTCACGGGAATGGAGCGGGTGACCTTCTGCAACACGGGCTCCGAAGCGGTCATGGCGGCGGTCCGCCTGGCGCGCACCGTCACTGCGCGGGACCGCATTGCGCTCTTTGCAGGTTCCTATCACGGGACCTTCGATGAAGTCCTCGTCCGTGGCATCCACGCGCAGGGACGATACCGATCCGTTCCGATCGCGCCCGGCATCCCGTCCCAAAAAGTCGAGAACGTGCTCGTACTCGACTACGGGACCGACGAGTCGCTCCGGGAGCTCGAATCCCGGATGCCGGAGCTCGCCGCGGTGCTGGTCGAGCCTGTCCAGAGTCGACACCCGGATCTGCAGCCGCGGGCCTTTCTCCAAGAGCTGCGGCGCATGACGCAGAGGGCGGGAACGGCTCTCATCTTCGACGAGGTCATCACTGGTTTCCGGGTCCATCCCGGAGGCGCCCAGGCCTGGTTCGGAATTCAGGCGGACCTCGCGACCTACGGGAAGGTGCTCGGGGGCGGCATGCCGCTGGGCGTCGTGGCCGGGAGGCGCGCTTTCATGGACGCCCTGGACGGCGGTCAGTGGCGGTTTGGAGATGACTCGTTTCCGGAGACGGGCGTGACCTTTTTCGCGGGCACTTTCGTACGGCATCCGCTCGCGATGGCGGCGGCACTGGCCGTGCTCCGTCGATTGAAGGCCGCCGGGCCAGCGCTCCAGGAGAGCTTGAACGCGAAGGCGGAGCGGTTGGCGGCGCAGATCAACGTTTGCTTCGAGAAGAACCGGGTCCCGAGCCGGGTCGAGCACTTCGGATCGATTCTGTACTTCGGATTTTCGAGCGACCAGAGACTCGCGAGTCTGCTCTTCTCCCATCTTCGGGAAAAGGGCGTGCACATCTGGGAGGGATTTCCCTGCTTCGTGACGGAGGCCCACACCGAGGAGGATCTCGAGTTCGTCGTCCGCGCCTTCCAGGCGAGCGTGGCCGAGATGCGAGAAGGAGGCCTGTTTCCCGGGCCGGAGGAGGGCGGACAGCGCGGGGAGCCGATCGGAGCTCCCGTGGGGGGCGCGCGGTCAGCCTCGGAGGACATCTCCCCTGCCGCTTTTCTTCTGACCGATACGCAGAAGGAAGTCTGGCTGGCGTCTCAGATGGGCGCCGACGCCTCCTGTGCGTTCAACGAAGGTGTTTCCTTGAGACTTCATGGCCGGCTCGACGTCGCCTCTCTGCAGCAGGCCCTGGGAGCTCTGGTCGGCCGCCATGAGGCTCTGCGCACGACGTTTGATGCGAGCGGCGAGTACCAGCGAGTCACGGCCGGAGCTGAAGTGGAAATGCCAATCATCGATCTCGTCGGCGCGGACAACGCCGACCGCGACGAGCGGCGTCGTCGATTGACCGTCGAGGAAGCGCGCACTCCGTTTGACCTCGTCAAAGGGCCTCTCGTGCGCGCCCGGCTCGTCAGACTCGAGCCCGAGCTCCACGATCTCGTCCTGACCGCCCACCACCTGGCCGCCGACGGCTGGTCGACGAATGTCCTCTTGAACGACCTCGCTTCTCTCTATTCCTCCTTTGGGAAGAGGGAGCCGATCCGTCTCTCGGCTTCCACCCGCTTCTCCGACTTTGCCGCGCGCGAATCGGCGCGCCGCGAAGGTCCGGAAAGTGCCGCGACGGAGGCGTATTGGGTCGAGGAGTTCTCCTCTCTTCCTCCCGTCCTGGATTTGCCGGCGGACCGGCCGCGGCCGGCCGTCAAGACCTACGCCGGTGCGACGGCGCGGCGGACGATCTCGAGCGGGCTCGCCAACGCGGTCCGGCGTGCCGGAGCCAGGGACGGATGCACGCTCTTCGCGACTCTCTTCACGGCCTTTGCTGCTCTTCTTCATCGCCTGACCGGGCAGGAAGACCTGGTCGTCGGAATCCCGGCCGCCGGTCAGGCGAGCACGGGCTGTGACGATCTGGTCGGCCACTGCGTCAATTTCCTGCCGGTTCGCGCGCGTGCCATCGGGGATCCTGCCTTCCGCGACTATCTCCAGTCGATACGAAAGCAGATCCTCGACGCGTACGACCACCAGGATTACACTTACGGCAGGCTCCTTCAGAAGCTGTCTCTTGCGCGAGATCCGAGCCGACTCCCGCTGATCGAGGCGCAGTTCAATCTCGAACGGATCGGAACGGGACTGCACTTCGAGGGTCTCCGGGTCGAAGTGGATACCAATCCCAAATCTTTCGTGCATGACGACATCTTTCTCAATATCGTCGAGACGCCGGACAGCCTGATTCTGGACTGCGACTTCAACACGGATCTCTACGACGCCGAGACCGTCGAGCGCTGGCTCGATTCCTACGAGAGACTTCTGGAAGGCGTCGCTCGCGATTCCGCGCGTCCCCTCTCGGAGTTCCCTCTCTGGAACGATTCGGAGCGCGAGCGCGTGATCGTCGAATGGAATCGCACGGATCGGGATTTTTCGAAGACCGTCTGCGTGCATCAGCTCTTCGAGGCGCAGGCGGAGCGGGCTCCCGGCTCGATCGCTCTGTCATTTCGGAACGAACGCCTGACGTACGCTGAGTTGAACGTCCGAGCAAATCGGCTGGCGAACCACCTGGCGAGCCTCGGCGTCGCGCCGGGGATCCTCGTCGGAATCTGCCTCGAGCGCTCTCCCGACCTCCTGGTTGGCATCCTGGCGGTCTGGAAAGCCGGAGGGGCCTATGTGCCGCTCGATCCCGCGTACCCCAAGGAGCGCATCGCCGCAATCCTCGCCGACGCCCAGGCGCACCTTCTGCTGACGGAGGAAGGCGTCGCCGCTTGGCCTTCGGCGACCCGCGCCGTCCGATTGAATGTTGAACGGGAAGCGATCTCGCAAGCGAGCGCGAAGAACCCGGCGCCTCGGGCCAGACCAGACGACCTCGCATACGTGATCTACACGTCCGGATCGACGGGAAGGCCAAAGGGAGTCGCGGTCGAACATCGCTCGCTCGTGAATCTGCTGGAGGCGATGCGGGAACTCCCGGGATTCGACGGCGGCGACACGCTGCTGGCGATCACCACAGTTTCTTTCGACATCGCCGCCCTGGAATTGCTCCTGCCTTTGATCGCGGGGGGCCGGACCGCGCTGGCCGGACCCGAGGCCGCCTCGGATGGCGGCCGGCTCGCAGAAGAGCTGCTTGCGTCGCAGGCGACCGTGATGCAGGCGACGCCGACGAGTTGGCGACTCTTGATCGAAGCGGGATGGAAAGGCCAGCCGAACCTGAAAATGCTCTGTGGCGGGGAACCGTGGACGCGCGAACTGGCGGACGCTCTGCTGGCACGGGGCGGATCGCTCTGGAACATGTATGGTCCGACGGAGACGACGATCTGGTCGGCCGCCGGCCGAGTCGTGAGAGGCGGAGGCGCGCCGCGGATCGGACCTCCGATCGCAAATACCCAGATCTATGTACTCGACGAGCGTCTGCGGCCGCCTCCGATTGGAGTTCGCGGCGAAGTCTTCATCGGTGGAGAAGGTCTGGCGCGTGGCTACTGGAAACTTCCCGAGCTGACGGAGCGCAGCTTCGTCGCGGATCCTTTCCGCAGGGAGCGCGGAGCGCGTCTTTACAGGACAGGCGACATGGGGCGCTTCCGGCCGGACGGGACCATTGAGCTGGCCGGGCGAAGCGACCGCCAGGTCAAGCTCCGCGGATTTCGGATCGAGCCCGGCGAGATCGAGGCCGCTCTGGCGGGCCATCCCGCCGTGCGGGAAGCCGCGGCGGTCGTGCGCGAGGACTCTCCTGGTGACCAGAGGCTCGTCGCCTACGTTGTGCCGAAGAGAAAAGACGGTCTCGAGGAACAGGAGGCCCTCTGGCAGCAGGAGATGGCCAGCCAGTGGGAGGCGCAATACGATTCGGCGATTCGCGAGGGGGGCCCGCAAGGCACACCCCTCTCGGATCCCTCTCTCAGCCTTTACGGCTGGACAGGACTCTCGCACGTGACCGAGGAGCTCGAAGCGTGGCTCTCGCCGATCACAGAAGAGATCCTCGGCTGGAATCCCCGTCGGCTTCTCGAGATCGGGTGCGGAACGGGTCTTCTCGCGGAGAGGCTGGCTCCGGCCTGTCTGGAGTACTGGGGGACTGATCTTTCGCAGACAGCTCTCGATAGCACGCGCGATCGCCTGGCGGCGTCGGGGCTGGATGCGAGCCGCGTCCGGCTTCTGCGCCGCATGGCCGACGACTTCGATGGGATCGAGCCCGAGTCATTCGACACGGTTGTCATCAACTCGGTCGTCGAGTATCTCTCCAGCGTCGATTCTCTGCTCCGCGTTCTTCAAGGCGCGATCCGGTCGCTCAAACGGGGCGGCAGTCTCTTCGTAGGTGACGTCCCGAGCCTGCCGCTGTGGGAGGCGTTCCACGCCGCCGGGCAGCTCGAGCACGCCTCCGCGACGCTCCCGGTGGCGCAGCTGCGAGAGCGGGTGCGCCACGCCGTTTCCCAGGGGAGCCGCCTGCTGATCGATCCCGACTTCTTCCGGGCGCTCCCGCAGCGTTTCCCCAGGATCAGCCAGGCCGAGGTCCGGCTCTCCCGGGGTCGTTTCTCGAGCGAAGCATCGCGCCTCCACGCCGATGTCTATTACGACGCCGTCCTCCATGTGGAGTGCGCCGAGCCGGCGGGACCTGACCTGGCAACCTACGATTGGGAAGGAGACCGGCTGACGCCCTTGGCGGTGGCGGAGCTGCTGGAAGACACGCCGGCGTCGCTTCTGATACTCGGTGTCCCTCTCGCTCGCCTGCGGACACAGACGACGACCCTCGAGCTGCTCGACGCAAAGCAAGGACCGCCAACCGTCGGCGCTCTGCGCGAGCAGTTGAGAGAGGTCTCGGGAGTCGACGTCTCAGAAATCGAGAACCTCGTCGACCGCCGCGGTTACACGGTGGGCAAGACGTGGTCCGGCTCCGGGCGGGACGGCCGTTGCGACCTGCTCCTCCGTCGCCTTCCGATCGCTCCGCGCGATATCCGAATCACGCCCGGACTCTCCCGGAGCGTCGCGCAGCCGAGGCCCTGGAGTGAATACGCAAACAGCCCCGTCCGCGCCGCGCTCGCGCGGAGACTGGTGCCCGAGCTTCGGTCGCTTCTCAAGCAGAAACTCCCCGCCTACATGGTGCCCTCCACGATCCAGGTTCTGGAGGCTCTTCCGCTCACTCTCAACGGGAAGGTGGACTATCGGGCACTGCCCCGGCCCGAGCGGACGCACCTCGGGACGGAGGAAAATTTCGTCGCACCCCGATCGGAGGAGGAGAAGACGCTGGCGGCGATCTGGGCCGAGGTCCTGCACGTCAACCGAGTAGGAGTCTGCGACGATATCTTCGAGCTCGGCGGCGACTCTCTTCTGATCTTCCAGATCGCGACGCGGGCGACCAACGCGGGATTCGACCTGAAGCCGAGGCAGCTCTTTCAGCACCGCACGATCCTGGAGCTCACACAAATCATCGGGAAGGAGAGAAGAGAACGCGTCGTGCCGGATGCCCCTCTGGCCGTGGTTTCCCGGGAAGCGCACCGCGTGAGTCGGGCGAGCCTGTGATTCGAAAAGAGGAGAAGGCCGGGACTCCGGCCTAGCGATCCGCGTGGGCGATGCCGCTCTTTCACCAGCGGTGACGGCGCACGAGGCGCCGCCGGTCGTCGCGACCGGTGAAGACGTCTTCGTCTTTCCGGCCTCCTTCGCTCAGCAACGACTCTGGTTCATCGACCAATACAACCCCGGAAGCACGGCCTACTGCCTTCCCATCCTGATGCGGTTATTCGGAGAGCTGGACTTTCTTGCCCTCGAGCGCGCTCTGAACGAAATCGTGCGGCGGCACGAGATCTTGAGGACGACATTTTCCCTGAGGCAGTGGGAGGTCGTACAGGTCATTGCCCCCGTGGCACGTCTGCAGGTTTCGTTCGCCGACCTCTCCGGGTTTCCCGAATCGGAGCGGGAAAAGAATGCCCTCGACCTGGCCAGACAGGAAAGCCAACGGCCCTTCGACCTGCGCCAGGGACCGCTCTTCCGGGCCCATCTGTGGCGGCTTTCCGAGCGCGAGCACCTGTTGCTGCTCGACATGCACCATATCGTCGCGGACGGCTGGTCTTTTCGAGTTCTGCTCGCCGAGCTCGCGATTCTCTACGAGGCTTTCTCCCACGATCGCGGTTCGCCCCTCGTGGATCCGCCCCTTCAGTATGCCGACTTCGCCCAGTGGCAGCGGAGCTGGCTTGAAGGCCGGACTCTCGAGGAGCATCTCTCCTTTTGGAGGAGTTCGCTCGCCGGAGCGCCTCCGGTCCTGCCGTTGCGGACAGACCGCCCGCGTCCAGCGCGGCAGACCTTCCCCGGGGCCTATGAGACCGAGCTGTTTCCGCCGGGCTTGAGCGAGCGGATCAAAAGTCTCTCCATCCGAGAGGGCGTCACTCCCTTCATGACGCTGCTGGCAGGACTCTTCACGCTCCTCTACCGCTACACGGGTCAGACGGACCTGGTCGTCGGCTCGCCCGTCGCAAACCGCAGCCGGATGGAGCTCGAATCTCTCATCGGCCTCTTCATGAACACCCTCGTGCTGCGCGCCGATCTCTCGGGGAACCCGACATTCCGCGAATTGCTGGTCCGCGTCCGCCAGATGGCCGTGGACGCCTACGCCCATCAGGACATGCCCTTCGAGAAACTCGTCGAGGAGTTGAGTCCCCCTCGAGACCAAAGCCGCAATCCGGTCTTTCAAGTCCTGTTCGTCCATCAGAAGGCGTTCATCCAGCCTTTCGAGGCCGGTGGCCTCAAATTCTCGCCGATCAAGGCAGAGCGCCGCGGCGCCTCGACTGATCTCTCTCTCTTCCTGATCGAGCGGGCGGAAGGTCTTACGGCCGGCCTCGAGTACAACACGGATCTCTTCGATGTCTCCACGATGCGCCGCATGCTCGGCCACCTGCGGACTCTCCTTCTGGCTGTCGTCGAAGATCCCGACGCTCCCATCGACTCCCTACGGCTCTTGACCGAGGCCGAGCGCCGGCAGCTTCTGGTGGAGTGGAATCAAACGGAGGCCGACTTCCCACGCTCGGTGTGCCTTCATCAGCTCTTCGAGAACCAGGCCGAGAAGACTCCGGATGCGATCGCGCTCGACTTCGAAGGGAAGGAGATGACCTACCGAGAGCTCAATCGGCAATCGAATCGGCTGGCGCATCTTCTCTGTCGGCTGGGCGTCGGCCCGGAGGTCTTGGTCGGGGTCTGCATGGAGCGGTCGCTGGAGTTGGTCATCGCGCTGCTCGCAATCCTGAAGGCTGGCGGGGCTTACCTCCCTCTGGATCCCTCTTATCCGATGGACCGTCTCGCCTTCCTTTTGCAGGACGCGAACCCTCTCCTCACTCTCACCGAGCGGAGACTCGTTGCAATCCTTCCGAAGTCTGCCGCGATCATCGCGCTCGATGAGGTTTTGGGCATGATTGCCCGCGAAAGCGACGAAGCTCCGGCGACCGAAGTCACGGCCGAAAACCTCGCGTACGTCATCTACACCTCCGGGTCCACAGGCCAGCCCAAGGGTGCGTTGAACACCCATCGGGGAATCTGCAACCGCTTGCTGTGGATGCAAGAGACTTATCGACTGACTGAAGCGGATCGGGTTCTCCAAAAGAGCCCCTTCACATTCGATGTCTCGGTCTGGGAGTTCTTCTGGCCGCTTCTCGCAGGGGCACGTCTGGTCATCGCCCGGCCGGAGGGTCACCGGGACAGCGCGTACTTGGCGGAGCTGATCACGGAGCGTCGAGTCAGCACGGTCCACTTCGTCCCATCCATGCTCCGCAGTTTCCTGGAGCAGAAAGGCATCGAGAAGTGCTCCTCTTTGCGGAGAGTCTTTTCGAGCGGAGAGGCGCTTTCCTTCGAACTGCAGGAGCGCTTCTTCTCATGCTCGCCCGCCGCGCTGCACAATCTGTACGGCCCGACCGAAGCCGCTGTGGACGTGACCTCCTGGGCCTGCGAAAAGGGGAGTCCCAGAAAGATGGTCCCGATCGGACGGCCCATCGCCAACACTCGGATCTACCTCCTCGACAGGCATGGCAACCCGGTTCCGATCGGTGTCGAGGGAGAGATTTACATCGGGGGCGTCGGCGTGTGCCGGGGATATCTGAACCGCCCGGAGCTGACGGCCCAGTGCTTCCTGCCCGACCCCTTCTCCAAGGCGGACGGCCGGCTTTACAGGACCGGAGATCGCGCTCGCTATCTCCCCGACGGGAACCTCGAGTTCCTGGGACGCCTCGATGACCAGGTGAAGATCCGCGGATTTCGGATCGAGCCGGGCGAAATCGAGTCGGCTCTGCGAAGGCATCCTGCGGTCGAGGATGCGGTCGTGATCGCCCGGCCGTACGGGACCGAGGACCACCGACTCGTCGCCTATCTGGTGGGCAATGAGAAGGAGATGCCCCGGGTCGCCGAGCTGCGAGTGTTTCTGGGGAGGACGTTACCGGAATCGATGCTGCCTTCCGCATTCGTCACCCTCGCCGCGCTTCCGTTGACGCCAAATGGCAAGCTTGACCGCGACGCGCTCCCGGCGCCCGACCGCGGGCGGCCACCGCTTGAAGAAGAGTCTGTCGCTCCCAGGAATGCTCTGGAGCTGCAGCTCATTCGGATCTGGAAGAGCGTACTGGGACTCGAGGAGATCGGTGTTCACGACAACTTTTTCGAGCTGGGGGGCCATTCTCTGCTGGCGGTGCGTCTGTTTGGGGATATCGAGAGAGTGTCCGGACGACGTCTGCCGCTTGCGACGCTTTTCCAGGCACCGACGGTGGAAGAGTTGGCTCTGAAGCTGCGCGAGAAAGGGTGTGAGACGGCGGCGTCGTCTCTCGTGGTGATCCAGGGCGGCAAGGGGCGGCCGCCGTTCTTCTGCGTGCCGGGCGTCGGGGGCAACATCCTGGGCTTCTACGATCTGGCTCGGCAGCTCGGCTCGGATCAGCCAGTGTATGGCCTCCAGGCACCCGGACTGGATGGAGCGCGGGAGCCGTTGACGCGGGTCGAGGACATGGCCGCGCACTACATCAACGAGATCAAGGCGGTGCTGCCGGAAGGGCCCTTCTTGCTGGGCGGGGCGTCGTTTGGGGGACGGGTGGCGTTCGAGATTGGCCGCCAGTTGGAGGAGCAGGGACATTCCGTAGCGCTCGTGGCGCTGTTCGACGCGTTCGCGCCCGGGGCCGAGGACTCTTCCCTGATCCGGCGGGCGATTCATCGTTACTTGAAGCGATCCGGCGCTCGATTGGCCTATCACGGCAAGAATCTCCTTCTCGGCTCCGGGCGCGGCGACTACATTCGCAGCAAGTCGCGGACACTGCGTCGGCGGATCCGGAGTCGAATCTGGCAGGTGGTTTACAAGTCGTTTCGGAGTCGGTCCAAGCCGTTGCCGCGGGTCCTGCAGGACGTGCGGGAGGCGGGGTATCTGGCCAACAGGAGCTACATTCCCAGATCGTTCGGGGGCAAAGTGACGCTGTTTCGCGCGGGCTTGCGTTCGGCGATCGACGCGGGAAGTCTGGACATGGGTTGGGGCCGGTTGGCCCTGGGGGGAGTCGAGATTCGCCAGGTACCAGGGGATCATGTGGACATGCTTCTCAAGCCACAGGTGGAATTCCTCGCAGAACAACTCCGAGGCTCCATCGACGAGGTCGCCCGCGAGCGGCCGAAAGCCCCTCGATAGGAAACACCGAGTCGCTCCTGGCTTGGTCATCCCGAGCGCGCCAGTCAGCCGGCGGGATAGGACGTTCCCCCTCCGGTCCCGAGGGCCGTCGATGCGATAGTTTTCTTTACCCGGCGACGACAGTTCTGGTATTTTGCTTGCCTCTAGACACCCCACTAACATGAAGACACAAAATGCGGCCGCGGGTACCTCCCGGGCGAAAGACTGCCGTCGGGAGCTTCCGCTGCTTTCTCTGGTTGCGCTGGACGCGGCGGACGCCGAGTCTCTGACGCCCTGACATGAACAAATGAAACGCGGCGGCGGGTACCTCCCTGAGAATCCCGTGTCCTTCGAGGTCGATGACCTCTTAGCCGGAGGTTTCAGGCGTGGGGCGAATCAACGACCCGCGCGGAGAGGGTGGCAGTTGAAGAGAGGCTGGCACTTCCTCTTGCGGTAGGAGCGATGGTGGACGTTCTTCTCCCCGGGTCGGGCCGCGGCTCGCGGTCGGCGGGCGCGGGCCCGGCCACGCAGAGGGACCGACTCGCAGCGGAGACCGCCGCGCCTGCTCGTCATTCCTCGGCCCTGGGCTTCGGTTTCCAGATCGCAGCTGAACCGTTGTGGCTCGGACCGGAGACGACGGAAGACTTGAAAGCGCTCAGCAAGCGGGAAGGGATCCCGTTGTTCGCGACCCTGCTCGCCGCCTTTCAAACGCTCCTGTACCGCGAGACCGGGCGGGAAGACATCTCAGTCGGCGTTGTCCTTTCTTCGCGTGAGAAGGCCGCCGGGGACTTTCCAGGGCTTCCGATGGTGCCGTGCGCGGGGCGTGCGGAGTTCGCCGACGATCCTCCTTTTCGAGATCTGCTCAGGCGCACTCGGATCGAGTGGAGCACCACGGCTCCTCCACTGCCCGCTGCGGCTGCTCCCGCAAACACGGATCAGGCGGGCGACCTCTCACGTCTCGCTACCGTCTCTTTCGGCTTCGGCGGCGGCTTCCCATCCGAGTGGCCCGCGGAGCGGTGCGATCTCGCGATCTC
>Ga0070698_100000926_pt1 | contig 32043 bp, 30 predicted proteins | sample KBSK1502metaG_FD_65477 | JGI IMG/M metagenome (GOLD analysis project Ga0070698, IMG submission 65477) | Corn, switchgrass and miscanthus rhizosphere microbial communities from Kellogg Biological Station, Michigan, USA - KBS K1-50-2 metaG | ecosystem: Host-associated > Plants > Roots >... | reverse complement strand
GCGGCGGCCGCGGGTCATCGTGACCGTGCCGCTGCCTACCCTGCTGGGGCAGCCGCTGGCCCCCGGCGCCGTGCTCGGCGCCGGCACCCCGATCACCGCCGAGGCGGCCCGCCGGCTGTGCTGCGACGCCGAGATCATCCGCCTCATCACCAGCCAGCGGCCCGGCCTCCCCGGCCGGCCCGAGACCGGCGCCGGCCAGGATGCCACCGCCCAGCTGACCGCCCTGCTGGCCGGGGCGATCGGGCAGCTGCCCCGCCCGCTCGGCGGCCCGTCGGCGGCGCTGGACATCGGCCGCACGAGCCAGGGCTGGACCCCGCGCCAGCGGGACGCGCTGTACGCCCAGTACGGCGGGCGGTGCGGCCGGCCCGGCTGCACCCGGCCCATCGACGTGATCCACCACATCGCCCACTGGCTGTTCGGCGGCAAGACCCAGGTCATCAACGGCGCCCCGGTCTGCCTCTACGATCACTGGCTGGTGCACGAAGGCGGCTGGCGGGTCGCCAAGCAACCCGACGGCGCGCTGACCTTCATCCCGCCGCCGCCCGGCTGGCGCCCCGGCACCATCTACCGCCGCAGCAAGCCACTCCCCGAGACCAGCCCCCACCAAGACGCCGCCTAGCAGCCGCTCGCCCCGTGCGGCGAGCACCGGTGAGCGAACCCTTAACGACCCCTGATCTCATCCACGGGGAGTTACTCTTAGGCTGCTGACCTGGGTTCGCGGCATCGAGCTGCGCTGATGCCCGTCATCGCCTGGCATCGTTGCGACGGCCAGGCCGACGCTGACCGCGCAGCAGGCATGAGAGACGGACGCGGACCAGGCACGCTCGGCCGTCACATCGATACCACGAAGCGGCGTCAGCCCGGTTTCGAGCACGGGGCCGATATCGTTGCCGTGCCCGCGTACCGCGGATTGACGCACCGCACCTGGTAGAGGCTTGCCGTGAGGTTCTTCTGGGAGGTATTCGTCACCCTGCTGGTGATCACCGACCCGCCTGGCACGGTGCCGGTGTTCCTCGGGCTGACCCGGGGGCTCGCCCGGCACGACCGGAGCAGGCTGGCCTGGCAGGCCGCGGTGGTGGCGTTCGGGGTTATCGTCGCGTTCGCGCTGTTCGGCCGGTCCGTGCTGGGTTACCTGGGCGTGCAGCTGCCGGCCCTGCAAGGGGCCGGCGGCCTGCTGCTGCTGCTCGTCTCGCTGCAGCTCCTGACCGGCCAGGCGGCCGAGCCCACCGAGCAGGAGCGGGCAACGGTCAACGTCGCGTTCGTGCCGCTGGGCACCCCGCTGCTGGCGGGCCCGGGGGCGATCGTCGCGACGATGCTGTTCGTCCAGCGGGCGAACACCGCCACCCAGGACCTCGCGCTCGCGATCGCGATCGTGGCGGTGGCCGTCGCGGCCTGGCTGGCGCTGCGGTTCGCCTTCGCTATTCACCGGGTGCTGACCGACAACGGCGTCGAGCTGCTGACCCGGATCGCCGGGCTTCTTCTGTCGGCCATCGCGGTAGAGCTTGTCGCGCAAGCTGTGCGAGCATTCGTCAAGCAAGGCTGAACCCAGGGACATGCCGAGGCCGGAAGACGAGGCCGAAAGACGAGGCCGGAAGACGAGGCCGGAAGCCAAGGCCGGAAGGCCGGAAGAGAGGTCGGGCCGCCACATGGACGCGCGGATCGATCAGGTGGTGACCTCCGGCGAGGTCACCGTGGACGACACCGCACACGAGATGGAGACCAACACCTGGATCATCGGCGACGAGCGCGAGGTCATCGTCATCGATCCCGGCCACGACGCGCAGACCGTGCTCGACGTCGTGGATGAGCGCGAGGTGATCGCCGTCATCTGCACGCACGCGCACTCCGACCACGTCGCGGCCGCGATGAAGACCGCCGAGCGCGACGAGGCGCCGATCGCGCTGCACCCGAGGGACCTTCCGCTGTGGCGGGAGACCCTCGACGACGAGCCCGACATCGAGGTGGCCGACGGCGGCATCTTCGAGGTGGCCGACGTCAGGCTCGAGGTGATCTATTCGCCGGGGCACACCCCCGGCTCGGTGTGCCTGTACTGCGAGGAGCTCGGTGTGGTCTTCTCCGGTGACACGCTGCTGGCCAGCGGCCCCGCGCCGTACTGCGGGGCGTTCCCGGACTTCCCGGGCCAGCTGACCGCGATCGGCGAGTACCTGCTGACGCTGCCGCCCGACACCCGCGTGCTGCCCGGGCACGGCGAGGAGACCACGGTGGAGGCCGCGGAGAAGCGGTTCGACGGGTGGGTGACCGCGGGCCCGGCCGCGGCCGACACGACCTAGCAAATGGCGCGACTTAGCCCAGACACGTCCTAACGTCTACATCATGCAGCTCAGCCTGGACGGGATGCCGCAGCGGCTGTACACCTGTACCCCGACGCGGCTGAGAGCCTGGCTCGACTGCCCGCGGCGGTACCGGATGACCTACCTGGACCGCCCGCCGCCGCCCAAGGGACCGCCGTGGGCGCACAACAGCCTCGGCGCCAGCGTGCACACCGCGCTCGCCTCCTGGTGGCGGCTGCCGCTCGCCAGCCGGACCGTGACCGAAGCGGGTGACCTGCTCGAACGCGGCTGGATCGATCTGGGCTACGCCGACGAGGCGCAGTCGCGGGCCTGGCGCGGCCGGGCGCGGGGGATGGTCGAGGAGTACGTGCGCAGGCTCGACCCGGCCGACGAGCCGGTGGGCGTGGAGCGGACGGTGGCCACCCGCACCGAGCGGATCGCGGTGTCCGGCCGGATCGACCGGCTGGACGAGCGGCCGGCCGACGGCGGCACCGAGCTCGTGGTGGTGGACTACAAGACCGGCCGGCACGTGCTGTCCGTCGACGACGCGCGCAGCTCGCTGCCGCTCGCGCTGTACGCGCTGGCCGCGGAGCGGGTGATGCGACGCACCTGCCGCCGGGTCGAGCTGCACCACCTGCCGACCGGGGCTGTGCTCGCCTGGGAGCACACGCCGCAGTCGCTGGCCAGGCAGCTCGGCCGGGCCGAGGATATCGCCGCCGAGTGCGCCGCGGCCGACGAACAGTACAAGAGCGGGCTCGGCCCGGCGGACACCGACCGGGTCTTCCCGCCGCGGCCGGGCTCGTGGTGCGGCTGGTGCGACTACCAGCAGCACTGCCCGGACGGCCTGGCCGCCGCCGAGCCGCGCAAGCCGTGGGACGGGACCGGCGTTTTACCGGCTGACGTCCTCGGCGGCGTTCCAGAAGACGGTGAGCGCGCTCGCCGTGGTCTCGGGTGCCTCCACGGCCGGGGAGTGCGTGGCTCCCGGAATGCACACACGCTGAGCGCGCAGCCGTTCGGCCATATCTTCTTGAACGGGCGTTTCCCACTTGTCGTCGTACTCGCCGTACAGGACGAGGACCGGGGCCTTCAGCGCGGCGGCCAGCGCACCGGTCCGGTCCGGGGAGGCGAGCAGCTGCTCGGCCATCGCGGCCAGGCCGTCCGGGTGGCTGCCCAGCATCCGGCGCCGGAGGAACTCCACGATCTGCGGCGGGGTGCCGTCCGCCCGCGCCTCGACCTCGAGCTGGAGCTGCCACAACCGCTTGACCGCGGCCCGCAGCTGCTGCCCGGTCAGCCCCCGCAGCGGGACGAGGACGGCCTCCAGCACCGCGGCGGCGGGGCCGGTGAGCTTGCCCGGGCCCGAGCTCATCAGGGTCAGCGAGCTGATCGGGACGGACCCGGCGATCACCGTCTCCCGCGCCACCAGCCCGCCGAAAGAATGGCCGAGCAGGTGCACGCCGGGTTCGGCGCGGGCGGCCGCCTGGCTCGGGTCCGCCGCGATCCCGGCCGCGATGGCGCTCACGTCGGCGCCGAGCTCGCCGACGCCGTAGCTGTCGCGGTCAGCGGTCCCCGGCGTCTGGAACTGGCCGCGCATGTCGATGGCGACGACCCGGCGCCCCGCGGCCGCGAGCTGGCGCAGGATCGGCAGGAAGTCTTCCTTGCTGCCGGTGAAGCCCGGAACCAGCAGCGCTGGACGGCGTTCGCACACCCCGGTGGCCGGCATCGCCTCGTAGCCGGCGAACCGGCCGCGGGCGGTCTTCAGCGTGATCCGCCGCACGCCCGGCGGGACGTCGGTGGAGCGGGGTGTGCTCACGGTGCGCCACCCTATCCGGCGCGGCGCGTCGGCCGCGCGGCCGTTTTCCCGGCGCTAGCTGGCCGGCCGCTTGGCCCGGGGAACCTCCTGGCCGCGACGGGTGCGGCGCCGTGCCTTGCTCCGGTGGCCGCCCGAACGGCTGGCGCCTTCCCCGGCGGGCTTGCCATGCCCGCCGCCGCGCGGGCCGCCCGAACGGTTCCGGGGCGACCTGGTCCGTCCGGTCTCGCCGATGTCCTCGATCGCCTCGGCGCCGAGGCCGGCCCGGGCGCTCTGGCCGGCGGGCAGCGTTCCGGTCACGCCCTCCGGGATCCGCAGCGCGCTGAACAGGAGCGCGGAGGTGGAGTAGGTCTCCGGCGGTTCGGGGCAGCCCAGGCCGAGGCTCTCGTCGATGAGCTTCCACCGGCGCATGTCCCGCCAGTCCACGAACGTGACGGCGATGCCGGCCCGCCCGGCGCGCCCGGTCCGGCCGGTGCGGTGCAGGTAGGCCTTTGCGTCCTCGGGGCATTCGTAGTTCACCACGTGCGTGACGTCGTCCACGTCGAGGCCGCGCGCGGCCACGTCGGTCGCGACGAGCACGTCCACCTTGCCGTTCCGGAACGCGCGCAGCGCCCGCTCCCGCTGGCCCTGGCCGAGGTCGCCGTGCACGCTGGCCACCGCGAAGCCACGGCCGGACAGGGCGTCGGCGACCTGGTCGGCCATCCGCCTGGTCTGGCAGAAGACCATGGTCAGGCCGCGGTCCTCGGCCTGCAGCAGGCGGGCGAGCACCTCGATCTTGTCGAGGTGGTGGATGCGGAACACGTGCCGCTCGGTGTCCGGGGTGTGCTCCGGCTCGTCGCTCCCCTCGGCGCGGACGTGCACCGGGCGGGTCAGGTGGCGGCGCGCCAGCGTGACGACCTCGGGCGGCATCGTGGCCGAGAACAGCATCGTCTGCCGGTCGGCCGGGACCAGCTTGAGTATCCGCTCCACGTCCGGCAGGAAGCCGAGGTCGAGCATCCGGTCCGCCTCGTCGAGCACCAGCGCGTGCACGGCGGACAGGTCGAGGTGCCGCTGGCCGGCCAAGTCGAGCAGCCTGCCCGGCGTCCCCACCACGACGTCCACGCCCGTGCGCAGCGCGTCGATCTGCGGCTCGTAGGCGCGGCCACCGTAGACGGTCAGCACCCGGGTGCCGAGCCTCGCGCCGGCGATCCGCAGGTCGTCGGCGACCTGGATCGCCAGCTCCCTGGTGGGCACCACGACCAGCGCCTGCGGGAGGGTGTTGCCGGGCGCCAGCCGCTGCAGCAGCGGTATGCCGAACGCGAGCGTCTTGCCCGTGCCCGTCCTGGCCTGGCCGATGATGTCATCGCCGTTCAGCCCGATCGGCAGCGCGAGCGCCTGGATCGGGAACGCGGTGCGGATTCCCCGGTCCTCGAGCGCGGCGCAGATCTCGTCGCTGACCTTGAGCTCGCGGAACGGGATCGGATCGGGTGCCCCCGGTGTGCCGTCTGCCGGCATGGTCTGTTCGGTAAGTGCCTGGGTTGTCAGGGCGTTCAGCCTCCATCAAAAAGCCCGCGGAAAATTCATCGGAGTAGCCGCGCAGGGTCTGGACGTCACATCCGCGTCTCGACCGGCGCTGTCAGGATCAACACCAGCCCGCGCTACCACATTCCGATCACGGGTCGCAGCCGAGTTTACCATGATCACCACGGTGGGCCGGGAACCGGCGCGGTCCCTGGCCCGGCCGCCCGCCCGGCCGTTGCTACGCTGCGGCTGTGTCGCAGACGCACGACGCCGCCCAGCCCGCGGGTACTCCCGCCGCGCCGGCCGCGTCCGAGGGGCTCACCGACCTGCTCGGCCTGCTGGCCTACGCCGAGCTCGACGCGTTCTTCCGGCTGTCCGACGACGCGGCGATGGCGCCGACGCTGGCCGACAAGGCCGCGCTCGGCGAGATGGCGGTGGCGGAGTTCTCGCACTTCGAGCGCATCCGGGCCGAGCTGCAGCGGCTCGGGGCCGACCCCGACCGGGCCATGGCGCCGTTCACCGCCCCGCTGGACGACTTCCACGTCAGGACCGCCCCCTCGGACTGGCTGGAGGGCCTGGTCAAGGCGTACGTCGGCGACGGGATGGCCACGGACTTCTACCGCGCGATCGCCGAGGTGCTGGATCCGAGGCCGCGGGCGCTCGTGCTCGAGGTGCTGGCCGACACCGGCCACGCGCAGTTCGCGGTCGAGCACGTGCGCGCGGCCATCGCCGCCGACCCGAAGGTGGCCGGCCGGCTCGCCCTGTGGGCGCGCCGGCTGGTGGGGGAGGCGCTCAGCCAGGCGCAGCGGGTGGCCGCGCAGCGGCCGTCGCTCGCGTACCTGGTGGTCCCCGTCGGTGAGGCCGCCGACGGCGGCGAGCCGGCCGGCGCGAGCCAGCTCGGCGACATCGGCCGGATGTTCGCGCGGCTCACCGACGCGCACGCGCAGCGGATGGACGCGCTCGGCCTGTCCGGCTGACCGGCCCGTCCGGCTGACCGCGAAAGCTCAGGAGTTGCCGAACCCGACACGTCGCGGCGCCGCGCTGCCGAGTTCCACATAAGCAATCTTGTCCGCCGGAATCAGGAACTTTCCGCCCTTGTCGTCGACGAGCGTGAATACGCCGCCGTCGGCGAGGGCCGCGGTGAGGCCCCGCTCGAGATCCACCGCCGCGCTTTCCGTTTCCACGACGAGCTCACGCGGCGCGGACTGTACTCCGATCTTGACTTCCACGGCAATCCCCTCGGTGCTGGCTCAGGTCAGCGGGCCTCCGACAGCAGAGGTTAGCCTGCCCGCAGCCGATGACAAAGCAACCATGGGCGCTGCTTTGCTGTGCCGCGGTCAAACCGGGAGCCAGTTTCGCTGCGCTGGGGAGTTGCTGGGGAGTTAACCGGTGAGCGGCCAGCCGCTGATGCCGCGCCAGGCGAGCCGGCTCAACAGTTGCTCGGCGGCATCCTTGGGGATATCCCGGCCGCTGCTGATCCAGTACCGCGCGCTGACATTAGCCATTCCGACGAGCCCCATCCCGAGCAGGTGCGCCTCATCATCCCGTATCCCGGCATCCTCCCGGATCACCCTGCTGATCATTTCCGCGCACTGATTCATGGTCGAGTCCAGCCGTTCCCGGACGGCGGGCTCATTGCTGAGGTCGGACTCAAACACGAGGCGGAATGCCTCGCCCGCGCCGCTCACGAAATCAAAGAAAGCGACGAATGTGGCGGCCACCCGCTGCTTGTTGTCGGTGGTCGAGCCGAGCGCCGTCCGCACGGTGTCGGCCAGCGCGTCCCTGCTCTCGTCGAGCAGCGCCAGGTAGAGCTCGAGCTTGCCGGGAAAGTGCTGGTAGAGCACCGGCTTGCTGACGCCGGCCCGCTCGGCGATCTCGTCCATGGCGGCCGCGTGATATCCCTGCGCGACGAACACCTTCTGCGCCGCCCCGAGCAACTGGCGGCGCCTGGCCGGCCTGGGCAGCCGGGTACTCCGCGGCCGCGCGTCGGGGGTTGCGGTCAACACGGTCTCCGAGATGTCGGCGCGGCGGTCTTTCCGCCACGTTCCGGTAATCCTACGACTCGGTAGCGCTTCCTGCCGAGGCAGCAGCGCCGGCCCCGCCGCGCCTCGTCGTCGTCGGCCGGCCGCAAAGCCGTCAAAAGGTGCCGAACCCGGCTCGCGGCACAGAGGGCACAGCGCCCCCACGACGGAGTTAGGCTTGCGCGCATGCATCCGCCAACCTCCGCCACAACGCGGCGAGCAGCGCCGATCCCGCCATGGCCGGGCCGGCTCCGCGTCGCCGGGGGAGCCGAGGTGTTCGTGCGCTCCGTCCCGGCCGCGCCGGGCGCCGAGCCCGGGCTGTGCGTGCACGGCCTGGGCGGCTCGTCCGCGAACTGGACCGACCTGATGGACGCGCTGCGCCAGCCCGGGCCGCCCCCCGACGAGGCCGGGCCGCTGATCGCCTGCGACGCGCTGGACCTGCCCGGCAACGGCCACTCGCCGCCCCCGCCAGACGGGGACTACTCGGTCGCCGCCCAGGCCGCGGTCGCCGCCCGGCTGATCGAGCAGCGGGGCCGCGGCCCGGTGCACCTGATCGGCAACTCGCTCGGCGGCGCGGTGTGCACCCACCTGGCCGCGCGCCGGCCCGAGCTGGTTTCGACGCTGACGCTCATCTCGCCCGCGCTGCCGGACCTGCGTCCCCGGCCGCTCCCGGCGCGCATCTCCGCGGTGCGCGTGCCGGGCATCGGTCCCTGGCTGGTCCGGCGGGCCGGCAAGGTCCCGGCGCGGCAGCGGGTGGCGCTCACGCTCCGCGACGTCTACTTCGACCCGGCGCGGGTGCACCCGGACCGGATCGCCGAGGAGGTGGCCGAGCTCGAGCGGCACGACAGCCTGGGTTACGCCGCCGACGTGCTGCTCGGCTCAGCCAAGGGCGCGATCGCCGAGTACTTCCGCCGCGGCCCGCAGGCGCTCTGGCGCGACGCCGCCCACGTGCGCGCCCCGGTCCTGGCCGTCTACGGCAGCCACGACCGGCTGGTGGACCCCAGAATGGCCGCCCGCGCCGCCCGCACGTTCCCGAACGCCCGCGTGGTGGTGCTGCCGCGCACCGGCCACGTCGCGCAGATGGAGCGGCCGGCCGAGGTGGCCGGCGAGATGCGGATCATGATCTCTCATGGCGGACACCGCGCCCAGTGACCTGGTGGTGGCCGCCGCGCGCCTGGTTCCGGCCACGCCGGGCGCGGGGGTCCTCTCGCCCGGGTACCTCGTCGTCTCGGGCGGCCGGGTCGCCGAGGCCGGCCCGGGGCCGCCGCCGCGGCCCGCCGACGTCGAGCTGTCCCGGGGGGTGCTGGTCCCGGGGTTCGTCGATCTTCAGGTCAACGGCTACTACGGCGAAGAGCTCGCCACGGCCGGCCCGGCCGGCTGGGCCGCGGTCGCCAGCCGCCTGCCGGAGACCGGGACGACCGCGTTCCTGCCCACGTTCATCACCGCCCCGGCCGGCCGGCTCGCCGCCGCGCTGCGCGCCGCCGCCACGCTGCTGCCCGGCCTGCCGCGCGGCGCCCGGGTGCTGGGCGTGCACGCGGAGGGGCCGTTCATCTCCCCGCTTCGCACGGGCGCGCACAACGCCGCGTGGATCACCGATCCCGAGCCGGCCGCGATCGACGAGCTGCTCCGCGCCGGGTCGGGGGTGCTCCGGCTCGTCACGCTGGCACCCGAGCGCGACGGCGCGATCGCGGCGATCACCCGGCTGACCGAAGCGAAGGTGCTGGTGAGCGTCGGGCACACCGACGCGACGGCCGCGCAGGTGGCGGCGGCCGCGGACGCGGGCGCGCGCATGGTCACCCACCTGTACAACGCCCAGCGGCCGATGCACCACCGCGAGCCGGGGGTGCCCGGCCAGGCGCTGACCGACCCGCGGCTGACCAGCGGCCTCATCGCCGACCTGCGGCACGTGTCGGCGCCGATGTGCCGCCTCGCGTTCGCCGCGGCCCCCGGCCGGATCTGCCTGGTCACCGACGCCGCCGCGTGCGCGGGCATGCCGCCGGGCCGGTACCTGCTCGGCGGGCAGCCGGTCACGCTGCCCGACGGCGACCGCGCCGCGCCGGTGCGGCGCGACGGCACGCTGGCCGGCTCCGCGCTGCGGATGGACGCGGCGGTGGCCAACATGGTGGCGGCCGGCGTCGGGCTGGCCGACGCGGTGGCCGCCGCCAGCCGCGTCCCCGCGGACCTGATCGGCCGCGACGACCTCGGCCGGATCGCCCCCGGCGCGGCCGCGGACCTGGTCTGGCTCGATGACGGCCTGCGCGCGCAGGCGACGTGGGTGGACGGCGACCTCGTGTATCCGCCCGATGCGGCACACTGAGCAGTCAGCCATTAATTTTCCCGAACGGCGGAGCCCAGCGTGACCACACGGATGCGGATCGAGATCGGCGAGCAGCCCGCAGCGCTGCGAGCCACGCTCGCAGCGCTGCTGCCCCGCGCGGCAGAGGTGGCCGCGGTGGCCGCCGGCACCCGGCAGGTGCTGTTCATCGCGCGCGGGACCTCCGACAACGCCGCGGTCTACGGCAGCTACCTGCTGCAGGTGTACGCCGGCCGGCTGGCCACGCTGGCCTCGCCGTCGGTGGCCACCACCTACCGCAGCCGCGACGACCTGTCCGGGGTGCTGGCGGTGGCGCTGTCGCAGTCCGGCCGGACCGAAGAGATCGTCGACACGCTCGCCTGGGCCGCGGACTGCGGGGCGCGCACGCTCGCGGTGACGAACTCGGCCGCCTCACCGCTCGCCGAGACCGCCGAGCTGGCCCTGGTGACCGCCGCGGGCGCCGAGCGCGCGGTCCCGGCCACCAAGACCTTCATCACCCAGCTCGCCGCGCTGGCCGTGCTGGCGATCGGCCTCGGCGCGGACGTCGACGCGGGCGAGCTGCGCCGGGTGCCCGACGAGGTCGAGCGCGTGCTCGCCGCGCCGGGGGATGTCGAGGCGGCCGCCGCCGACCTGGCCGGCGCGGCCGGCATGGTGGTCTCCGGCCGGGGCCTCGCCTACGCCGCCGCGCTAGAGCTCGCGCTCAAGCTCAAGGAGGCGTGCTACCTGCACGCGATGGGTTTGTCCTACGCGGACCTGCTGCACGGCCCCATCGCCGTCGTGGACGCCGCCACCCCCGCCATCGTCGTGGCCGCCGACTCCGGCCCGACCCTGGACGGCGCGGTCCGGCTGGCCCGGCGGGCGGCGGGCGCGGGCGCGACGGTGCTGGCGATCGGCGGCGGCCCCGCCCTGGCCGCCGAGGCCAGCCGCGCGCTGCCCGGCCCGCGCCTGCCGGAGTGGCTGGCGCCGCTGGGGCTGATCGTGCCCGGGCAGCTGCTCACCGAGGCGCTCGCCCGGCGGCTCGGCCTCGACCCGGACAGCCCCCGCGGGCTGAGCAAAATCACGCAGACGGCCTGATCATGGCGACGCTGGTCTCGTTCCACGCCCACCCCGACGACGAGTCGATCGCCTGCGGGGGCGTGATGCGCAAGGCGTACGAGGAAGGCCACCGGGTGGTGCTCGTCGTGGCGACCCGCGGCGAGCACGGCGAGGTGGCGGAGGGCTTCCTGGACGACGGCGAGTCGCTCGCGCAGCGCCGGGTGGCCGAGACGCAGGCGGCCGCCGCGATCCTCGGCGCGGCCCGGGTGGAGTTCCTCGGCTACACCGACTCCGGCATGATGGGCACGCCGGCCAACCAAGCGCCCGGATCGTTCTGGACCAGCCCGGTCGACGAGGCCGCGCGGAAGCTCGCGGCGATCCTGACCGAGGAACGCGCCGACGTTCTGACCTGCTACGACGACAACGGCGGCTACGGCCACCCCGACCACATCCAGGTGCACCGGGTGGGCCTGCGCGCCGCCGGGCTGGCGGCCACGCCCCGCGTCTACCAGGCCACGATCAACCGCGACCAGATCCTGCGCAGCCGGAGCCGGTTCGCCGAGCAGGCCGCCGCCGCGGGAGTTGAAATCCCCGACGTCACGGCCGACGAGCAGTTCGGCAAGCCCGAGGCGGTGATCACCGCCGCGGTCGACGTCTCGCGGTACGTCGAGTACAAGCGGCAGGCCATGCGCGCGCACGCCAGTCAGATTCCCGAGGAGTCGTTCTTCCTCGCGATGCCGCACGAGGCGTTCCGCTACGCGTTCGGCACCGAGTGGTTCATCCGCGACGGCCAGGGCCCCGGCATCACCGAGACCGACCTATTCGCCGGTCTCTAGATCGACCACTTGAAGCGGCGGGTGATCTCCGGCATGGTCCCCGACATTACCCGCGGTTCACCGACCTCCCTTACCATCGCAGCTGTGTACCCCCCGCCCCGCCGCGCTACCCTCCGCGGCGTGATCACCGACTGGGGCGGCGTGTTCACCAACTCGATCGCGGACGCGGTCAGCGGGTGGCTCGAGGCGGACCTGATCGACCGGAACACCTACCGCGCCGCCATGAAGGCCTGGCTGACCCAGGCCTACGACGGCGACGGCGACGACAACCCCGTGCACCGGCTGGAGCGGGGTGACGGCGACCCGGCGGAGTTCGAGCGCGCGCTGGCCGCCCTCCTGCTCCGCACAGACGGGACCCAGGTGGCGGCGGAGGGCCTGCTCAGCCGCATGTTCGCCGGCACGCTGCCGGTCCCGCCGATGTACGACCTGATGCGGACGGTGCGCGCGGCGGGCTACCGGACCTGCCTGCTGTCCAACTCCTGGGGCGACGACGGCTACTACCCGCGGGAGGTCTTCTCAGAGCTGTTCGACGCCTGGGTGATCTCGCACGAGGTGCGGATGCGCAAGCCGGAGGAGCGGATCTTCCGGCACGCCGCGGGGCTGCTGGGCCTGCGGCCGGAGCAGTGCGTGTTCATCGACGACATCGAGGCGAACGTCGCCGCGGCGGCCGCGCTCGGCATGGTGGGCGTGCACCACACCGACCCGGCGGTGACCGCCGCCGCAATTGCGGACCTGCTCGGCCTGCCTGGCGACTAACGTAGGCGGGCATGGCGGACTACCCGCACCCGTCCAGCCCCGGGCGCAGCGCGAACATGCGCGCCAACCGCCGCGCCGACACCAAGCCCGAGCTCGCGCTGCGCCGGGCCCTGCACACGCTCGGCTACCGGTACCGCAAGGACTACCGACTCGTGCTGGACGGCGGCGCGAAGGTCCGCCCCGACATCGCCTTCACCGCGCGCCGGGTGGCCGTCTTCGTGGACGGCTGCTTCTGGCACGCCTGCCCGCAGCACGGCCGCAACCCCGCGGTCAACGACTGGTACTGGTCGCCCAAGCTGGCCAGGAACGTGCAGCGGGACCGCGCCGCGGACGAGGCACTGGCCGCGGCCGGCTGGCAGGTCGTGCGCGTCTGGGAGCACGAAAGCCTGAAGGACGCGATGGCCGCGGTCATCGCGGCCGTCGGCGCGCGACCGTCGCGACCAGTCGCGGCGCCCGGCGCCGCATTGGGCGCCAGCCGTTCGGCTGAAACGGGGTGAGGGGTGCGCGTCTACCTGGCGGCCACGATGCCCGCGCTGGCGGCGGCGCTGCGGGGCGGGCAGATCGGGCCGGCCCCGCTGGCCGGCTTCGCGGTCACGCCGGCGCTGCGCGAGTGGTACGCCAGCGGCGACGAGGAGGAGCTGGAGGACGCCGCGATGGCCGTGGCCGCGCGCGCGTCGCTGCGGCTGCTCGCGGCCGACGCCGGGGCGCCGCCGCGGCGGGTGGCGCTGGCCGCCGACGTCCCGGACGACCAGGTCAGCAGCTGCGGTAGCGTGGATGAGCCGGCTGCGGTGCGGATCAGCGCGGCCGTGCCGCTGGCCTGGGTGGCGTCCGCGCACGTGGACGACCCGGAGGCGGCCGCGGACGTGCGCGCGGCGGCGGCGGCCATGGCCGCGGCCGATCGCGGTGACGAGGACGCCAAGTTCACCGTGGACGGCGCCGAGGGGCACGAGCTGCTCTGGTTCGCCGCGCAGGAGCTGCCGTACCTGTTCGGCTGACGAGCGGAGGAGTCGACGATGACAAGCCTGGACGCCGTGACCAACGTGCCGGTACCGGTCAACGAGCCCGTGCGGAACTACCCGCCGGGCAGCCAGGACCGGGCCGCGCTGGAGAGCAAGATCAAGGAGCTGGCCGGCGCTCCGGCCGAGCTCACGATGACCATCGGCGGGGAGCCCCGGATGGGCGGCGGCGAGCTGGTGGACGTCGTCCAGCCGCACAACCACCGGCACGTCCTCGGCCGCCTCGGCAACGCGACCGACGCCGACGTCGCCGCGGCGATCGACGCCGCGGCCGCGGCCGCCCCCGGCTGGCGCGCGCTGTCGTTCGACGACCGCGCCGCGATCCTGCTCAAGGCCGCCGACCTGTTGGCCGGCCCGTGGCGGTCGGCGATCAACGCCGCCACGATCCTCGGCCAGTCCAAGTCGCCGTTCCAGGCCGAGATCGACGCGGCCTGCGAGCTGATCGACTTCTGGCGGTTCAACGTGCACTACGCCCGGCGGCTGCTCGCCGAGCAGCCGCAGTCGGGCCCCGGCAGCTGGAACCGGCTGGAGTACCGCCCGCTCGAGGGGTTCGTGCTCGCGATCACCCCGTTCAACTTCACCTCGATCGCCGGAAACCTGCCGACCGCACCGGCCCTGCTCGGCAACACCGTCGTGTGGAAGCCATCGCACACCCAGCAGCTCGCCGCGCACGTCATCATGCGCGTGCTCGAGGCGGCCGGGCTGCCACCCGGGGTGATCAACATGGTGACCGGGTACGGCCAGGCGCTGTCCGGCGTGGCGCTGCCGCACCCCCACCTGGCCGGCATCCACTTCACCGGCTCGACGCAGACCTTCCAGCACCTGTGGCGGACGATCGGCGAGAACATCGCCGGCTACCGCAGCTACCCGCGGCTGGTGGGGGAGACCGGGGGCAAGGACTTCGTCATCGCGCACCCCTCGGCCGACCCGGACGTGCTGATGACCGCGCTGGTCCGCGGCGCCTTCGAGTACCAGGGGCAGAAGTGCTCGGCCGCCTCCCGGGCGTACATCCCGCGGTCGATGTGGGGCCGGCTGCGCGACGACTTCACCGGCCAGGTCGAGTCGCTGACCATGGGCGACGTGTCGGCCGACCTGTCACTGTTCATGGGCGCGGTGATCGACCACCGCGCGTTCGCGAAGCACTCCGCGGCGCTCGAGAGGGCCGCGGAGACCCCGTCGATCCGGGTGCTGGCCGGCGGCCGGGCCGACGACACCGAGGGCTACTTCGTGCAGCCCACGGTGCTGGAGTGCTCCGACCCGACCGACGAGGTGTTCACCACCGAGTACTTCGGGCCGATCCTCGCCGTGCACGTCTACGACGACGCCGCGTACCCGCAGATGCTCGCGCAGGCCGCCGACGTGTCCCGGTACGCGCTCACCGGCGCGATCATCGCCCAGGACCGGGCGGCGATCGCCGCGGCAACCGACGAGCTGCGCTTCTCGGCGGGCAACTTCTACATCAACGACAAGCCGACCGGCGCGGTGGTCGGGCAGCAGCCGTTCGGCGGCGCGCGGGCCAGCGGGACCAACGACAAGGCCGGCTCGATCTTCAACCTGACCCGGTGGGTGAACGTCCGCACGATCAAGGAACTGTTCGTCCCGCCGACCGACTACCGCTACCCGCACATGGGCTAGGGCTCGCGCAGCCGGGCGCGGGCGAAGATCTGCTCGATGAACGCCTCTCGCAGCGCCGGATCGGCAAGCTGTTCCTCGTCTATCACTGGCAGCAACGGGAAGGCCGCCATCAGCCGCGCGGCGTACACCCCCTGGCCCCGTCGGTCGGCCAGCCGTCCGTCGCCGGCGTACCGCGGGAGGCCGCGGATCCCGCAGCTCGGCGACTTGGCCTTGAAGACGTAGCCGTCGATCTGCGCCGGCAACGCGAGCGCGGCCATCGCGGCGGTGTGGTCCGCGGTGCCGCTCCGGTTGATCAGGTGGTCAGCGGCGGTCAGCCGGAGCGTCTCGCGCGGCGCGCCCAGCCCGATCGCCATCTCCGGACAAAACGGCACCCAGTCCACGTGCGGGCCGAGCACGTCGGTGAGAAACGCCTGCCGCCGGTGCCCGCCGTCGAAGCGGACCCGCTCGCCGAGCAGGCAGCTCGACACCCCGACCCGTGGCTTCAACCCGGGTACTCCATCGCCGTCTCGTTCATCTGTCTTCCATCGGCCTCAGCGTACGACGACGTGATCCCGCCGTCGGCCTGAGCACCGCGGCGTCGTTCGCCTACGTGGCCGCTGAGGATCGCGTGACCAGGAGGGTCTTGCCGACGGTGGCCCGTGTCTCGATGGCCGCGTGTGCCTCGGCCGCCCGCTCCAGCGGGTAGGTCTGGCCGATCACCGGCCGGAGCCTTCCCGCGGCCGCCTGGACCAGCGCCACCTGGCTCAGCTCGCGCATCTGCTCTGGCGCGAGGGCGGTGCCGCGGATGACGGTGACGCCGCGGCCGACCGCCACGTCGTCACGGATCGGGGAGAACGCGCCGCTGGCCATGCCGAAGGCACACAACCGCCCGCCGCGGCGCAGCAGGCCGAACGAATCCGCGCTGGTCTGCCCGCCCACCCCGTCAAACACGACGTCGGCATCGCCGGCCAGTTCCCGTGCGCGGTCCGCCCAGCCAGGCTCGGTGTAGTCGACGGCCACGTCCGCTCCCAGGCTGGCCGCCAGCGACGCCTTCCGCGATCCTCCGGCTGCGGCCACCACCCGCGCCCCGGCGTCGCGGGCAAGCTGGACGAGCAGGCTGCCGACCCCGCCGGCAGCGGCCTCAACGAGCACCGTCTCGCCCGCCCGCACCGCCGCGGCGCGGATCAGGGCGATCGCGGTCCGGCCGTCGGCCAGCAGCGCGACGGCCTCGGCCAGGCCCAGCCGTCCGGGCACGGGAATCGGGACCGCCGCGTCGACGGCGACCCGCTCGGCGTAGCCGCCCGTGCCGCCGGTGGTCGTGACCACGCGCCGGCCCGCCAGCGCCGGGCCCACGCCGGGTCCGACCGAGCTCAGCACGCCGCCGACCCCGTTGCCGAGGATCACCGGCAGCCGCGGCGCCATCGCGGGAACCGGCGGGTGGCCGGCCCGCAGCTGCGTCTCGACGAACGTGATGCTCGCGAACTCGACGTCGATCAGCGCCTGACCAGGCGCGGCGACCGGGTCCGGTACCTCCTCGGCGACCAGCCTGCTCGGCGGCCCGAACTCCCGCAGCAGCACAGCGCGCACGGCGTCACCTCCCGTCTTACCGGAGCAAAGGCTAGCCATGGAGCAGGCGATCGAGGCCGCCGAGGCCGGCCTGGCGGCCGAGGACGCCTGGTCCGGCCTGGCCGGCTACGTGCGCAGCTGCGTGGGGTTCGGCTCCGGTGCGCTCGCCACGCTGGCCGGCACGGTGGACAGCACGCCGCAGATGTGGGAGACCAGCCGGCGCGGCCGCCGCCTCCTTGACCAGCTCGTGGCGCGGGCGCACCGGGAGGGCGGCCTGCGTCCGGACGTCACGGCGCTGGATATCGCGTGGCTCATCGAACTGTTCGGCCGGGCCGGCCCGGCGTGGCCCGAGCCCGGCAACACCAACGTCCGGGACCGGCTGCTCCAGATCGCGCTGGCCGGTCTGCGCGCGCCGGGTGCCGAGCCGCTGCCCGGTCACCCGCCGAGCGCACGCCAATACGAGCAGCGCTGGCAGGTGCACCCTCCGGGCCCCCCGGCAGCGGCCGGGCGGTCGCCGGGACGTTTCCGCGGAAACGCCGGCCCGCAAACTGTCGTACCAGGCTCCTAGCCTGAACACATGTTCGATCCTCTCGATATCACAACCTGATCAGCCTGTGTTCCTACCACCACCGGATGGTGCACGAGGGCCGCACCGTCATCGGGGCGCCCGCCCCCGGGGTGTTCACCTTCTACCGGGCCGACGGGACACCATTGCCCGACAGCCCCCCGCTGCCCGCTCCCACCGGGCAGCTGAGCGACCAGCACGACACGGAGATCACCCCGGACACGATCGTCCCGCCCTGGTACGGCGAACGGCTCGACCTCGATTACGCGATCGCCGTGCTGTTCGGCAACCAGGCGGTCCGCCGGCCCCGGGGTGTTCGGGCTGCTGGGGCCCAACGGGGCGGGCAAGACCTCGCTGCTGCGAGTGATGGCCACGGTGATCCCGCCGTCCTCGGGCAGGCTGCGGTTGCTGGACCGCGATCCAGGCCAGTACGGCCCGCGCCGGGAGATCCGGCGCAGGCTCGGCTACCTGCCGCAGCAGCTCGGCTACTACCCGAGCTTTACGGTCGCGGACTTCGTCGAGTACTTCGCGCTGCTCAAGGACATGCCGCCGGCCCGCGTGCCGCGGGCGGTCGCCGCCGCGATCGAGCACGTTGAGCTCGGGGACAAGGCCCGCGCGAAGCTGCGCACGCTGTCCGGCGGGATGCTGCGCCGGGTCGGCATCGCGCAGGCGATCGTCAACGAGCCGGAGCTGCTGCTGCTCGACGAGCCGACGGCCGGGCTCGACCCCGAGCAGCGGGTGGCTTTCCGCGGCCTGCTGCGCGACCTCGGCCAGCGGGCCACGGTCGTCGTCAGCACCCACCTGGTCGAGGACGTCGGCGCGGCGTGTTCCGAGGTCGCGCTCATGGACGTCGGCAAGATCGTGTTCCACGGCACTCCGGCCCAGCTGATCGCTCGGGGCGAGGGCACCGCCGCGGCGGGCGACGCGCCGCTGGAGCGCGGCTACAGCGCGGTGCTCGCCGCGGCGCGGGCCACTACGGCGGTACACCCGGCCCCGGCGGTGCGGTCCGGCTGGGAGGCACAGTCGTGACCGCCACGCAGGCCGCGGTCCGGCACCGGCCACTGCGCGCCCCGCACGCGGCGCCGCTGCGCAGCGCGGCCCCGCTGCTGCTGCTGGAACTGCGCCGTAACGCGATGCCGTGGATTCTGCCGCTGATCGCCGCGCTGTTCTGGTTCGACTCCTACCGCCCCAGCACCGGGCAGGCGCCGCTGTGGGTGCTGCGCACGTTCTGGAACATGGGCCAGGGCCACACGATCATCGATTTCGGGCCGTTCGTGGCGGGCGTAGCCGCCTGGATGGGGTCGCGGGATGCCCGGCGCGGCACCGCCGACCTGGTGACGGCTACCGTCCGGCCGCGATTCGCCGCCCAGTTCGCCACCTGGGCCGCCACCGCGATCTGGGCGGTGGGCGCCTACCTGGTCTTCGTGGGCGTGATGTTCGGCGTCTACGCGAACCAGGGCGTCGCGCAGCCCAACGTGCTGAACATCTACGGGCTGGCGTCGTGGGCGCCAGCCGCCGGGCCGGTCTACGCGACGGCCCAGCGGTTCGCCGCGCTGCCGGCCGCTACCCGGCATGCCTGGCTCGCTACTCACCTGGCCGCGCTGCGGTCCGGGCAGCTCACCTTGGTGCAGCTGCCATGACGGCCGCCGGCGTCTACAGCTCACCGCCCGGGGCAGCGACGGCCCTGGCGCCCAGGCTCGGGCCGGCCTGGCTGCGGCTGGCACGGCTCTACGCTGCCAGCCGCCGCGTCCCGGCGGCCCTCGCGCTGCTGGCGGGGCTCGGCGTCCTGCTGTGGGCGGCGCTGCACTGGCACTGGAACATCGCCGGCGGCAACGCGGCGCGGCAGTTCATCCCGCTGGTGATCGAGACCGGGGCCGCGGCGGTGATCGCGGTCACCACGTACGGCCCCTTCGGTGAGTCCGAACGGGCAACCGGACAGTGGCTGCCTTGGCTGCGGCTGGGCGCAGCCGCGGCGCTCACCGCGGCCGCGGTCGGCGTGCTGGCGGCCGGAGCCTCCGGTGGGTACCTGCCCGGCGGCAGCCTGGCCCTGCTCCGCAACGTCGCCGGCATCACCGGCACCGGCCTGCTGACCGCGGTCGTCGCGGGCGGCGCGTTCGCCTGGGCCGGCCCGATGGCCTATGTGCTGGTCACTGAAGTCGCGCTGACCGGGAACCCGACCACGCCGTGGATCTGGCCGGGCCGGCCAACCCACGACCTCGGCGCGGCGCTGTGCGCGACCGGCGTGTTCGCGGCCGGTCTGGTGTTCATCACGCTGCGCGGTGCCCGGGTTTCGCCCGCGAGTGACGACGCCGGATGCGCGCGGCCCGCCGGGCACTAGCATGGGTCGACGTCACCCCCAGCGCCGGAGACTGCCATCCACCGCCTCGTCCTGTGGAACATCGATCTCACCCTCGTCGACGTCGCGCAGGTCACCCGCGAGGCCAGCGTGGAGGCGTTCCGCGAGGTGACCGGGCGGCCGCTGGTGCGGCTGCCGCAGACGGCCGGCCGGACCGACTCGGAGGTGTTCTTCGACGCGCTGGCGCTGAACGCCGCCGACCTTGCCACGCCCGAGAACTCCCAGCGCCTGCTCGACGACTACGCCGAGGCGCTGGCGAAGGCGTTCGACGCCCGCAGCGGCCTGCTGCCGGCCAAGGGGCGGCTGCTGCCCGGCGCGAGGGAGGCGCTGGCCGCGGTGGCCGCGATGCCCGACGTCGTGCAGACCGTGCTGACCGGGACGATCAAACCGAACGCGCTCACCAAGCTGCGCGCGTTCGGGCTCGACACCCTGGTGGACGCCGAGATCGGCGGGTACGGCTCGGAGGCCTACCCGAAGGGGACGCTGCTCCGGGTGACGCGTGAGCGCGCGGCGCAGGCGCGCGGCGTGACCATAAGCGACCGGTCGACCGTGTACATCGCGGACTCCGACCGCGACGTGGCGGCCGCGAAGATCGGCGGCGCCTGGGCGGTGGGCGTGGCCACCGGCCGGGCCTCGCCCGCCGAGCTCGGCCGGGCCGGAGCCGACGCTGTGCTCGACGACCTGAGCGACGCCGGCGCGGTCGTCCGCGTCATCGACGACCTGACCGCCTGACGGTTCAGCAGGCGCTGCTGGTCCAGCTGCAGGGTCCGGTTATCCTGAGTGCACCGTGAGATCGCCACAACGGGGTGGTGCCGCTCGGCCGCGGGCCGATGGCGGGTCGGCGCGGGCGAGACGGCCGCAGCCAGCACCGGGACCCCAGCAGCCAGTGACCGCACGATCCAGGAGCTTCGGCGAAGAGGGCGGCCGGCTGACCTACGGCAGCTACCTGCGGCTGCCCGAGCTGCTCAGCCAGCAGGTCCCGCAGGCCGACCCGCCGGCCCACGATGAGCTGCTGTTCATCACCATCCACCAGGCGTACGAGCTGTGGTTCAAGCAGCTGCTGTTCGAGCTGACCAGCGCCCGGGACGAGATGCTCGCCGGCCGGACCTGGCAGGCGCGGCACCTGCTGCGCCGGGTGCACGCCATCGAGCGGCTGCTGGTCACCCAGGTGGAGATCCTGGAGACGATGACCCCACAGGACTTCCTCGAGTTCCGCTCGAACCTGGCGCCCGCCAGCGGCTTCCAGTCGGCGCAGTTCCGCGAGCTCGAGTTCCTGTCCGGCGCGAAGGACGAGGGGTTCCTTGCCCGTTTCCGCGCGCTGACCGATGCTGAACGCAAACGGCTGAGCAGGCGCCTGGCCGAGCCGTCACTGTGGGATGGGTACGTGAGCTTGCTCCGGGCGCGCGGTCTGGCCGTCGGCGATGACGAGCAGCTGCTGTCCTCGCTCGTCACCGTCGCGCGGAACCGGGCAGACCATGACGACCTGTGGGAACTCGCCGAAGACCTGCTCACCCACGACGAGCTGGCGGCCATCTGGCGGGCGCGGCACGTGGTGATGGTGGAGCGGCAGATCGGCACCAAGTCCGGCACCGGCGGCTCGACCGGCGCGCCCTACCTGCGAGGCCGGCTCGGCCTGCACTGCTACCCGCTGCTGTGGGAACTTCGCGACCGGCTGTAGGCACACAGGCGCACAGGAACACACAGACACACAGGCCCATCCAGACAGGGAGCTAGCGGTGGAACTGATCGGTGCGGACATCGACGAGCAGAAGGAGTCGCTGCTGGAGTCGGCGGCGGCCCAGGTGGCCGGCCTGCTGGGCGACGCGATCCCCGGCATCGGCGACCCGCTCGGCTACCTGCGCGCCTACTACCGGCACGTGCCCACGGACGACCTGATCGCCATCGGGCCGAACCGGGCCGCCGCGGTCGCCGCGGAGCACGCCCGGCTGGGCGCGCGCCGCCCGCCGGGCAAGCCGCTGGTCAACGTCCGGATCCCGACCGAGCCCGCCGGTCACGCGGCGTTCGACCCGGACCGGGCCGTCGTGGACATCGTCACCGACGACATGGAGTTCCTGGTGGATTCCGTGACGATGGGGCTGGCCCGCAGCAACCTGGAGATCAGCCTCATTGTCCACCCGCAGCTGCGGGTGAGCCGGGACGTCGCCGGCCGGTTGGGCGAGGTGCTCGGCCCGGTCGAGGACCCCGTGCCCGCGAGCGGCGAGTTGGACGAGGCCTGGATCCACATCGAGGTCTCCAAGCCGTCCGGCGACCTGAGCACGAGGAAGCTGGAGTCGCGGCTGCGCGGGGTGCTCGACGACGTGCGGGTCGCGGTCGAGGACTGCCCGCGGATGCAGGTCGCCGCGGCCCAGCTCGCCGCCCAGCTGGCCGAGGAGGCCAGGGACGAGGACGACCGCGAGGCCGAGGCGCTGCTGCGCTGGCTCGTCGACGACCACTTCACGTTTCTTGGCTACCGCCAGTACGACCTGGTGGACGGGCCGGAGGGGATGGCGCTGCGCCAGGTGCCCGGCACCGGGCTGGGCATCCTGCGGCACGACCGGCCCGGATCGGACTCGTTCGCGGCGCTGCCGCCCGAGGTGCGGGCGAAGGCCAAGGAGCCGGTCCGGCTGGTGCTGACCAAGGCCAACTCGCGCTCCACCGTCTACCGTCCGTACTACCTCGACTACGTGGCGCTGAAGAAGTTCGATGACGCCGGCGAGGTGGTGGGGGAGTACCGTTTCCTCGGGCTGTACACCCACGTCGCGTACTCGGAGAGCATCCGGCACATCCCGGTGCTGCGGCGCAAGCTCGCCGGCGTGCTGGAGGCCGCGGGCGTCGCCGCCGACAGCCACGACGGCCGGGACCTGGAGGAGATCCTCGAGGGGTACCCGCGCGAGGAGCTGTTCCAGACGACGGTGGCCGAGCTCACCCCCATCGCGCTCGGCGTGCTGCGGCTGCGCGAGCGCAGACAGACCAGGCTGTTCCTGCACAAGGACCCGTACGGCCGGTACATGACGTTCCTGCTCTACCTGCCCAGGGACCGCTGGAACACCAGGGTGCGGCTCCGTACGCAGGAAATTTTGATAAGGGCGCTGAACGGAGTCTCCGCAGACTATTTCGTGGAGATCGGCGAGTCGCTGCTGGCCCGACTGCAGGTGGTCGTGCGCGGTGAGCGCGGCCGCCCGCTCCCCGACGTGGACCCCGCCGAGCTCGAGCGGCAGCTGGTCGCGGCCGCCCGGTCCTGGGACGACGACCTGGCCGAGGAGGCGGTCCGCGAGCTCGGCCCGCGGGCCGGGCGCGCGCTCGTCGCCGGCTTCGCCGACGTGATACCGGCGACCTACAAGGCGGACGTGCCCGCGCCGGCCGCGGTGACCGACCTGCGCCGGATCCGGACCCTGCGCGAGCTGGGCGACGTGGTCGCGGTCGATCTCTACCAGACTGGCGAGAGCTGGCGGCTGAAGATCTACCGGACTTCGGCGCCGATCACCCTGTCCGCGGTGCTGCCGCAGCTGCAGCACATGGGGGTGGAGGTGGTGGACGAGCACCCGTACGAGTTCGCCGGCCAGGGGCCGCAGGCGCAGCCGTTCTGGATCTATGACTTCGGCCTGCGCGCCGTGGCGCAGCCCACACCCGCCGGGCAGGCGGCGGGAGAGGAGCTGTTCGAGGACACGCTGATCGCGCTGTGGGACGGGCGCACCGAGGACGACAGCTTCAACGCGCTCGTGCTCGCCGCCCAGCTGAGCTGGCGCCAGGTCGTCATGGTGCGGGCGTACGCGCGGTACCTGCGGCAGGCGGGGATCACGTTCAGCCAGGACTACATCGCGCGGGTGCTGCGGTCCAACGTCGCTGTCACCCGGCTGCTCGTGCGGCTGTTCGAGTCGCGGTTCGATACGGAGCGGACCGGGGGCGAGGCCGAGCGGAGCGAGGCGATCGCGGAGGAGATCCGGGGTGGGCTCGAGGAGGTGGCCAGCCTCGACCAGGACCGGATCCTCCGCTCCTACCTGGCCCTCATCCAGGCCACGCTGCGGACCAACTACTACCAGCAGGGCGCGGGCCCGGTGCCCGGGCCGGAGGCGCCGTACCTGGTCATCAAGCTGGACCCCGGCCGGGTGCCGGACCTGCCGGCGCCCAGGCCGCGCTTCGAGCTGTTCGTCTACTCGCCCCGGTTCGAGGCGATTCACCTGCGCTTCGGCCGGGTGGCCAGGGGCGGGATCCGCTGGTCTGACCGGCAGGAGGACTTCCGCACCGAGGTGCTCGGCCTGGTGAAGGCGCAGGACGTGAAGAACTCGGTGATCGTCCCGGCCGGCGCGAAGGGCGCGTTCGTCTGCAAGCAGCTGCCCGACCCGGCCGACCGGGCCGCCTACGCCGAGGAGGGCCTGGCCTGCTACCGCATGTTCGTCAGCGCGATGCTGGACATCACCGACAACGCCGGCGGCGAGCAGGTGGTGCCGCCGCCGCTGGTGGTCCGGCACGACGGCGACGACCCCTACCTGGTGGTGGCGGCCGACAAGGGCACCGCGACGTTCTCCGACGTGGCCAACGAGATCGCGGCCAGGTACGGGTTCTGGCTCGGCGACGCGTTCGCCTCCGGCGGTTCCCACGGCTACGACCACAAGAAGATGGGGATCACCGCGCGCGGCGCGTGGGAGTCGGTGCGCTTCCACTTCCGCACGCTCGGCGTCGACGTGGACGCCGACGACTTCACCGTGGCCGGGATCGGCGACATGTCGGGCGACGTGTTCGGCAACGGGATGCTGCTGTCGCGGCACATCAGGCTCGTCGCCGCGTTCGACCACCGGCACGTGTTCGTGGACCCCGACCCCGACCCGGTGACCAGCTTCGCCGAGCGGCAGCGGCTGTTCGCGCTGCAGCGGTCCAGCTGGGCCGACTACGACGCGTCGCTGATCTCGGCCGGTGGCGGCGTCTGGCCGCGGGCGGCCAAGTCGGTACCGGTCTCGCCGCAGCTGCGCGCGGCGCTGGACCTCGAACCCGGCGTGCTGGCGCTCACCCCGGCCCAGCTGATCTCCGCGATCCTCGCCGCGCCGGTGGACCTGCTGTGGAACGGCGGCATCGGCACCTACGTCAAGGCCGCAACGGAGACGAACGCCGCGGCCGGCGACCGGGCCAACGACCCGATCAGGATCGACGCCCCCCAGTTGCGCGCCAAGGTGGTCGGCGAGGGCGGCAACCTCGGCCTCACCCAGGCGGCCAGGATCGAGTTCGCGCTGGCCGGCGGGCTGATCAACACCGACTTCATCGACAACAGCGCCGGCGTGGACACCTCCGACCACGAGGTGAACATCAAGATCCTGCTGAACCGCACGGTGCGCGACGGCCGGCTGTCCATGGCGCAGCGCGACGCGCTGCTGGCCGCGATGACCGACGAGGTGGCCGACCTCGTGCTGCGGCACAACTACAGCCAGAACACCGTGCTCGCCGCCGCGCGCGCGCAGGCCGGCTCGATGCTGCACGTGCACGCGCGCTACCTGCGCAAGCTGGAGCGGGACGGCAAGCTGCGGCGCCGGCTGGAGACGCTGCCCGGGGACAAGGAGATCCCGGAGCGGCGAGCGGCCGGGACGGGCCTGACCAGCCCGGAGTTCGCGGTGCTGCTCGCCCGCACCAAGATCGACTCGGCCGCGGACGTGCTCGGTTCGCAGCTGCCCGACGACGCGTACCTGCACCGCGCGCTGGTCAGGTACTTCCCCGAGCCGCTGCGGACCGGGCACGAGCAGGAGCTGGCCGCGCACCCGCTGCGCCGCGAGATCATCACCACGGTCGTGGTGAACGACATGGTGGACCGCTCGGGCATCACGTTCTGGTTCCGGCTCAACGAGGAGACCGGGGCCTCCGGCCCCGACATCACCGGGGCCTGGCTGGTGGCCAGGGACGTCTTCGACATGACCTCGTTCTGGGAGCAGGTGCAGCGGCTGGACGGCGTGGTGGACGTGAGCACGCAGATCTCGCTGCTGCTGGAGGGGCGCAAGCTCACCGAGCGCGCGGCCCGCTGGCTGCTGCACAACCGGCGGTCACCGTTCGGCATCCAGGACACGATCGACTTCTTCGCCGACGGCGTGATCGCCGTCGCCTCCGGCCTGCCCAAGCTGCTCACCGGCCGGGACCTGGACGGGTTCAATGAGCGGCGCGACAGCTACCTGTCGGCCGGCGTGCCGGCCGGCCTGGCCGACCGGACCGCCGCGATGGTGCCCGCCTACTCCGCCTTCGACATCGTCGAGATCGCCGCGGCGACCGGGCGCGGCGTGGAGGAGGCCGCGGACGTCTACTTCGACCTGGCCGAGCGGCTGCAGATCACCAGGCTGCGCGACCGGATCACGGCGCTGCCGCGCGACGACAGGTGGAACACCGCGGCCCGCGCGGCGCTGCGCGACGACCTGTACGCCGCGCACGCCACGCTGGCGAGGGACGTGCTGCAGGTCAGCGGCGGCGGGAGCACCGAGGAGCGGCTCGCGCGCTGGGCGCGGCGCAACGAGGGGGCGGTCGAACGGGCCGCCCAGACGCTCACCGAGATCTGGGAGAGCGACCGGTTCACGATGGCCACGCTGTCCGTCGCCGTCCGGGCGATCCGGGCGCTGGTGCAGGGCAGCGGGCTGCCGGAGGGCAGGTGACCGCCGTCGCATGACCGCAGCCCTCGCCGCGCTCGCGTAGGCTTTCATCATGGCAGCGATCGACCCGACCGAGGAGATCAAGGAACTCTCCTCCAGGCTCGCCGGCATAGAAGTCGTCCTTGACCTGGACGCGATGCGGCGGGAGGCGGGCGGCCTGCGCGAGACGGCGTCCAGCCCCAACCTGTGGGAAGACCAGGAGAAGGCCCAGGCGGTCACCCGCAGGCTGGCCTACCTCGAGGGCGAGATCGCCCGGGTGGAGGGCCTGCGCCGCAGGCTGGACGACACCCAGGTCATGTTCGAGCTCGCCGACAGCGAGAACGACGAGCCGACCCGCGAGGAGGCCACGCGTGACCTGCGCGCGCTGCGGGACGAGATCAACCAGTTCGAGGTGCGCACGCTGCTGTCCGGCGAGTACGACTCCCGCGAGGCGCTCATCACGATCAACGCGCAGGCCGGCGGCGCCGACGCGGCCGACTTCGCCGAGAACCTGATGCGGATGTACCTGCGCTGGGCGGAGCGGCACAAGTACCCGACCGAGGTCTACGACACTTCCTACGCCGAGGAAGCCGGCATCAAGTCGACCACGTTCGCGGTCAAGGTGCCGTACGCCTACGGCTGGCTGCGAGGCGAGCACGGCACGCACCGGATGGTCCGCATCTCCAAGTACGACAACCAGGGTCGCAGGCAGACCTCGTTCGCCGGCGTGGACGTGGTGCCGGTCGTGCAGACCGCCGACCACATCGAGATCAACGAGGACGAGATCAGGGTCGACGTCTACCGGTCCAGCGGGCCCGGCGGGCAGGGCGTCAACACCACCGACTCGGCGGTCCGGATCACCCACCTGCCGACCGGCATCGTGGTCTCCTGCCAGAACGAGCGGAGCCAGCTGCAGAACCGCGCGACCGCGATGTCCGTCCTGCAGGCCAAGCTGCTGGAGCGCAAGCGCCAGGAAGAGGCGGAGACGCTGTCTGAGCTGCGCGGCCGGACCACCAGCAGCTGGGGGACGCAGATCCGCAACTACGTCCTGTACCCCTACCAGAACGTGAAGGACCTGCGGACCGGGGTCGAGACCAGCAACACGGTTGCGGTGCTCGACGGCGAGATCGACGAGTTCATCGAGGCCGAGATCCGCTGGCTCAAGCGCCAGGAATCGGCCGGGAACTGAGCCCGGCGCGGGGCGCGTCAGTGGGCCCCTAGTGGGCCAGGTGCAGAGCGAGCATCAGCAGCAGCGTGAGGACCACCGCCATCAGCAGAAGAGGAACCCGGTACCCCGTGTGAGCGTGGTGCACGTCGGCCTTGGCCTGCCGGCACGCGGGGCAGCGTCCCTCCACGACCGGCCCCGCGCACTGTGCGCAGATCAGGTGTTCGCAGCTCATCGAGCTTCCCTCCGGCCGGGCGACACACGGGTCAGTTCGGCGATGTTGGACGTTCCAAGCCAGTTTCCCGCCTAGACTGTCCCGTGGCCAGTCCGGGTGAGACCCGCCTTCACCTCCCATCTTACCGATCGCGTGTGATGAATCTGTGATCCACTTCGATAACGTCACGAAGCTGTACCCCAACCAGAGCCGGCCGGCCCTGGAGAACGTCAACATCGACGTCGAGAAGGGCGAGTTCATCTTCCTGGTCGGACCGTCCGGCTCGGGCAAATCGACGTTCCTGCGGCTCGTGCTCAAGGAGGAGCGGCCCACCGAGGGCAGGATCCACGTGGCCGGCAAGGACCTGGCCCGGCTGACCCCCTGGCGCATCCCGCTGCTGCGACGGCGGATCGGCTGCGTGTTCCAGGACTTCCGGCTGCTGCCGAACAAGAACATCTACCAGAACGTCGCGTTCGCGCTGGAGGTCATCGGCAAGCCCCGGCGCTTCATCCGCAAGGTCGTGCCCGAGGTCATCGACCTGGTGGGCCTGGAGGGCAAGCACGACAGGATGCCCGACGAGCTGTCCGGCGGCGAGCAGCAGCGGGTCGCGATGGCCAGGGCGTTCGTCAACCGCCCGACGATCCTGCTGGCCGACGAGCCGACCGGCAACATCGACCCGGCGACCTCCATCGGGATCATGAAGGTTCTCGACCGGATCAACCGGACCGGCACTACCGTGGTGATGGCCACGCACGACGCCGCGATCGTGGACTCGATGCGCAAGCGCGTGGTGGAGCTCGAGTTCGGCAAGGTGGTCCGGGACCAGTCCCGCGGGGTGTACGGCCAGGCCTACTGAAAGGCTTATTCAAAACCAGTTCGACCACAGAACCAGGTTCAGGGGGTTTTGAATAAGTCTTCATCGGCGGCCGCGGGCACGGTCGGCCGCCCCGTGACAACCGAGGGATCAGCGGCGATGCGTGCACAGTTTGTCTTCTCCGAGGTCTGGACCGGCCTGCGGCGCAACCTCACCATGACGATCGCGCTCGTGGTGGTCGTGGCCATCAGCCTGTCCCTCCTCGGCACCGGCCTGCTGTTCGTCAAGCAGGTGAACAACACCCGGACCTACTGGCAGGGCAAGGTCGAGATCTCGGTCTACCTGTGCACGGCCACCAGCGTCAGCACCCAGTGCCGGCAGAACGGGCCGGTCACCGCCGCCGAGCTCGCCTCGATCCAGCACGACCTGCAGAGCCTGCCGCAGGTCCAGCACGTGTTCTACGAATCCCAGGCGCAGGCGTACCAGCACTTCAAGCAGGACTTCTCGCAGGACCCGTCGTTCGTCAGCACGGTCAGCCAGGGAGACATCCCCAGCTCGTTCCAGGTGAAGCTGAAGAACCCGGCCTCCGACTTCAACGTCGTCGCGGGCACGGTGCAGGGCCGGCCAGGGGTCGATGACATCGTGGACGACCGGTCGATCCTGAACAACTTCTACAAGCTGCTCGACGGCGCGCGGAACGCCGTCGTCATCATCGCGATCATCCTGATCGTCGCCGCGGCGCTCCTGGTGGCCAACACGATCCGGCTGTCGGCGTTCAACCGGCGCCGCGAGACGAGCATCATGCGCCTGGTCGGCGCGTCCAACTTCTACATCCAGCTGCCGTTCCTCGTCGAGGGCGTGATCGCGGGCCTGGTCGGCTGGCTCATTGCCGCCGGCCTGCTGGTGGCGGTCAAGTCGCTCGGGCTGGACACCCTGCAGGAGTACTTCACCTTCAACGTGCGGCTGAGCGCCACGGACCTCGTCGAGGTCGTGCTCCTCACGATGATCGTGGGCGTGGTGCTGTGCGGCGCGACGTCCTTCCTGACCCTCCGGCGCTACCTGCGGGTGTGATGGGGCGAGCCTAGGTGCCGCGGGAGCAGGGGATAAAGGTCATCGCCCGCAACCGGCGGGCGCGGCACGACTACCACATCGAGGACACGTACGAGGCCGGGCTCGTGCTCACCGGCACCGAGGTGAAGTCGCTGCGCGCCGGGCGGGCCTCGCTGTCCGAGGCCTACGGCCAGATCACCGACGGCGAGCTGTGGCTGCACGGGCTGCACATTCCGGAGTACGCGCAGGGCACGTGGACGAACCACGAGCCCCGGCGGGCGCGTAAGCTGCTGCTACACCGCAAAGAGATCGACCGGCTTGCCAGCCAGGTGGCCGAGCGCGGCCTCACGATTATCCCGCTGTCGCTCTACTTCAGCGGCGGGAGGGTGAAGGTGGAGCTGGCGCTGGCGCGCGGCAAGCGGACGTATGACAAGCGTCACGATCTGGCGCAGCGGGATGCGGCCAGGGAGGTGGACCGTGCGCTCCGCCGACGAAGATGACGGGGAACCAGGCCATGGCCCCCTCTGGCCATAGCCGCGGTGCGCACTCAGGCCGTTTGTCCCGGGTGAACCTGCTCCGGGCCGGCGGCGCGCTGGTGGTCCTCGGCCTGATCGCGGCCGGGCTGCTCAGCGGCCGCGGTCCCGACGCGTCCGCGGAGACGACCGTTCAGTCGTTCCTGCTGAACTGGCAGGAGGGAAACTACCGAGCCGCCGGCGAGCTGACCACGGGCAATCCGGCGGCCGTCGCCGCCGCGCTCAAGGCGGCGTATCAGCAGGTCGACGCCGCGGCCATCTACCTGAACATCGGGCAGATCAGCCAGCGCGGGGACGCCGCCCGCGCGCAGTTCGGCGCGTCGGTCGACCTCGGCGAGAACGGCGCCGTGTGGACGTACACCGGGCGGTTCGGGCTGCACTGGACCGGGTCGGCCTGGAAGGTGCAGTGGAGCCCCAGCGTCATCATCCCCGGGCTGCGCCCGGGGATGCGGCTGGCCGTTCGCAGCACGATGCCGCCGCGGGCACCGGTGCTGGACGCCGTCGGCCAGCCGCTGCAGCGGCTGTCGCCGACCGACGTGGTCGGCGTCCGGCCGGACCGGCTGGCCGACCCGGCGGCGACCGCGCGGGGCATCGGCCTGATCACCGGCCTGGATTCCAGCCAGGTGCTCGACCAGATCCAGGCCGCGCCGCAGGGGTCGTTTCTGGGCCTGCTGACGCTCGACCCGCGGTCGGATGCGCGGCTGCGCAGCCAGCTCCGCGGCATTCCCGGGCTGATCGTTCACAGGGTCGGGCAGCGCCTGTTCACCAGCATCGCCAGCGACGTGGTCGGCTCGGTCGGGACCGAGGACGCCGTGGTGTTCCGCCAGAACGGCATCGCCTACCAGCCCGGCAACACCACCGGCCTGTCCGGGCTGCAGCAGTACTACCAGCGCAGGCTGGCGGGCTCGCCGAGCACCGAGGTGATCGTCGAGGACGGCGCCGGCCGGCTGCTGTCGGTGCTGCACCGATGGCCGGGAACACCGCAGTCGCCGGTGCGGACGACGCTCAGCTCGGCCGCGCAGACCGCGGCCAACCGGGCGCTCGGCAGCACCGGCGGAGCGGCCGCGATCGTGGCCATGCAGGCGTCCACCGGGAAGATCCTCGCGGTCGCGAGCCAGGCGGATCGCCGCCGCGGCGGCCGCGGCGGCCACGACGCGCCGCCCAGCCCGCTGGCCGGGCGCTACCCGCCGGGCCAGGTGTTCACGATCGTCTCGACCGCCGCGTTGCTGGGCACCGGTCTGTCGGTGGCGGACCGGGTGCCGTGCACGACCGTCAGCGACGTGGGCGGGCAGACGTTCATCAACAACCCGCCGGCCCGCGGCCTGGGCGCGCAGCCACCGTTCAGCGCCGACTTCGCCCGCGGCTGCGGCACCGCGTTCGCCGGTCTGTCCCGCCGGCTGAGCCCGGCGAGCCTGGCCCGGGCCGCGGCCGGATTCGGCCTCGGCTCGTCCTGGCGGCTGCCGCTGTCGGCCTTCGCCGGCGCCATGCCCGCCCCGGCCAACGACGCGCAGCTGGCCGCGGACACGCTAGGTACCGGGAACGTCCAGGTCAGCCCCCTGGACATGGCGCTGATCGCGGCGCAGGTGGACTCCGGGCAGTGGCACTCTCCGTCGCTGGTGACCAGCCCGCCCGACCCGGCGGCGGATCCGCCGATGTCGTCGCGGGACCTGCTGAATCAGGAGGTCATGGGCACGCTGCGGAACCTGATGCGGGCGACCGTGCGGACCGGTGCCGCGCGCCAGGCCGACCTGCCCGGGCAGCCCGTCTACGGCCAGGCGGGACAGGCCCCGTACGGCCAGGGCGGCAAGGGGGTCCGGGCGGCCTGGTTCGTGGGTTTCCGCGGAAACGTGGCCTTCGCCGTGCTGGAGCTCGGCACCTCCCGGAGCGCCTCCGCTGTCCCGCTGGCCACGCAGTTCCTGCGCCAGCTCCCGCCCTCGCTGCTGGCCGGCTAGCCGCGGCAGCTCACCTCCCTCACCTCCCCTCCCCCCCGGGCG